>Ga0075424_100000763_pt1 | contig 26273 bp, 24 predicted proteins | sample SoiMethybrSBSTD3_FD_75301 | JGI IMG/M metagenome (GOLD analysis project Ga0075424, IMG submission 75301) | Bulk soil microbial communities from a Populus tree surrounding site in Tennessee, USA - Soil MetaG P. TD hybrid SBSTD3 | ecosystem: Environmental > Terrestrial > Soil > Tree plantation... | reverse complement strand
ACCATCGAGTGTTCTTCGGCGGATCGATTTCTTTGCCGTACGGGTTTCGAGCCAGCCCGTTCATGATCGCGTCCTCGGGTGTTCCCTACAACGTCACGATTGGGAGCGATGTCAACGGCGACTCGCTTTTCAACGATCGACCCACGTTCGCGACAGATCTTTCTCGCGATAGCGTGGTCATCACCCGGTTCGGCGCCTTTGACAAGCTACCCATTCCCGGCCAACCCCTTGTTCCCATCAACTACCTGACTGGCCCTGCGCAGTTCACCCTGAATCTGCGCTTGAGCAAGACTTTCGGATTTGGCAGGGAGACAGGTGCGGCAGCGAACCAGGGTGGTGGACCTCCCGGCGGCCCTTCGCCGGGCGGTGGTGGTGGTTATGGCGGAGGTCACGGTCCGGGCGGGGGCGGCGGGGGCTTTGGCGGTGGCCCACGAGCGGGGATGGGAGCAATTTTCGGTCCCGGGACTACGAATCGCCGCTACAACCTCACGCTGAGCGTGAACGCGCGCAACATTTTCAATCGTGTGAACCTTGCGGCTCCGATCGGCAATCTGAGTTCTCCGTCGTTCGGGGAATCCATCAGCCTGGCCGGCGGACCCTTCTCGAGCGCTGCCGCCAATCGCAAATTGGAGTTGCAGGCCAGCTTCAGCTTCTGAGACTAGCGCCTGGAAAAACTTTGCCTTCCCAAGCGGTTCCGCTCAAGGCAGCCGGCGGGACGCCGGCGCTACAAGGGGCGCGAGAAAATGCAAACTTTCCGCTCCTGAACCGCTGATAGAATCTTTCTTGCTCTTCCACACTCTTCGCTCGCTGATGATCCGATGGATCTCGATTCCCGGAGGCAATGCTATGAACAGACGATTCTGCTCTCTGATCTTGACGCTCACGCTTGTGTTCTCAGCCTTCGCGAAAGACAAGGAAGAAAAAGAAACCACCCGCCTGGAAGAATCCGCCGTGGTCCTTAAAGAAATTCTCGGGATGCCGGAAGGTATTCCCAAGGACCTGCTCGACAAGTCCGTGTGTGTGGTCGTCTATCCTTCGGTAAAGAAGGCGGCGTTCGTGGTCGGGGCCAGCTACGGTCGCGGCGTGATCACCTGCCGCTCAGGCAAGGCGCTGAGCGGTCCTTGGAGCGTACCCGCGATGTTTGCCCTGGAGGGTGGCAGTTTCGGTTTCCAGATTGGTGCGCAGGCCACCGACTTCGTATTGCTAATCATGAATGAAAGCGGAGCCAACTCGGTCATGTCGAGCAAGGTCAAGATTGGCGGTGATGCATCCGCCGCTGCCGGCCCGGTCGGGCGCAATACATCGGCGGAAACTGACGTTGTACTGAAAGCGGAAATCCTTTCCTATTCTCGTGCGAAGGGATTGTTCGCGGGAATTTCCCTCGCTGGCTCCACCATGCGCTCTGACGACGGTGGCAACAAGGCTCTTTATGGGAGGGAAATCAGCGCCAAGGAGATCGTCCGACAGGGAAAGGTACCAACGCCAGCGTCAGGCAAGCGGCTCCTGGAAATTCTCACCAAGGCCTCACCGAAACATGCCGTGTCGAAGTCCGGCTAAGGACGGAGCCTAATGAATCATTTGCACTTGAGCTAGCGCCGCCGCGTCGGCTGCTACCTTGTCGGGCGTTAGCCTTACTTCAAAATCACCGGTCGTAACGTGTGTTGGCCTGCGTCCCGCTCCGAGAGCGTCGAGCAGGGGCAGTGGGTCCGCGCGAAATGGAACGAGTCGTTCCTCTCCATGCAGCGCTACCGCAATGACCGCACGATCATATTCCAGGACTTCCGGTAGGAAGGGTACGTACGGTTTCTCGGCTCGCAGGTACGCGGCAAACGCCTCGGCTTCGTGAAAGGCACAGGCTTGTGGCGGGTGAAGTTTCCAGTAGGCCTTCATCAATTGCTCGAGATAGCCCATCCCGCGCTCCAGAATGATAAGGCGAGATGAGAGGCGCAGCGTGCGCACAATGAGCGATCCGCGATATCGATCGACCATGCCGCGCATGATCGAGAGTCCGGGATCGGCGCACAGCTCGTCCGCGAGCCCACCGGAGCACTTCTTATGAGCAGTAAGCGCGGCCAAGGTCGCCTCCCACTCGAGCGGGCCAGGTCCAGAATCCAAATGATGGTGGCTTCTCACTCGCGGTCGGGAATAACTGCTGGTGTTTCTCCGGTCCCAGATCCGGTGCAGCGCGTCCAGCTGCGATCGAACGACTTGCGGAGTAAGCCTGGCAGTGCAGGAAGGGAAGAGCTCAAACACGAGGGCCTTGAGACTCGGGAGTCGGGGCACGATGCGAGATGCGAGCTCCAACAAATCGGCCGTAGCAGGCCCAGGATGGGCGTCCAGACAATAGCTGCGATGACTTGATCCTGCGGCAACGTGCACCTCCCAAACCCGCTCCAGAGGGAGGTGGTCGATGTAGTCGCCGACGCTCTGTCTCCCATGATGCTGGTTCATCCAGACATTCTGCAGGTCGAGCAAAATGCCGCAGTCCGCCTCGTCGGCCACGCGAGCCACAAATTCGCCATCCGGCAGTTCATCACGTCGGGGCTGCAGGTAGCTGACGCTGCCTTCCAGCAAAACTGGCACCGGCATGCGCGATGAGAATGTTTTTATAGACGATACCGCTGCTTCGACTCCGGCTTGCGTCTGTCGCGGCGGGAGCAAAAATCCCGCGTGCCAGGTGGAATTGCCTTCGCTGACTCGATTGAAGCTCAGATGTTCGCTGACCCAGGGTGCCTCCAGTTGCAAGGCTGCGCTGCGCAAGGCATCAAGTTCAGCAGAACCCGGCGGATGTGTTCCGCCCACGGGAAGGCCGACGCTATGAATGAGTTTGGGAGTCGGCACGAGCCGGAGAGTTGCCAACGCGGCCTCGTCTACGACGGGAGCACTCGCGGACAGACTACTGCGCCAGAAAGCCTGCGGCTCCACTTCGAGCACATCAATCGAATTGGAGTTGGCCTCCAGGACCGCACCCATCCCCTTCAGCCACGTCAGACCCACTCCCAGATCCGGTAGGTTCATAACTGCTCGCATGTTGAAGTACGATCGCCGGAGTACGGCTTTGCGTGGGCTTGCGCGCAGGCGATACGTATCTGTAGGGATAGTGCGAGGAAGCGGGATATCGTTACAGGCTTCGACACGGCCGGGTAACTAACTATCGGGCGCTGCAGAAGACACTCGCAAGTCGAAGAAAGGCACGAACAGGGAAGTCGCTTCTTTGCGACCTTGGCGATTGTTCTTTGCGGCCTTCGCGGCTAAAAGGTTTTGACCGCAAAGTTCGCGAAGGACTCGCCAAGATCGCGAAGTGAGTGCTTACAGCACTACACTCTGCAGACGTCAAGCGAGGCCTGAGCGAGGCCTGTGAAGCCAACGCAATGAATTTTGGAGAAGCGCCTATGCTTGCTGAAGAGCCCGTATGTCATCGAGCAGCAACCGCTCGTGACCTTCGGGGTTTACCTTCTCATAAACTTTGCGAATGGCGCCGCCGGGATCGACCACAAACGTCGTGCGTTCCCAGAACTTCATTCCCTTCCACTCCGATTGGCCGATTCCTAGTTTCTTCATCAGCGTAGAACCGGTATCCGCCAATAACTCGATCGTGAAGGAGAACTTGTTGCAGAAGTTCTTGTGGGATGTTGCGTCGTCGGCGCTCACACCGACAATCTTGATGCCTGCCGCATCGAAATCTTTCTTGCTTGCCGTGAACGCCTTGCCCTGGATGGTGCATCCTGGGGTGTCGTCCTTCGGATAGAAATAGATCACCAGCCAATGTCCCGCGAAATCGCCCAGGCTGACAGATTTGTTGTCTTGGTTAACCAGAGAAAAATCAGGAAAGCGGTTGCCAGCTTGCAGCATCGGGAAGCAATTGTCCTTTCATTGTCTGAGTTGGAGAATTGTCGCAGCGTTGTGCGGCGTGCGATTGGTGCGATTTGAAAAGAATAAGGGACGGCTTCTGCCGTCCCTATGAGGATTGCGTCACCCTAGCTTGAGGCTCCTGGGTGGGCCATCATCTCTTCCATCGGAACATCTCGTTTGTGTGTTCCGATTGTCCATTGATGACCAAACGGATCCGTCAAAGTGCCTGACCGGTCACCATAGAACTGGTCTTGCACGGGCTTCACCACCTTGGCGCCCGCCTCGACGGCTCGCGGGAACACTTTATCGACGTCGTCGACATAGAGCATGAGGCTCACCGGGGTCCCGCCCAGCGATTGTGGGCCGCGATACATGGCAGGCTGTTCGTCAGCCAGCATGATAGGCGAGTCTCCGATTTTGATTTCTGCGTGCATTACACCTTTGCCACTGGAATCCGGCATGCGGAAGAGTTCTGTCGCTCCAAAGGCCCGCTTGTAAAAGTCAATCGCCGCAGAAGCGCCTTTGATGATGAGGTAAGGCGTTACGGAGTGATAGCCTTCGGGAATCGGTTTGACTGGCATTGCACATCCTCCTAAGAAATAGATCGTGGCGTTTCCCCTAGTGTACTCCTCCGCGGCCATGTTTTCCTTTGCAGTGGCGACGGAATGGCAAGGGTGGGATCAGATCTGCGCCGCGCATCCAAGGGTGCCCCAGGTTCTACCTCAAGTATAGTTGCTAAAGTCAACTATATGGTTGATAATGGCTTCCACTTCGGAAAGCTTATGCACAGATCGCCAGTCTATGAGATCGGCCAGGTTCGCAGCTTCAACCGCTTTTACACCCGACAGATCGGAGTGCTGCAGGAAGGACTGTTACGCAGTCCTTTTTCGCTGATGGAGGTGCGGGTCTTGTATGAACTTGCCCACCGCGATCGTTTGACGGCGGCCACACTGTGCGCTGAGTTGGGAATTGATCCAGGCTATCTCAGTCGCTCGCTGCGTGCATTCGGGAAGCGCGGACTCATTGCCCGTGAGCCGTCCAAATCGGATGGTCGGCAGAGCCTGCTCATGCTAACTGCTCGAGGGCGGCAGGTGTTTTCTCCCCTGGAGGACCGCTCGAACCAGCAGGTCGCTGGCATGCTGCAGAGACTCTCGCGGCGCCAACGTAAACAACTGCTTGGAGCGATGCACACTGTCAGGGATTTGTTGGATGTTGACACCACGGAAGAGAAGAGCAAAGCGCCGTACCTTCTGCGTCCACATCAGCCTGGTGATATGGGATGGGTCGTGCATCGTCATGGCGTTCTGTACGCACAGGAGTATGGCTATGACGAACGCTTCGAAGCCCTGGTTGCGAAAATTGCTGCCGAGTTCATTCAGAACTTCGATCCGAAGAGGGAACGGTGTTGGGTTGCCGAGAGAGATGGCGAGATCGTCGGGTCTGTTTTCCTTGTGCGGAAATCAAAGACAGTCGCCAAACTTCGCCTTCTGCTCGTGGAACCCTCGGCGCGGGGCCTCGGCATCGGCCGGCGGCTGGTTGCGGAGGGCGTACGCTTCGCCCGACAGGCGCAATACAAGAAGATCATGTTGTGGACGCAGAGCGAACTTAAAGCCGCCAGGCACCTGTACCAGGAAGCGGGGTTCAAGCTGGTGGGAAAGGAGACGCACAAGAGTTGGGGGCGCGATGACCTGGTATCAGAGACCTGGGAACTCAGATTGTAATTCTCAGTGCTGGGTGATGAGAGCAAGTCCCACCAGGCACAACGCTACGCCCAGCAGACTTCGTCCGGAGACTGATTCGTGAAAAAAGATCAGGCCCACGCCAACCAGCAGAAGGGCGCTCGCAGTGTTACCAATCACTGAAACAATACTGATTTTCCACCCGGTGCGGTAGGCGAGCAACACTGCCAGCTCCACGCCAACGATTGAGATGCCAACTGCACAACTTGCCCAGTTAATACTCTTGACCGACCATGCGCCTGCTGTGCGTGCGGGATACAGTGGAATAAGAAAAGCCGTGCCGACCAGCGCCGTAACGTAGTTCATCACGAGCGAGAAGACCGGGTTTACATTGGTCGGCACGGCTTTCTGTGCTATGTGGTACAACGTCGTGCACACGATCATCAGAACGATGGGAAAGTAAATGGCCATGGAATCTCTTTCGCAGAGAAGTCAGGGCCACGAGGATAGTCGAAACTTCTTCCCATCGCAAAGCACTCGGGCATTGCGCAAGAGCGCATCCATGGTTGGGGATTAGATCTTCTGCTTTCTCCATTTCCCGCGTTTGAACAGAGCAATTCCGGCGGCGGCAATGGTCGCTTCGGCCACCACGATCGAAAGAAACGCGCCCTTTGACCGTAAGTCCATGGGGATCGCCAGCCAATAGGCCAGTGGAATTTCCAGGAACCAGAAGCCGAACAGGTTGACCCACGTCGGTGTGATCGTGTCGCCCGCGCCGTTGAAGGCTTGCAGCATCACCATGCCGTAGGCATATCCGATGTTCCCGTAGCTCAAAATGCGCAAGCAGGAGGCAGCCAGTGGCAGAACTTCCGGGTCGTGCGTGAACAGCCGCACGATGGGCTCGGCGAAGATCACCATGATCACTCCGATCGTCCCGAGGAAGAGCATGTTGTAGAAGCCCGTGCGCCAGACCGAGGCTTCCGCTCGATCGGGTTGCCCCGCCCCAAGGTTCTGCCCGACCAGAGTGGCCGCAGCGTTGCTCAATCCCCATGAGGGAAGAATCACAAAGATCAGGATACGGATCGCAATCGTATAGCCGGCGAGCGCAGCAGCTCCGAAGATGCTGACGATACGCACCAAGCCGATCCAACTGGTATGCGCGATGGCGAATTGCAGGATCCCGGTCAGTGACACCCGAACTAATCGCCACAAGATTTCAAAATTGATCTTGATTTGACTACGCAAGATGCGGAGCCGTTCCGTTCCGCGCAGCAGGCGATAGAACTGGTAAGCGACACCGATACTTCTGCCCGTAAACGTAGCCAATGCCGCACCCGTGACGCCGAGACGTGGGAATGGCCCCAGACCGAAAATCAGGCAGGGATCGAGAATCAGGTTGATGATGTTCGATACCCACAGTAATCGCATGGCGATGGCGGCGTCGCCGGCTCCGCGGAAGATGGCGTTGTTGAGAAACAACATGAGGACCACGCCACTTCCGCCCAGCGCGATGCGAGCATAGCTCGAGCCGCTGGCCACAATCTCCGGCGATGCGCCCATCAAACGCAGTAGATTCGGGGCGAAGATCAGGCAGGGCACGCCGATCACGATGGAGACGCTGAGTCCCAGTATGATCGCCTGCACGCCGGCGACGGCGGCTCCTTCATGGTCTTTTTCACCAATGCGGCGCGCGACCATGGCGGTTGTGGACAGGCTGAGACCCATCGCCACCGCAAAAACCAGACTTAGCAGCGATTCCGTAAGTCCAACTGTGGCGACGGCGTTCGCGCCAATACGGCCAACGAAGAACACGTCCACGATGGCGAACAGAGATTCCAAAACCATCTCCAGCACCATGGGAATGGCCAGCAGCAGGATGGCGCGGTTCAGGTCGCCTGAAGTGAAGTCCTGGTGTGATCCTCGCAATGCCTCACGAATCGCGGACCACATGTTTGGTTGGGAAAGATTCGGGACGGTAGTGGCAGCATCCATAAAAACCTGCATGCTTCTGCGCATCGGACCGCGATGAAGGGGACCGATGGCGCTGCTGATTTAGAGTTCTTGCACTGCGAGAGGATTCGCGAAGGTCGCGGAGGATTGCTCGCGACTTACGCGATCAGAATCGAGAGCGGGTTAGGGAATCGTACGATGACACGCACAGGTGCACCCCAGAATGAAGTAAGTGGAGTTTACTCGATACCGAGGTCTTTTGCCAGTGATTTCCACTTGGCGTCGACCAGTGCTTTCGTTTTGGTGTCCATGAGGATCTCGTCGGGCCAGGGACGGGTGAAACCCTCGGTCGTCCATTTTCGCGTGGCATCGACCCCCATCTTGGAGCCGTAGTTGGGCAGGCGCGATGCGTGATCGAGGGAATCGATGGGGCCGAGCGTGAACTGGATGTCGCGTTCGGGATCGATGTTGTTGAGCACTTTCAGCGTTACCTCGCCGAGGTTGTGCACATCAACATCCTCGTCCACCACCAAAATGCACTTGGTGAACATGGCTTGCCCCAGCGACCAGATCGCGTTCATGACTTTGCGTGCCTGTCCCGGATACGACTTGCGGATGGACACAATCATCAGGTTGTGGAAGACACCTTCGAGCGGGAGGTTGATATCTACGAGTTCGGGAATGGTGATCTTCATCAGCGGAAGGAAAATGCGCTCGACGGCTTTGCCCATCCAGCCGTCTTCCATCGGCGGCTTACCCACGATGGTCGTGGCGTAGATGGGGTCTTTGCGGTGCGTGATGCAAGTGACGTGGAAAACGGGATAGAGATCTTCGAGCGAATAGAAGCCGGTGTGGTCGCCGAAGGGGCCTTCGGTGCGAAGTTCGTCGAGATTGACGTAGCCCTCGAGAATGATCTCGGCGTCGGCGGGAACTTCCAGGTCGACTGTTTCACACTTCACCAGTTCGACGGGCTTCTGGCGGAGGAAGCCGGCAATCAGGAATTCTTCGACGTCCGGGGGAGCGGGCACGATCGCGCAAAACGTAAGTGCGGGCTCGGTTCCGATCGCAACGGCGACTTCCATCTTTCCTGCCGGGCGATCCCCTTCGGCAAGAACGGAACCGCCCGAAGAGCGGGCCATGATGTCGACCGCTGTGGTCGCTAACCCACCCTCCCGCGAAGTGCGCGGGTAGGGTGGGGCACCCGTCGGAGTGTTCGAGTCGCCGCGGGACGTGTTTGCGGCTTGGCGGATTGCGTCGCGGTAATGCTCGGCCGCAACTTTCTGGCGTTGCCAGTGCATGCCAGTGGTGCGTTCGTCGTAAACCTGCATGCGGTACATGCCGACGTTGCGCTTGCCGGTTCTCGGATCGCGTGTGATGACGCAGGGCAAGGTAATGAATCGGCCCGCGTCTTTCGGCCAGCACTGGAGTATTGGAAAGTCGAGCAACGAAAAATTGTCTCGCTTGATAACTTCTTTGCATGGGCCGGTGGGCACAGTCTTGGGAAAGAACTTGCCCATCTCGGCCAGCCTGGGAAGCATTTTCACTTTGTCGAGGAATCCTTGCGGCGACTTGACGTCCATGAAGCCACGAATGCGTTCGGCGACTTCATCGAGGGAATTGACCTCGAGCGCGAGATGCATGCGGCGCGCTGAGCCGAACTGATTGATCAGCAACTGCAATCGGGGATGGCCTTTGACATTCTGAAACAGAAGCGCGGGGCCGCCTTGACCGTATTTGGAGGATTGGCTCTTGCTGACGCGGTCGGTGATTTCGGCGATTTCGAGAACGGGATCAGCTTCGGTGCGAACCTTTTTCAATTCGCCAGAGCGGTCGAGCGCCGCGATCCAATCGCGCAGGTCGTTGTAGGCCAATGTACTCTCCCGGAAAACGCTCGATTATACGGGCACTGGTTCGGAAAATCACGGTTGCAACTCATTGATTCTGCGCCGCATGAAAACTGCATCGGGTAAATCCCCGGCTTCATCCAGATAGATGTCGTTGAAAGTGCTTTTCGACGGCCATGTAACACCATCACCAAGCCGATTCTGGCAGAACCAAGCTGACAACTTTCGTTACTGCTCGCCTGCTTTCACAGGAGGAGTAAGTGTCATGAGGCATCACTTTCGCCTGGTGGCGATCCTGGTTGTATGTCTGGCTGCGTATGCCGCGTTGCTCGTGGCATTTCACTGGCTAAGCGCTCCCCGAGATCTTGCCGTCCTGGGTGGAGTCGCGTTGATTGTGGCGTTGCTTTTGATCGTGCCTGTGGTTGTGCGCTCGACCTGGAGGAAACTATGACTCTCTTTAACAGCGACCGTGAGGGAATGCAAAGGATGGACTGGACCGATCGCTTCAGTCGTCGGTCGATTGTTATGCCGCTGTTGCTGGTTGCGGCTGTATTGATCGGGCTGTGGCTGATTTCGAGCTTCCTGGTTGCCGTTACCCGCATTGAGGCCGGCTATGTCGGCATCGAGGTGAACCTGGCAGGCAGCCAGCGCGGCGCTTCTGAGATCCCGGTGCGAACTGGTTGGGTGTTCTACAGTCCACTGGCCACGCAGGTCATCGAGTTTCCGACCTACGTGCAGACCGTGAAGTGGACGAAGGATGTGAACGAGGGACATCCGATCAGTGAGGAGATGGGTTTTAACAGCAAGGAGGGCATGGAGATCTTCGCTGACGTTTCGCTGTCGTATGCGATCGAGGCCAGCAAGGTGCCGGACTTCTACGTGAAGTATCGCGCGAACAACCTGGATACTTTCACGCACGGAATTTTGCGGGACATCGTGCGCAACTCGCTGAACGAAGTTGCTTCCACCTACACGGTCGAGGACATCTACGGGGAGAAGAAAGCGACATTCCTGGGGCAGGTGGAACAGCAAGTTCAGGCGAAGGTTGCCAATGTGGGTGTGGGTGTTCAGCAGTTCGGCTTTATTGGGGCGCCGCGGGTGCCGTCCGTGATTGCGCAGGCAATCACAGCGAAAGCGCAGGCCATTCAGGAAGCTGAGCGTGCCAAGAACGAATTGGCAACCACACAGGCTGAGGCAGCCAAGAAGATCGCCGAAGCCGAGGGCGATGCCAAGTCGACGGTGACACGGGCGCAGGGCGAAGCGGACGCCAACCGGATTCGGCAAAATTCGCTGACGCCGCAGTTGCTTGAACTCCGCCGGCTCGAAAACCAGCGGGCCCTGATCGAGAAGTGGAATGGGCAACTGCCGACGGTGCAGACCGGGCAGAACAGCGGTCTGATGCTGCAGTTACCACATACCGTCCAGTAGTTCCGCTTGCATTCGGGGAAGGCGGCAACGCCTTCCCCTTTTCTTTGTGAATTTGCACACAAGGCCATCGTTTCCTGCGCGAAATCGCATCTTTCGATATAGTTTCACGAGCTACCACGGGGTGATTCTTTGGCCAAACGGCGAGTCGTGGTCACGGGTATGGGCGCGGTTAGTCCCAACGGAATTGGTCGGGAGGCATTCAAGAATGCAATCCTCGCGGGCCGTTCCGGGGTACGACGTATTTCTCACTTCGATCCCAGCGAGATCCCGGTGCAGATTGCCGGAGAAGTGCACGGGTTCGACGAACTGGCATGGGTCGAGAAACGCGAGCGCAAGCACGTCTCGCGCGTGTTGCCCTTGGGCCTGGCCGCAGCAACTGAGGCCCTGGAGCAAGCCGGCGTGGACGTCGCGAACATGCCCATGGCCGAACGCCGTCGTTTCGGTGTCATCCTCGGTTCAGGGGGCGGGTCGCAAGAATTTACAGAAGAGCAATATCGGCTGTTCTTCCATCAGGACTACCGTCACATGAGTCTGTTTTGTGTGCCGACGGGTGTCATGGGCACGCTGTCGAGCGATGTGAGCATTCGCTTTGGTCTGCGCGGACCCAGCCACGTAATCACGACCGGATGCACCTCCTCGACGGATGCCATGGGCTACGCGGTCCGTGAAATTCAATCAGGACGGGCGGACGCTATTCTCACTGGCGGCGCGGATGCACCTATTGCATTGGGTATCGTAAAGGGGTTCATCCTGATGAAGATTTTGACGGACTCCTGGAATGCGGATCCGGAAAAAGGGTCGCGCCCATTTTCTGTGAACCGAGATGGATTCGTATTGGCCGAGGGCGCATGGATGTTTGTGGTGGAAGAATACGAACATGCTCGGGCTCGCGGGGCTGCAACTCTCGCCGAAGTCGTGGGCTATGGCTCAACCTGTGAAGCATTTCACCGTGTGCGTCTGAAGGAATGCGGCGAAGAACCAGCGCGGGCAATTGCGATCGCGATGCAGCAGGCGGGCATCGAACCGCAAAATGTCGATTACGTAAACCTTCATGGCACGTCCACTCAATTGAACGATCGAATCGAGACACAGGCGCTGAAGCTGGCGTTGGGAGAGCACGCGCGTGCGGCTCCGATGTCGGCGTTGAAGTCGCAGATAGGTCATCCGCAAGGAGCATGCGGGGCGGCGGGGGTGGCTGCCACGCTTGTGGCGATGCAGTCCGGGCAGATTCCTCCGACGATTAACCTGGATTCCCCGGATCCGGAGTGTGACCTGGACTATGTACCGGAGGCAGGCCGCAAGGCCCGGATCGAGCATGCCGTCTGCAACTGCATCGCATTTGGATCGAAGAATTCGGCGTTGGTCTTGCGCAACGGCGCGTAGATCCGCAGGCTCCGAGATCAACCACAAAGGGACACGAAGGTTGCACGAAGGGATGAATTCCAGATATGAGCGTGCTGAACGATACGGTTATATTAGGGTTCGCCGAACGTTATGAAATGCTTGCTTCGCTGGTTCGGGAACTGGCGGCGCCTCTTAGCGACGAGCAGTTCTGGCAGAAGCCGTTCTCGTTCGGAAACAGTTTCGGACATCTCGTCCTTCATCTGACCGGCAATCTGAAGTACTACATCGGCGCGGAGATCGCTGGCACGGATTACGTGCGGGATCGCGACCGTGAGTTCACCGAGAAAGACCGTCCTTCAAAAGCGGAAGTCATGAAGAGCTTTGACGACGCTGTTGCCATTGTGGGCCGCGCTATTCGCGCACAATCGGAGAAAGACTGGCCTACGCTGTACACCGCGCTGCGGGAAGACGATGCGGGAAACCGATTCAACATCTTTCTGCGTTGCGCCACCCACCTGCATCACCACATCGGACAGATGACCTATCTGCAATTTGCCTTACTGGGCCGTTAACACTGTTACGCAGTTCACAATAATTCGGCTACGCACACTGACATCGCGGTGACTTGCTGCTTTATGTTCGCCGTCGCCGTGAGACGCGTTGAGTGCGATCAAGGGCCAGCTATACTTTTCTCGGTTCCGGAGATCGCATGAAATCTCTCTGTTTTTTCCTCCTCCTGCTGTTTTCATTTGCGGGGTGGGCTCAGGAACCTCAGCCTGCGCCCCCATTGACTACCACCCCAGCGCCCCGCCGAGCCGATCATCGTCCCACCATTGGCCTGGTTCTGGAAGGTGGCGGAGCTCTCGGCCTGGCACACGTGGGTGTTCTGCGCTGGTTTGAGGAAAATCATATTCCCGTCGACTATATCGCCGGCACCAGCATGGGTGCGTTGGTCGGGAGCCTGTATGCCACGGGCATGTCGGGCCATGAAATCGACGAATTTCTCAGGGGTGTCGATTGGAACCGGTCTTTGCGCAATGAACTCCCTTACTCCGCACGTTCCTTTCGCCGAAAAGAGGATAAGCGCGATTATCCGAACGACCTAGAGTTTGGTTTGAAAAGCGGGGTGGTGTTCCCGGGCGGTTTCAATTCAGGCCATCAGGTCGGTCTCATTCTCGATCGCATTGCTCTGCCGTACTCCCAACTCAAAAGCTTCGACGAGTTGCCTACACCGTTTCGCTGCGTCGCCACCGACCTTGTGGCTGGAAAAGCGGTCGTTTTCGATCATGGATCGCTCACCGAGGCACTGCGCGCCACGATGTCGCTGCCCGCGATCTTCAGCCCCGTGCGTCGCGATGACCACGTGTACGTCGATGGTGGTCTGATCGAAAACCTGCCGGTGGACGTGGCACGAACCATGGGTGCCGACATCGTTATCGCGGTGCACCTTGAAACTGCGCCTCTGAACCCCGACCAAGGCCTGTCCCTCTTCACGGTGATGGAACGCTCCGTGAGCGTTGTGATTGCAGTGAACGAACTGGCCAGCATGCAGAAAGCCGACATTCTGATTCCTGTTCACACCGGCGCGTTCACGAGCACGGAATACCAGGCGGCCAAAAAGATCACGGAACTCGGCTACACGGGGACACAGGAGCGGGCTCGCCTTTTGGAGCGTCTTGCCCTCAACGACAGTGAATGGGCGCAATACAGGGCGCAGCGCGCTGCCCGGCGGCGCCCGGTCCCCGTCCCGCAGTTCGTGGAGGTGACCGGCACAGCCCCGGTTATCGCGCAGGGAATTGAGAGAAATCTGGTGGACGTAATTGGCAAACCCGTCGACTACACAACCATCAATCAAAAACTCACGGATGTCACCGGCCTGGGGCGTTTTTCGCGCGCGGGGTTCGAGATGATCAAGCGGGATGGACTGGAGGGCCTCCGAGTCCGGGCTGACGAAAAAGACTATGCACCGCCGACGGTCAATCCGCTATTCGTGATCGACGGATCGGACTACACGGACGTGCGTTTCAGCCTAGGCGCACGGATCACGTTCAACGATATTGGCGGATTCGGCTCGGAACTTCGCAATGACGTAATCGTCGGCTCCACTTACGGCGCGGCCTCCGAGTACTACCATCCGCTCAATTGGTTTAGTCGCTTCTTTGTGGCTCCCCGAGCATTCGCCAATTCGCAACCGTTTGATATCTATCTTGATGACAACCGCATTGCTACCTACCGTGAGCACAACGCTGGTGGCGCTGTCGACTTCGGTGTGGCTGCCAATCGTTTCTCCGAACTTCGGTTCGGGTATCAAACCGGTTTTCTGTCACTCTCGAGAAGTATCGGACCTCCGGGCTTGTTGCCCAGCGTCAGCGGCCGGCAAGGCTTTGCGCGCTTGCGCTACCTGATCGATCACACCGACGATCCCACATTGCCTCGCCAGGGATTTCTCCTGCAAGCACGCTTCGAGTTCTACGATGCGAATCCCGCGGCCACCGAGCACTTCCCGCTGGCCGAACTTCGCACCGGAATCTTTCAGCGCACGAGCAGGGCGTCGTCGATCTTCATGTTGGCTTCAGGAGGGTCTACGTTGGGATATCACGGAACGGGTCTCCCCATGTTCAGTCTCGGCGGCCCGCAGCGGCTCTCGGCGTACGGCAACAACGAATTGCTTACCAATCAGTACTTTCTGTTTCAGCCGGGATACATTCACCGGCTGACAGAATTGTCGCCGCTGCTGGGGCAGAACGTCTACCTTGTGACGGCGTACGAACTGGGGAAGGCGTACAGTCCCGTGAATGCAGGCGATTCGCACCTCGCCACCGACATCAACGCGGCCGTGTTGGTGCAATCGTTCATCGGCCCCGTCGTGTTTGGCGGTAGCGTGGGGGATCACGGGCACCATCGATTCTATTTCCAGCTGGGGAGATTCTTCTGAGTCTGAAACAACTCTATGCAGAAAGCGCAAATGCAAAGTTCTCCTCCGCGATCTTCGCGGTTAAGGGTTTTTGCCCGCAAAGTTCGCGAAGCGCTCGCAAAGATCGCGAAGTGGCATTCGTCTCCAATTTCCGTGACGCTCGACGGAAGGGCCCTTGGCCCTCTATCATGGCCTCAAACGTAATCATTCGAGGTTTCTATGTCTGAACCAAGTTATGAAGAACTGAAAGCCCGCCTGGCTGATCTGGAGAAGCAGGTGGAAACGAAGAAACGAAGCGGGGCGATGGAGTTCAGAGTGTCGGAGAAGGGCGGAGTAAGTGTGTATGGCCTCGGCCGTTTCCCGGTCACGCTCTACTACGAACAATGGACGCGCCTGCTCGACGCCTCTGAGAACCTGCGGCAATTCCTTGAAGAAAACAAATCCCGTCTCAAACTCAAAGGCCAGTAGCTTCGATCGCGAGCAATATCTCTACCTCACGACGCGGGGACGCAAGACCGGACGTTTGCGCGAGATTGAGATCTGGTTCACGATGCGCGAGGACTGTTTTTACGTCATCGCCGAATACAGCACCTCACACTGGCTGCAGAACCTGCGGAAAACTCCCGAGGTCGCGGTGCGAGTGGCAAAGCAAGAGTTTTTAGCCCGCGCTCGTATCGTGTCGCCAGAGTCTGAGTCGGAATTGCATGGCTCGGTCGAGGAACTCTCCCGACAGAAATATGGGTGGGGAGAAGGCACAATCGTGGAACTAAACCCGGTTGTGGAAAAGTAGCGCCGGCATCTTGCCGGCTGTCCCGAGGGCGTCCCGCCCTCGGCACGGCGGGCGGGGACGCCCGCGGGCAGCCGCCGGGATGGCGGCGCTACCAGATCCCTACGGTACCGCAGCAGTCGAAACACTAACCTGCGGCCCCACCACGGCGATTACCAAGCCTGGACCAGCATTCACGGTTGCGGTTCCGGAAAAAGTGTGGGTGGTCCAGTTCGAAGTGCCAGCCAGCCGTGTCGAAACCGTCGTTCCCGACGCAACAAACGTTCCCGCTGGAGTTGCCGCAACGGGCACGCCGGAACTTAGCTGTACCTTGGTCTGCCACGTTCCTCCGACCGGGCGATAGGTGGCATAGGTGCCCGGACTGATCGTCACCTGCGTGAAGATGGCAACGGCGTTTCCGGCGCCGTCTACGGCCACGCCGGTCGATCCGCCAGCCTGCCCGACGAGCACCGGAAGGGGTGCGGCCGCGCTCCACGTCCCACCCGAGCGGACTGCATAGGACACACCGCTCCGTGTGCGCCATACCACAACGGCCGTCCCCTCATTTCCCAATCCGACATTGGGATTGTTCTGACGATACGCCGACGGCGCCACTGTCACCGGAGTTCCCCACGTGCCCGTAAGACTGCGGCTGATCGCGATCACTGCGCCGGTTAGAATTCCGGTAGCTCCTTCGATTGCGACAGCTTCTCCCCCCGAATTCACGTCAAGCTTGGCGAGGCCGTAACAAGTGGTGGCATTGGAGATGGTCTGCGCTGCCCCGAATCCGCTGGCCGCGCTGCCCGTCCGAGCTTTTAATGCGCACGTCACGGGGCTGGGATTGGTGATCTCCTCGTCGATTAAAGTCGCTTGGCTGTGGCTGTCGAGCCGATTCCGGGCAAACCAAAGCTGTTGACGTTACCATACACATTCGTCGAGATCGTGATGGGACTCCCCCAATGACCGGCGGTGAAGAACGCAGCTTGCGCTTGATTGGGGATGTAGGTGTTTGTTGTGCGGAAACTCCACACGGCCAGTACATCACCATTGGGCGCTACCGCAATATTTCCGGTACCGCTGCCAAACGGCCCGAGAGAACTCAGGGTGACCGGCGTGCTCCACGTACTGCCGGTCTTCACGGAAGCTTGCAAGCCACCTGACGAGGGCATGAACAGCACTGCGGATGTGCTTCCATTGGTGGCGACAGCAATTCCAAAGCCGTTGGCAATAAATTGCGGCGTACTCCAGGTCTGCGCTCCGGCTAAAACAGAACAGGTTCCAACACATGCCAGTGCCACACACTTTCTCCTTTTTATGAGTCTTCTCCCGAGTGCGGGAGCGCTCTTTGGTTTCTTGGGGGGCCCCAGGTATTTGCGATCAGCAAGGTGCTGCCACAGGCAGCCATACACCAGGAAAATGGAAGCGACTAAGACCGGACTTCCACTGAGGACGGGGGCGATCCTTAACTTCTGTTAACGACTTGTTACGTCCAGGTGTATCGAACCAAAAACGGGAAGAACGATTTTCCTCAATGCGCCGCGACTCCATAACTTGAATGAGGTCAAGTCAAGGCTGCGAAATGTAAAGAAATTGTTAACAATGTGTCTTCATGAGCCAGACATAAGTCGCGAGTACTATGGGAGACAATTTAAAATTCTTGCACCAACCGAACGCACCTGTCAGTAAAGCATGGAAGAATCGAGGATAGCGCGTGTCTGAAGAAATCCTTTCGCTGAGCCCGCCCCCGGCGGATCACCGCCTTGCTTACGGCGGGGACCCGAACCAGTTTGGGGACCTTCGGCTTCCGGCAAAGGGACGAAAAGTGCCTTTTCCCGCGGTGATGTACATCCATGGTGGGTATTGGCGGGCTAAGTATGACTTGCTTCATGCCGGCCATCTGTGTGCGGCACTTACACAAAGAGGATGTGCGACCTGGAACGTCGAATATCGCCGTGTTGGCAATCCCGGCGGCGGCTGGCCCGGAACGTTCGAGGATGTTGTAAGTGGTTGCCGTTTCCTTCCCCAAATCGCACGCCACTATCAACTTGATCCTGAACGGATCATTGTTATGGGCCACTCCGCCGGAGGGCAGTTAGCGCTTTGCCTCGCCGCCCATGATCCATCAGTTCGAAGCGCAGTCTCACTGGCTGGAGTCGTCGACCTTCAACGCGCCTTTGATCTTCATTTGAGTTCAGATGCAGTAGTTGAATTTCTCGGCGGCAAGCCTACAGAGGTTACGGAGCACTACCGGGAAGCCGATCCGATGCAACTTGCGATTCGAGCACGCCAGGTTCTGATCCATGGTTCCGACGACGATGTGGTTCCTCCGGAGTTCAGCCGGCGATATGTTGAAGCTAAGAAGGGGAGGCAAGAGAATGTGACGCTGATTGAGCTGCCCAAAGCCGATCACTTCGATCCGATTGATCCTCGCTCCGGCGTTTGGCCCAAAGTCGAGGATGCCGTTCTCGGGCTTTTGTAGATTTAGCTTTGTGTGCGTGATTCCCTTTTCGGTAGGGGATCGTCGTCAGTCCGAAGGCTTCTTCTCGCCGGATGAACGTTTGTTCATACGATGCGCCCATGGATTCAGAATTGCTGATAGGCATGACGTGCCCATTGAATCTCGTATTCTCGGTTTTAACAGAAAAGAGGTCGTCGACCTGCTGCGCGAGTGCTGTAGCCAAGCCGGCCAGCAGCTTGCCCGAGAACTTCATTGAAAATCTCCGGCACGAGTAAACTCGTGCCCTTCCCAGATCCACTGGACGTTTCCGCAGCCTGTTCAGTCGTGCCGCCCAGGCCCGCATGGACGCCGGGCTTTACCCTCTGAGGCGAACTCCCGTGGCCTCAAAAACTACTTATTAGACCAGTAGACCAGTTCTAGAACGGGAGCGCTGCCTGGCGGAATCGCCTGCCTATCTGCACAATTCCGAAGTGAGCACTTCGCGGCGGGCAAGGGCGATACGATCCAGGCGCTGCAATACAAAGACGTAACCCGTCAAAGTTAGCAATGCGAGAGTCAGAAAAGCCGCAGTGGCCAGCCAGAGGCTGCGGTAGGAGTGCGCCAACAGCAGCGTTGCGGCACCCAGTCCGAAAATTACTAAATGAACAGCGAAGCTGATCAGCACTGTCAACTGCGAAGCCCGCTGACGACCGAATGAGCCCAGTTCGATCCGTTTCGGAGTGTAGAGCGACAGCACATTGCCCACCGCGAGATTGACCGGCACAGCGAAGAGCAATCCGGCAAATGTAGCGATCACAGTGGAAATGTTGGGCGGCCGGAACAAAATACTGGCTCCAATCCAAACCACCAGTATCTCGAGCGCCAGCACCGCCACGTGTGCCAGATTCTTACCCAGCAGCACCTTGCGAAACGGCACCGGCGACGCCAGGAAGAATTGGATTCCGCCGCCATCACCGCCGAAATTGTTGTAGATGAGGTTCGTGAGCAACAGCAACGCATAAGCCGCGCCCGCCGGAAAACCCAGGTCCGGAGATCTTTGAAGAAATCCCGCATCCGGCCTTGCCCTGCCTTGCCCCAATCCGAAGATCAACAGCATGAAAATCGGAGTAATTAGCGTGAGCAGCATCGGGCCACTGCGCGATAGATATCGGAACTCCTTTTCAAGGACGGCGGTCACCGGGCCCGAGATTCCGGGCAACTGCCAGCCCGGACGTACAGCCTGCCGTTGAGCACGCGGAGACGCGTCGCGCAGCACCTCGCTCAAATTCTCGCCGCGATATTGTGCGCCCAGACGGACACTCAGCACCCGAAGAACGACCGCGCCGTAGACGCCCAGCAAGCCAAAGCTCACGAAGCTTGCAGCCACACGCCCGTCGCCCATTTGTGCGATCGCACTGGCCGCGATCCCTGGAGGCAACACCCGCTGGATGGGAGACGCGCCAGCGCCGAACTTCCTCAACATTGGGCTCGGGGTAGATCCGTACCGGCTCATCAACGGACCGATCAATTGGAAGCTGATCATTATCAGGAAAAACAAGACTGCAAAGATTTCACGCGTCCGGCGCTGCGCCAGCCACCGCTCCACCCAGGCAAATACCATCTGCATAAGCAGCACATTCACAGCGGCAAACGTCAACAGAACCAGCGCTGCCCATGGGAAAAGGTGCGGCTTAGCCAAACCAATTCCAACCGCGATCCCGGTCAGCCATAAGCTGCCGATTACCGTTGATGGGTCAAGCGCGCCGTAGACCAGGCGGATGACTACGTACGAGCGGTAGTCGAGGGGAAAGCGCAGCAGATTAGAAGTGTCCAGGGTCTCAGTGAATGCGCTCGCCATGACAGGGAAGAACTGCCAGAACAGAAACACGGGCCACAACAGCACTGCCAGCCAGTAGATCTCGCCACGAGAAACAAAAAACCACGCGCCGCTCCCAAGTCCGACCGCCCCACCTACTCCGCCCGCCGTAATCACTAGACTGAGCACGATGCGCGAAAACAATTCCAGTGCGCCCTTGGTGGTGTGGAGGGAGTGCACGAACAGTTGCCAGCGCACGCGCGCGATGGCGCCTAACTGCGTCCGACGAACGATCCGGTCGTTCACCCCAGCCATGAGAGTTCCTGCTCGGTTGTCCTGGCTCCGCCGACGGTATGCAGAAAGATTTCTTCCAACGTTAATTTTTGTGCAGATGCGTATTCGCTGCTATTTCCGGCAGATGCTACTTGCGACTCGACTCCCGCGCGCAATTCCTCAAGCGATCCCTGCGCCACTAACTTCCCGCGCTGAATGATGGCGACATGACTACAAAGCCGTTCGACGATTTCCAGCACGTGCGAGGTCAGGAAGATGGTTGCCCCTCGAGTGATCATGCGCTGCAACATGGCCTTCAACGTCCCAGCCGCTATTGCATCCACGCCTTCGAAAGGTTCGTCGAGGAACAGGATTTTGGGCCCATGAATCACTGCAGCCGCCATCGCGAGTTTCTTCTGCATGCCGTGCGAGTAGTCGGTCACGAGTTTCTTGGGCTGATCCGCCAGTTGCATAAATTCCAGCAGTTCTCCCGTACGCTTGGCCGCAGTTTCGCGATCCAGTCCGTACATACGTCCAACGAAAGTCAGGTATTCAGATCCCGTAAGTCGCCCAAACAGGGCCATGCCCTCGGGAACAACTCCGATCTGACGCTTTACCTCAACCATCCGGGTTTCGAAATCAAGACCCAGGATCTGCATTCTCCCCGCCGTAGGGGCCAGCAGCCCTGTGAGCATTTTGATGGTGGTGGATTTCCCCGCACCGTTCGGCCCGAGAAAGCCGAAGAATTGCCCTGCCGCCACCCGAAGATTCACATCCTGGACGGCCACCAGATCGCCGAAGCGGCGTGTGAGTCCCTCAGTCGCAATGGCTGGAATCTCCATGCAGCATTTTCGAATCTAGCACACGTTGCAATTTGGCCGGAAGGCCCGACCAGCGCACCACATCATCGAAATATGCCGGTGGATGAAACGGCACAGACTTCGCCGACACCATCCCAGCAGTAGGGGAATGAGGAAGTACTGGAAACCGGTTTCCTGTTACAAGCGCTCTGTCTCAATCCATCATCTTCCGCACAGCTGCGCCTCGGACCACGAGGTGAGACGTATCAATCCGTTTTGGCTGCCAACTTCGGCAACACCTGCTTCTTCGGTTGATCAAGCGCTCCGCCTGCGAAGGAATCCAGGAAAACAAAAACGGGATGTCAGGCAATTCCTGGCATCCCGCGATTCCTCTGGACTGCGTGCGGTTACGACTGATCCGCACGCGACTGCACTGCGCCGAGCCTTATTGATTCTCGACTACGCTGCTGGCTTTCTTGGCCACCAGGAAATCCCTCTGTCTCCGCAACTCTCTAGCGATGTCGCCCAGAGGCCTCTCCACGCGCGGAGATGCAAACTCCCATAGCGGACGCTCACCGTGGGCGGAAACGTTGCAGTTGGTTTCCAGGATCGATTGTTCCATTGCCATCGACTGCTGCGAGGCGTGCTGCGGATGATCCGGTACGTAAGTGGGATAAGCCTGACTGGGTATCACCGTGGCAGTTTGTCCGAATGCTGCTGTAGCCGCCAGAACGAACGCCGCACATAGAAGGGTCTTCATCATTGAAGGGTCTCCGCGGAGCAGGTCAGTTGGCGCCAGCCACTCCTGGGGAGCGTACTCTGGACCAACCCTTTCTCCGCCAGAAATAGTGCAACCTTTATACCAAACGGATCCCTTTAAGTTATTGATTCACTGAGGTTACTACGGTATCCAGCGCAATTCTTTGCACATTTACGGAGAGAGCAGGTCAACCGCCAAATTTGCCTCGGGAGAGCTTTTCCGGCACTGCACAAGCGATCAGCCGGCACGATCACGTGTGACTGAACAACATTCCCGCAGTATCGGTGGGTGATGGTGTTTCCCGAGCTTTGGCGACTGAGCCGGATTCATCTGGAACAGAAGGTCCGGAGGTTCTTGTGGGTTGACGGACACCTTCGACCGGAACAATAACTTCTACTCGAGTTCCGCTCCCAGCAGAGGTGAGATTCAGTATTCCTCCGATCTCCCGAACTCGCTCGCGCATACCCGCAAGGCCTACCCCGGTGCCCGTGTTGGTGGTGCGAAATTCCTCCAGTAAGTCCTGCGGAATGCCTTTGCCGAAGTCTTCGATGGTCAGGGTCACATCCTGATTTTTCTGAACGCGGATCTCGGCTTGCGACGCGCCCGAATGCCGATGAATGTTGGTCAGGCATTCCTGCATCACGCGAAAAAACACCAGTTCCACCTCCGGCGACAGGCGTCCCAGGTTGGGGTCGACCTCGAGGAGCAGGCGGATGTTGCTACGCTCCGCAAAGCCGTCAACGTACCAGCGTGCGGCAGACGCGAAACCCGCCTCATCAAGTAGAGGGGGATGCAGTAAGTACGACAAAGTGCGCGTTTCCGCTGTGCCCTGTCTCACGGTCTCAAGCGATTGGGCCAGCAACTCGTTTTTTTTGGCCTCGGTAAGGCGGGGATTTTGCAACAGTTCGAGGTTCATTGCCAGGCTGGCGAAGTACTGCCCGATGCTGTCGTGCAGTTCGCGAGCCACTTTGCGCCGCTCGGCGTCCTGCAGTTGCAGGACGCGCCCACTCAAGCGCCGCACGGCAGCTTCCGCCGCCCGCCGATTGCCGAGTTCAATATTCAAGCGCCGGAAATCCATCGCCAGGATCAGGAGTACGGTGCCGAAAGCGGCGGCAAGCACGCCACGGACACGCTCGAACGTTTGCGCCGAACGAGCCCGGCGCTCGGCCAGTAAACGGTCCTCTTCCAAATTCATTTCGTCGAACTCGGAGCCGATACGTTCCGTCAGGTCGCGGCCCATGTTAGTAATCTCGATCTGGCGCGCGTTATCGTTTGGCTTGGACTTACGCAGCGCGACAGATTCGTCCAACAGCGCCAGGCGTTGAGCCAGCATCGGTTCAATAAGCCGCAGACGTTCGCCTTGAGAGCGGTTATCGGCCGTCAGGGAGTGAAGCAGTTCAAGCGCGCCTGTTAGGCCTGTCTTAGCGCTCTCCAGGAGTCCGAGGGCCCTCTCGTCCCCAGTAAGCACGTAATCCAAACGCGCGGATTGGGCCTGATACATGCGGGTACGGAGGCGGGCCAGAGTGGTCTGGACTTCATGAGTGTGAGCTACGGATTTCTCGCTTGCGGAGAACAGTGTGGTGGCGTGATCGGCCGCGAATGCCAGGATTACCAGCAGCACGATGGAAACGGCAAACACAATTTTTCCCGTGCGCCCCGATAAGAACGGCAATGAAACCCTCCGCGACTCTGGCGCAGAGTTTACCATTTCCGTTCTCATTCGTTTCTCCCGGACAGGCGGTCCCCTCGGTCAGTTGCGACCCGGAAGTAGGGCGCAAGACCTAGGCATGGTCTACCGGGACGTGAACGATATTGTTCTTGACCGCGTACAAAACCAGTTCGCTGACGGAATGAATATCCAGCTTCCGCATCAGATTCGAGCGATGCGTTTCCGCAGTCTTCACACTGAGACCCAACGCGACCGCAACTTCCTTAGTGCTCTTGCCTTCGGCCAGCAACTGTACGACTTCGCGCTCCCGGCCGGTAAGGACGTCTTTCGACAACGGACGCGTCGTTCCTCCGTTCAGATAGGTGCCAAGAACCATTTCTGCCACTTTGGATGTGAAGAAAGTCTTGCGGCTCGCCAGCGCTTCGAGGGCGGCTACCAGGTCGCGCCCTGCGTCGGTCTTGAGCAGATACCCGCGCGCTCCGGCGGTGAGTACATCGCGCACGATCTGTTCTGATTCGTGCATCGTCAAGATCAAAACCTTGACTTTAGGATCGCCCTGGACAATCTGCCGGGTTGCATCGAGGCCGTTCAGATGCGGCATTCCAATGTCGATGACAACAATGTCAGGATGCAGTTGGCTGGCCATCTGAACCGCCTGCCGTCCATCGGATGCTTCTCCGCACACTTCAAAGTTCTGGCAGGATTGCACGATGGTGCGAATACCATGGCGAACAATCTCGTGGTCGTCGGCGATTAGAACTCGTGTCGACTTCATCGGAACACCTCCTCGCGGGTTTCTATCGGTTCAATGACGGATTATTGAAAACTCAGCTAACGAAGATCGGATGTAAAAAACGGACGATGCTCACTCAAAGCCTGCACGGCTGCCAGCAATTGGGTCCCGGCGTGCGATTTCACGATGTAACCATGTGCCCCAGCTTCTTGCGCTTCCTTCAGCATCTGCCGCGAGTCGTGATCGGTCACGATCAGGACTTCAACGCTCGGAAGCAGGCGCCTAATTTCTTTGGTCAAGACCAGCCCATTCATTTTGGGCATCGCAATATCCACTACAGCGATGTCCGGTCGATGCCGCTTGGCCTGGGCCAGCCCCTGTTCGCCGTCCCCAGCCTCACCGATCACCTCCCAGCCTGACCGGCTTTCCAGCATGTTTCGCAAGCCCGAGCGGACCCCCGGGAAATCGTCGACCAGCAGGATTCGGGTCGCAGCTTTCATAACTCCAATCCCTGATTGGGGTTGGCTGGATGTACCTGAGAGAATGCAACCCACACCCGGCCGTGAAATGTCATGCTCCCACGGGCATTTACTGTCTCACAATACAGTGTTCGCTGTAGCTAAGGTGAATCCTCGTCGGAGGTTCGCTGGAGGTGGACTTCCCCTAACGCAACTCCGGGGTGCTGTGCCTTTGCAAGAGAGGCACTTTTGGTGAAAGGTTGCAACTTGGCCAGAACGCCGTCCACGCTGATCCCATACTTCGCGCGCAGTGCGTCCGGCTTGCCATGTTCGATGAATTGATCGGGCCATCCGATGCGGAGCACGGGCGTGGACAGTCCGAGGGTATTCAACTCCTCCAGCACGGCGCTTCCAAACCCACCCTTTAGCACGTGGTCTTCGAGCGTAACGATCACATCGACGCTGCGCGCATAAAACTCCAGCATGGCAACATCCACCGGCTTGGTGAATCGGGCGTTGATGACAGCGCTGGAGACTCCCATGCCCTCAAGTTTCGCAGCAGTTTCCTGTCCCACTGGCACCAGAGCGCCGAGGGCGAAGATTGCTACTCGATCATTTTCGCCATGCTGCAGGAGTTCGGCCTGTCCGATTGGAATTGCCCGGGGGACATCCTTGACCGGAGTGCCCGGCCCGACTCCGCGCGGAAATCGCACTGCAATAGGTCCATTGTGCTGCATCGCCGTGAATAGCATGTCGGCCAGTTCGTCTTCGTCCTTGGGAACCATGTGCACGATGTTCGGAATTCCACGCAGGTAGCTGATGTCGAACAAGCCATGATGCGTCGGCCCGTCGTCGCCTGAAAGGCTGCCGCGGTCCATGCAGAAGACCACTGGAAGATTCTGCAGGCAGACGTCGTGCACAATCGGATCGAAAGACCGCTGCAAGAATGTGGAATAGATTGCACAGAACGGCCTGAAGCCTTTCGTGGCAAGACCAGCAGCAAAGATCACCGCGTGTTCCTCTGCGATTCCCACGTCGAAGTACTTATCCGGATGGTGCGGCTGAAAACGGTCGAGCGCGGTGCCATTGGGCATCGCTGCGGTGATCGCGACCACCTTGTCATTCATGCTGGCCAACTTCACCATCGTGTCGGCAAAGACTTCCGAATAGGTTCGCTGCCCCAGAGGTTTTGTCTCACCGGTCTCTGGATCGTACGGGCCGAGTCCGTGAAACTTCTTTTGTTTTTGCAGGGCAGGCTCGAAGCCCTTGCCTTTCTGCGTTAGGACGTGCAGCAGTACAGGCTTTTTTTGTGTTTTAAGAAATTCAAACGTCTTGATCAGCGTGGCAATGTCATGACCGTCGATCGGCCCGTAGTATTTCAGCCCTAGCTCTTCAAAGATCACGCTGGGCCAGAGGATGCTCTTGGCGGCCTCTTCGGCTTTCCGCGCCATGTGCAGAGCGGTTTTTCCGCCGAGTTTTTCCACAAAGCGTGCCGCCTGCTCATGCAGATAGTCAAAGCGGGGATTTGTGACGATCGTATTCAAGTAACT
>Ga0075424_100000761_pt1 | contig 26327 bp, 21 predicted proteins | sample SoiMethybrSBSTD3_FD_75301 | JGI IMG/M metagenome (GOLD analysis project Ga0075424, IMG submission 75301) | Bulk soil microbial communities from a Populus tree surrounding site in Tennessee, USA - Soil MetaG P. TD hybrid SBSTD3 | ecosystem: Environmental > Terrestrial > Soil > Tree plantation... | reverse complement strand
AAGGGTAGGAATCGCTCGAGGAACGGCGGGCCTTTCCGGAGGTAGCGCCCGGCCACTTCGTGCAGGGGCAGCTCGACGAGGGTATCGGAAGGGAACGTGTTGGGTGCCTCGAACAGGCCGGGCCGGCTGTGGACGATCTCCGCCGTCTTCAGCAAGAGCCGCACGATGACCGGGTGGACGTCTTCCCGCACCACGAGGTTCGCGGTCGACGCGAGCAAGAGGATGTCGTGGTCGGGAACGTCCGCGACGAGGTCGACGACGCCCTCGCCGAGCGTCACCGTCGACAGGAATCGATAGCGCGTCGTATAGGCTCGCGTACGGCGCACGCTCCAGAGCGTGACGTTCGGGCTGAGCAGCAGGCGCCTCACCAGGGGAATGCCTGGCGCCATGATGAAGAACGCAGCGTCGATCCGGCCGGCCTCGAGCGCGACCGCGGCGTTCTCGCTGGTCAGGGCCAGGAGCGTCGAGTTCTGGGCCGTCACCGCGCTGTCGCGAAGCAGCCGCACCGCAAGCGGTCGAATGCCGCTGCCTTCTTCACCGACCTGAATCCGGAGGCCGCGAAGGTCGCTGAGACCCTGGAGCGGCCTGCCCTTGCGGTGGAACAGCCACACCGGCTCGTAGTAGAGGCTTCCGAGCGAGCGTAGCCCCTCGCTCGGCCCCGCCTCCGCAGTGCCTCCCTGGACGAAGCCGGCCATGGCCTGGCCCGCGACGAGGCGTTTGAGCGTCTCGACCGACCCGGCGCCGGTCTGGATCTCGACGGCAAAGCCGTCCTTGGCGGCGAGCTTCGCGTACTCCTTCGCGAACATGTAGTAGGCGCCGCCCTCGCGACCGGTGCTGATCGTGATGCGTCGGGGTGGCAGTGGCTCGACCAGGCGATTGACGAACATGAGGACGATGATCATGAGGGCCAGCGCCGGCGCCGCGACCCAGGCCAGCTTCTTCCAGTCCATCGGGCTCAGTCTAAGCGCCCGTCCGCTCGTCTCTACAGGATTTTCCTGGACGATTTTGCGCTTGCCGTGCGCATCGCCTGATGGTTGGATTACCCACCATCCATGGGTACGGTGCGGGCGACCGGTCTCGTCAAGACGTTCGGCGCCGTCACGGCGGTGAACGACCTCAGCTTCGAGGCGAGGGCGGGCGAGTTCCTCACCCTGCTCGGCCCGAGCGGCTGCGGCAAGACCACCACCTTGCGGCTCGTCGCCGGCCTCGAGCGACCCGATCGCGGCGAGATCCTGGTGGGCGACCGCGCGGTGTCGTCGGCCGCGTCCGGCCTGTTCGTGCCGCCCGAACGGCGCGGCATGGGGATGGTGTTTCAGAGCTACGCGATCTGGCCGCACATGACCGTGTTCGAGAACGTCGCATTCCCGCTGCAAGAGCTCCGCGTGCCGCGCGCGCAGATCCGCGAGCGCGTGATGGCGATCCTCGGCACCGTGGGGCTCGGCGAGCTCCACGCGCGCCCGGCTCCGATGCTGTCGGGCGGCCAGCAGCAGCGCGTGGCGCTGGCGCGCGCGCTCGTGTCGAACCCGCAGGTGCTCCTGCTCGACGAGCCGCTGTCGAACCTCGACGCACGGCTGCGCGAGGAGATGCGCTTCGAGCTCAGAGAGATGCAGGCCAAGCTCGGGATCACCAGCATCTTCGTGACGCACGATCAGGCTGAGGCGATGACGCTGTCCGATCGCATCGTCGTGATGAATGCCGGACGCATCGAGCAAGAGGGCAGCCCCGAAGAGGTCTACCAGCGGCCGAGCACGCGCTTCGTGATGGACTTCCTGGGCCGCGCCAACCATCTGCCGGCGCGGATCCGGAAGATCCACGACGGAAGCCTGGTCGGCGAGATCGAGGGAAGCGGCTTCTGCCTGCCGCTGGTCGAGCGCGGGGTGTGGCAGCCCGATCAGGAAGTGCTGCTCGCGTTTCGTCCTGAGGCCGTCCAGGCACAGGCCGCCGGGTCCGAGGGCGGCGCGTGGGTCGGCGTGGTACGGTCGTCGGTGTACGTGAGCGGTCACGTGGAGTACGTCGTGGAGGTCGGAGAGTTCACCGTGAGAGCGACCGGCCCGGAGGACGCACGTCTCCCGCACGACGCGCGTGCGAAGCTCTGCGTGTCGCCGTGGGCGGTGCGCGTGTGGCCGCGGCCCGCGGTCGCGAACGGAGGGAAAGCGCGATGACGGTCCGGCGTTGGGCCGTGCTGGTCTCGATCATTCTTGTAGCTGCAATCGTCGCCGGCGGCTTCGGGCCGCCGGCGACGCGCGCGCAGACCAAGCCGCCGGCGGCCGCGCCGACGCCCGCCGACACCACCGCGTCGGCGGCGAAGTATCAGGCCGCCATCGCGGAATGGAAGTCGAAGATCCTGCCGGCCGCGAAGAAAGAGGGCGAGGTCATTTGGTACAGCTGCGCCCAGGCGACCGAGGCAGAGGGAACCATCAGGCTCTTCAACAAGATGTACCCGGACATCCAGGTGAGCCAGGTGCTCGGCCCGGGCTACCAGATGGTCGAGAAGATCAGCACCGAGGCCGCCGCCGGCCGCGTACAGGCCGACGTCTACCAATGCGGAGGCCAGAGCGGGCGAACGATCGCCTGGCGCGGTCTCGGCGAGGAGTTCATTCCGCCGACGGCGCTCGATCCGAGCGTGAAGTGGCGCTGGCCGGTCATGAACAAGGAGACGCACCTGGCCGGGGTCTTCGCGAGCGTCAGCGGTCTCAACGTCAACACCAAGCTCGTGCCGCCCGACAAATATCCGAAGAGCTACTGGGACCTGGTGCGCGACCCCTACTGGGTCGACCTGATCAAGCGCAAGCGCGTGGCCTTCACCGATCCGCGCATCGCCAACATCGGCGTGTATCACGTCTACGGGCTGAAAGAAGTGAACGCGAAGGAGTACGGCGAGGGGTTCGTCCGCGAGTTCGCCGGGCTCAAGCCCAAGCTCTTCGGCTTCAACGAGTCGGGCGAAGTCGCGCGCGGCGAGCTGCACGCGATGCTGGGCGGCCCGTGGCGCGTAGAGTACAGCATGGGCACGGTGCCGATCACCAAGCTCTGCCTCGAGCCCGGCTGCGTGAGCACCCAGTCGCCGCTCTTCGCGGTCGTCAAGAACGCGCCGCATCCCAACGCCGCGAAGGTGTTCGTCGACTTCGTGCTGAGCCGCGAATACGCGGAGTGGCGGGTGCAGGCGCTCGGCAACACGCCGGCGCGCGCCGACGTCACACCACGGCCGCTCGACGACCCGGCCAAGCACAAGCTGCAGTTCGTCGGTGACGACAAGGCCGAGCGCCAGATCACCGATGTCCTCAAGTGGGTCATCGCCTCCAAGCTCTTTGATTACTAGGAAGTCGGCGAGGCTCCTCGCCGGAGCGGGGTGAGAACCGGAGTGAGCGCGCCGGCGAACGGCCTGGCGACCTTGGATTCGCTGAGCGTCGCGGTGCTGACCGACGACGTCAGCGACAACTACGTCAGCAAGACGCCGTTCGCCGTCTCCGAGTTCGTCAACGTCGTGCAGGCCGGCGCCGGCGTCATTTCCGGCGAAGCCTTGCTGTGCGCGAATCTCGGCTTCGGCCTGAGACTCTCCTCGAACGCCGGTGGCCACCGTCACACCTTGCTGTTCGACACCGGACCTGAAGGCTCCGTCTACCTGCGCAACTGCCGGGCGCTCGGCATCGGGCTGGGCGACGTCGAGGCGATCGCGGTCACCCACGGGCACTGGGACCACATGGCCGCGCTCCCGGCGACGATCGATCGAATCGTCGAGCACGGCGGGCAGGTGACCGTGCACGTCAACCCCGGGATGTTCAACGAGCGCGCGATCCGGCTGGGCAACGGTAAAGTCGTTCCGGTCGCGAACGTGCCGTCCCCGGCCGATCTCTCACGGCACGGCGCCAAGGTCGTCAACAATCCGGGGGAGCGCCTTCTGCTCGACGGTCACTTCTACTACAGCGGGGAGATCCCTCGCGTCACCCCGTTCGAGAAAGGGCGCACCGACCACTTTTGCCGAAAGAACGCTGAAGCATCGTGGGAGCCGGATCCCTTCCTGCTGGACGAGCGCCTGCTCGTCGCGAGAGTTCGCGGTCTCGGGCTGATCGTCTTCAGCACGTGCTCCCACTCCGGCATCGTCAACGTGTGCACCCACGTGAGAACGCTCTTCCCCGACGTCCCCATCCACACCTTGATGGGTGGGCTGCATCTCGGCGGCGTCATGGAGCGCAACATCCCCGACACGGTCGACGGGCTCAGGCCGTTCGACATCCAGCACATCATCAGCGGACACTGCACCGGTTGGCGCGCCCTCCACGCGCTGGCGAGCGCGTTCGGCGATGTCGTCAGCCAGTCGGCGGTCGGCACGAGCTACACGTTCTCGTCAGACCGGCAGGCCTGACGTGGCGACGGTCGCGGGGATCGAGAAGCGCCGGGCGTTTTCGTGGCCGCGAGCGGCGGCCTGGGCGTGGCTGCCGACCCTGCTGCTGATCACGGTGGCCGTGCTCACGGTGACGCCGGTGGCGACGGCTCTGCTGGCCGGATTCCGCGACGCGCCGCCCGGACGCCCGGGCGCGATCAGCGCGGAGTCGATCCGGGCCTCGTTCGCGGTGATGGCAGAGCCCGACGTGCTGCGGATCCTCTGGACCACGGTCTGGCTCTCGACCGTTCGGGCCGTCCTGGCGCTGGCGCTCGCGGTGGTGCTCGCCTGGATCATCGCGCGCACGGACTGTCCGTTCCGCAATCGCCTGGAGTTCCTGCTGGTGCTTTCGTTCTTCTTCCCGCTGCTCGGCAAGGTGCTGGGCTGGGCGCTGCTCCTGAGTCCGCAGAAGGGCTACCTGAACCAGCTCCTGCGACACATCCCGATCTTCGCGGGCGACACGGGGCCGCTCGACATCTTCTCGTACGGCGGGCTGATCTTCGTCAGCGTCACGGGCTGGGCGACGTTGCTGGCGATCTTCCTGGTCCCGGCCTTCCGCAACATGGACGCGGCGCTCGAAGAATCCGCCCGGATGTGCGGTGCCTCGCCCCGGCGGACGATCATGAGGATCCTGGTTCCGCTGCTGCGACCCGCGATCCTGGCGGCGTTCATCCTGTCGCTCACGCGGTTGCTCTCGTCGTTCGAGACCGAGGTGTTCCTGGGCACGAGCTCGGGCATCTACGTGCTCACGAACAAGATCTACGAGCGCATGGTGCAGATCTTCCCGCCGGACTTCCGGACCGGGATGACCATGGCGGTCATGCTGCTCGTGATCACGTTCGGCCTGGTGCTGATCAACTGGAAGTTCCTGGGCAAGCGCGACTACACGACGGTGACCGGCCGCGGCTACTCGGCGCGGCCCATGCAGCTCGGCCGGTGGCGCTGGGTGGCGTTCGGCTTCGTGGTGGTATTTTTCTTCGTCTCGGTCGTGCTGCCGGCGGTGATGCTGATCCAGGTGAGCTTCATCCGGTTCATCGGCCTGAACGTCTTCGATCCGGCCAGCTACACCCTGGACAACTGGCGCCGGATGCTCACCCTTCGCGTGAACCGGCTCGCGCTGACCAACAGCCTGATCATGAGCATCGTCGCGACGACGGTCGGGATGATCATCTACTCGCTGGTCTCGTACGTGGTCACGCGCAGCCGCTACAAGGGCCGGCGGCTCCTCGACCTGGCCGCCTGGGTGCCCTGGGCCGTGCCCTCGTTGATCCTCGGCCTCGGGATCCTCTGGGCCGTGCTGCTCTCGCCGCTGGCGATCCTCTACGGCACGCTCACGGTGCTGATCCTGGCCCACATCGTGCGTGGCTTTCCGTTCGGCACGCAGATCATGGGCTCGAGCATGATCCAGATCAGCCGCGAGCTCGAAGAGGCCGCGCGCATCCACAAGGCCTCGTGGGCCTCGACGTTCCGGCGGATCTGGTTACCGCTGGTGAAGAACGGCTTCCTGGCCGGCTGGGTAATCCAGTTCACGGTCTCGTTCAGCGACCTGGCCACGGTGGCGTTCCTCTACGGCGCCCGATCCACGGTGCTGCCGACGCTGTTCCTGAGCCAGTGGTCGAACGGACGACTCGAGGAGGCGGCGGTGGCGGCCCTGATGATGACGGTGGTCGTCCTGGCGGTGGTGCTGCTGGTGCGGCGCCTCGTGCAAGGCAGCGTGCGGACGACGACCGTGGCATAGTAGGCGCCGTAGTGCGAGCATATGAACTGAACTGAAAGGGGATTCAGATGCTTTCCAGAGAGGACAACGAGCTGCTCTGCAAGGTCGGCCCCGGCACTCCGACCGGCGCGCTCCTGCGCCAGTACTGGATCCCCGCGCTGATGTCGAGCGAGCTCCCGGAGCGTGACGGCGCTCCCGGCCGGGTCCGGCTCCTCGGCGAGAACCTGATCGCCTTCCGCGCCACGTCCGGCAAGATCGGGCTGATCCAGAACCACTGCCCGCACCGCGGCGCCTCGCTCTTCTTCGGTCGTAACGAAGAGGAAGGCCTCCGCTGCGTCTACCACGGCTGGAAGTTCGACTGCGAGGGCGCGTGCGTCGACATGCCGAACGAGCCGGCCGAGAGCAACTTCAAGTCGAAGGTGCGCGCCACGGCCTATCCGTGCGTCGAGCGCAACGACGTCATCTGGACCTACATGGGCCCGCGCCGCACACCGCCGCCGCTGCCGGACATCGAGCCCAACATGCTGCCGGCAGGCCAGTACCAGGTGCAGAAGGTGCTGCGCGAGTGCAACTGGTTCCAGGGCCTCGAGGGCGACATCGACACGAGCCACCTGGGTTTCCTCCACCTCGGGGCCGTCAAGCCCGAGCAGACCAAGCCCGGGACGTTCGACTACTACAACGTCACCGACCGCGCGCCGAAGTACGAGGTGGTCGATACCGACTTCGGCACGTCGTACGGCGCCTATCGACCGGCCGAGGCCGATTCGTACTACTGGCGCATCGCGCACTTCCTGTTCCCGTTCTTCACGATGATCCCGACAGGCATTCTGGGCATGCAGGTCCTCGTGCGCGCCTGGGTTCCGGTCGACGACAACCATTTGATGTTCTGGAGCATCGCGGCGCCGAACTCCCGCCTGGGCGTCGGCGCCGCCGGCGGCGCTTCCGGTCTCAACGCCGCTGGGCGGCCGGTCGCGGCGGCCGGCTCCCGCGCCGGGGGCTTCGAGTTCCTTCCGCACACGTCGGACTGGACCGGCAAGTTCCGGCTCACCCAGAACAAGGACAACGACTACCTGATCGATCGTGACGCACAGCGCGCGCACAGCTTCACGGGTATCGCCGGCATCCATCAGCAAGACCAGGCGGTGACCGAGAGCATGGGGCCGATCTACGACCGCTCGCAGGAGCATCTCAGCACCTCGGACGCGATGGTGATCCGCGCGCGCCGGCGCGTGATCAATGCGGCGCGGGCGCTGCGCGACAACGCGACGGTGCCGCCGGGCGTGGACGATCCGACCGTGTACCGCTGCCGGTCGGGCGGCGTGATCCTGCCGCGCGACGCCGACTGGCTCGAGGCCACCAAGGGGCTGCGTCGCGCGTTCACCGAGGCGCCGAGCGAGAAGATCGCCCGATGACCGCGGCGGCCCCGAGTGTCCTGAAAACGGCGGTCGCGACGTATGCGCATACCAAGGCGCTGAAGGACGGCAGCGTGGCGCCGGCAGGCGTGTCGTTGCAGCACGTCGAGGTGAGCCCGATCGTCGCCGCGTTCCGGCGCATGGTCCGCACGCTCGAGTTCGACGTGTCCGAGATGGCGATCACGACCTATCTGACGGCGAAGGCTCACGGCAAGGCCTTCACGGCTCTGCCGGTGTTCGTGATGCGCCAGTTCCACCACGCGCCGATCGTCTACAACGTGAAGTCGGGTGTGAAGTCGCCGAAGGACCTCGAGGGCAAGAAGGTGGGCGTGCGCGCCTACACGGTGACCACCGGGGTTTGGGCGCGCGGCATCCTGGCCACGGAGTACGGTGTCGATCTGAGCAAGGTGACCTGGGTGGTCGTCGACGAGGAGCACGTGCAGGAGTACCAGAAGCCCGCGAACATCGAGGAGCGCCCGGGCGCCAATCTCGGCGACATGCTGGTGAAAGGCGAGCTCGCCGCGGCGATCGGTGTGGGTACCGTCAACTCGTCCGACGTCGTTCCGCTGTTCGTGCACCCGCGCGAGGCCGAGGCTGCGTGGTATCGGTCGACCGGTATCTATCCCGTCAACCACACGGTCGTCGTGAAGGATTCGCTGCTCCAGGCCGATCCGACGCTCGCGGTGCGCCTGTTCGGCGCTTTCAAGGACGCGAAGGCCGTGTTCCTGAAGCAGCTCGAGTCGGGCGAGACCTTGCCGGGCGACGCCCAGGCCATCGCTCAGCGCCGCAGCATCGTCGGCGACGATCCGCTGCCCTACGGCCTGGCCAAGAACCGCAAAGCGCTGGAGGCCATCATCCAGTTCGCGCGCGATCAGAAGATCCTGCCGCGCGCGGTCACGCCCGAGGAGATGTTCCCGCGCAACACGCTCGCGCTCGAGTAGCCAACGAAGAGGGCTGGACGGTCTACCTGCGCATCGCCGGCGAGGGTCTGCTGGATCTCGCCGCGTCGGTCCAACGCATGACGCCGCTGGTTCGCGGGCCGGAACGCATGTTCTACGGCCTGGTCGAGTTCGAGGTGATCGATCCCGACGGCTATCGCATCTGCGTGAGTGGCTCGGTGCCCGCCGCCGCCGGCGTGCCGGACGCGCGCGAGCGCGAGGAAACCGCACCGTAGTCGCCGGGATGCTTCGCGGAGAGCTTCGCGGCGCCATCTCGCGACCCGGCGCCTATCCGTCGATCGCCTCGGCGGACATTCTCGGCGGCGTCCTGAGCCCGGAGATCTCCGACCATATTCGCGCGGTGTACGAACGACTCGAGCGGACCGCCGGCGACGAGCATGAGCTCGCGCTGCCGCTGAGACTCGCTGTCCTGGTTCACGAAGAGCCTCCCGCGCGGTTGCCGGCGTTCCTCGAGCGCCTCGGGATGTCGGACCTCGCGCCGATCGTCATCGAAGTGATCGGCGCGTTTGGACGGCTGTGGAAGCTCTCGAGCGATCAGGAAGCCGTGACATTCATCGACAGCCATCGCGGATGCCTCGTCGCGCTGCTGCTGTTCGAGCTGGCACACGAAGGCGCTCCGACCGCGTCGATGGGGCGCATTGCGCGCCTGGCCGGCCTCGAGCGTCGCTTCGCGCGGTGGGTCAACCGACTCGAGCACCCTGTCCTGTCGCCAGGAGGCCTCTCCAGATCGTGAGCACGTCCAGACACGCCGAGCCCAGGACACGCCGTGACTCTAGACGCACCATGAGACATGCTGTGATGCGAAACGCGACGCGCACCGCGAAACGCGCCGCAGTCGTCGCCGCGGCCTTGACGCTGGCGGGGGTGACCGTCGCTTTCACGCAGCCCCGGTCGTCGGGGGCCTGCGGAGAGGTCGTGACGATCCAGACTCACGACCGGACGACGATGCGCTACACGTTCGCGCCCGCGACGGCGCCAGGGCAAGGGGAGCCGGTCGCCGTCGTCTTGCTGGCCGGAGGCGGAGGCCATCTCGCGCTCGACCAGGGCGGCTGCCCGCGCGCCCTGAAAGGCAATTCGCTGGTGCGGTCGATTCCCCTCTTTCGCGACCTCGGATTCGCGACCGCGCTGGTCGATTCGCCGTCGGACTACACCGGTGAGGACGGGCTGGCTGGCTTCCGGTCGTCGCCCCAGCACGCCGAGGACCTGGGCAAGGTGATCGTCGACGTGCGCACGCGGGCCAACGGCCTGGTCTGGGTGATCGGCACCAGCCGCGGCACCATTTCCGCGGCCAACGCGGCCTCACGCCTCTCCGGCCCAGCGGCGCCGGACGGCGTCGTGCTGACCTCGGCGGTGACGTCGGGTACGCGGGGCGGGCGCAAGCCGTGGGTGGCCCAGACGGTCTTCGACCTGCCGCTCGACACGATCCGGATGCCGCTGCTGATCGTCGGTCACGGTGCCGACACGTGCGCGCGGACGCCGCCCTCCGCGATGAGCCAGATCGCGTCGCGGGCTCCGAGCCCGCGCAAGCAAATCGTCACGGTGACCGGCGGGCCCGGCACTCCGCGGGACGGAGTCGATGCCTGCGAGGGGCGCGCGCCGCACGGCTTCGTCGATCAGGAAGGCGAGGTCGCCGCCGGGATCGCGCGCTTCATTCGCGGGGGACAGTACTAGCAGCCTCGACCGCTCGCCTTGACGTCCCGCGCGGCCGGGGACTAGGATGCTCGCCTACTCAGTTGGCTCGACGTCGGGGAGGGCTTCATGATCATCGATTGCCACGGACACTACACGACGGCGCCGAAGGAGCTCGAGGCCTATCGGCAAAAGCAGATCGCCGAGCTGAAGGAGCCGTCGAGCAGCCGCTCGAAGGGCACGATCAGCATCAGCGACGACCAGATCCGCGAGTCGATCGAGAAGGCGCAGCTCAAGCTGCAGCGCGAACGCGGCAGTGACGTCACGATCTTCTCGCCGCGGGCCGCCGGCATGGGGCACCACATCGGCGACGCGACCACGAGCTCGCACTGGTCCGAGGTGTGCAACGATCTGATCTACCGGGTCTGTACGCTCTTCCCGCAGAGCTTCGTCGGCGTGTGCCAGCTGCCGCAGACGCCGGGGGTGCCGCCGACCAACTGCATCCCCGAGCTCGAGCGCTGCATCAAGGAGCTCGGCTTCATCGGCTGCAACCTGAACCCGGACCCCTCGGGCGGCTACTGGAAGGATCCGCCGCTGACCGACAAGTGGTGGTATCCGTTCTACGAGAAGCTGGTCGAGCTCGACGTGCCGGCCATGATCCACGTCAGCATGTCGTGCAACCCGAACTTCCACACGACCGGCGGCCACTACATCAACGGGGACACCACCGCGTTCATGCAGCTGATCACCGGTGATCTGTTCAAGGACTTCCCGAGCCTGAAGTTCATCATCCCCCACGGCGGCGGCGCCGTGCCGTACCACTGGGGCCGCTATCGCGGCATCGCGCAGGATCTGAAGAAGCCGCTGCTGAAGGACCACCTGCTGAACAACGTCTTCTTCGATACGTGCGTCTATCACCAGCCGGGCATCGATCTCCTGTTCAAGGTGATCCCGGCCGACAACATTCTGTTTGCCTCCGAGATGGTCGGTGCCGTGCGCGGCATCGACCCGGAGACCGGCAACTACTACGACGACACCAAGCGCTACGTCGAGGCGCTGCGGCTCAGCAGCGAGGACCGGCAGAAGGTCTTCGAGGGCAACGCGCGCCGCGTCTACAGCCGGCTGAAGACCAAGCTGCCGGCGGCGCGCTAGGAGAGAGCCATGGCTGAGATTCCGCGCCTGAACGGCGTCATCCGGGCCCTCGAGCAGGGCAAGACCGCGTTCGTCGGCTTCGGCTCGCTGGACAACGAGACCGCGACCGCGCTCGCCGCCTCGAATCTGGACGGCGTGGCCTTCGAGATGGAGCACGCGCCGATGAGCGCGCCGGCGCTGCGCGACGCTCTCCAGTCGATGCTGGACCGGCGCCAGATCGTCGACAGCGGCACCCTGGCGCCGAAGGTGACGCCGATGGTGCGGATCCCGCCCAACGGCGGTGAGATGAACCAATGGATCGCCAAGCAGGTGCTCGACATCGGCGTCTACGGGATCATCTTCCCGCACATCAGCACGGTCGAGGAGGCGCGCAACGCGGTCAGCGCGTGCCGGTATCCGCGCCTGCCGAACGCCCCGCGCTACAACCCGCCCGGCATTCGCGGCGACGCGCCGACGCGCGCGGCGCGCTACTGGGGGCTCTCGCAGCAGGACTACTACGCGCGCGCCGACGTGTGGCCGCTGGCGCCGCAGGGCGAGATCCTCGCGGTTCTCCAGATCGAGGACACGCGCGCCATCGAAAATCTCCCGCGGATGCTGCAGGAAGTGCCCGGCATCGGCGTGATCCTGATCGGGGAAGGCGACCTGAGCCAGGAGCTCGGTCACCCGCGCGAGTACGAGCACCCCGTCGTCGCCGAGGCCATCGACCGGATCTTGAAGATCTGCAAGGACCACAACGTGCCGTGCGGCCACCCGCATCCGGACGCGAAGAACGTCGAGCGTCTGATCGCGAGCGGTTACCGCTTCCTGATGCCGAGCACGCCGCGGTCGTTCGCGGTGCTCGAGCAGGGGCGCAAGCTCGCCGGCCGAGTCTGAGTGACGCGCGAGCCTAGCGCCCAGGCGCTGGCCCCGGGCCTGGGCGAGGCATGCTCGGCGATCGCTCGCGCGGTCGCCGACTCGCTCGAGCTACAGCATGTCGTGCGCCTGGTGGCCGACGCCGCGCGCCTCATCATCCCGTTCGACGCGATGGGGATCTGGCACGCCGAGGAGCCCGACGATCCCGTCTCATTGATCGCGGGGCCGGGCGCATCGAGCCGTGTCGGCCTGCTGGATCGTCCATTGCGCCGCTCGGACCACTCGCCCAAGCTCTGGCCCGAGCCCGACGCGTTGCCGGCATGCATCGCGGACGCGCCCGCGGAGCTCGATCCGAGCTACGCCGGCGACCGCGTGGTCATCGACCTCGGCTACCGGTCGGCGCTCGTCGTCGGCCTGGCGAGCGGCGCACGCAACCTCGGCATTCTCTGGTTCCTCGCCCGCCCACCCCGCTCGTACACGCCGGGGCACGCGCGGGCGCTGCAGCCCGTGATCGATCTCACGACCCTGGCGGTCGAGCACACGCAGCTGCAGCGGCTCAGCGACGAGCGGCGGCGCAAGCGCGAGGCGCTGGAGGCGCTGCTGCCCACCCTGGCCGGCGCGCTCGACGTGCAGACGGTCTTCGCCCAGGTTTCGGAAGTCCTCCAGAGCGTGATCGCGCACGACTACCTGACGCTCGGCCTCGTCAGCTCCGGGGGCAAGGGCATCAAGTTCCACGCCTCGTCCGCCGGCAAGCTGACCGACGTGCCGGAGTACCGTCCCAAGACCGACTTCGGCGAGGACAGCCTGCAGTGGGACTACTACATCGTGCGGCAGTACACCCCGCTGCCGGACGATTCGCTTCGCGTCGAGTTCTGGGACCCGCGGGCGCGTGAAATGAAGTCCCGCGAATACCGGCCGGACCCGGCGATCATGCGCGCCTACACCGTGCGCGGGATTCGCTCCGAGCTCCGGATGCCGATCTGGGCCCAGGGCGAGCGCGTCGGCTACCTGTTCTTCGGTTCCCGGCGGACCAACGTCTACAGCGAAGAAGATGTGGACCTCGGCCGCCGCGTGGCCGACCACCTGGCGCTGGCGATCGCCCACGAGCGCCTGGGCGAGGAAGCCCGGCGCACGGCGCAGGCGCAGGAGCAGGCGAGCCGGCTGCAGGAGCGCGTCGATTTCCTCAAGAGCGAGCTCGAGGGCGTGAGCTCGCATCGGGCGCTCGGCCGGTCGCCCCAGTGGCGCGACGTCCTGGCGCAGGCGACGAAGGTGTCGGCGACGGATACGACCGTGCTGATCACCGGCGAGTCCGGCACCGGAAAGGAGGTCGTCGCGCGCTTCATCCATCGGGCGTCGCGCCGCGCCGAACGACCTTTCATCGCGCTCAATTGCGCCGCCTTGCCCGAGCAGCTCCTCGAATCCGAGCTGTTCGGCTACGAGCGTGGCGCATTCACGGGCGCCCACACCGCGCGGACCGGCAAGGTCGAGCAGACCTCGGGCGGCGTGCTCTTCCTGGACGAGGTCGCCGAGATGAGCCCGCCCGTCCAGGCCAAGTTCCTCAGGCTCCTGCAGGAGCGCGAGTTCCAGCGCCTGGGCGGCTCGCAAACCCTCCGCGCCGACGTGCGGGTCATCGCGGCAACCAACCGCGACCCCCGCGTGGCCATGGAGCGCGGCACCCTGCGCGAGGATCTCTACTACCGGCTCGGCGTCTTCGAGATCGTGCTGCCGCCGCTGCGCGAGCGCTCGGGCGACATCCTGATGCTCGCCGAGGCGTTCCTGGACGAGATCGGCCGCGGGATAGGGCGCCCGGCCGCGGGACTCTCGAAAGACGCCTGCGAGCGGCTTCTGAGCCACTCGTGGCCGGGCAACATCAGGGAGCTACGCAACGCGATCGAGCGCGCGGTGATCCTCTGCGAGGGTGGCCTGGTGACGGGCGAGCACCTGCCGATCGCGATCGTCGGGACGTCGAGGCGATCGCCCACCGCGACGTCGGGCGCTGGGGCTGCCGCTCGGGGCTCCGCCGCTGCGAGCAACGCGAGAGGCGCCGCCGGGGCCACGGCGAGCGAAGCCGGCGGCGCGCCCACTCCGGTCGTGCCCGCGGCGATTCCGCCCGAAGGGGTCAGCCTCGACGCCATCGAGCGCGAGCTCATCCAGAAGGCGATGGCCCAGGCGCGCAACAACAAGTCCGAAGCCGCCCGTCTTCTCGGACTGGCGCGCGGCCAGCTCTACTCGCGCCTCAAGCGGCACGGCCTCGAGAAGTAATCGGGCACGCACCCCGCCGCGCGGTTGTCTGGTTTCACGCAACCTGCTCGCTTCCGGTCACACCTGCGACCGCACCCCGTCGAACAACCGGCCGCGCTCTAACTAACTGATTCGCGTAGCGTCCTGCCGCGCCAGCGCCGGCCTGAGCGCCCCGGCACGCAACTCGCACTATGCCCGGCGCATGTCGCACAAGAGCACGAAAACGGTCAGACGGACGACCGACGCGGTCACCCCTGGGAGGGACTGATATGGCTGCCATGGACATTCTCGTGCGGTACGGCTACGTGGTCGTCTTCGGCACGGTGTTCGCCGAGCAGATCGGCCTGCCGATCCCGGCGATCCCGGTGCTGCTCGCGGCCGGCGCGCTCATCGGCGGCGGACATCTGAGCGTGGTGGTCCTGCTAGCACTCGCCGGCGTCGCCTCCTTGATCGCCGACGCGGTGTGGTACTGGATCGGCCGCGCCGGCGGCGCCAAGGTGCTCGGCTTTCTCTGCCGCATCTCGCTCGAGCGCGACACGTGCGTGAAGAAGACCGAGGGGGTGTTCGCCCGTCACGGCGCGCGCTCGCTCATGTTCGCCAAGTTCATCCCCGGCTTCAGCACGATCGCGCCGCCGCTGGCCGGCGTGGTGCGGATGCCGTTCAGCCACTTCCTCTTGTTCAGCGGGCTCGGCGGGCTCTTCTGGGCGGCCGCATTCATGGCGATCGGCTGGCTCTTCACGAACCAGATCGAGCTGGTCGGCGGCTACATCGCGCATCTCGGCAGCTGGATCGTCGCGCTGATCGTGGTGGCGCTCGGCCTCTACATCGGCGCCAAGTACATCTCGCGGCAGCGCTTCTTGAGGAAGATACGCATCGCGCGGATCACGCCCGAGGAGCTCAAGCGCATGCTCGACGGCGGCGTGGACACGATCGTGGTCGACGTCCGCGACCGGATCGACTTCGACGCCGAGCCGGCCATCATCCCGGGCGCGCTGCACCTGACGACCGAAGAGCTCGAGGCGCGCCACAAGGAGATCCCTCGCGAGCGCGAGATCGTCCTCTACTGCACGTGCCCGAGTGAGGAGACGAGCGCGCGCGCGGCGCTGCTCTTGAGACAGCGCGGTATCGAGCGCATCCGGCCCCTGGCCGGCGGCTATCACGGCTGGCGTGATCGCGGTTACCCGATGGTCGAGCTCGCCACGGCGAGCCATGGAGGCACCAATGCCTGATCCAATCCTCTTCGTGGTCGACCACGATCCGGAGATCTTGAAGTGTCTCGCCGAGGCGCTCGAGCGGCGGTTCGGCGCCGACTACCGGGTGGTGACCGATGGCTCGCCGGTCTCGGCCCTCGAGCGGATGAAGCAGAGCTGCGCGCGGGGCGAGCAGGTGGCGCTGGTCATCGCCGATCTGTGGACGCCCGAGATGTTCGGGCTCGAGTTCCTCGAGCGCGCGCGTGAGGCGTGCCCGCGGGCGGCGCGCTGCGTCCTGGTGAGCTGGGGCGACGGAGTCGGATTCCCCCATGTGCGGCGCGCCCTCGTCACGGGTCAGGTCGAGACGTTCCTGATCAGGCCCTGCGACGATCCGGAGGAGCGCCTCTATCCGGTCGTCAGCGAGATCCTCGGCCGCTGGGCGCGCACCAACCGGCCGCGCGTGGCGCCGGTGCTACGCATCGTCGGCGAGCGCTGGTCGAAGCGGTGCCACGAGATCCGCGATCTCCTCGAGCGCGCCGGGATCGGCTACGAGTTCTGCGCGCACGACTCCGAGCGGGGCCAGAAGGTTCTTCAGGAGACCGGGCACCAGGGCGCGCTGCCAGCGGTCGTCTTCGGAGCGAAGGCGCTCGGCGACCCGACCAACAGCCAGATCGCTCAGGTGCTCGGCGCGCGGCTCGACCCCGAGGAGGAGCTCTACGACCTGATCATCGTCGGCGCCGGGCCGGCCGGGCTGGCCAGCGCCGTCCACGGTGCCGCGAACGGCATGAAGACCCTGGTCGTGGAGCGCTCGGCGGTTGGCGGCCAGGCCGGGACGAGCTCGATGATCCGTAACTATCTCGGCTTCCCCCGCGGGATCACCGGCGCCGAGCTCGCCGCGCAGGCCCGGGAACAGGCGCTCTCGCTCGGTGCCGAGATCATCGTGACCCGCGGCGTCGTCGGCCTCGAGAAGAACGGGCGCGAGACCCTGCTGGCCCTGGCCGGCAACGGCACTGTGCGGGCGAAATCGGTGATCATCGCCACGGGCGTCTCCTACAACCGGCTCGAAGTCGAAGGCGTCGGCGGGCTGATCGGCAAGGGCGTGTTCTACGGCACCGGCGCCTCCGAAGCGCCCGCGTTCACGGGCAAGGACGTGTTCGTGGTGGGCGGCGGCAACTCGGCCGGCCAGGCCGCGGTTTACCTGGCGCGCTACGCCAGGAGCGTGACGCTCGTCGTCCGCGGCAAGGCACTCGACATGTCCGACTACCTGGTGCGCCAGATCGAGCGCACGGCGAACGTCACGGTGCGTCTCAACGCCCGGGTGGTCCGCGCCGAAGGCACGAACCGGCTCGAGGCGCTGGAGATCGCCGACTCGGTCGCGAACACGACCGAACGGGTGACGGCGGCCGCGCTCTTCGTGCTGATCGGCGCCGGGCCGCACACGGACTGGCTCGCCGGCCAGCTCCAGCGTGACGAGAACGGCTACCTGAGGACCGGGCGCCACGTCCTTCGCCAGAGCGAGGGCAAGCCGGAGTGGCCGGTGGAGCGCGCGCCGTACCAGTTCGAGACGAGCCTGCCGGGCGTGTTCGCGGTGGGCGATGTCCGTCACCAGGCCCCGCGCGGGGTGACGGCTGCCGTGTACGAAGGCACCACGGCGGTGTGGTCGGCGCGCGAGTATCTCGCGGAGGAGTGACTTACAATCGGAGGTGAATGGGTGCCGAAGAGGCGGATCTCCTTGCGTGCGTCGCGGCGTTTGCGCGCTCGCTCGAGGGGGAGTTCGACCCGGAGCGATTTCTCCAAGACTTCTCGGCGAGGGCGCAAGCGCTCGTGCCGCACGAGGGGATGTTCATCGCCTGGCTCGAGGACGAGGGGCGCACGTTCAGCGGCTTCGCCCGCAACGTCATCGGCCCCGACGTAACGATCGAGTTCCGCAACTACACGATCGCCTTCGATCCGAGCGAGCGCTTCCCCCGCGGCATGGCGGCGTTCGGGCCCATCTTCGACGGCGAATCGCAGCTGGTCACAGACGCCGACAATCTCCCGAGCTCGGTCGACCCGGCCGCGTTCGCGGGCTGGGGCGCGGTGACCCACTTCCGCGGTCGGATCGGGGTGCCGCTCTACTCGGGCGGCCGCATCGTGGGCGCCTTCTTCGTGGCGAGCCGGACGGCGCGCCGCTTCACCGAAGAACACGTCACCTCCTGCCGCCGGCTCGCCGAGCTGATCGGCCCCTTCGTCGAAAACGTCGTGCTGCTGCAGCGCGAGCGCCGCCGGCGGGAGCGGCTGCAGGCCGTGGCGGCGCTGCCGCCGATCATCGGCGCGAGCCTCAAGATCGGCGATATCTTGCAAAAGCTGGGCGACGCCGTGCGCCCGATCCTCGACTTCGATCTCTTCGGTGTGAGCCGCCTCAACGCATCGGGCCGCGAGTTCGAGCGGATCGGAATGGTCACCGGCGGGCGGCCGCCCGGGCCGCAGACGTTCTCGATCGACGAGTCGTCGATCCTGCCGCGCATGCGTCAGGGCCTAGCGGTGCTCGTGCGCGACGCCCGGCGCGAGCTGGAGGTGAAGGGGTCGGTCGATCGCCAGATCCTCGACAACGGGATCCAATCGGTCATCCTGGCGCCGCTGGTCTTCGGCGAGGACGTCGTCGGCGGCCTGTTCTACGGTAAGCGCCGCCCGAACTGGTACGACGAGTCCGACGTCGAGATCGTCCGCGCGATCGCCGACGCGCTCGTGATGGCGTTGCAGCACCAGCGCCTGGCCGAGGAGCAGCAGCGCGTGGCGGTCGCCGAAGCTACGACCCAGAAGCTCGAGCAGCGCGTGCAGTCCCTGCGCGGCGCGCTCGAGGAGCGCTTCGGCTTCGATACGATCCAGGGCCGCTCGCCCGCGTTCACGACGGCGCTGGCTCAGGCCAAGCGCGTCGCACCGACCGAGACCACCGTGCTGCTCACCGGCGCCAGCGGAACGGGCAAGGAAGTGCTCGCGCGGGCGATCCACCAGGGGAGCCCGCGCGCCGAAGGGCCCTTCGTCGCGATCAACTGCGCCGCGCTGCCCGAGACCTTGATCGAATCCGAGCTGTTCGGCCACGAGCGGGGTGCCTTCACGGGCGCCGACCGGCTCAAGCGCGGGCGGTTCGAGCTGGCCGCGGGCGGCACCTTGTTCCTCGACGAAGTGGGTGAGCTGGCGCCGGCGGTGCAGGCGAAGCTGCTCCGCGTGCTGCAGGAGCGCCAGTACGAGCGCGTGGGCGGCACGTCGACTCTGTCGGCCGACGTCAGGCTGATCGCCGCGACCAACCGCAATCTGGAGGACGCGGTCGCCGCCGGCCGCTTCCGCGACGATCTCTTCTATCGGCTGGCCGTCTTTCGCGTTCACCTGCCGTCGCTGCACGATCGGGGTGACGACATCCTGGTGCTCGCCGATCGGTTCGTGCGCGAGTTCGGCCAGCGCATGGGCAAGGGCGACGTCGGACTGAGCCGCGAAGCGCGCGATCTCCTGCTGGCCTATCACTGGCCCGGCAACATCCGCGAGCTCCAGAATGCGATCGAGCGCGCGGTGATCCTGAGCGACGGCGGCCTGATTACCGCGGCGCAGCTTGGGGTGACGCCGACCGCGGGCCGCGGTGGGGCGACGTCGGGGCGAGCGGGGGAGTCGACACGCGCGGGCGAGCCGACGCGAGTCGCCGGTGAGCCGGCAGCGCGAGACGGCGAGGGCGCCGAGGCGCTGCAGGCGTTGCCCGAGATGGAGAAGCAGGCGGTGGTCGAAGCGCTGCGCCGCGCGAAGGGGAACAAATCGCAGGCGGCCGCCGCGCTCGGGCTCTCGCGCACGCGATTCTATACGCTGCTGCGTCGCTACGGATTGGGCTGAGGCGGGCGGCGCTGATGAGCAGGTCGGCCTGGCCGGCTGGCGCCGGCGCAGGCCGAGGCCCTCAGCTCAGGATGCGCTTGCGGAAGAGGATCTCGCGGACCCCCGACTTCAGAAGGACCGTCTCGCAGATCTCGAGACCCGCGAACATGATGTTGATGTCGCGGTTCTGCAGGACCCACCGTCGTGTGCACGCGGACGGGTAGTAGCGGCAGCGCAGGTGCATCTCGTCTTCGATGAGGTATTTCGTGTAGCGCGGATCGTCCGATGCGCGCGCACCGAAGAACCCGAGGAACACACCGCCTGGCCGGAGCATGCGCATCAGCTCGCCGGCCAGGGCAGTGGCGGCCATTGGCGCGAGGTAGTCGAAGGTGTCCCAGCCGAGCACGGCGTCGACGCTGCCCACCGGCAGCGAGAAGCGCCGGCTCAGGAACTCCGGGAGCTGGTCCACCTTGTCCTGCTTCACGTGGCGGTCGATATCGGCGTACAGATCCTCGACGTGGATCTTGCAGCCGACGCGCTCACCCAGGAAGGTGACGTTGGAGCCGATCACCGGCCCGAGATCGACCACCACCGGCGCGGGCCGCTCGAACAGGAGCGAGAGGAACCGCTGGAGGGTCTTGCACGGATACGAGGTCTCGGCGGACTCAGCCGTCACCACACGCGACTCGACGGCAACACGTCCCGGCTCGTCGTCGTTGTGATGAGCTTGCCGGCTCAGCCGGGACACGAACCCGGAGAGCCGGCCGTTTCGCTGGACTGTACTCAACGCCGGCTCAGACGCGGGCGAATTCGCCGTTCACGGGCGCGCCGTCAGTCTTCGGCTCCGTCTTCGGCGACTTGGCCTCGGGCTTGTTGAAGGGGGTCTTGTCCGCCGCCCCATCCTTCTTTTGCATGTCGATGCTGCCGCGGAAGTGCGAGCCGTCGGCGATCGCCACGCGCGGCGCGACGATGTCACCTTCGACCGAGCCCGACTCCTTGATGTCGACCTTGTCGGTCGCGTTCAAGTTGCCGGTGACCTGACCGAGGACGACGATGGCCTTGGCGCTGACCTGCGCCTTGATGCGGCCGTTCGTGCCGACGGTGAGGATGTGATCGCGCAGCTCGATCTTGCCGTCGACGCGACCTTCGATCGTGAGGTCCTCGCTGCCGCTCAGCTCGCCGTTGATGACAATGGACTTGCCAATGCTCGCCAGTTCCTCGCTCATAGCCCGTGTCTCCTTCTGTGTCTGTTCGAATCCACCGGACGACGTCGATGAGTGGGACGCTGTCTGCGTCACAGGTGTCTGCGCCACATAAGGCGGTGTCTGCACCGACGCGGCCGGTGCCTGCGCCGAACTAGCCGGGACGCTCGTCGGCTTGGGCGGTTCCTCACGCTGCTTCCACATCTCTCTCCCTCCGTGTGCGCCCGGACTGGATTAGCGGGAAAACTCAAAGCTGCCGGGACAGCCTGCAGTGAGGTGCCGAGTATAAACCCAGGTTGAGGGATCGGGAACGTTTGACCTGCATTTTTTTCGCTGTGCGGCGCTCTTGCGCGAGGGCCGCGACCCCAACATCTCGGGGCGCGACCCCCTCTGCGAGGCGCTCGCAATACATTCCCTTGCGGGTCATGGCTGTCGAAATCGACAAAGCGCTGCGGGCTCGGCTCATGCGGCCAGCTTTCGAGGGAGAGTTCATGACGATGCGGTCTCGCCGGGTTCCAAGACGCGCGGGTGCGGCCCACAGAGTTTCTCAGTGACGAGAATCTTTTGAGAGGCGAGCGCCCCGACGACGACTCCTCAGATCGCGCACTACCCACCAGATTGCCCAGACGCGGATCGCTCGACCAAGCGCTCGGTCCGCTTGGCCGTTGTCGGCTTTCGCGCACGTTGCGCGGAATCACGCACGGGGGCAGGTGCGGCTGTGGGGAGCCTGCTGTCACCTAAACGATTGAAATAGCGAATGTGAAGGGCACTTGTGGGCTATGGCGCGCTCCTTGCCATTACGGACGGTCGAGGAGAAGGAGGGCGGGATGGGTCAGCAAGGCGTCGAGCGGGCACTGGGCAAGCTCCTGACGGACGAGGCGTTTCGGGAGCGGTTCTTCACGAATCCGGAGACGGCGAGCTGGGAGGCCGGGCTTGCGTTGTCGGCGATCGAGCTCGAAGCGCTCTCGCGGCTCTCGCACGAGGCGCTCGCCCGGTTCAGCGAAGGCCTCGACAAACGTATCAGCCGAGCCTCTCTAGAGCCCAGTCGGGCAGAGGCGGAAAGAGCGGAGCGCACATCATGACGAGCGAGATCGTTCAGCAGCCGTCCTCGAAGAACGGAACGCACGCGCCCGCCGTGGCCGGCTCTGCCGCAGTCGGCTCCCCGACGTCCGGCCTGACCCCGGCTTCCGGCGCGCCTCATGTCTCTGCCCCGGCTTCGACCGCGGCCTCAGTCAAGACGCCTCAACCGCCTGCCCCGACGCACAGTAAGCGGCCGCGAGCGATCGTCGCCGTCAGTCTCCTCGCTGCGGGTCTCCTGGGATTCGGCGTGTGGCACTTCTTCCTCGCCGGGCCCAAGGTCGCGCCGGGCGTGATCGCCGTGAGCGGACGGATCGAAGGTGACGACTCAGCGGTGGCGGCCAAGGCCTCGGGCCGCGTTCGCGAAATCACCGTGCGCGAGGGCGACCACGTCCAGGCCGGCCAGGTGATCGCGAGCCTCGACGACCAGCAGATCCGCGCCCGCGAGCAGATGGCCGAGGCGGCCGTGCGCCAGGCGGAAGCGAGGGTTGAGCTCTCGCGCCACCAGATCACGGTGCTCGAGGAGCAGCTTCGCCAGAACGAGATCGGCGTGGACCAGGCGCGCGCCGATGCCGCCGGCCGCGTCAGCGAGGCCGAGGCCAAGCTGGCTGCAGCCGAGGCTCAACTGGCGCAGGCCAACGCATCGCACACGCAGGCGAAGTGGGACCGTGCGGCATACACGAAGCTCTTCAAGCAGGAGCTGATCGCCGAGCAGCAGCTCAAGCAGGCCGAGAGCAACGAGGAAGCTCAGGCGGCGATCGTCGCCGCCTCCAAGCGGCAGGTCGAGGCCGCGCAGGGCGCCCTCACGGCAGCCCGCGCCAACCTGTCGAACCCGGCGATCCGGTCGGCTCAGGTGGCGGCGGTGCGCGGACAGATCCTGCAGGCCCGAGCCGATATCTCCGCGGCGACGGCCGACGCCGAGCGCTCCCGCGCCCAGCTCGACGAGGCGCGCGCCAATCGCAACGACCTGCAGGTGATCGCGCCATTCACCGGCACCGTCGTGACGCGCACCGCCGAGCCGGGCGAGGTGGTGACGGCCGGCACGCCGATCGTCACCCTGCTGAACCTCGGCGAGGTCTACCTGCGGGCCTTCGTGCCCGAGGGCGAGATCGGCCGCGTGCGGGTGGGCCAGCAGGCGCGGGTCTACCTCGACTCGGCGCCGAAGAAGCCGATCGACGCCGTGGTGATCCGCATCGATCCCAAGGCCTCATTCACGCCCGAGAACACGTACTTCAGGGACGACCGGGTGAAGCAGGTGATCGGCGTGAAGCTCCAGCTTCGCGGCGAGGCTGGCTACGGCAAGCCCGGCATGCCGGCCGACGGCGAGATCCTGGTCGAGGGCAGCAGCTGGCCGGCGCCGAAGACGTCGCGGCTGGCCAGCATGGTGCCGGCGGGTCGGTAATGAACTCCGGAGACGCTTCCGGGTACTCTGCGACGGCGATGAGCTCGACTCACGCGGCGAGCGGCTCGGCGATCACGGTGCGCGGCCTGGTGAAGCGCTACGGCCAGGTCGAGGCGCTCCGGGGAGTCGACCTGGACGTCGGCCAGGGCGAGATCTTCGGCCTGATCGGCCCAGACGGCGCCGGCAAGACCTCGATGTTCCAGATCCTCGGTGGCGTGATGGAGGCGACCGCCGGCACCGCGGTGATGCTTGGCCTGCCCGCGCGCGAGGCGCGGACGGTCGTCGGCTATCTCACGCAGGTGTTCAGCCTCTATCCCGACCTGAGCGTGGCCGAGAACCTTCGCTACGTCGGCGAGCTCCGCCGGCTCTCGCGCCGCGAGATCGACGAGCGCGGCGGCCGCTATCTTTCGATGTTCCAGATGGAGCGCTTCATGGACCGCCTGGCCGGCAAGCTCAGCGGCGGCATGAAGCAGAAGCTCGCGCTGGCGTGCGCGCTGGTGGCCGAGCCGCGTATCCTGCTGCTCGACGAGCCGACCACCGGCGTCGATCCGGTGTCGCGCCGCGAGTTCTGGGACGCGCTCGCTCAGCTCTCGGCCGAGGGCATGACCATCCTGCTCGCGACGCCGTATCTGGACGAGGCCGAGCGCTGCCACCGGGTGGCGCTCATGCACGACGGCGTCATTCATCGCAGGGGCACGCCGGCGGAGCTGCGCCAGGGCCTCGGCCTCCAGCGCCTCGAGGTGCAGGCCGACGACTTGAGCCGGGCGGCCGCCGCGCTTTCCGGGCGCCGCGGCGTGGCCGACGTGCAGCGCTTCGGGGACCGCCTGGACGTGATGGTGGCCGACGCCGAGGCCGGCGAGCGCACCGTACGCGCCGCGCTGACCGAAGCGCGCGTCGTGGTCCAGGCCGTGCGGGCCGCGGCGCCGACGCTCGAGAACACCTTCGTCGCCGTGCTGCGTGGGCTCGAGGGCGAGGTGCAGGTACCGCCCATTCCGGACGGGCATCGCCAGGAGTCGCGGGGCACGGGGTCCGCGATCACCGCGGTCGATCTGCGAAAGGTCTACGGCGGGTTCCAGGCCGTGAAGGGGATCAATCTCGATATCCGATACGGCGAGATCTACGGCCTGCTCGGCGCCAACGGCGCCGGCAAGACCACGACGATCAAGATGCTCTGCGGCCTGGTGAGCCCGAGCGCCGGCCAGGTCGGCCTGGTCGGCGAGACCGGCAAGCAGCTCCGCTCGGCGGCCGTGCGCCAGCAGCTCGGCTACATGTCGCAGAAGTTCTCGCTGTACGACGATCTGGCGCTCGAGGAGAACCTCGAGTTCTTCGCCGGCGTCTACGGGCTTTCGCCCGAGCCGCGCGCGGCCCGCGCCCAGTGGGTGCTCGAGTTCGCCGGGCTTTCGGGCAAGGGGAGCCAGCTCACCAGCAGCCTGCCGGGTGGCTGGAAGCAGCGCGTGGCGTTCGGCGCCGCGATCATGCACGAGCCGCGCGTGCTCTTTCTGGACGAGCCGACGTCCGGCGTGGATCCGATCGCCCGCCGCACGTTCTGGACGATGATCAACCGGCTTGCCGACGAGGGCGCGGCCGTCCTGATCACCACGCACTATCTCGAGGAAGCGGAGCAGTGCAATCGCCTCGGGTTCATGGTGGGCGGCGAGCTCGTGGCCGAGGGCACGCCGAGCGGCGTCAAGGCCGCGCAGGGCGGGCGGGTGCTGGAGATCGCGACCTCCGCGCCCGAGCGCGCGCTGACGCTCCTGAAGGCAGAGCTAGAGCACTGGCGCGTGGCGCTCTTCGGCGATCGCCTGCACGTGATCGTCGACGGCGATCCCGAGAACGAGAGGCGTCAGATCAGCGCGCGGCTCGCTCAGGACGGGATCCGCGTGCTCGAGACGCGCGATCAGGACTATTCACTGGAGGACGTGTTTCTCGTGATCGTGGAGAAATCGCAGCGCGCTCAGAAGGCTGGTTCTGCGGCGGCGGCCTGAGGCGCGGGGGACTCGGCGATGAAACGCAGCCTGGCCCAGGTTCGCAAGGAGCTGACGCAGATCCTGAGAGACCGGCTCGCGCTGGCCCTGGCGCTGGCGCTGCCGGTCGCCATCGTTGCATTGCTCGGCACGACGATCTCGCTGACCGTGAGCGACATTCCGATCGTCATCCAGGACCTGGACCAGACACCGCTCTCTCGGCAGTACGCGGATGCGTTCCGCTCGTCGATCACGTTCCGGGTGATCAGCCAGCCTCTGGCGGAGTCGCCGGAGACCGCGCTGACCTCGGGCCGGGCGCGCGGCGCGCTGATCATCCCCGAGCACTTCGCGCGCGACGTGCTGCGCGGGCGCAACGCAGAGGCGCAGCTGCTGGTCGACGCGACCGACACGAACACCGCGCTGATCACCAAGGGCAACGCCGCGCAGGTGACCAGCGCGTTCGCGAGCGGGCTCGGAGCGCGTACGACCGGCTTGAGCGCGCCCGAGGTGATCCGCGGCGGCGTCGGGTCGGTGCGCGTGAACACGCGGCTCTGGTTCAACCCCGGCCGCGAGCCCCGGAAGTTCTACGGCCCGGGCATGTTCGTGCTGGGCCTGTCGATCTTTCCGCCGCTGCTGGCCACCCTGGCGATGTCGCGCGAGGGTGAGCAGCAGACGATCTTGCAGGTGTACGTCTCGGGGATCACGGCGCACGAGTTCCTGCTGGGCAAGATCATCGCGGGCGTCGTGATCGGCATCGCCGAGTGGATCCTGTGTCTCGGCGTCGTGTTCACGCTGTTCGGCCTCGGCATCGCCGGCGATCCCACGCCGTTCATCGTGGCGACACTGGCCTACCTGTTCTGCGGCGTCGCGTTCGGCACCCTGGTGGGCGTGGCGATCCCGTCGCAGGCGGCGGCGATGCAGGCGGTGCAGCTCGGCGGCTTTCTCCTGGCGTTCCTGCTCTCGGGGCTGATCTTCCCCGTGGAGAACATCCCCGCGGGGCTTCGCTGGATCTCCAACGTGGTTCAGGCGCGCTACTACATCGTGGTCGTGCGCGACGTGTTCTTGCAGGGGGCCGGCTGGGCGGCGATGTGGTGGCAGATCCCGCCGATCGCCGCCATCGGCCTCGTGTTCTACGCGCTCGCATGGAAAACGACGCGGCGCATGCAGGTGAACGCATGACACCCCGATTCTGGTCCCTCGCGCTCAAGGAGCTTCGTCAGATCCGCCGCGACAAGCGGCTGGTGCTCTCGCTGATCGTCCCGCCGGTGGTTCAGCTCCTGGTGTTCGGCCTGGCGCTGGATCCGGAAGTGAAGGA
>Ga0075424_100000760_pt1 | contig 26336 bp, 26 predicted proteins | sample SoiMethybrSBSTD3_FD_75301 | JGI IMG/M metagenome (GOLD analysis project Ga0075424, IMG submission 75301) | Bulk soil microbial communities from a Populus tree surrounding site in Tennessee, USA - Soil MetaG P. TD hybrid SBSTD3 | ecosystem: Environmental > Terrestrial > Soil > Tree plantation... | reverse complement strand
GGGTCGGAGTCACGAGCTGATGGTAGATGAATCACCCATCCAGCGGCTGCGGCCGCTCAGCAGCTCAGCGGTGGCCGAAATCGACCGTCCAGACCACAGCACCGCTGTGGCCCAGGAAGCGGCCGCTGCGGCGGCCGATGCCGATCCATCCCCAGCTGCGAGAGAGCAGGTTCGCGCGGTGCTCTGGGCTGGCCAGCCACATCCTCACGGTGGCCCGGGGCGTGCCATACGTGCCGGTGCCCCACGCCAGGTTCTCGCCCGCACCCCACGAGCCGACCCTCGTGAATCCCGAATGCACGATCCGGCGGTAGAGCGTCGAGCCGGTCGGGCTCGTGTGCGCGAAGTAGTCGCGGTTGACCATGTCGTTGGAGTGGTTCTGCGCGGCGGTTCGCAGGCCGGGGGCGATGTGCAGCACCCGCAGACCGTGGTCCCGCCGCACCTGGTTGATCTCCAGGAATAGCCGCCAACGATAGGTCGAGTTGGCAGTGGCTGAGGCAGGCGCGGCTACCGTCAGGGCAAGAACGACGGCCAGCAGCAGCGACGAAGTGAGTGCCCGTAGCTTCATTACCGTCCTCATCGGCCGAACGGCGACCGCGATTAAGTCAGAACTCTGTAAACATGTCCCGGATGGGGCTGGGATACCGCAGAGCGACGCTGGACGATCTGCCCGCGCTGACCGACGTGATGACCACCGCGTTCATCGCCGATCCGGCCTGGGGGCCGTACTCGTTCCCTGACGATGCCCGGCGCGAGCAGCAGTCGTCGGCGTTCTGGGAGCAGGGGCTGCGCGCGGCGCTGCGGTTCCCCTGGACGCTGGTCACGCCCGGGTGCGAGGCGGCCGCGGTCTGGATCCCGCCCGGGGAGCCGGAGATGACGCCTGGCCAGGAGCGCGAGATGGAGGCGCTCACCGAGCGGATGCTGGGCGCTCAGCAGACCGCGGTGGTGATGGACATCTTCACGCGGCTGGAGGCGGTGCACCCGCACGATCCTCCGCACTTCTACCTGAGCCTGCTCGGCACCCACCGTGACCACCGCGGCGCCGGCATCGGCATGGCGCTGCTCGCGGACACGCTCGCGCTGATCGACGCGGAGGGCGTGCCGACCTACCTGGAGTCGACCAACCCCGCGAACGACGCCCGCTACATGCGCCAGGGCTACCGGCCGCTGGAACAGGTGACGCTGGCCAACGGCCACCGGATCACGACCATGTGGCGCCACCCGGCCTAGATGGTCGGAATCGACGTCCTATCTAGGCGGTGGGCGCTGGCGGGTCGGGGTGCGGCGGCGCGGGCGGGTTCGGCTCGTCCGGCTGTGGTGGATTGGGATGCTCGGCCATGGTGCAGCTCCTTTGGTCGGTTGCTACGGGCGGTACCCGGGCGCGAGGGCTCGTAACCGCGGCCGGGGCCATGGCCGGGTCAGCCTCGTTACCACCGCGTCGAACTGCCGCGCCATCGCCGGCTCGGGCGTGGTATCTTTGGTCCGCCTAACCCTTAGGTCACCCTAAGACGATGACGGAGAGAAACGGATGAGCTCGACGCATGTGGCGATCCTGGGAGCGATCGCCGGCTTCACGATCTACCTGGGCCTGCCGCTGGGCCGCGTGCGCGGGCTTTCGGCCCGCACCCGTGGCATCCTCTCGATGCTGGCTGCGGGCATCCTCCTGTTCATCTTCTGGGACGTGCTCACCGCCTCCCACGACATCCTCGAGGGCAGCCTCGCCCAGGCCAAGGCCGGGGACGGCTGGAACACCTTCGCGGCGCAGTTCGTGATGGCCGCCGTCGGCTTCGCGGTGGGCGCCTTCGGGCTGGCCTGGCTGGAGCGGACCGTGATGCGCCTCCGCCCCCGTGCGCCGATGGCGGGCGGCAGCGCCGGGGCCGCCGTGATCGGCGGTGCGGTTCCCAGGACTGCGGATCTGGCGGCCGACGCGCGCCGCGCGTCTCTGACGATGGGCATGCTGATCGCCGGTGCCATCGGCCTGCACAACTTCTCCGAGGGCCTAGCGATCGGTGTCTCCGCGCGCGCGGGTGAGATCGGGCTGGCGACCACCCTGATCGTCGGCTTCGCCATCCACAATGCCACCGAGGGGTTCGGCATCGTCGGCCCGCTGAACGGCGTCATCCCCAGCTGGAAGTGGATCGGCCTGGCCGGCCTGATCGGCGGCGGCCCCACGTTCGTGGGCACGCTGGTCGGCCACCAGGTGTCGTCGCCCGCGCTCGAGATCTGCTTCTACACGCTGGCCGCAGGCGCCATCCTGTACGTGGTCGGACAGCTCTGGACGACGGCGCAGCGCAAGCTGTCCACCGATCTGATCCTGGCGGCGCTCGTGGCCGGCTATCTGATCGGGCTCTCGTCCGACCTGATCATCACGTACGGCGGAGGCTGAGCGCCTCCACGGGGCCGCGGGGTCCGGGCGCCGTGGGACAATCGCCCCGTGACGATCTGGATTCGCCGGGCGGCGCTCGCCGCCCTGCTCGTCGTGCCGTTCGCGTCCGTCTCCACGGCGGCCGCCGCCTCGACCGACGAGGCGGCGCTGGCAGCCCGGTTCGCGCCGGTCGTGCGGCTGGTCAACCAGCCGCAGAGCTGTGGCCCGGGCGAGCCGTACGTGCCGATCGACGTGAACCTGCTGTTCGACGAACCGACCGTTGCGCTGCGCGGGCCGTGGGGGCCGGACGACCTGGTCAAGGTCGCCCCCAGCGCCGACGACCTGGCCGGCGGCCTGTACGACTACCACCTGGACTTCCCCGGCAACGCGCTCGACCCCGGATGCACCTACCTGGACTGGTCGCGTCGCCTCAACCAGGGCCATCCGCCGACCGTCTACGCGCACGTCTCCGCCGACCCGGGCTATCCGGGGCAGCTGGCGCTCCAGTACTGGATGTTCTACGTCTTCAACGACTGGAACAACCTGCACGAGGGCGACTGGGAGATGATCCAGCTCAACTTCCACGCAACCGACGCAGCCCAGGCGTTGCACCAGACGCCGGCCGAGGTCGGCTACAGCCAGCACGAGGGAGCGGAGCGGTCGGCGTGGGATGACCCCAAGCTGCAGCTGGTGGGCGGGTCGCATCCGGTGGTGTACCCGGCGGACGGATCGCACGCGAACTTCTACGACGAGGCCCTGTACCTGGGCGCGTCGGGATCGCAGGGCGTGGGGTGCGACGACACCCGGAACGCGGGGCTGGTCACGCACCCCGCGGTGCGGACGATCCCCAGCGACCCGCCACAGGCGGTCGCGGCGTTTCCCTGGATCGGGTTCCAGGGCCGCTGGGGCGAGCAGCAGCCGGCCTTCTTCAACGGGCCCACCGGCCCCAACCTGAAGGAGCAGTGGACAGAGCCGATCCGCTGGTCGCAGAGCTGGCGCGACCGCGCCTACGCCGTGCCTGCCGGCGGCGCGGCTGGAACGCGCACCACCGACTTCTTCTGCGGCGCCATGGCCGGCGGCTCGCGGCTGCTGTGGCGGGCGGTCAGCGACCCGTGGCCGACGATCGCGGTCACCCTGGCCGCGCTGGCGCTCGTTGCGTACGGCCTCAAGCGCGCGACCTGGCGCCCGACAGCGCCGCTGCGGCTGGCGCACCGGCGGGCTTGGGGCCAGATCCTTTCGGCCGCAGCGCGCATGTACGCCTCTCGGCTGCGTCTGTTCATCGGGATCGGGGTGCTGATCCTGCCCGTCACGCTGGTGATCACGGTGCTGCAGGCGATCGTGCTGCACGCTTCCAGCCTGTTCGGCGTCGAGGTCGACGGCGAGGCGGCCGGCGCGTTCGTGCTGGTGGTGGTGGCGATCGGCACGGCACTGACGCTGCTGGGGCTGGGGGTCATGCAGGCGGCGACGGCGCTGGCAATGATCGAGCTCGACGAGGGCAGGACGGTGCGTCCGATCCGGGCCTACCGGATGGCACTGCGGCGGCTGTGGCCGGTGCTGGGTGCGATCGTGATCGCGGTGGTGGTGATCTCGGTGATGATCCCGTTCCTGTTCCTGATCCCGGTCGCGATCTGGCTCGCGGTGCGCTGGGCGCTGGTGGTCCCGGTGGTCGTGCTCGAGGGGCTCGGCCCGCTGGCGGCGATCCGGCGCAGTAGCCGGCTGGTGCGCGGGGACTGGCTGAAGGTGGGGTCGCTGACGATCGTCAGCGCCGGCATCACGCTGGCACTCGGCCCGCTGATCGGGACGGCGCTGATCGTGCTGACCAGCGTCCCGCTGGGACTGCTGAACCTGATCGCCGGCGTCGTCTACATGCTGACGATGCCGTTCATCGCGCTCACCACCATGTACGTCTACCTGGACACCCGGGTCGGCGAGGAGCTGCAGCCGGCGCCCGACCCGAGCCTGCTGCCGGCCCAGATCGACCTGTCGGCCGGATAGGCAGCCGCCGGGTCGCGTCATCCGGTTCGGATGAGAAGCGCAGCAGGTCGCCATGCCATCGTCAGGTTCACCTACCACAAGGAGTCCAGATGAGTTCGAGGGAGTTGAAACTCAGCGGCTGGTGGACGTTCGCGGCGATCCTGCTGGCGATCTCCGGCACGCTGAACGTGATCTGGGGCATCTCGGCGATCGGCCACTCGTCCTTCTTCACGCAGAACGCCCACTACGTCACGGGCAACCTCCGCGCCTGGGGATGGATCACGGTGATCCTTGGTGCCCTTGAGCTGGTCGCAGCCGGGTCGCTGTTCGGCGGCGGCGAGTTCGGGCGCTGGTTCGGGATCTTCGCGGCGGCGTTCACGTCGATCGCCGCGCTGCTGTCGATCCCCGCCTACCCGTTCTGGTCGATCTGCGTGTTCGCGCTCTCGATCATCATCATCTACGAGCTGGAGCGGGGACCGACCCGAGCCGCCTAGCCCCGGCCGGATCGTCTACCGCATCACGAAGCGGAACAGCCTGCCGCCGTGCTGGCCGTTGCTCGCCAGCCATAGGGTGGTGTTGGTGCCGCGGCCGGCCATGGGCAGGAAGCTCGCCGGAAGCGGCGCGCGGCCGAGCACGCGACCGGTTCCGGGGTCGACCTGCCAGATCAGGCTGTGCAGCCGCTCGGTGTTCGTGACCACCCAGATGCGGCCGCTCGCGGCCAGCGCCAGCACCGGGATGCCGTGGCCGAGCGCGATCGGCGCGCCTTGGGCGCCGCCTGCCGGGTGGACGCGCTGCAGGTAGGCGAGGTCGGTTCCGGCTGCCGAAGTCGCGGACTGGGTGACCCAGATCGAACCGGCCGCTACAACCGGCGCGCTGTTCACGGGGGCGAACCCGGCCCTCGGTAGCCGGCTGGGCCCGACCGACACGATATGGCGACGGCCGGCGGGTGAGGCGACGTACAGCTTCTGGCGCGCCGCGGTCCACGATCCGCCGGCGCCGGCCGTTCCCGCGAGCTGCCTGGCGACGGCCGGGCGGAGCTTCGAGGCGGGGATGCGCTGGACGTGGTTGCCGGTGAGCTTCCAGGTGCGGTTTCCGGAGCGGATGTAGTACGACGAGCCTCCCGTCGCCAGCGTGATGGTCGGGCCGGCGTGGGCGTGGATGACCGCGTGCGGGAGAGGGTGCTTCGCCGGCCGCAGCGTCGCGTGGTGCTCGACCAGGCGGATCAGCCCGCCCTCACGGGCGAAGCTGGCGACCAGCAGCGTGTGGCCGTGTGTGATGATCGCCGCGGCGCCGGGTGCAGGGACGCTCCTGTCTGCGACCAGTCGGAAGGGCCGTGCAGATGGTGGCGTCACCGTCACGGGCGGCGGAGCGTGGCTGGAGCGCGTATCGCGCGCGATCATGACGACCGCCGCCACCGCAACCGCCAGCGCGATCACGGAGACCCACCGGCTCACCGGTCCGAACTTCTGGACAGGTCGAACGACGCTCTGCAACCCGACCCCCTCGGCAAATCCCCTGCTCAGGCACCATTATCCGGGTATCCGGCCCCGAAGGGAAGCCCCTCATGAAACGGAATGATGGTGGTGCGGTAGCGTGCGGCCGTGAGGTACGGGATCATCCTTCCGGGCGGCACGGCGACGCAGCAGCTCGCGCAGGCGGTGGCGGCCGAGCGGGAGGGCTGGGACGGGGTTTTCGTTTGGGAAGCCGCCTTCGGCGTCGATGCCTGGACGCTGCTCGCGGCGATCGCGGCGCGCACCGAGCGGGTGCTGCTGGGGACGATGCTGACGCCGTTGCCTTGGCGCAGGCCGTGGAAGGTCGCAAGCCAGGTGGTGACGCTCGACCAGCTCTCGCAGGGACGTGCGGTGCTGGCGGTCGGCCTGGGTGCGGTCGCGACCGACCTGCCCGACACCGGGGAGCAGGTGGGCCTGCGCGAACGGGCGGACATGATGGATGAGGGCATCGATCTGATCCGTGCGCTGTGGGATGGACGCGGGCACTTCCACGGGTCGCACTACACGTACTCATGCACCCGGGATGATCTGATCCGGGTCGGGCGGCCAGTGCAAGAGCGGATCCCGATCTGGGTGGTCGGGGTGTGGCCGCGGCCACGGTCGATGCGGCGGGTGCTGCGCTGCGACGGCATCATTCCCCAGTACTCCGGGGAGGGCGGCCCGCAGGAGCTGCGCGACCTGCGCGAGTGGCTGGGACGGCGCGGGGTGGCCGAGACGTTCGACGTGCTTTCCGAGGGCGAGACGCCGGCCGGCGACGCCGAGCAGGCGGCCGCAGTCGTGCGGCCGTGGCGGGACGCTGGTGCGACCTGGTGGATGGAGACGCGCTGGGAGATGCCGCACGACTCGGCCGGGCGGATGCGCGAGGTGGAAGAACGGATCGCGGCCGGGCCGCCGTCGCACTGAAGAGATCGCAGATTCGCCGCCAGGCGGCCCAACGGCCAGCATCGCAGGCGGCCTACCCAGCCTGCGCGGTGCGCATCTCCCGAGGCGCTTCGTCCGGCCGCCTCTGCCAGGCTGCGATCGACGCCTCCTCCCACAGCCTGCGGCCGCGGAAGTACGCGGTCGGTTGGGGGAAGCCGTCGGCGTTGAGAGCCTCGGCCACCTCGTAGCGGCGCATCGACAACCTGGCGGCCACCTGGTCGGTATCGAGCAGACGTACCGGCTCGGGCGGTGTCACCTGGACTCCGGCCTGGGAGTCGTCCTGGGCGCGACCGTAATCGTCCAGCAGTCGTACGACATCGTCCAGCTGCGGCGTAGACGCCTCCACCACCAGGCTGGTCTCGATCGCCTCGATCGTATGGATCTCACCGGGCTGGTTGCGCCAGCAGGAGCCGGGGCCGAGATCCACCTCCTCCAGCTCGTCCACCGACGGGCCCTTCACCAGCCGCACGAGCCCTGACAGGACGTAGCAGCTCTCGTCCTTGCGCCGGTGGTACTGCAGCGACAGCCGATGCCCCTGTTCGACCTGCAGCAGCTTGCCGGCGTACGAGTCGGTGTGTGCCCACCAGATCTCGTAGCCCCACGGCTTGTCAACTCGTTGCGGAGCCTGCAATTTGCCCAATCCCCCTTACAACCCAGGATGAGCTTTTCACGTTATTGGCTCCGTGTCAAGCGGTGGCCGGCTGATTCGAGGATCACAAGCGATCGCAACCGGATCAGGATCTTGACGGGTTTCGGTTGTGGTAGGAAACTGGCCTTCGAAGCTGTTGTACCGGCGTAGCGCTCCAATCCGCGCCGGACGAGAGGGCACAACGGCTCGCAGTGCGCGCTCACCTGGCGTCTGCATCTGACCAGCGAGGGGGGAGGAACGGTCCGCACCGGTGGGTGCGCGGCGTCGCCATAAATGTCAAATGACCGCTCCGATCCGCTCTCCAACCCTCGGCCCCTGCTTCGCAGCGTCTATGCGTACGCGGCCTACCGAGTCGGCCCCGGGCCGGATGCCGAGGACATCCTGTCCGAGGTGGTCGAGCGTGGCCTGCGCTACCGGTCGACCTACGATCCCAAGGTGGGCACCCCGCTCGCGTGGATGATCGGCATCGCCCGGCGGGTGATCGCCGACAGGGCGAACCTGCAGCCGCTGGCTCCCGAACAGGCCGTGGCCGACAGCCATGACTTCGAGGCCGAGTCGCTGCAGAGGCTCGACCTGCAGGCGGCGCTGGCCAGGCTGAGCGCCCGCGACCGCGAACTGCTGGCGCTTCGCTACGGCGCGGATCTGAAGGCATCGCAGATCGCGGATCAGCTCGACCTGGAGGTGAACGCCGTCGAGGTGGCTCTGCACCGGGCGCTGCGGCGGATGCGCGGTCTCCTGGAGCCGACCGGCGATGCGTCGGTGGACGTTCGGACACGGCATGTTCCTGCGCCCTAAGACGGCTGACGGCGTGTCGCTGCCCGCAACCAGCGTGCCGGCCTGGGATCGGTGGGCGCGGTTTGCGCCGGCGTTCGTGGTCGGCGCGGTGATCGCGTTGCTCGCCGCCGGGAACGGCGGCTACTTTGCCCCGTCCTGGGGGTGGAGCGCCGCCGGGCTGTTGTGGGCGTCGGTCGTGGCGCTGGTGCTGCGCCGGGATGTCACCGTGTCGCGTGCCGGCCTGATCATGCTGGCGGCGATGGCGCTGCTCTCGCTGTGGATGCTCGCGTCCCAACTCGGGGCCGGCACGGCCGGGCCGGCGGTGTTGGAATCGGAGCGCGCACTCGTGTATGTGGCGGGTGTGGCCGCGCTGTTGGTGACGGCACGGCGAGGCGATCTCACGCCGCTGCTCCTGGGCGTGCTTGCAGCCGTTACCGGTGCCTGTCTGTATGGACTGGCCGGCAGGCTCTTGCCCGACTGGCACTTGTTCGGAGCCGTGGACAGCGGCCGCATGGCACAGCCGATCGGATACTGGAACGGGCTCGGCATCCTCGCCGCCATGGCCGCGCTGGTTGCGCTGGGGCTGCTCGCCCACGCCCGGTCGCCGGCCGTGCGGATGTCCGCAGCCGCCACGATGCCGATCCTCGTAACAACGCTCTACTTCACTTACAGCCGCGGCGCCTGGATCTCTCTTGGCTTCGGACTCGTCGTCGCCATGGCCTACGATCGGCGCCGCTGGATGCTGCTGGCGGCGACGGCTGCCGTGGCGCCCTGGCTGGCCGGTCTGGTGATCGTGGCGGCGCGGAGCCATGCGCTCACGCACGTCGGATCCCCGCTCCAGCAGATCCGAAGCCAGGGCCACCGGCTGGCGCTCGTGCTGTTGGCCGTTGCGCTGGTGCTGCTGGTGGTCGCCGCGCTCCTGCATCGGCTCGACGGCGGCTGGCACCCGTCGGAAATGGTTGCCCGCGTCGGCCGCATCTGCGCGGCCGGTGTGCTGGTCCTGCTGGTCGGAGCCGTGGTGGTCTTCGTCGGCTCGCCGAGCACGATCGCTCACCGTGCCTACACCGGGTTCAACGGGCGGGCGCCGGCGGCGAACAATCCCGGGGTCGATCTCAACAAGCGGCTGTTCTCGTTATCAGGCAACTCCCGGGCCACGCTCTGGCGGATCGCCTGGAACGACGTTCGCGCGAATCCGGTGACCGGCTCCGGGGCCGGCTCGTACGAGCGTGTGTACCTACGGCACCGCACGAGCGGCCTGAAGGTGACCGATGCCCACAGCCTCTATCTGGAGATGCTGGCCGAGGTCGGGCCGTTCGGCCTGGCACTGCTGCTGGTCGCGCTGCTGACCCCGCTCGTGGTCGGAGTCGGAGCCCGCAGCAATCCGATGGTGCCCGTGGCGATTGGAGGCTACGCGGCGTTCGTTCTGCACGCCGGCGTGGACTGGGACTGGGAGCTCCCCGCGGTGACGCTGACGGCGCTCGCACTGGGCGTCGCTGTGCTGCTCGCCGCCGAGCGCCCCGGTGTCAGGTTGTCCGGCCGGAGCCGCGTCGGGGTTATCGCGGTGGCCGTCGTTCTGCTCGTCGCCGCGCTGGTCGGCTTGCGCGGGAACCTGGCGATCTCCGATAGCACCGACGCCGCGGCCCGAGGCGATTGGGGTGCCGCGCTGCGGTCGGCCAACGTCGCGGTGACCTGGGCGCCATGGTCGGCGCAGTCGTGGGTCGCACTCGGCGATGCCCGTGCAGGAACCCACAGCCGCGGTGTCCTCAGCGCCTACCGCCACGCCGTGACGCTCGACCCCGGCGATTGGGAGACCTGGTTTGCCATAGCTCGCGGCGCGTCGGGGCAACAGCGTGTGGTGGCGCTCAACCGGGCCCAGCGGCTCAACCCGCGCGGAAAGTCGATCGAGACCTTCCGCCAGATTCTGTCGACCGGCTAAGGATTCGCGGCCCGTGGTGACGGCCGAGGTTCGGCCGCCACCGAACGCGATTGCACGCCGGCCCCGACCGAGAGGCGGTAGGTTGCTCCAATCGGAGCGCGGCGTGCTTCGCGTACCGCGCTTGCGGCGCGGCCCCAGGGAGGGTAGACCCCTTGGAGCACCTAGGACATTACCTGTTATCAGGCCGCTTTCGCAAGTCGTCCAGATAGCAATGGACGAAGATCGAGGAGGAGCGGGCGAGGAGAATCGAACTCCCGTCTTGAGCTTGGAAGGCTCTTGCTCTGCCATTGAGCTACGCCCGCGTGAGGCTCGGACATAGTACCGCCGCCGGAGAGTCCAGTCCGGCCGGTCGCCGGTGAGGTGCGGGCTACCATGACCACCCGATGGAGCGCCTGATCCTGCGCAGCGCAGCGGTCTGCACGCGCCGCCCGTGGTGGGTGGTGGCGATCTGGATCGTGCTGCTGGCGGCCGCACTGCCGTTCTCCGGCAAGGCTCAGGGCGTGCTCTCCTCCGGCGGCTTCGACGTCCCCGGCTCGCAGTCGCAGCAGGCGATCGACTACCTGAACAACCAGCCCGGTCGCGGCGCCTACTCGTTCTCGTTCCTGGTCGACGCCCCCACCGCCGCGGCCGCGCACGCACGGGTCGCCCAGGTGCGCGCGCAGGTGGCCGCGCGCTACCCCGAGATCCACTTCACGACGGCGCCCCAGGATTCGCCCGACGGCAGCACCATCTCGTTCGTCGGTTTCGCGTCGGTCGACCAGAACCGCTCGCTCACGATCTCCCGCGACCTGAAGAGCCTGGTGCAGAACCCCGACCCGCCGGTGCGCACCTTCCTTCTGGGCCCGTCCGCGAACTACGCCACCTTCCAGGACATCACCGAGCAGGGCCTGCAGCGCGCCGAGCTGCTGTCCTCGCCGGTGATCCTGATCGTACTGCTGGTGCTGTTCGGCGCCGTGGTGGCGATGCTGGTGCCGGCCGCGCTGGGGGCGCTCTCGGTGCTGATCACCTTCGCCCTCGTCTACCTGGTGGCGTCGCACACCGAGGTGTCGGTCTACGCGACCACGATGGTGACCATGATCGGCATCGGCGTAGCGGTGGACTACTCGATGTTCATCCTCGCCAGGTTCCGTGAGGAGCTGTTGGCCGGCGCGCCCACCGATCGGGCCGTCGCGACCGCGATGGCCACCTCCGGCACGGCCGTTGCCTTCTCGGGCATGACCGTGATCGTCTCGCTGGCCTCGATCTGGATCGTGCCGGTGCGCGCGGTGCAGTCGATGGCTCTGGCCGCGATCATGGTGGTGACCGTGGCCGTGCTGGCGGCCATGACGCTGCTGCCGGCGGTGCTGATGCTGCTCGGCCCGCGCATCAACGCGCTGCGCATCCCCGGCCGCAAGCAGCGGCCCGGCCGCGAGGGCTTCTGGATGCGGTGGACGCGCGGCGTTATGCGCCGTCCGCTGCTGTCGGCGCTGGGGGCCGCCACCCTGCTGATCGTGCTGTCGCTGCCCGCGTTGTCGATGGTGACCGCCAACCGGTCGCTCGAGCAGCTGCCGGCGTCCACCGATGTCAGAATCGGCAACGCGATCCTGACCAAGCAGATCACGGGCCCCGGCCAGGGCCGCGAGGGCGCGCTCACGATCCTGGTGCGCCCCCAGGACGCCGGCGGCTCCAGCCCGGCCGCCGTCGCTGCGCAACTGCGCGCCCGGCTGGCCCGGGATCCCCTGGTGCAGGCCGCGACAGTCGAGCCTGCCGGGTCCAGCCAGATCGTGGTCGGGCTGCTGCGGGTCGACCCCGAGTCGAGCCAGGCGGTCGACGTGCTGGTGCCACGCGTTCGCTCCTGGGTCGGCGACCGCGGGCTGGTGAGCGGCCTCTCCGCCTTCAACCACGACCTCAACACCGAGGTGGGGGACGACCTCTGGAAAGTGATGGCGCTGGTGCTGGGATTGTCCTACCTGGTGCTGCTGATGCTGCTTCGCTCCGTGCTGCTGCCGCTGAAGGCGGTGATCATGAACCTGCTCTCGATCGGCGCCTCATACGGCGTGATCGTGGCCGTCTTCCAGTGGGGCTGGTTCGACTGGACCGGCTACCACTCGCTGGGCCACATCAACACGCTGAATCCGGCGCTGATCCTGGCCATCACCTTCGGCCTGGCGATGGACTACGAGGTGTTCCTGCTGTCGCGCATCCGCGAACGCTACGAGGCCACCGGCGACAACACGCGGGCCGTCGCCGAGGGGCTGGCGTCCAGCGCCCGCACCATCACCTCGGCCGCCGCCATCATGACCATCGTGTTCGCGAGCTTCGTGTTGACCGGGGTGCCCGCGATCAAGGAGATCGGCCTGGGCCTGGCCGTCGCGATCGCCGTCGACGCCACCATCACGCGGCTGGTGCTCGTGCCCTCCACCATGCGGCTGCTGGGTCAGTGGAACTGGTGGCTGCCGGGCTGGCTCGACCGCCGCCTGCCGCACATGGCCCACGACGCGCCGCGCGTGGCCGCCGAAACCGGCGATTAGCTCCGTCCGACCCCCCTGCGATGCTTCTTTGTCCGGCCCGTAAGGTCGGCGCAGGCGGAAAGGACGGTCCTCACATGCTCTGGTTGATAGTCGGAATCGTGATCGGAATGGTTGTCGCCCTGGCGGCGCTGCGCCCGCGCCTGGCCGAGGTCGGCGTGCTGCGCCGCGAACGCGACGGGTACGCGAATGAGGCGTCGCGGCTCGAGGGCCGCCTCGAGAGCGAGCGGGCGATGGCCGAGGACCGGTTCAAGGCGCTGTCGGCCGACGCGCTGAAGCAGAACAACGAGCAGTTCCTGACGCTGGCCAGGCAGGCCCTGGGCACGTATCAGAGCGAGGCCAAGGGCGAGCTGGAGAAGCGCGAGAAAGCGGTCCAGCAGCTGGTGGCGCCGATCTCGGAACAGCTCAAGCTGGTGGACACGCGTCTGGAGCGGCTCGACCGGGACCGCGTCCAGAGCTCGAGCGTGCTGCAGCAGCAGCTGCGCACGATGGTTGAGTCGCAGGAGCGTCTGCGCGGCGAGACCGGAGCGCTGGTGGCGGCCCTGCGCAAGCCCCAGGCGCGTGGCCGCTGGGGGGAGATGCAGCTGCGAAACGTGGTCGAGATGGCCGGCATGGTCGGCTACTGTGACTTCGCCGAGCAGGTGACGGTGCGCGACGACGATCGCACCCTGCGCCCCGACCTGGTCGTGAACATGCCGGGCGGCAAGAAGGTGGTGGTCGACGCCAAGGCGCCGCTGCAGGCCTTCCTGGACGCCTACGACGCCACCGGTGACGTCGACCGCGACCGGCACCTGGCCGAGCACGCGCGGCTGCTGCGCGACCACGTGCGCAAGCTCTCGGCACGCAGCTACTGGGCGCAGTTCCCGGAGGCACCCGACTTCGTGATCCTGTTCCTGCCCGGCGAGCACTTCTACAACGCGGCGCTCGAGGCCGACCCCACGCTGATCCAGCAGGGCGTCGAGCAGAAGGTGCTGATCGCCACGCCGACCACCCTGATCGCGCTGCTCCGGGCCGTGCACTACGGCTGGCAGCAGGAGAAGGTGGCCGAGAACGCGCGCGAGATCAGCGAGCTGGGCCGCGAGCTGCACTCGCGCCTGGGCACGGTCGCGGGCCACGTGAACGCGCTCGGCAAGCGGCTGGGCAGCGCGGTGGACGCCTACAACGCCGCGGTCGGGTCGCTGGAGACGCGGGTGCTGGTCAGCGCCCGTCGCTTCACCGAGCACAGCGTGGTCGGAGAGGACAAGCAGATCCAGATGCTGGAGCCGGTCGACCGCGTGCCGCGCGCACCGCAGGCACCGGAGCTGGCGGCCCTCAACGACGACGTGGAAGTGGTCGAGGCGCCGCGCACGCTGGGCGCCGCCTGACCGGTCGCACCCGCGCGGGGCCGGCCAGACCGTTCACCGTCCGCTCGAGCATCGCCCGCAGCGGTTCCGCAAACCGCTCCTGGGGGACCGAAAGCTGAGTCAGCAGCGCGCCCTCGATCAGGTTGCTGAGGATCTCGGCTGCCTGACCGGGCTCGGCCAGCCCGGCACTTCCCGCCAGCGACTCGATGCCGGCCAGGTAGGCCTGGTTCCAGCGCTCGGCCAGCGGCCGCAGCTCTGGCCGCCGCCCGGCCTCCAGCACCAGCTCGTACTGCGCCGCCAGCGGCGCCTGGTCGTCGTCGCAGATGGCCGCCACCAGGCTCAGCAACCGGTCCACGAGCTGCGCGGGATCGGCCGGGCCGGGCGGTGCCGACTCGCGCCGCACCGCCGCGATCGAGCGATCGATCGCCAGCTCCAGCGCCTCGTGCACGAGCGCGTCCTTCGATGCGAAGTGGTAGGTGGTCGATGCCAGCGGCACGCCCGCCTCCGCGGCCACCGCCCGGTGCGTCGCGCCGTCCGCGCCGTGCCGGGCGATCACGCGCAGCGTCGCCTCCAGGATCACCGCCCGGCGATCGCTCACGGCCCGGTCTGGCGCAGCCAGGCGCCGGCCCGCAGGCCCGACTCGATCGCTCCGTCGATGAAGCCGGACCAGCCGGCGGCCAGGTCGGATCCGGCCAGCAGCACCGGGCCTTCCGGCCGCCGCATCTCCTCGTAGTAGCGGCTGTACCAGCCCGGCCGGTGGATCGCCCAGGTGCCGCGCGAGAACTCATCGGCCAGCCAGTCGTGGGCGGACGCGCCGACCGCCCTGTAGCCCGGGATGATGCGATCGAGGTCGCCCTGCACGCGGGGCAGGTCGGTCGCGTCGTTCAGCGCGGCGTCGTAGCCGAAGCCGATCATCACCTGCGTGCCGTCGTCGTTCATGAACTCGGTGTCGAGGTAGCCGAACGGGTGTCCCGGCCGGATCGCGTTCTGGGAGATCGGCTGACCCTCGGCGTGGATGAAGATCTTGATCCCGCGCGACGCCTGGCCGAGCGCGATTCCCTCCAGCTTCGGCTCGGACAGCGGCGGATCGAACTCGATCGCCGCGAGCGTGTTCAGCGGCACGGCCACCACCGCCCGCGCCGCCGGCAGCAGCTCGCCCGCGCGCGTCTCCACCTCGACGCCGTCGCCGCGCCGTCTCACCGCCGCGACCGGCGTGGACAGCCGCGTCTCGTACGTGGCACCGCCGGCGATCGCCTCCAGCAGCCCGCGGGTGCCGGTGGTCAGCGTCACCCGTCCGCCCGTGTACTGGGTCAGCGCCAGGCTGTAGCCGGACAGCGCGTGCCAGCGAAGCACGCTGGCGGCGCCGGCCTCGTCCAGCGGGCCGTGGGCGAGCGACTCCAGCTCAGCCCACAGCACCTCGCGGTGCTCGTCGTCGAGGTCGAGCTCGTCCACCCGCTGGGCGATCGTGAGCCGGTCGATCCGCGCCAGCTGATCGATCGCGAGCGTCGGGTCGTGCGGATTCGGCAGCGACCGCTCGACCCCGTCCACGAACTGCAGCCAGCCGCGGTTGGCGATCGCGTCTCGCTCGGCGATCGTTCCGGTGCGCCGCTCGTCGCCCACGTACCAGGCGGTCACGTCGGGGTCGCTCGACAGCTCGACGGTCAGGCCGGCTCGGGTCATCTCGGAGAACGTGTGGGGCTGGTGCCAGTGCACCCAGCCGCCGCCGTACTCGATCTGGTGGCCGTTCCAGGGTGCCGTCCAGGTGCGGCCGCCCAGCCGGGCGCGCCCCTCCAGCAGCAGCACGCTGCGACCGTCCCTTGCCGCCTCACGGGCGGCGGTGACCCCGGCGAACCCACCGCCGACCACGACCACATCGTGCATGCCCGCTCCTTGGTCTATGAGTGAGGACGAACTGGTACAAATGTACCAGTTCCGTCAGTGCGGCGGCATGACCGGCGACAGCAGCGCCGTGCGGCAGGCACGCGTGCCGTGAGCGTCCTCATGGACGTCGGCGCTCTCGAGCACCCGCACGATCGCCCGCGACGCGATGAACCGCAGCGGCTCGGGCTCCCAGCGGCGGCTGTGGTGGCCGACCCACGGCAGCGTGGTCAGGTCGGTGTCGCGCCCCAGCACCAGGTCGGCCAGCGTGCGGCCGCCGATGTTGGCGGCGACCACGCCGTGGCCGGAGTAGCCGCCGGCGTAGCCGAGGCCGGTGCCGGGGTTGAAGTGGACGGCCATGCTCCAGTCCCGCGGCACTGCCAGCGGGCCTCCCCAGTGGTGGGTGATGGCCGCATCCGCAGCCGCCGGGAAGTGGCGCCGAAGCACCCGCTCCAGCCGCTGCCGCACCGAGTCGGAGCGCTCGTTTTGCTCGCTGATCGGATGGCGCAGCTGGTAGGGAGCGCCGCGCCCGCCGATCGCGATGCGGCCGTCGGCCGTGCGCTGCGCGTAGAAGAACAGGTGGTGGCGGTCTCCGATCAGGAGGCCGTCCCGCCAGCCCAGCTCGTCCCAGATCTCGGGCGGCAGCGGCTCGGTCGCGATCATCAGCGAGTACAGCGGCAAGTAGCGCAGCGACTGTCCGGGCAACTGCGTGGTATAGGACTCGGTCGCGCGCAGCACCGTGGTTGCGCGCAGCTCTCCTCCGGGGCAGCGAACACGGCCGGAGGCGAGCTCGAGCGCCGGCGTGCGCTCGTGGATGACCACACCCAGCCGCTCGCAGGCCTCGGCCAGGCCGCGGACCAACCGGGCCGGGTCGATGCGGGCGCCGTGCGGCGAGTACGCGGCCGCGATACGCCCGTCGACCCGCGCGTAGCCGTCCGCCTGCTCGGGCGTCAGCGTCCGCCAGTCCTGCTCGCCGGCGCCCAGCGCTCGCGCCGAGCGCTCGCTGTCCGCCAGCCGCCGCTGCTGCGGTGGACTGGTGGCGACCATCAGCCAGCCTGCCTTCAGGTAGCCGCAGTCGATCCCCTCTTGCTCGATCACGCGGCCGATCTCGTCGACCGTCGTCTGCGTCTCGCGCTGTGCGCGCACGACGGCGTCCTGCCCGTGGCTGCGGCGGTACAGCTTGGCGCTGCCCGACAGGCCGGATGAGACCCAGCCGCCGTTTCGGCCGGACGGGCCGTAGCCGGCGGTCTCGCTCTCGACCACGGTCACGCGCAGGTCGGGCTGATGCTGTTTCAGGTAGTACGCCGACCACAGGCCGGTGAACCCCGCGCCCACGATCGCCACGTCACAGTCGGCCGAGGCCTCCAGCGAACGCCGCGGCGCCAGCGACCCGGACAGGCCGTCCAGCCACAGGCTGCGCGCGCGGTATCGGGCTTCGAAGGACTCGGCTGGCACGGCGGGTGAGTCTAGCGACCGGCCGTACGTGGCTGGTCAGGTTTCGGCGATGAGCCGTGGAACCGCTACAAGCTGGGTGGCGTCGTAGAGGTATGTGGCGAAACGTTCTGCTGGGGGTGGTGCTCGCCGGGGTGCTGGCAGGGTGCAGCCGGGGCGGAGCGAACGGGCAACTGACAGCCGCAACGCTGTCTGCCCAATCTGAGGGACAGGTAGTGTCCGATAGAGGAGTGGCCGCCGCAGCTGCCGGGATCATCACCGGGCGCGTGATCACCACCGCCTGCGGCGGCCCGGCAGCGTCATCGTGCTCGTTGCGCGTCTATCGCGGCTCGCTCGCGTTCTGCTCGACGATGAACGAGAAAAGCCTGTGCCCAACGGCGCACGTCGACGGCACCGGTCACTACACGATCAGACTGCGGCCTGGGCGCCACGCCCTGATCCCGGCTCCCGGGAACGGCAACGTCGTCTACGTGAAGCCACGCTGGGTCGTGATCCAGAGCGGGCAGACGACGACCGTGAACATCAACGGTGGGAACCTGATGAGGTGACAGTGAGCGTCCTCATCTAGCATCGGGCCATGGACCTTCCGCCCGGATACCGGCTGCGGGCGCCAGTGATCGAGGACGGCCCTGCGATTGCCGACATGCTGAACGAGGAGACGGTGGCGCTGACGGGCGTCCCGGTCGCCAGCGTTGAGTGGGTCACGACCGCCTGGACGGCACCCGGCGCCAGGCTCGACCGCGACTTCGGCGTGATCACCGACGAAGGCGGAGCGATCGCCGGCTACTTCATGCTCGCCTTCGAGCCGCCCCACACCACCGTGTTCGTGATCGCCGCCGTGGCGTTGTCCCACCACAACCGCGGAATTGGGTCGGCCATCGTCGCAGAGGTCGACCGGCGCGGCCGGGAACTGGCCGCCGGCCACGACGACGTCACCCTTCGGATCGGGGCGCTGGCGGGCGAGCCACGGGTGGCGGCGCTGCTGACCGCCCACGGATTCCGCGAGGTGCGGGTGTTCTGGTCGATGACGCTGCGGTTCGACGGGCCGCCGCCGCCACCGGCTGACGTCGCCGGGATCGACGTCCGCACGCTCGTTCCCGGCCAGGAGCGTCAGGTCTACGAGTGCGCCGCCGCGGCGTTCGAGGATCATTGGGGCGACGGGTTCTCGTCGGAGCAGTCGTGGCTGCATCGCCACGTCCACGCCAGCGACACCTTCGATCCCGAGCTGTGGTATCTGGCCTGGGAGGGCGAGCTGCTGGTGGGCGTGCTGCTGGCTGCCGCCGAATCCGAGGAGGATCCCGAGCTCGGGTACGTCGGCTGGCTGGGCGTGCGCCGCGAGGCCCGCGGCCGCGGCATCGGCGAGGCGCTGCTGCGCCGCAGCTTCGTCAAGTTCTACGAGCTCGGGAAGCTGGGCGCGCAGCTGGTGGTGGACAGCGAGTCGAGCACCGGCGCCGATCGGCTGTACGAGCGGGTTGGCATGACTGCACAGCCGCGGTTCGCCAACTGGGACCGCGCGTTGCTGCCCGCCGGCTGACCGTTTCCGGCCGGCGGTGAGCACCCGTACACGGGTGGGCGGTGCCCCCCAGATGGGGGATGCGTGACGTCGTTGGGGGATGCCAGGATGGTTCTGCAGGGGGACGAGCAGGACGGGTCACAACCGATCTCCCTGTGAGGCCGAGGGTCGGCTGCAACGGAAGGGGTCTTCCAGTGAATCTCCAGCGAGTCTCCGTGCTCGTCGCTGCGCTATTTGTGTGGCTCGTGTTTACCGCCACGGCGTCTGCAAACACGCTCCCCGTGGCCGGGATCTACCAGGTCTGGGCCAACGATTCCGGCGCCACCGCGCCCTATGTGCGCGGCGGCCAGATCACCCTCGACTGGGCCACCATCGAGCCCCAGCGCAATACCTTCAACTGGAGCTCGCTGGACTCGGAGCTGAAGTACTACGCCTCGATCGGCAAGGTCGCGACCGTGCAGGTCAACTCGACCACCAAGCCGGGCTGGCTCTGGAACGTGGTCGCGCGCTGCGGCACGGTGCAGAAGCAGGCGGTTCCACAGTATTGGGATCCCGTCTACATGACGGTGCAGACCGAGCTGGTGTCGGCGCTGGCCGCGCACCTCAAGGCCTCGCCGTATGCGTCCACCGTCGCCCTGGTGCGCTCCGCTCCCAATGCGATCGGTACCGAGCTGACCGACCTGCCCTCCGGCTACACCTGCACGGCCACGCCGTCCGGCCACAAGGTCAAGACGCTGTGGTCGAAGGACGTGCGCAGCGCGTACTACTACAACGTCATGAACCTGTACCGGCAGCAGATGCTGCCGCAGATCCCGGTGGCGCTGAGGGCGCAGGTGTGGACGCAGTGGCCTGGGCACTCGCCGATGACCTGGCTGGGGACCGGTGGCGCCATGATCATGGGCACCGGCTCGGACATCGACCCGCAACCGATCCGCGACGCCTTCGACCTGTTCGCCTACAACCAGGTGCGGATGGGCAGCACCAACGCCTACTGGGAGCCGATCAGCTACGCCGGCAAGAAGAACCTCGTCAGCTGGAACTACTGGCGGATCCTGCTGGAGCTGGACAAGGGCGTGCGTTCCATCGCCGTCTATGGCAACGTGCTCGGCCAGGGGCAGACGAACCCGGAGTTCCGGGCCGCCTTCGACTTCGCGAATGCGTACGCGGGCCATCAGTGGGATCCGGCCGGATCACCGGGCGCGTGGGTGGCCCTGCGGCAGGGAACGGGCCGCATGGCAGGCAACTTCACCTGGTTCATGACGCAGCTCAACCCGTCCACCACCTCGGTGCCCGTCGACAGCAACGCCGGTGCGTCGATGATCGGGCCGGCCACGCAGCGCTTCGGCCGCTACGCACGCAAGATCACGGGTGGCACGACCACCAATACCATGGGCTTCGCCCTCGATCCGACCTTCCGGACCGACCTGGCGTCGGAGTTGACCACGCTGCGCGTCACCTACCTGGACACCGGCACCGGCAGCTTCGACGTCAGCTGGGGCACCGGTCCCGGCCAGATGGTGACGATCACCAAGACCAACACCGGCAGCTGGCAGACGACGCAGATCCCGGTTGCCGGGATCGACTACACGGGCGGCCTTGCGGGGGGCGCCGACATCACCGTGTCCGAGCTGGGAAGCGACTCCACCGACTTCCAGATGGTGGAGGTTGCGGTGGCGGGGCGCTGATCAGCCCGTTCTGCGCGTAATATGTGCGGATGAACACGGGTGAGCAGCGCGAACTGCGGCAGTGGGCCGATCAGCTGTGCGAGGCGGATGACCCGGAACGGCGTGCGATGGGCCGGGCGATCGCGATGTTGCTCGACCGCATCGAGGAGCTCGAGAAGGAGCTGTCGGCGGCGCCGGTGGCGGCCCAGAACGGTGACTCCGAGCCCGACCCCGAGCCGTCGTGGGATCAGCGGCCGGACGTGGTCGGGACGCCGAGGAGCCTGGCCGAGCCGATCAGTGTCGGCGAGGACACCCAGCAGCTGAGCCTGCGCGACCGGCTCCGCCACGCCGCCGACAACCTCCGCGAGCGCGGCGAACGCTGAGGGGCCGGGTAGCCGGTACCGCTAGCTGCCGGCCTCCGAGGCTCGTAAAGTCGAGGGGTGACCGTGCGTGGCTCCGATGCGGTACCGGTGAACGATGCTGCCTGGGATCGGGCGGCCGACGACGCCTTCCACCAGGCGTTGCCGACGATCCTGGAGGAGGTGTTCGGCGAGCACCGGCTGGATCAGCTGGTGACTGCCATCTGCGAGGGTGGCGAGGAGCTCGTGCCGGACGTCACTCTGCGTCTCGAGGGGTTCGACGTGCGTTGTCTGGCCGGCCGTATCTTCGATTCGCCCGGTACGGCTCCGCCTGAGAACGACGATAGCCTCGCTCTGCTCGATCTGCGGCCGGGGCAGATGGCCGTGCGCATCCCCATGTCGAGCTCCGGCGTGCACCTCGCCGACCTGGTGGCGGTGCGCGAGGGTGGAGCCTGGATCGGCGCCCAGCACCGTGGCCAGCTGCGCCTCTTCGCTGACATGGTGGCGCCGCTGCTGTACGCGCAGCTCGAGCGCGACGAGCTGCGCCGGGCGGCGCTCACCGACCAGCTTACGGGCCTCGCCAACCGGCGCGCCCTCGACCACGTGCTGGAGCACATGTGCTCCCAGCAGACGCACCTGTGCATGCTGCTGCTGGACGTGGACGGGCTGAAGGAGGTGAACGACGCCATCGGCTACGCGCAGGGCGACCATCTGATCAGTACGCTGGCCCGCTCGATCACGGAGTCGATCGCGCCGCGTCACATCGCCGCCCGCATGGGCGGCGACGAGTTCATCGTGATCATGCCCGACACCACGCGGAAACAGGCCCGGAAACGGGCAAGGAAGATCGCGCGCCGGTTCGACAAGCAGCCGCTGCATCCGCGCGTGTTCGAGATCAGCGGCGGCGTCTCGATGGGCGTGATCGAGGCCAAGCCGGGGGAGGGACCGCTGGAGCTGGTGCGGCGGGCTGCGCGCTCGATGCGCGTCAACAAACGCCGGCGCCGCACCGATCGCGGCTGAGCGATCTCACCAAAGCGGGGTTGGACGCGTTGTAGGTGATGTTCGCCAACCATCGGAGGGAGATCGCATGCCAGCCTTCACAGTCAGCCCGCTGCCCGCGTTGCTGGTCGACCAGGCCCGCAGCGCTGCGCTCGCCGACGGCACCGCCGTCGAGGTGACAAGCAACGACGATGCCCCCTTCCCGGTGCGCTGCTGCCTGCACGACGCCACCGCCGAGGAGGGCGTGCTGCTGCTGTCCGTGCAGCCGCGGAGCGGCGACAGCCCCTACGCGGCGCCCGGGCCGGTCTACATCCACCGTGACCGCTGCGCCGGCTACCACCCCCAGGGAAACGTGCCACAGATCCTGCGCGGGCGGACGCTGTCGCTGCGTGGGTACACGGACGAGCACATGATCACCGGCACGGCCGTGGTCGCCGGCGACGATGTCGAGACCACCGTGCAGCAGCTGCTCGCCGAGCCCGGAACTGCGTACCTGTTCGTGCACTTCGCCGGCCCCGGATGCTACGCGTGTCGCATCGATCCGGCCGCCTGAGGTCGGTTTGGACGGGCCATTGCGGGGTAGGCACCCAGCATGCATGGGGACGACCAGCTCGAGGTACGAGACCGCGACGCCGCTCAGGGTGCGCCGATCGTCGATGACAGCCCGCCCCGGCGCCACCGTCGGCTTGCGATCATCGCCGCCGGGACGCTGACCGGCCTCGTCGTGGGTGGCTTGGTGGTGCTGCTGGTGGGTGCGCCGCGCGCGACCGGCAGCGGCGACAACCCGGCTGTCTGGGTGTTCGGCCTGCCCGGCTTCCTGGCCATCGCCGGCACCGTGATCGGGTGGGTGGCGGCGGGCCTTCCCAGCGTGGAGGTGGGTGACGCCCCCGTGCGCCAGCGACGCTTCCGCCGCGCGGGCCGTGCCGCCGCGACCGAGCGGGGTCAGCTGCCGGGCTCGGAGGTGCCGCCGCGCTACGCCACGTCTCCGCGTGACCGCCACCCGTCCAGTTAGCTCTCCGTTTCCGATAGTCTCGCCCCATGAGCTATCGAGTCGTGTGCATATCGCGTGACGTGGGTGCCGGTGGCGAGGACGTCGGCCGTGCGGTCGCGTCCCAGCTGGGCTTCCGGTACGTGGACGAGGAGATCGTGCGGCGGGTGGCCGAAGAGTCGGGGCTCGACCACGCCAGGGTGGCGGGAGCCGAGGAGCGGCGAGGGTTGGTCGCGCGCCTGCTGGACGCGGTCGAGCAGTCAGCGGCCGGCCTGCCCGAGCCGTACATCTACGCGGCCGACGTGCAGCTGCCGGCCGCCCCCGGGGAGGACGTCCGCGAACTGATCCGCGAGGCGGTACGACAGACGGCCGACGACGGCGACGTTGTGATCGTGGCCCACGCCGCGTCGCACGTGCTGGCCGGGCGAACGGAGGCGCTGCGGGTGTGGGTCACCGGGTCGCCCGATGCGTGCGCCGAACGGCTGGTCGCCACCGCCGGGGTGGATGCCAAACGCGCCGGCGAGCTGGTCGAGGGCGGCCGCAAGGCCCGCGCCGACTACCTGCGCCGGTTCCACAACGTCAAGCAGGAGCTGCCCAGCCAGTACGACGTGGTGCTGAGCACCGATGCGCTGAGCGTGGATGACGCCGCCGCCGCCGTGGTGATGTTGGCTGGCCGCCCCTGACCGCTCATAACGGCCGGCATAGGCGTAGGGTAGGCGGGCCGGACCCTGTCCCCCTGCCCGACTCCGGCCCTGCGGGCGAGAAGGGAACGTCATGCACGCGACGATCAGGCGATACGGGAGCAGCGAGCTGGCCGATCTGCTGGAGGCGCGCAGCGGCGAGGTGGAGGCGATGATGTCCGGTGTTGCCGGCATGCAGGGGTACTTCCTGATGCGCACCGACGACGGATGCGCCTCGATCACCGTCTGCGGCGACGAGGCGGGCACGGAGGAGTCGACGCGGTTGGCGCGCGAGTGGATTCGCGACAACGCCGCGGACCTGCAGGTCGCGGCGCCCGAGATCAGCAGCGGCCCGGTGGTTGTGCACGCGGGAGCGGCCGCCCGGGCCTAGCCACCTGGACAGCGTGGCAGGAAGCCGCCGCGTACGGTCGCGGCGAACGCCTTGCCGCCGGCGCTGTAGCCGACCACGAGCGGTTGGCGCAGCGCCGGCACCTGCGCGGGCCGGCGGGTCACGCAGCCGCGGGCCCGGAAGTGGAAGTCGACCTGCAGCGTGGCGCGCGGCGGCAGGCGCAGGTCGAACGGCGGGGTCGACTGCCGCTGCGGCGGCCCGAACGTGGCGCCGCTGCGGCTGATCCGCTTGATCGCGATGTCGTCGACGCGCGCGCCCAGCGGCAGGAGCACCGACGTCACCGTGATGGGATGGTCGCCCGCGTTCTGGACGTCGGCGAACGCCAGGTGCAGGGTGGGGTCGGCGGGCGCTGACAGGTAGGTCGCGCCGAGGCTCCTCAACGCGACCGGGGCGGTCTGGTCGGGAACCGGCGCGGACGACGCGGCTGTCGGTGGGGCCGGTCCCGGCGAGACCAGCAGGATCGCCGTCGCCGCCAGCGCCACCAGCGCCGCGGCGGCCAGCGACACCGGCCCGGCGGGGCGACTGCTGCGTGGTGCGGCAACTGCAGCCATGACGGCACCATACGCCGAACGCGGGCGTGGTTCGGCCTACCATGCGAGGATGCTCGCGGGCACACACGGGATGCATCTGGGTGGCGGCTGGACGACGGCCGGCGTGATCGTGACGGCGTTCGTGGCCGCCTGGCTGATATCGCGCGCGTCGGGCATCGTGGCCGAGTTCGCGGTGCGCCGGTACGAGCGCCGCCAGCTCGGCGACGAGACGGCGCCCGCCGACACCGGCGTGCTGCTGCGCCTGAACCGCCGCGAGACCATGATCTCGCTGGTTCGTACCAGCATCCGCTACCTGGCGTACGGGTTCGCGATCGCGATCTCGATCGGGCAGCTGCTGGGCTGGAGCAAGAGCACCGCAATCGCCGGCGCGTCGCTGCTGGTGGTGCTGATCGGGTTCGCCGGCCAGCGCTTCCTGACCGACCTCGTCGCCGGCCTGCTGATGTTCTTCGAGGGCTGGTTCTCGGTCGGCGACACGATCGTGATCGAGCCGCTCGACCTGTCGGGGGTGGTGGAGGAGGTGTCGCTGCGCTCGACCACGCTGCGGGCCGTCACCGGTGAGACGATCCGGGTCAACAACTCACAGATCTTCGGCGCCCGGATCCTGCCCAGCGGCGCCCGCGAGGTCGAGATCGAGCTGTTCGTGACCGACGGCGACGAGGCACGGCGGCTGGTCGAGGACGTGGCGCAGATCGTACCGGCCGGCCCCACCCGGTTCGTGCGCCGCCCGGTCGTGGTGGAGCTGGAGGCGCTGGACGTGCAGCTGACGCGGATGCTGATCAGCGCCACGGTCGCCCATGGCCGTGAATGGCTGGTCAACGATTTCCTGCCGGACATCCTCAAGGAGCGGGCGCCGGAGGGGTTGATCGCGCACGGCCCGGTGGTGATGTTCGTGGATGACCGCGCCACCCGCCGGTTCGCGCGGTCGATGCCGGCGTCGTCGCGGCAGCCGCGGTAGCTCAGTCGTAGTCGATCACGCCGGCGGCCTGCGGCTGGGTGAACCTCACCTTCGGGCAGGTGTGAAGCGGCGCGATCCAGGGCTTCAGCGGATGCTGGAACTGGAACGCCGATCGCAGCGAGTTGACCTTCCGCTCGCGCGAGGTCAGCAGGGGCAGCTGGAAGTTCTCGGCCGCGAACTTGATCACCGACGTGAAGTCGTAGGTGTCGTGATCGATGCCGCGCTTCGCCCAGGGTGAGATCACCAGCAGCGGCGAGCGCGGGCCGAGCCCGAAGCGATCGACCCGCGGCGGCGGGACGTGGTCGTAGAAGCCGCCGAAGTCGTCCCACACGATCACGATCGCTGTGCTCTTCCAGAGCGGTGAGCTCTCGATCGCATTCACCTGGCGGGCCGTCCAGTTCTCTCCCTGGCACAGCGAGGGGCCGCCCGGGTGGTCGCTCTCGTTGAAGGGCGGGGTGATCCAGGTGATCGAGGCCAGGTGTCCCTGCTTGACGTCCGATGTGAACCACTGCCAGGGCGCATAGTGCTGATCCCAGGTGACGCTCTCCCGCACCCGCTTGACCGAGTCCAGCGCCACCCAGCCGTAGCCGAGCTGGCCCGGCATCGCTCCGTAGGTGCTCCAGGTGACGCTGGGATGGCGCGTGGTCTGACCGGCCACGCTGGGGATGTCCACGCAGACCGATTTTCGTCCGACGATCGACATCGTGTCCAGCGAGGGGATCGGAACGGTGGTGTCGGGCGGCCCGTCGCATCCCCACCAGCGGGTCCCGGAGCTGGGTCCGTCGATTACGCCGGCGGACTGGCCGGCCACGGTGAAGAGGTGGTTCGGGTAGCTCGAGCTCGGCACCGACGTGAACATGCGGTCGCCCAGGCCGTAGCGGTGCGCCCAGCCCCAGTAGTCGGGCAGCTGC
>Ga0075424_100000757_pt1 | contig 26384 bp, 21 predicted proteins | sample SoiMethybrSBSTD3_FD_75301 | JGI IMG/M metagenome (GOLD analysis project Ga0075424, IMG submission 75301) | Bulk soil microbial communities from a Populus tree surrounding site in Tennessee, USA - Soil MetaG P. TD hybrid SBSTD3 | ecosystem: Environmental > Terrestrial > Soil > Tree plantation... | reverse complement strand
CGGTGGTCATAGGATCAGGGTCACACCCGTTCCCATTCCGAACACGGAAGTTAAGCCTGATACCGCCGATGGTACTGCATGGGAAACTGTGTGGGAGAGTAGGTCGCTGCCGGCATTAATCCTCGAAGGCCCGATCGCGAAAAGCGATGGGGCCTTTTTTTCTGTACGCGGACTAGAATTGCGGCGGCCATGGAAAACCTCGCCGCACTCGAGAAACGCGCGCTCGATCTGATGAAGACCGCGGACTTCGGCGACGAGGCGATTCGCGTCAACGAAGCGATCGTCGCCGCGGCGCCGCGCAGCGAGCGCGCGTGGACGCGCCTCGGCCGCTGCCGCATGGAGCAGCGGCAGTTCGACGGCGCCATCGACGCGCTGCGAACGGCGCTCTCGCTGAACGGCGCGAACACGATCGCCGCCAACCTGCTCAACGAGGTCCGCAAGCGGCGCGCGATGACGCCCACCGCCGCCGAGCGCGCGACCACCGGCTTCACCGCGCGCGAGTTCGCGCTCCTCGAGACGCTTCCGCCCGCCGAGGCGTGCGACGCGCTGCGGACGCGGGTCGAGCTGCTGTTCGACGCCGTCAACGGCTCCGCCGTCGCCACGCGCGCCGTCGAGGCGCGGCAGCGCGCCGGCGCCGCCTCCGGATCGAAGCTCTTTCACGCCAACAGCTTCTATCCGGCGCCCGGCGGCCACATCTTCGCCTTCCACCACGGCGGCCGGTGGGAGCCGCAGTTCAATCTCGGGTGGTTCACGCTGCCGACCAGGCCCAGCTGCCTGCGCGTCGGCATCGGCTTCAACACGTCGTCGACCGGCCGCGACGCCGATCGCGCGGCCGGCCCAGAGCGCGTCCTCGCGCACTTCGAGCAGTTTCAGCGCGCGATCGCCAGAGCGTGGCGCACCGAGCTCGTGCGCTGGATGGAAACGAACGGCGGCATGCTGGAGCTCGGCGCAAGCCTCGAGCAGTCGCTTCAGCCCGCGCAGGCCGTCGAGCGGCTGCTCGCGCTCCACAACGCGGCCGCGCTCGAGTGGATCTTCGTCGGCCGCTGGCTCTTCCTGGATCGGCCGGCTGACGCCGCCGTGCTGCGCGACCGCGCGGCGCTCGCGCGCACGGTCGACGACACGTTCAGAGCGCTCTTTCCGCTCTGGCTCGGCGCGTACGACGCCGCGCACGCGGGCATCTAAAACCGAAAAACTATTGCGGCCCTCGCACTTCGCAGATCGCAAGGTTGTAGCGATCCGAAGTCGGCGCCGTGTCGTCGATCCGCACCGACGTCCCGGCGGCCGCAACGGTGCTCGCGGTTCGCTGCACCCAGTAGGTGTCGTTCACCGGCGCGAGATCCTGGTGCACCATCGTCTGGCCGGCGCCGACCGTGCGCGCGATCGCGTTGTCGAAGTCGTTGCCGACGCCGAACACCCAGGAGTTGGCGCGAGTGGTGACGAGGTTCGCCGACGGCGCGCCGGCCGCGCTGCTCGATCTCGCGGTGGCGCCGATCGCGGCTGACCCGTTCGTGCCCGTCGCGTCGACGTTCGAGAAGCTGACGACGGTGAGCGACGACGCGACCGACTGCGACAGGCGCGCCGACACGGTGGCGTTCGCGAGCGGCGCCGCGGCGAACGCGCGCCAGATCTCGCTCGTCCCGCGCTGCGCGTTGCTGCGGATCACGCGCGTCCACGTCAGGCCGCCGCCGCTGATGCTCAGAACCGTCGTGTTCGATCCCGTGAGGTAGTCGGCGGAGACGAACGCGAGCAGCAGCTCGTTCGCCGCGTGCGTCGAGAACGCCGCGGTCGTCACCCTGCTGCTGGCGCTGCCCTGATCGGCGGAGACAACGACGTCCATCGACGGGCTGCCGGTGCCGGGCGGCGGCGCCGCGCCGACGGTCACCGTGGTCTGCGCCGTCGTCGAACCCGCGGCGTTCGATGCCGTCAGCGTGTAGGTCGTCGTGGCCGCGGGCGAGACCGCGCGCGTTCCCGAAGCGGCGACGCTTCCGATCCCTTGATCGATCGTCACCGACGTCGCGTTCGAGACCGCCCACGAGAGCGTCGAGCTCTGGCCCGACGTCATCGACGCGGGCGACGCGCTGAAGCTCGTCACGGTGGGCGCCGGCGGCGGCGGCGGTGGCGGCGGAGGCGGCGACGACGCGAACCCGATCGCCCATCCCGCGCGGCACGCGAGATCGGGTTTGTCAGGACCGAAGTCGGGGCAGAAGGCGTTGGCGGTGCCGATGAACGGGAACAGGTAGTCGTACGCCGCCTGCGCGCCGCTCCAGCCGTTCTCGACGCCGATCATCAGGTTGAGGCGCGCCTCGGGGCCGTAGTAGCCGGCGAACGGCCGCTCGTTTCCCTGCGTCGCGGCCCAAATCTGATCGATCGTCTTGTAGAAATTGAAGGTGTTGTAGTCGGTGTAGCGCACGGTGCCGGCCGGCGGCACGCCGACGCCGACAATGTAGGGCGCGGCCTGCGCGCGCGGATACGCCGGATCGTTGGTGAACAGCGTGAGCTGGAAGCGCGCGATCGCGTTGCGGTGCGCGAGCCCGCCCGCGAATCCCTGCTTGAACGCGCGATCGATCGCGTGCGCGAGGTACGTCTCCTCCCACATCGAGATGTACTGGTTGCCGTCCGGGCGCTTGCCGATCCAGAGAATCTGGAACGGGTTCGCGGTCGGGCTCTGCGCGTTCGCGAAGTTATCGAGCCACGTGAGGTTCGCCGTCACCTTCTGCGTCAGATAGCCGCGCACTTCCGCGCCGGGATAGTAGGCCGCCGCGTCGACGATGTTGCGCAGCGACCACCCGTAGCCGCGGACTTCGTTGTAGGCGAGGATCCCCTGGCTGCCGCGCACGCCGTCCTGCGGGTAGGTGCGCAGCATCCCGTAATTCGCCCAGAACGCCATCTCCTCCGCGTAGTAGCGATCGCCGGTCAGCAGGTACGGGACGTACGCGAGCGACGGCTGATGCGCGTTGTCGGGAATCAGCGGCGACTGCCCGGGTCCGGGCGTCGTCGATCCGTACTCGATAATCGGCATCGGGCTGCCGTGCACGAAATCGAGGCCGTCGTTCTTCGCGCGCGTGTCGTACCAGATCGTCGGCCTCTGATCGAGTGAGACGAAGCGCTCCGGCCCGACGCCGCTGTTCGCGCCGTTCTCCGCCTCCCGCACGTGCACCGGCCACGATCCGGAGAGATCGCCGTGCGCGAGCACGAACGCTTTCTGCGTCGGATTGCGGTAGACGAGATAGCGCGCCGTCCAGTCGGGATACGGCGCGAGCTCCTGCCGCCCGCCGTGGTCGGGCATGTTCGTGTCGAGCGCGCCGGCCTGGAGGATGTCGAAGTTCGCGCCGGTCGGCGAGCTGACGAAGTCGGCGATCAGCGACAGATACGGCGGCAGCGCGTTCGAGGCGTAGAACGGCGACATGTCGGGCGCGACGGAGGCCGCCGGCGCCGATCCGAACGCGAACGTCTTGCGCCACCGCGTCAGGTAGTAGTGCTGCACGCTGCTCTTCGTGAACACCGTCTGGCTGTTGACCGCGATCGCGGCGTTGTAAGTGACCGTGGTGGCGCCGGTCAGATCGAGGACGTTCTCGACGGCGACATCCACGCGGCCGCTGCCGTCGTTGTAGACGCGCGTATCGAAGACGACGCGCAGGAACGGATGCGCGGCGCCCGACGGCGAAACGGGCGCGACGACGGATCGGCCTTCGTACGCCAGCGCGCCGGACAGCCACACGTCCGTCGAGACCGACGACGGCAGCGTCGCGGTGTAGGTGGTGCTGCCGATCGTCAGCACGACCGACGACGTCGGCAGCGACGGCGTGAACGCGCCGCCGGCGATCGGCGCGGCGGTGATGGGATAGCTCCCGGCGGCGGGGACGTTGACGCTCAGGACGGCGAAGCGTATCGATCCGTCGGGCCACCGCGTCTTGACGTCGGTTTGCGTCAGCAGCGAGCCCACCTGCAGCCCGCGCGATGCGGCGCCCTCCGGAACGGCCTGGCCGAAAGTGGCCCAGCCCGAGGTCAGCGTGTCGACGGCGATCTGAGCGGCGGCGTTCGTTCGCGAGGCGAGCACGAACAGCACGACCGCCGAGGTGAAGGCGAGCTTTTTCATGGCCCGCCTTCGCGCAATTGCGCTGCCTCGGCGCGTGCGCGCGTGCACGCGCGGAAAGGGGCCGGTTTTCCGGGCTCGAACCGCGAAAAGCGCACGCCTGCTTGACCGAACGCGCGATGTTGTCGATTCAGACGGGCGGAGGTAACTCTTACCAGCGAGGGAATCGCCGAGGCACAGTGTCGTCGAGCGGCGTCGGCCGCGCGAACGGCCGCGTCAGCCGGCGTTCGCGACCGCGATGGCCTTTCGCGCCCAGGCCGCGAGCTCGAGAGCGCTCTCCAGCACGTCGAGCGGCACAGCGTGATACTTCATCGTCCCTTGGCGGTCGGGATACGGCTTGAACGGCTTCGTCTTCGCGCGGTCGTAGTCGGCGCGGTTCGCGTCGCCGACCTTCAGGTAGAGCGTGTCGCGCGCGATGATCCCGAAAAAGACGCCGCGATGATAGAGGCCGACGCCGCCGAACATCGACTTCGGCGTGACGTCGCCGACTTCGGCGAGCTGATCCAGCACGAACGCCTTGAACGCGTCGCTCACGCGCAGCGATCGCAGCGGGCGCCGCTTCGGGCGCTTCTTCGTCGTCATTCGCGGCGCCGATTATACGCGCGGCCCCGCGGGTACACTTGCGGGCCGTGGCCCTGCGCCGCCGATTCGTCGGCACCGCCGGCTGGAACATACCGCGCATCCATCGTGAACGCTTCGCCGCCGAAGGATCGCAGCTACAGCGCTACGCGTCGGAACTGAGCGCCGTCGAGATCAACACGTCGTTCTACCGCCCGCACGCGGCGCAGGTGTACGAGCGGTGGGCGGCGGCGGTTCCATCGCCGTTCCGGTTCGCGGTCAAAGTGCCGAAGGTGATCACGCACGACCGTGGGCTATTGCGCGCGCGCGATCCGCTCGAGCGCTTCCTGCAGGAGATTGCCGGCCTCGGGCGCAAGCTGGGTCCGCTGCTCGTGCAGCTGCCGCCGTCGCACGCCTTCGACGCGCGCCGCGTCGGGCGGTTCTTCGAGCTGGTGCGCGCGCGGCACGAAGGCGCCGTCGTCTGCGAGCCGCGCCACGCCACGTGGACGACGGCTGCCGCGGCGCGGCTGCTCGACTCGTTCCGCGTTGCGCGCGTCGCGGCGGATCCGCCGCGCGCCGCCGGCCTCGAGACGCCCGGCGGCTGGCCGGGCATCGTGTATTACCGGTGGCACGGATCGCCGCGGCCGTATTTCTCGCCGTATCCGCCCGACGCGCTCGATCGCCTCGCCGCGGCGATTGAGCGGAGCGGCGTCGACACGTGGTGTCTGTTCGACAACACCGGCTCGGGCGCCGCGGCCGGTAACGCGCTCGACCTCAGCGCGCGCCTGCGAATTCCCCCGAGCCGCGGCAGCGCGCGCGCGCCGCAGCCCCGCGCGCGGGGATCGCAGATCGTGCGATCATCGCCGCGATGAATCCGCTGCTGCGGGACTTGTACGAGCATCAGTCGTGGGCCGATGCGGAGCACTGGCGGGCGATCGAGGCGCATCCGCGTGCGGCCGCCGACGAGGCGATCCGCAAGCGGCTGCACCATCTCCACATCGTGCAGCGCGCGTTCCGATGGATCGTCGGCGATCGCCAGACGCCGTTCACGATCACCAAGCCGGAAGACTTCGCCGCGCTGGCGGATCTGAAAGCGTACGCGCGCGAGTATCACGGCGAGATCGCGCGCTTCCTGCCGTCGCTGCCGGCGCCGCGCTTCGACGAGTCGATTCAGGTGCCGTGGTTCAACGATCCGCCGCTCACGCTGACCGTCGCGGAAGCGCTGACGCAGGCGGCGATGCACAGCCAGTGGCATCGCGGCCAGAATGCGGTGCGGCTGCGCGAGCTCGGCGCCGAGCCGCCGGCCGTGGATCTGATTGTCTGGTACTGGAAGGGGCGTCCCGCGGCGGCGTGGACGCCCTGAACGCGCGCTTATCGCGGACGTGTCGGGACGCGCAGCTCCTCGCGGACGCCGGCGACGATGATCTCGATCAGCTCGCGCGCGGGACGGCGATTGAGCGATGGAACGTCCTCGGGGCTCAACTCGTACGCGCGGATCATGTTGACCAGATGCCACGCAGACAGCGCGCCGAGCTGCTTGCGCAGCAGGAGCTCGCCCTTCTCGTAGACCGAAAACGGATTCAGCACGCTCTCGTGCACCGCCTCGGGCGGCGCGATGCGCGGCGCCGGCCCGGCGAACATCGAAGGCTGTGGCGGCGGCGACGCGACCATCCCGATCGGCGTGTCGAGCGCGCGCGCGAGCGCGCCCTCGAGGTAGATCTGCGTGAGCCCCGTCGCCCAGTACTCGGTATCCGTTCGATTCGGCTGCGTCGTTTCGCGCGGCGATCGGACGGGCGCGCCGCCGTCGGCCGGCACGAATTCAATCCAGCCTTCCCAGGTGTTGCCGGTCAGCGGACCGCCGCACGCGCGCGCTTCGTATGCCCGCCCGTTCGGCGCGAGCACCGTCTTCTGGTATTGCAGCAGCGTTTCGCCCATTGGTCGCCCTCCTTCGACCCCGTCCGTACTGGTGCAAGAAAGCGGCCCGGAGGGGCTGCCTCGCCTCGTCCGGCTCTGCCACGAACGTGAACAGCGCCGGAAAGAAGTACCGCGCGCGCGCAGCTCGACGCGTCGAGCTGCGCGCGTCTCCATTAGAGCGCCGCGAGAATCTGGTTCAGCACCTTCGCGAGCCCGTTCGGATCGTTCAGGAGGTTCGCGACGCTGCACAGCAGGTTCCCCAGTAGATTGCCGGCGCCGGACTCCGCCGTGATGTCCAGGATGATCTCGCTCAGGTTCACTTTGAGCCCGAGCAGATCGAGCGCAATCGGTCCGATGTCGAGATGCAGGATGTTGCACGTGCCGGTCACCGTCGTCACCGGCATCGACACGGTCTGCAGGACGGAGACGGTTTGCCCGGCGGCGTTGGTGAGCGTGCCGGTGAGCGTGCCGACAGCGTTCAGGACGCCGTTGACGGTGGCGAAGCGCGTCAGGTTGAGCGTGCCGTTGAGCGTGCCGCCGCCGGTGACTGCGCCGACGACGGGAAGCTGTGTAGCGGACGCCGGTGCCGCGGCGGCGGGCCCGACAGCGAGCGGCGCGACGAGCATCGTGGTGAACACGAGCGCGAGTGCGAAGGGTTTCATCTCATCTCCTCCTGAATTCGATCTCCAGGATCGAGGATAGAGCGAGGGGCCTGCGAGGGGTCGCTCCTTCATGGGCGGAAGGGCGCGTTCGTTGGCCGATTCGCGCCCTCAGCCGGCGGCACGCTGCGGAACAATGTCGACCACCTCTGTGGCGCAGGAGTACTCGCGAAGCGACTTGGGGGTGCAGCCGTGCCGCCGCTTGAACTCGCGGCAGAAGTGGCTTGGATCGCTCCAGCCGCATGTTCCCATTACCTGCTTCACGGTCAGAAACGATGTCTGCAGCAGCCGCTTCGCGTGGTCGAGCCGCAGCTCCCGCCAGACGCAGGCTGGCGATCGGCCGAGCTCCCGGCGGAACAGCCGCGAGAGATGCGCGGGCGACAAATTCACGGCGCACGCGAGCTCGCTGACGGGCACCGGCGCCGAGCGGTGGCGCTCCATCAGCCAGAGCACGTGCCGAAGTCGGGGGTCAGCGGGGATCATGCCCCGGACGATTACAAGGCGCGTGCCCAAATACGTGGACGAGCAAGCAAAGATGCTTGCACGTGCAGGTATTGGCTCACCACAAGCGGATGCCTCGGCCGGCCGGACTGACTCTAGAGCCCTCTAGCGGCGGCGCGAGGCGGCCCGCCGCGTGCGCCCCGAGGCTCGTGTGAGGCGCTGACCCGCCGCGGGCCGCGATCGGCCGGCCTGAGCGCGCACGCCGGCCTTGGTGCGCGTCCCGGGCGCGGTGGGCCTCTTCGATTTCGGCAGCTTGTCCACGACGAGGTCGTACGATCTGCGGACGAGCGTCTCGAACTCGGCCCGCTCGAGCGTTTCCCCGAGCGCCTGCTCCTGCACCCACATGTTGCGCGCCATGTAGGGCGCCGGAATGATGCCCGGCCGTTCGACGAGCTCGCCGAACTCGTCGGGCGTGCACTTGAACGACACCTGATGCGGCGGCTCCAGGTTGACGACGACGAACATCTTGCCGCCGACGAGGAAGCAGAGATCGGATCCCCACTTGACGTCTTCGGTCACGCCGGGAAGCGATCGGCAGATGTCGCGCAGCCCTTCGATCGTCATGCGTCGGCGCGCTATTCGTACCGCAGCGCGTTGACCGGGTCAAGCCGCGTCGCGCGCCGCGCCGGCCAGAAGCACGCCGCCAGCGAGACGCCGGCGAGCAGCACGGCGATGGCGACGAGCGTCAGCGGATCGTTCGCGCTGCCCTGGACGATCGATCGCAGCAGCTTGCCGACGCCGAACGCGCCCGCGATGCCGATGGCGAGGCCGACGGCGAGCTGCACGAGCGATCGCCGGATCACGAGCCACCACACCTGCGCCGACTGCGCGCCGAGCGCCATCCGGACGCCGATCTCCTGCGTCCGCTGCGCGACCGAATACGCGGTGATCGCGTAGAGGCCGACGGCCGACAGCACGAGCGCGATCGTCGCGAACATCGCGAACATCGTCCCGAAGATGCGGAACGGCCAGCGCTGCTGCGCCAGCGATTCGTCGAGCGTCCGGATGCCGAAGAGCGGCAGATCCGCGTCGAGCGCGCGCACCTCCTCGCGCATCGGCGCGGCGAGCGCCGACGGCTCGCCCTGCGCCCGCACGATCATCATCATGAAGGGCTGCGGCAGCGATCGATACGGCACGTACACCACGGCGTCCGGGTTCGGCTCCTGCGCCGCGCGCTGGCGCACGTTCGGCGACACGCCGACGATCGTCATCCACACCGGCTCCGGCCCCACGACGATGTCCGGCGCGATCTTGATGCGGCGGCCGATTGGATCGTCGCTCGGGAAGTACATCGAGGCGAACCGCTGGTTCACGATCGCGACGTCGTGGCCCGCCGTGCCGTCGCTGTCGGCGAAGGCGCGGCCGCGCGGCAGCGTGAGGCCGAGCGCGTCGAAATAGCGCGGCCCGACGACGACGCGCGTCACCTGCGGCGGCTGCTCGCCGGCCGGCGTCGGACGGCCGTCGATCGACAGCCGCAGCTGAGCGCCGCCGCCGAGCGGGGCGTTGCTCGCGATGGTGGCGCCGCGAATCGATCCGATCGCGCCGAGCCGTTCGTCCAACCGCTGGTAGAACGCCGCGCGCTGCTCCGGCGTCGGGTACTTCCGGTCCGGCAGCACGAGGTTCAGCGTGAGCAGATGCGCCGTTTCGACGCCGATGTCGAGGCGGTAGAGCGTCAGGAAGCTGCGCATCATGAAGCCGGCGCCGGCGAGCAGCACGAGCGTCAGCGCCACCTCGACGACGATGAGCGCGCTCGTCCAGCGGCGCGCGCGGATGCCGCCGCTGCCCGATCGCCCGCCGGATTCCTTGAGCACCTCGTTGATATCGGTGCGCGAGATGTGCAGCGCGGGCGCGAGGCCGAACACGACGCCGGTGCCGAGGCAGACGGCGGCGAAGAACGCGAACACGCGGCCGTCCATCGTGAAGTGGATCCAGTACGGTTTGCCGACGTCCTGCGTCACCGCCTCGAACCAGCGTGTGCCGCCGACGGCGATGAGCAGCCCCAGCGCGCCGCTGAGCGCGGCGAGCACCACGCTCTCGACGAGCAGCTGGCGCACGACGCGCCAGCGCGTTGCGCCGAGCGAGATGCGCACGCCGACCTCGCGCACGCGCTGCGACGATCGCGCGAGCAGCAGGTTCGCGACGTTCGCGCACGCGATGAGGAGCACGAACGCGACCGCGCCCATCAGCGACAGGAAGACCAGCTTGATCGGTCCGCCGTTGGTGCGCTCGTTGAAATCCATCACGGTGACGCCGATGTCCTTGTTCGACTCGGGGAAGTCGTGCGCGAGCCGCGCCGAGATCCCGCTCAGCTCCGCCTGCGCGCGCTGCTGGGTGACGCCGTCGGCCAGGCGGCCGAAGACCTGGAGCGCGAAATGCTGGCTGCGCTTCTGCGTCGCGAGATTCGGCAACTGCGCGAGCGGAAGCCAGAGATCGGCGCCGAAGGGAAACTTCATTCCTTCCGGCATCACGCCGACCACGGTCGTCGGAACGTCGTTGATCCGGATCGTGCGGCCGAGGATCGCCGGATCGCCGCCGTAGCGCGTCTTCCAAATGCTGTTGCCGAGAATCGCCACGGCCGGCGCGCCCGGCTTGTCGTCCTCCGGCAGGAAATCGCGGCCGAGGAGCGGGCGCTGCCCGATGAGCCCGAACGTGTTGGCCGAGGTGTACGGTCCCTGATAGCGCTCGGGGACGCGCCCCTCGTCGCTCACGTTCATCGTCGTGCCGTTGAACGCCGCGAGGCCCGCGAAGCTTTTCTGCGCCTGCCGCCAATCCTCGAAATCGAGATACGACGCGCCCATGTCCGTGCCGCGCGCCATGTTCCGCTCGGCGATCGACATGATGCGGTCGGGATCGTTGAAGGGCAGGCCTCGGATGAGCACGGCGTTGACGAACGTGAACACCGTCGCGTTCACGCCGATGCCGAGCGCGAGCGCAGACGTGGCGACCGCCGTGAACCAGCGGTCCTTCACGAGCAGGCGGACGGCGAACCGCAGATCCTGGAAGAGGCTCATGGGGTGTATTACGTCCGGCGGTTCGGTCCGGTTCACAGCGCGCTATAAAGGAGCGTGGCGCTCTCGGCCGCCCGCGCGAACTGGATCTTCCTGCGCCTGCTGGGGATCGTGTACGTCGTCGCGTTCTGGTCGCTCGCCGTGCAGATCGGCGGCCTGATCGGCGCCGACGGCATTCTGCCGGCGCATGCCTACATGGACGCCGCGCGCGCCTTCGTCGTGTCGGAGCACATCGGCATCGACCGCTATCGGCTGCTGCCGACGGTGTGCTGGATCGCCGCGAGCGACGCGTTCCTGAAGTCGCTCTGCATTGCCGGCATCGCGCTCGGTGCGCTCGTCGCCGTCGGCCTCGTGCCCGCGATCGTCCTGCCGCTCCTGTGGGTGGACTATCTCTCGCTGTCGGCGGTCGCGCGCGAGTTCCTGTCGTACCAATGGGACGCGCTGCTGCTCGAGGCGGGGTTCCTCGCGATTTTCGTCGCGCCGCTCGTCGTGCGCGAGCGATGGCGCGCGCCCGCGGCGCCGCCGCGCCACGGCGTCTGGCTGATGCTGTGGCTCGTGTTCCGGCTGATGTTCGGGTCGGGCATCGTCAAGCTGGCGAGCGGCGACCCGACGTGGCGGAACCTGACGGCGATGACGTTTCACTACGAGACGCAGCCGATCCCGAACCCGCTCGCGTGGTACGCGCATCAGCTGCCGGTCTGGTTGCACAAAGCATCCACGGCCGCGACGCTCGCAATCGAGCTCGTCGCGCCGTTCTTCATCGTCGGGCCGCGCGCGCTGCGGCGGATTGCCTTCGTCCTCCTGGTCGGCCTGCAGATGGTGATCGCCGTCACCGGCAACTTCGCGTTCTTCAACCTGCTGGCGTCGGCGTTGTGCGTCTATGTCCTGGCCGACCGCGACGCTCGCGACACGAATCGCGCCGGCGCCGGCGACTCCGAGCCGCGCGAGCTGCGCGCCGTCGTCCGAGCGCGCGACTGGCTCCTCGTCGCGGCGGCGGTCGTGATCGTGCCGGTGTCGGCGACGATGTTCTTCGGGCGTCTCGGCATTGCGCTGCCGATTTATCCGCTCGTCGCGCCGGTGGCCGACGCGATCGAGCCGCTGCGCAGCGTCAACACATACGGGCTCTTCGCCGTGATGACGACGACGCGGCCGGAAATCATCGTCGAAGGATCGAGCGACGGCGCGGCGTGGGCGCCGTACGAGTTCGCCTACAAGGCCGGCGACGTGCGGCGGCGTCCGCCGTGGGTTGCGCCGCACCAGCCGCGGCTCGACTGGCAGATGTGGTTCGCGGCGCTCGAGGACCCCTCCACGGCGCCCTGGTTCGAGCGTTTCTGCCGCCGACTCCTTGCCGGATCGCCCGACGTCCTGCGGCTGCTCGCGCGCAATCCGTTCCCCGATCGCCCGCCGCGCTATATCCGCGCCGTCGTCTACCGCTATCACTTCGCGCCGCCGGCCGATCATCGGCGCGGCATCTGGTGGACGCGCGAGCTCGTCGGCGACTACATGCCGGTGCTGTCGGCTCAGACCGACGCGGCGGACGCGGCCGGCCGCGCGTCGTCGGCGAACGGCAGGCGATAGACCTCGCGCTCGCGACGGCGCTGCGCGCGGTAGCGCTCGAAGACGGCGCGATCGTCGTCGAGCCCGACGAGCGAGCGGAGCGTCGTGCCGGCGAAGGTGTGCGCCAGCATGCGCGGCGCGTGGCGCAGGACGAACCACGGGCTGTGCGCGAGCGCCGCCGGCATGTGGCGCACCTTCATCCATCGGTCCGCGCGCCATCGCAGGAATTCGATCTCGTCGGTGGTCAGATACTGCGTGCGCACGACGGCCGTCGTGCCGTCGTAGTGCGACACGTCCTCGTCGACGATCAGGCCCCGCGCCTCGAATTCCTTCGTCATCGGCGTGCCGGGGTACGGCGTTGGATGCTGGATGTAGGGCCAGTCCACGTACTGCTTCGCGAACGCGAGGTTCGTCTCGATCGATTCGCGCGTGTCGTCCGGGTTGCCGACAATCAGGCCGCCCACGACGAACATGCCGTTGGCGTGGAGATGGCGGATCGCGTCGAGGCTCGCGTTGCCGGCGCCGTGCGCGCCGCGGCGCCGGTTCTTCGCGCGCGCGCGCAGGAACCCGAGATCCTCGTCGACGATGTTCTCGATCCCGAGGAACACGTAGCGGAAGCCGGCGCGCCGCATCAGCGGCGCCAGCCGCGCGCCGTGCTGCGCGATCGGCGCCGTCATCGCCTGCACGACGTAGTCGAGGTCGTCGAAGCCGGCGTCGACGATGGCCTGGCACAGCCGCTCGAACCGCGGCGCGTCGAGCGTGATGTTGTCGTCGACGAGGAAGATCGATTCGGCGCCGTGCCCGCGCGCGTCGGCGATGTCGGCGAGGACGCGCTCGATCGAATAGGGGTGGAAGTTGCGCCCGCGCATCTCGATGATCGAGCAGAAGCTGCAGTCGAACGTGCAGCCGCGCGAGGTCTCGACGACGTCGACGGCGCGGCCGAGCAGCGTGTAGCCGCCGAGCACGCGCGCCGCGCGATTGGGCAGCCGCAGGCCGGCGGACGCGAGCGACATGATCGGCCGATCGGCGTTGTGCGCGAATCCCGACGGCGTGCGGTACGACAGGCCGCGGATGCCGTCGACCGGCGCCGCGTCCTCGAGCGCCCGCAGCAGCTCGCATAGCGTCTGCTCGCCCTCGCCGCGCACGATGAAATCGACGGCCGGACAGCACTCGTACGCCTGCGGGGCGAGGCTCGGATCGTAGCCGCCGACGACGATGCGCGCGCCGGGCCGCACGCGGCGCACGAACTGCGCCAGGCCGAGCGCCGTCGCGCGCTGGAAGGTCATCACCGACAGGCCGACGACGTCCGGCGCGACGTCGCGGAGGAGCCGCTCCACCGTCGACCGCACCGCCGACTGGACGAGGATGAGATCCGCGATCGCGACGCGATGATGCGGGTCGACGTTGCCCGCGAGCGACGCCAGCGCGCCGTTCGGCATGCGGATCGCGACCGGCGGCATGTGCTCGAACGCGTCCGGCATCGACAACAGCAGGAGGTTCATGGCTGCGGCGGCCTCGCGCGCGCCGGCTTCAACAGGAGATCCTGGAAGTCGAAGCTGAAGTCCGTGTCGGACGACACCGCGCGCATCTTCGCCTGATCGATCGCCGCATCGGGCGTGAGCGCGAAGGTCACGTAGGCGTCGGCGCGCAGCTCGCGATCGCGCCAGCGCGCGATGAACGTGTCGTGATCGTAGTGCTGAAGCTCGCCTGTCAGCGCCGGCGTGTGCGAGAACGTCATGACGAGCGTTCCCGCGTCCTCGACGATCGCGACCTCGCCGTACCACGCGTCGCGGTACATCCCCGCGTACGCTGCCAGCGGCAGCGACGGCTTCGACGACGGCGTGTGCGCAGCGGCGCGCCGCTCCTCGTCGATCGTGCGCGCTTCCTCCCGAGCGCGCAGCTTCGCGTAGCCGTCAATCCAGTCGAACGCCGGCGCGCCGAGGTAGTGATCGAGGACATGGAACACGATCGAATCGAATGCGGCGCCCGATTCCTGGTTCGTCAGCACGGCGACGCCGACGCCCGCGTCCGGCACGAAGGCCACGCGCGACACGTAGCCGGGCAGCCCGCCGGTGTGCGTCACCGCCTTGTGGCCGCGGTAGTCCCGCACGTCCAGGCCGAGCGCGTAGCCGTGGAAATTCATCGCGAGCGGCCGCAGCTCCGGCGGCGGATCCGAGATCGGCAGCGGCGTGACGATCGTCGTCAGCTGACGAGCCGTCTCGGTGGAGAAGAGCCGGGTGCCGTCGGCGAGGCGACCGCCCGATAGCAGCACGCGCAGCCACTTCGCCATGTCTTCCGCCGACGAATTGATGCCGCCGGCGGGATTCGTGTTATCGCTGTCGAACGGCGCGATCGGACGCACCTTGCCGCCGATCGGCGCATGCGGCGCGGCGAGGTTGCCGCCGCCGGCCGCGGCCGAATGCCGGACGTCGCTGCCGGCCATGCCGACCTTCTTCAGGATGCGCGACGACACGAAGCGCTCCCACGTCTCGCCGCTCACCGCTTCGATCAGCTCGCCGGCGATGAGATACAGCACGTTGTCGTACGCGTACGCCGAGCGAAAGCTCGTCGCCGGCGGAATGAACCGCAGCCGGTACGCGATCTCCTTGCGGTTGTACGTCGACGGCGGCCACCAGAGCAGATCGCCCGCGCCGAGCCCGAGGCCGCTGCGGTGGACGAGCAGATCGCGGACCGTCAGCTCGCGCGTGACGTAGGGATCCCACATCGCGAACGCCGGCAGGTACCGGATCACCGGCGCGTCCCACTCGATCTTCTTCTCCTCGACCAGCAGCCCCAGCGCCGTTGCGGTGAAGACCTTCGTGTTCGAGGCGATGCCGAAGAGCGTTCGCGCGTCCACCGGCGCCGGATCGCCGAGCCTGCGCGCGCCGTAGCCTTTCGCGACGACCACCGCATCGTCTTTGACGATCGCGACGGCGAGGCCAGGGACGTCGAACGTGCGCATCGCGCGCGCCACCCATGCGTCGAGATCCGGCGGCGGTGCGGCCCTGGCCGCCGCCTGCGCCGCGGCGAGCTCGAGGCACAATGCGAGAGCGAGCAGCATGGCGGAATGCTACAGTACACCGCCATGGCTCAGAAGACGGAGACCGACTGGAAAGCGGCGCTGACGCCGGAGCAGTTCCACGTCCTGCGCGAACACGGCACGGAGCACCGCGGCAGCAGCCCGCTGCTCCAGGAAAAGCGCGACGGCACGTTTGCATGCGCCGGCTGCGGGCAGCCGCTGTTCTCGTCCGAGACGAAGTACGAGAGCGGGACCGGCTGGCCGAGCTTCTACCGTCCGATCGAGGGCGCGATCGCGACGACCACCGATCGCAGCTACGGGATGACGCGCATCGAGGTGCACTGCGCAAGCTGCGGCGGCCACCTCGGGCACGTGTTCCCCGACGGCCCGCCGCCGACCGGCGAGCGCTACTGCATGAACGGCGTCGCGATGCGCTTCGATCCGAACAAAAAGTAGCGGCCATGACACGACACGCCGCTGCTGCGCTGACCGCGCTCGTGCTCGCGTCGTTCGGTGCTCTCGCGCAGTCGCCGAAGACGCATCGCCTCGAGGCGACGCCGTCGACCGTCGCGTACGGCTATTACTGGGCCGACGCGAAGCCGGCGCTGCGCGTCGCCTCGGGCGACATCATCGATGTCGATACGCTGCTGACGAACTCGCCGGCCGGGCTGCAGCGCGCGGGCGTTCCCGACGCGAAGATCCAGAGCTCGCTCAAGGCGATCGTCGCCGAGGTCACCGGCGATCGGCGCGGCCCGGGCGGGCACATCCTCACCGGTCCGGTGTACGTCGAAGGGGCGCAGCCGGGCGACGCGCTCGAGGTGAAGATCCTCTCGATCGATTTTCCGCTCGACTACGGCTACAACGGCTGCGCGGGCTTCCTGCCCGAGAACTGCGATCGGTCCGTCGGCCAGCGGATCATCCCGATCGACGCGAAGGCGATGACCGCGGAGTTCGCGCCGGGTATCGTCATCCCGCTGAAGCCGTTTTTCGGCAGCATGGGCGTCGCGCCGGCGGCGGAGCTCGGACGCGTCAGCAGCAATCCGCCGGGGAAGCACGCCGGCAATCTGGACAACAAGGAGCTCGGCGTCGGATCGTCGTTGTTCATTCCGGTATTCGTGCCGGGCGCGCTGTTCGAGGTGGGCGACGGCCATGCGGCGCAGGGCGACGGCGAAGTGGATCAAACGGCGATCGAGACGTCGCTGCGCGCGAAGATCCAGCTCACGGTGCGCAAGGGGATGACGCTCACGTGGCCGCGCGCGGAGACGGCGGCCGACTACATCAGCATGGCGACTGATCCCGATCTCGCCGTCGCGACGCGCGGCGCGATCCAGGAGATGGTCGACTTCCTCGCGTCGACGCGCAAGATGTCGAAGCACCAGGCGTATCAGCTCGTGAGCGTCGCCGGCAACGTCGCCGTCACGCAGCTGGTCGACAAGCCGAACATCGGCGTGCACGTCCGGCTGCCGAAGAGCATCTTCGTCGGCCGCGGCGGGAGCGCGGCGGACGGACGAAAGTAGGAATTATGAATTTGGAATTTGGAATGTGTTGTCACGCTGTCGCGACCGTGGCGACGAATTCCAAATTCCACATCCCAAATTCCTAATTGCGCGGTTCGCGCGGCGGGAGCCAGCGGGCGAACCACTCCAGGTTGTGCAGCATCTGCTCGCGCTGCTGCATCGGCTCGCGCAGCACGTGTCCGCCGCGCGGGTAGATCTCGAGCTCCACCGTCTTGCCGAGCGCTTTCAGCGTGCGATAGAACTTCCACGCGCCGCCGACCGGCACGCGCGGATCCGCCTCGCCGTGCTGGATGAGGAGCGGCGTCGTCACGCGCGCCGCGAAGGTGAGCGGCGAGTGCGAGCTGTAGCCGGCCGCGTTTTCCCACGGCCGCTTGAAGTAATCGGCCATGAACTCGCCGCCCTCTGAGAGGTAGAACGTGTCGCTGAGATCGCTGAGGCTCGCGCCGGCCGAGGCGGCCTTGAAGCGGCTCGTCTGCGTCACGATCCAGTTCGTCATGAAGCCGCCGTAGGATGCGCCCATCACGCCGAGGCGATCGGGGTCGGCGATGCCCTGCGCGATCACCGCGTCCACGCCGGCCATGATGTCCTTGTAGTCGGCCTCTCCCCACGCGTTGATGATCGCGCGCTGGCCCGCTTCGCCGTAGCCTGCGCCGCCGCGCGGCATCGGGAAGAGCACCGCGTAGCCGGCGCCCGCCATTGCGGCCGTCGGGTACGGATCGACCTGCGGCACGATGTGCATGAACTGCGGGAAGAGGCCGTAGGTGAACCCGCCGCCCGGCCCGCCGTGGATGTAGGTGACGAGCGGCAGCCGTCGTCCCGCCGGCGCGTTCGAGGGCGTGAGCAGCAGCCCCCAGATCTCCATCCCGTCGAACGAGCGCCACGAGATCGGCCTCAACGTGCCCACGGCGCGATCCGTCAACCCGGGGTTCACGTTCGCGATCACCGTCGATTGCCGGCTCGCGACGTCGAGCAGCGCGACGTCGCCCATCGTCCGCGCTTCGACGCGTTTGTACGCGACGCGGCGTCCGTCGCGGCTCATGGCGAGCGAGAAGGCGACCGTCGGTCCGCTGTCGACGCGCGTCGCGCCGCCCTCGGCGATGCTGACGCGCACGATCGCCTGCTCGAACATGTGCGCGCCGCGGCCGAACGTGCCGTCGTTGGCCTGAATCAGGATCGATCGGCTGTCGGGCTCCCACACGTACTCGTTCACCCACGCATCGTCGAGGAGGAACGCGCGCGGCGGTCCGCCGGCGGCCGCGACGATCGTGAGGCTGCGCGAAGCCATGATGTCGCGGCGGCCGTTGGTCGAGATGAACGCGATCGAGCGACCGTCGGGCGAGAAGCGCGGGCCGGTGTTCATGCCCTCGCGATCGACGACGGTCCGGATCGCGCCGCTCTCGAGATCGGCCACGTAGATGCGCGCGTCGTACGCGGCGCTGAACCCGCTGCGCGGCGCCGCCGAGTACGCGATCTCGCGTCCGTCCGGCGACCACGACAGCGCGTCGACGTACTGCGACGGCGGCGTGAGGATCCGCAGCGCGTCGGGCCGATCGACGCGCTGCACCACCAGGCGCGTGGCGCGCTCCGGCGCGCCCGCGCGAATCACGAACGATTTGTCGGCGCGCCGCCGCTCCTCTTCGGCCGACATCGAATCGACGGTGAGGAACGCGAGGCTCCGGCCATCGGGCGACCACTCGTACGCCGCGACGCCCTCGGGCGCGCGCGTCGCCTGCCGCGCGTCGCCGCCCGGCACCGCGACGACGAACACCTCGGGCCGGCCTTCGGCGATGCCGAGCAGCGAGACCGAGCGGCCGTCGGGCGTCCACCGCAACTGCGGGCGCGGCGTCGGCACATTGAAGATCGACACCGACTCGCCGGTGCGCGCCGGCGCGCCGCCGTCCGCGGCGACGAGGAACAGCGCGGCGTCGTGCGCGTTGCGGGCGAGATTGGGCGTCGACGTCACGTAAGCGACCTGGCGTCCGTCGGGCGAGATCTGGACGTCGACGATCGATCGGAGCCGCATCAGGTCGTCCACGCCGAGCGGACCGCCGGCCTGTGCGGATCCGGACGGTTGCGGCGCGCAGACGAAGGCGAGCGACGCGGCGATCAGCCGTGCGACGGATCGAACCATGGTCGAGGATTGTGCGTCCAAACCGGCGGCGGACGCTATACTGCGTCGCTTCGGCCGCTCTTGGCGTTCCGCCGAGATATCGAGGAGGTTCTGCCGTGCCCGACGTCACATCGCACAAACCCGGTACGTTTTCGTGGCCTGAGCTGGGGACGACCGATCAGAAAGCGGGCGCCGCGTTCTACGGCGCGCTCTTCGGGTGGACGATCAACGATCAGCCGATGGGCCCGGGCGAGACCTACACGATGTTCCAGATGCGCGGCAAACCGGTGGCCGCGGCGTACACGCTGCGGCCGGAAGAGCGGCAGAGCGGCGCGCCACCGCACTGGAACAACTACGTCACGGTGACGAGCGCCGACGAGTCGGCGAAGAAGGCGCAGTCGCTCGGCGCCCAGGTCCTCGCGCCGCCGTTCGACGTGATGGATGTCGGCCGCATGGCGGTGCTGCAGGATCCCACGGGCGCCGTGTTCCAGGTGTGGGAGCCGAAGCGGCACATCGGCGCGATGATCACCAACGAGCCGGGAGCGCTCTGCTGGACCGAGCTGACGACGAGCGACCTGCGCGCCGCCGAATCGTTCTACACGAGTCTCTTCGGCTGGACGCCGAAGCGCAGCAATCCCGCGGCCGGCATGGAATACACGGAGATGAGCAATCAGGGGGAGCCCGGCGTCGGCATGATGCCGAAACCGCCGCAGATGCCGCCCTACGTCCCGTCGTTCTGGATGCCGTATTTCATGGTCGCCAACGTCGACGCCAGCGCCGACAAGGCGAAGCAGCTGGGCGGCAAACTGATGGTGCCGCCGCAGGACATCGAGAAGCTCGGGCGCTTCTCGGTCGTCGCCGATCCGCAGGGCGCAGTGTTCGCGATTTTTGCGCCTACTGCGCGGTGAGGGAGATCGCACAATCAAGAATTAGGAATCTCGAATTAAGAATTCGTGTCACGGCTCTCACGTCGTCAGTGAGGCGGGATAGCGTGACAACGAATTCTTAATTCTTAATTCTTGTAATTCTTAATTACGTCAGCGGTTCGGCACGACGCACCCGTGCGGGAACGTGGTGATGCCGTTCGAATATTCTGGCTGCACCCAGAAGCCGCCCTTCGTCATCTGATACAGGTTGTGCCACGCGCACTTGTCGTCGGCCTCGTAGCCGGCGGCGTCGTACCACGCGTTCACGCCGTTGTCGCCCGGATCGGTGACGGCTTCGCGGATCTCGTGGCTCGTGACGATCGTCAGCATGTCGGCCACGGTCAGCGACGACAGCTTGCACGCGCTGCAGTTCAGATACGGGAACGCGGCGTATTTGATCTGCGTCGATCCGTACGTGAAGTGGCTGTGATAGCCGCAGAAGCTCGAGCACGACGCGCCGCCCTGCAGCGTGACGCGCATTCCCGGGGGAAGGTAGACGCCGTAGATCGTATCGGTGCGCGGCGTTACCTTGCCGGCGTTGAACAGGCCCGCGATGTAGCTGCGCAGGCTGCGATCGGAGATGCTCGACTGCGTCGTGGCGTTGTCGACGTAGACGCCCCAGTTGAACAGCGAGTTCGCGATCGGCGCGCGCGAGCCGTACTGCTGGATCACCTCGTAGTCGTCGGTGCCGGAGTTGTCCCAGTCCGCGTTGTCCGGGAAGTTGGTGATGAAGTCGTTCAGCTCCGCCTGGATGGTCGCGTAATGCGTGGCGGTGCTCGTCGACGTCGCCGACGAATTCGCAACGGACGAATTCCAATAGATCGCCCAGAAGCCGGCGTTCGCGATCTCGAGGCCGCCGTGATCGATTAGATCGCCCGATCCGTAGCTCGGTTGGAAGACCGCCGTGCCCTGCTGCGGCGGCGCGATCGTCGGCTGGCGGTCGTGCGGGTTGTGCAGCGCCGCGGGGCCCGGAAGCACGTGAATAGTCTCGCCCGTGTCAGAATGATCGACGAACGGATTGCCGGCGCCCTGGCTGAACATCCGGCCGCCCGCGATCAGCGACACAACGGCGCACGCGAACACTAATCGTTTCATCGGACCCCCTCTAACGTCGTAAACGGCGAAGATCGATTATACGAACGGAGCAAGAGGCCATGTTCACAGGAAAACCGACGACGATTCCGTCGGCGGCTGAATCGTTGCCAGGACGTGCAGATCGGATGAGCGTTCCCGAATGCCACTTCGTGAACCACAACCGTTTGTCGCCGCCGTTTCCCAAAGGGCTCGCGCGCGCGATGTTCGGCATGGGCTGCTTCTGGGGCGCCGAGCGGAAGTTCTGGCAGCTGAAGGGCGTATACAGCACAGCTGTCGGCTACGCCGCGGGCCATACGCCGAACCCGACGTATCGCGAAGTGTGCACGGGCATGACGGGACACAACGAGGTCGTCCTCGTGGTCTTCGATCCGACGGCGATCTCGTACGAGCAGCTGCTGAAGACGTTCTGGGAGAACCACGACCCGACGCAGGGCATGCGTCAGGGCAACGACCGCGGCACGCAGTATCGATCGGGGATCTACTGTTTCGACGCGGCGCAGCGTCGCGCCGCGGAAGCGTCGCGCGACGCATTTCAGAAACAGCTGAGCGCCGCCGGATACGGGTCGATCACCACCGAGATTCGCGAAGCGCCGGAGTTCTACTACGCGGAGGACTACCACCAGCAGTACCTCGCGAAGAATCCCGACGGCTACTGCGGTCTCGGCGGCACCGGGGTGACCTGCCCGGTGGGCGTTGCCGCCACCGCGTGACGACGTGAAACGCAGAACTCGCAGAACTCGCGGAACACTTGCGGTTGCATGGATTGTTTCTGCGATCTCAGCGGTCTCCGCGTTGATCGTCGTCACCGCGCAGGCGGAGCGCCGCGCGACGGCCACTTTTGCGGGCGGCTGCTTCTGGAGCATGGAGCACGTCTTCGACGAGCTGCCCGGCGTCGTGTCGGTGACGGTCGGGTACGCCGGCGGCTCGGCGAAGAGTCCGACCTACGAGCAGGTCGAGATGGGGATCACCGGCCACGCCGAATCGGTGCAGGTGGTCTACGACCCCGACAAGCTGGCGTACGAGCGGCTCCTCGACGCCTTCTGGCACAACATCGATCCGACCGACGGCGCGGGCCAGTTCTGCGATCACGGCACGCAGTACCGGCCGATCATCTTCTACGCGGACGATGACCAGCAGCGCGCGGCGCAGGCGTCGAAGGAGGCGCTCGCGCGGTCGGGCCGCTTCGCCCGCGTGATGCCGCAGGTCGCGCCGCTCGCGGCCTTCTGGCGCGCCGAGGACTACCACCAGCACTACTACAAGACGCACGCAGCGGCGTATCGCCTCTACCGCGTCGGCTGCGGGCGCGACGCGCGGCTGCGGCAGCTCTGGGGCGGGAGCAATTAACCCGCTTCCAATCGATCCGTACATCGACACGATCGTCGCGGCCGTCAGCCGCACGCGCGCCGCGGTCGTGACGGCGGCGCCCGGCGCCGGCAAGACCACGCGCGTGCCGCCGGCGCTGCTCGAGGACGGCCCGGTGATCCTGCTGCAGCCGCGGCGTGTGGCGGCGCGCGCGATCGCCGCGCGGATCGCCGACGAGCGCGGCTGGACGCTCGGCCGCGACGTCGGCTGGCAGGTCCGCTTCGAGCGCCGCTTCACGGGCGCGACGCGCCTGCTCGTCGTCACCGAAGGCGTGCTGACGGCGCGGCTGCAGAGCGATCCGCTCGCGTCCGAGTTCCGCACGATCATCCTCGACGAGTTCCACGAGCGCAGCGTCCACGCCGACGTCGCCATCGCGCTCGCGCGGCAGGCCTGGCGCGCGCGCACGGACCTTCGGATCGTCGTGATGTCGGCGACGCTCGATGCGGCCGCCGTGTCGGCGTTTCTCGACGGTTGCCCGGTGATCGACGTGCCCGGCCGCACGCATCCGATCCACGTCGCGTACGCGCCGGGCCGCGCGGTCGGGGACGCCGCGATCGAAGCGCTCGGCGCGGCCGGCGGCAACGTCCTGTGCTTCCTGCCCGGCGCGTCGGAGATCCGCCGCGCAATCGGCGACATCGCGCCGCGCGCCGCTCCGGACGTCGAGGTGCTGCCGCTGCACGGCTTGCTCGACGCCGACGAGCAGGAGCGCGCGCTCGGTCCATCCTCCCGCCGGCGCATCATCGTCGCGACCAATCTCGCGGAGACGTCGGTGACCGTGCCCGGCGTCATGGCCGTTGTCGACAGCGGGCTGCAGAAAGTGGCGCGCTACGACGCGGAGCGCGGCATCGACAGCCTCGAGACCGAGCGCATCACCGAGGATGCCGCGGATCAACGCGCCGGCCGCGCCGGACGCATTGCGCCCGGCCGGGTCTGGCGTCTGTGGGATGCGCGCGATCGGCTCCGCCCGCATCGCGAGCCCGACATCAACCGGATCGATCTCGCGGGCACGGCGCTCGACATCGTCGCGTGGGGCGGCGATCCGCGGACGCTCGAGTGGTTCGAGGCGCCGCCGCCGGGCGCGATCGACGCGGCGCTCGCGCTGCTCGTACGGCTCGGCCTGCTCGAGAGCGCCACGGCGCCGCGTCTCACGGCGATCGGCGAACAGGTGCGGCGATTGCCGCTCCATCCGCGGCTCGCACGCATGCTCGTCGCCGCCGGCGGCACGCCGCAGATGACGCAGGCCTGCGCGCTCATGTCGGAGCGCCACTTGCTGCCGCCGCGCGCGGCGTCGACGGCGTCCGATCTGCTGTCCGCGCTCGACCGATGGAGCGACATGCCGCCGCACGTGCTGCGCGCGGCCTCGCAGATCGAGGCGGCCGTCCGCGGCGAGGCGCGCCGATCGGCGCCGCACGACGAGGCGACGTTTCTCCGCGCGGTCCTCGCCGGCTATCCCGATCGCGTCGCGCGACGACGGGCGCCGGCCTCGCCGGATGTGCTCCTCGCGTCCGGCGCCGGCGCAACGATCGCGCGCGAGAGCGGCGTCACCGGAGGCGAATTTCTCGTCGCGCTCGACGTGCGCGAGTCGGCTGTCTCCAACAGGTCCGCTTTGGCCCTCGTGCGTCTGGCGAGCATCGTGGAGCGCGAGTGGCTGCAGCCGACGATGTCCGAAGTAGTCCATCGATTCGACGAGGCGAGCGGGCGCGTGAAGGCGACGGCGATCGATCGCTACGACGCGTTGACGCTGGCCGAGCGGCCGGTACCGGTCGATCCCGACGTCGCCGCACAGCTGGTCGCCGAGGCGTGGCTCGCGCGCGGGCCGCGCGCCGCCGACGAGCAGCTGCTGCGCCGGCTGCGGTTCGCAGGCAGGGAGGCCGACCTCCCGGCGCTCGTCGGCGCCGCCGCGTACGGCGCGAAGACGATCGACGCGATCGATCTCGCGGGCGCGTTGCCGGCCCAGGTCGTCCGCGATCTCGATCGCGACGCGCCGGAAACGATCGTCGTGCCGAGCGGCCGGCGCGTGCGGCTCGAGTACAACGACGATCGCACGGCGACGGCGTCGGTCAAGCTGCAGGAGCTCTTCGGCCTTGCCGACACGCCGCGCATCGGCCGCCGCCGCGAGCCGGTGCTCCTCGCGCTCCTCGCGCCGAACGGCCGGCCGGTGCAGATGACGCGCGATCTGCGCAGCTTCTGGGATCGCACGTATCCCGAGGTGCGAAAGGAGCTGCGCGGACGCTACCCGAAGCATCCGTGGCCGGAGGATCCGTGGAACGCCGTGCCGACCGGAAGAGTCAAGAGATAGAGAATTTCCCGAACAACGGCTGTCCCGCGCGGGCCGCGTAGAAGCCGAAGCATGCCAGGGCGACCACCAGCGCGAGCGAGAGGTTCCCCGGCAGCGCCGCCCATGCCGCCGCGTGCGGCAGAACCGGCACCGCCGTCGGAATGTTGTCGACGATCAGCATGACGACGACGACGAGAAGGCCGAATCGGAAGATCGCGAACGTGATGACGCCGATCGTCAGCAGCTGGCCGATCGCATAGAGCCACAGCGCTTCGCCGAACTGCGCGTTGCCGGCGACCGCGATCGACACGACAATCGTGCCGACGAGCGCCGCGATCCACGTTCGCCGCAGGAGGAGCCGCAGCGCCACGAACGTCATCGTGATGAGGAGCGCCGTATTGATGCTGCCGTAGAACTGTCCCGACCAGGTGAGCGCGAGCGAGCCCGGGCCGCTCAGCGCGCGCACGTCGCCGTCGAGCACCGGGAGTCCCGGCGGACGGCCGATCAGGTACGGCGCGAGCGCGCGAAAGAGATCGGCCAGCATCAGCACGCCGCCGAGCGCCGCGCCAATCAGCAGATCTCTGCCGATGCGCGGATCGCGCACGTGGCCGGCGACGAGGCGCGTCCATCCGAGGAGACCGTCGGGCCAGAACCGGCGGCCGTACGGCTCGAGCGCGAGGTACAGAACGTACAGCACGGCGGCCTGGAACAGCAGGTTGCCGCAGACGCGAAAGAAGCTGTTCGTCTCTTCGGCCGCCGACGACAGGTGGTGCCCGCCGAGCGCCCACGCGGCGATCTCGACGAGCAGACACACGAACGCGAGCCGCCCGGCGCCGCGGCGATCGGCGCGGTTCGCGCGGATGTGATGGCGCGCGAGCAGGAGCGCGGCGGCGAGCACGGTCATCCACAGCGCGAGCGCGAACAGCCGCAGCGCGCGTGTGGCCTCGGGCGGCGCGAGCGGCTGCTGCGCGCGCGGCCGCGCCCATGGACCGACGAGATAAAACGAGACGATCCGGCCGCGATACCCGGCGGCTTCGACGCGCAGCCGCACATCCGGCGAATCGGGCGACGGCCCTTCCCACGCGGCGCGCACGTCGGCGAAATCCTTCGGCGTCCACTCCGGCGTCGCCGACGTGAACGACGTTTGCGCGAGGCCGGCCGCGCGAAACAGCGGTTCCCAGTTCGGCGCCGCCGGCTGCGCGTCCGCAGCGGGATCGCGCTGCGGCGGCACCGCGCGGAACTCGACGAGCCGTCCGCGCGTGTCGACGACGACGAGCGTCTGGCCGCTCGTCGTCAGCGCGGGATCGGTCGGCGAGAGGCTCGGAGACGGGCTGTCGGGTTCGAGGCCGCGCGGGCTCGTTCGATACCAGAAGACGAGCGCCGGGCCCGTCGCGACGCGCGCGCGGCTCCACCGGTTCGTCGACTGATCCGTGTCCGCGAGCCACCGCTGAAAATCAGGCGGCAGCAGGAAATTCTGATCCGTGTCCGTCGGCCGCTCGGTGTATCCGAAGTCGGCGAGGATCTGCTGCGCGCGATCGGCCAGCACCGCCGGCGGCTTGTCGAGCGGGACGAGCGCCGCGATAGAGCCCTTCGGACACAGCCACACGTAGATCGCGATCGACGCGATGAGCACGCCGAGGAGCGCGGCGCCGCGCGCCACCGGCAGCGCGTCGCTTTCGGCCGCGGCGGCGAGCAGGTCGGGCGAGGGCGTCTCGCCGGCGGCGAGCGCGGCCGCGAGCGGATCGCCGCCCGGCAGCGCGACGGCGACCGTGAGCGCGGAGGCCGGC
>Ga0075424_100000755_pt1 | contig 26404 bp, 22 predicted proteins | sample SoiMethybrSBSTD3_FD_75301 | JGI IMG/M metagenome (GOLD analysis project Ga0075424, IMG submission 75301) | Bulk soil microbial communities from a Populus tree surrounding site in Tennessee, USA - Soil MetaG P. TD hybrid SBSTD3 | ecosystem: Environmental > Terrestrial > Soil > Tree plantation... | reverse complement strand
CAGCCGCTCCGCCGCGCGGACTCGCCGTTCGGCGCCTCGGGGCCGAGCGGGCGCGGCAACCACTGGGTGGAGCCGCGCCTCGTGTGCGAGGTGCGCTTCACCGAGTGGACCAAGGACGGCGGGCTCCGCCACCCGATCTTTCTCGGGATGCGCACCGACCGGAAGCCGGAGGAAATCCGACGGGAGGGGGTGGGGCCCGACGGGCCGGACGTGTCCGACGTGCCGGACGAGTCCGCCGCGGCCGCGGAGAGCGCGGCGGCGGTCGCGGCCGACGCCTCGGCCTCGGCGCGCACCGGCCGAAGCGTCGCGGGGTCGGCGCCTGGCGCGGAGCCGCGGGAAGTCCGCCTCTCCAACCTGCGCAAGGTGTTCTGGCCGGACGACGGGTACACCAAGGGCGACTTGATCGCGTACTACGATGCCGTCGCCCCTCTGATGCTGCGCTACCTTCGGGATCGACCCGCCGTGCTCACTCGCTATCCGGACGGCATCAAGGGCAAGTCGTTCTTCCAGAAGGACGCGCCGGTGTTCATCCCGGACTGGATGCGCACCGAATCGGTCTACTCGAAGGACTCCGATCGCGAGATCCGCTTCTTCGTGATCGACGACGCGGAGTCCCTTCGCTACGTGGCCAACCTGGGCACCATCCCGATCCACATGTGGAGCGCGCGGTCGGGCACCCTGGAGCGGCCCGATTGGCTCGTGCTCGACCTCGACCCCAAGGGCGCCCCGTTCGCGCACGTGGTTCAGGTCGCGCGGAGCCTGCATCGGATCCTCGACGAGCTGGAGCTGCCGAGCCACGTGAAGACCTCCGGGGCGACGGGGCTCCACATCCTGATTCCGCTGGGCCGCCGCTACACGCACGAGGAGTGCAAGACGTTCGCCCGCGTGCTCGCCTCCCTGGCGATGGAGGCGAATCCCGAGATCTCCACCCTGGCGCGCCCCCTCCACGCGAGGGGCGGCAAGGTCTACATCGATTGGGGCCAGAACGGCCATGGCATTACCATCGTCGCGCCGTACTCGCTTCGGCCCATCCCGGGAGCGCCGGCGTCATGCCCGCTTCGGTGGAGCGAGGTGAACGGCAAGCTGGACCCCGCGCGCTTCAACATGCGAACGTTGCCGAAGCGGTTCGAGAAGATGGAGGATCCGCTCGCCGGCGTGATGGGAGAAGGCGTCAACATGGCCGTCGCCATCGGGGCGATCGAGGAGCGCATGAAGCGCAAGGGAAGGAAGTGAACGGTCACATCATGCAGGGAGGTCGAACATGAGCCAGCACAGTGAATTGAAGGTATTTCGCACCACCTGGGACCGCGAAGCCGGAAACGCGATTCGTCTCCTCGACGCGCTCCCCGCCGATCAATACGATTTCCGTCCGGACCCCAAGGGCCGCTCCATCGGCGAATTGGCCTGGCACTTGAGCGAGATCGACGCGTGCCTCAGCTTCGGAGTCGAGGCGCGACGGTTCCGACTCGAGGACGACCCGGGCGGTCTGGAGCGCCCTCGCGAAATCAGGCTCTTGTCTCCCGGGTACGCCCGCATCCACGAGCAGGCGGTACCCCGGCTCCGAGATCTCAAGGACGGCGACCTCGACGAGAAGGTGACGTTCTTCGACGGCACGTCCCTGACGATCCGCGACGTCCTGTGGGACGCGCTGCTCCATCACCACATTCATCACCGGGCGCAGCTGGTGATGCTGTGCCGGATGGCGGGAGGCAAGCCGCCCGGCCTCTACGGTCCGAATCGGGAAGAGATGGCCGCGATCCGCGAGGCGGCGTCGCGAAAGTGACGGATCGGAATCAAGCCGCCCCGGGACGCATCCAGGTATCGGAGGGCGTCGAGGTCTCGACGCTCCTCCTTCGCCCGCCCCGGCCGCGGGCCCTCTACGTCCTCGCGCACGGCGCGGGGGCCGGCATGCGGCACGCGTTCCTGGAATCGATGGCCGAGCGATTCGCCGCGCAGGGCATCGGGACCCTCCGCTACCAGTTCCCGTACATGGAGCAGCGCGGCCGCCGGCCCGATCCCGAGCCCGTGCTGTTCGCCACCGTGAGGGCGGCGGTCGCGGCGGGCCGCGAGGCCGCCGGCGGTCTGCCGCTCCTGGCGGGCGGCAAGTCCATGGGCGGGCGCATGACCTCCCGCGCCGCCGCGGCGGAGCCGCTTCACGGCGTCGCGGGGCTCGTGTTCCTCGGATTCCCGCTCCATCCGGACGGGCGGCCGGGCGTCTCTCGCGCCGACCATCTGGCGAAGGTGGACATTCCGATGCTGTTTCTCCAGGGCACGCGCGATACGCTGGCCGACCTCACGCTGCTGCGCCCGGTCGTCGAGCGGCTGGGCGAACGCGCGACCCTCCGCGTGATCGACCACGCGGACCACATGTTCCACGTCCTGAAGCGGAGCGGGAGGACCGACGACCAGGTGCAAGACGAACTGGCCGCCGCGACGGCCGAATGGCAGGAGAGCCGAACATGAGCGTTCAGGTACGGATCGGGACCAGCGGCTATTCCTACGCCGAGTGGAAGGGGAACTTCTACCCCGAGAAGATGGCCGCGAAGGACATGCTCCGCTACTACGCGGAGCGCTTTCCCACGGTCGAGATCAACAACACGTTCTACCGCATGCCGACCGAGAAGGTCCTGAGCGGCTGGGCGGAGCAGGTGCCCGAGAGCTTCACGTTCGTGATCAAGGCCCCGAAGCGGATCACGCACGACAAGCGACTCAAAGAATGTGGCGAGCTGCTGACGTACCTCTTCGGCGCCACCGCGACGCTCGGCGCGCGGCTCGGGCCGCTCCTCTTCCAGCTCCCTCCGAATTTCAAGAAGGACGTGGCGCGGTTGAAGGCTTTCTTCGACGAGATGCCCGAGCGCCGGCGACTGGCCGTCGAGTTTCGCCATGCCTCGTGGTTCGACGACGAGGTCTACGAGCTCCTGCGCGGCCAGGGCGCCGCGCTCTGCGTGGCGGACACCGGGGAGGAGCCCGCGGCGCCGCTCGTGGCCACCACGGACTGGGGCTATCTCCGCCTGAGGCGCGAGGACTTCAGCGACAAGGACCTCCGCGACTGGGCGCGCCGGATCCGCGAGCAGCCGTGGGGCGACGCCTTCGTCTTCCTGAAGCACGAAGAAGAGGGGAAGGGACCGAAATTGGCGGCGCGGCTGACGGAATTCTGCAGCCTGTAAGGCGCGCGTGAAGCTCGACACCGGCACCCTCCGACTCTCCGCCACCGACCTGGCGAACCACCTCGCCTGCGGGCATCTCACCGGGCTCGATCGCGGCGTGGCCGAGGGGCGGTGGAAGCCACCTGACTGGTTTCGCCCCGAGGCCGCCCTGTTGCGCGAGCGCGGCCTCGAGCACGAACGCGCCTACCTCGCGCGTCTCGAGCGCGAGGGGCGTCGGATCACGCGCCTCGACGAGGAAGAGGAGGGCCGCCGCGCGCTCGAGCGGACGCTCGCCGCGATGTTCGCGGGGGACCCGGTCATCGCGCAGGCCACGCTGGCGGTCGGGCGGTGGCTCGGCCGCGCGGACGTGCTCCTCCGCGTGGAGCGGCCGAGCGGGCTCGGCGCGTGGTCCTACGAGCCCCTCGACACGAAGCTCGCGCGCGAGACCAAGGCGGGGTCCATTCTCCAGCTCTGTCTCTACGCGGAGCTCCTGGGCGAGATGCAGGGCGTCGTGCCGGAGTCGATGCACGTCGTGCCGCGGCGACCCGATTTTCCGCTCGAGACCTATCGCGTCGAGGACTACCTCGCTTACTACCGGCTCGTGCGGCGGCGCTTGGAGGCGGCGGTGGATGTCGCCGAGGGCGACGGAGCCGCGGCGGCGACGTACCCCGACCCCGTTCCCCACTGCGATATCTGCCGCTGGTGGCCGAAGTGCGACCGCCAACGCCGCGCCGACGATCACCTGAGCCTGGTCGCGGGGATCTCGCGATTGCAGACCCGCGAGCTCCAGTCGCGGAAGGTAGGCACGCTCGCCGCGCTAGCGATCGAACCGCTGCCCATTCGGTGGAAGCCGTCCCGCGGGGCGAAGGAGGGGTACGGACGCGTTCGCGAGCAAGCCCGCGTCCAGCTCGTCGGCCGCACCGAACATCGGAACCTGCACGAGCTCCTTCCCCTGGAACCCGGTCGCGGATTGGCGTGCCTTCCGGCGCCCTCGCCGGGCGATCTGTTCCTCGATCTCGAGGCGGATCCCTACGTCGACGAGGGCGGGCTCGAGTATCTCTTCGGCTGGGCGATTCCGGATCCCCCCGCGCCCGGAACGCTGGCGCTCGTGGTGGGCCCGCCCGTCTACCAGAGTCGCTGGGCGCTCGATCGAGCCGCCGAGCGTCGCGGATTCGAGGCGCTGATGGACACGATCGTGGAGCGGTGGGCGCTCGATCCGAACATGCACGTCTATCACTTCGGGTCGTACGAGACCGGCGCGATCAAGCGGTTGATGGGGCGGCACGCGACGCACGAGGCTGAGGTGGATCGACTGCTCCGCGCCGGCCGCTTCGTCGACCTGCACTCGATCGTGAAGCAGTCGCTTCGGGCGAGCGTGGAGGAGTACTCCATCAAGAAGCTCGAGCCGCTCTACGGATTCGTCCGCAAGCAGCCGCTCGAGGAAGCGAGCGCGGCGCTCCGCGTGATCCAGCGCGGCCTGGAGCTGGGGGCCGGCGTCGTTTCGGACGACGGCCACGCGAAGATCGTCGAGGCCTACAACCGGGAGGACTGCCTCTCCGCACGCGCCCTTCGGGACTGGCTCGAGGCTCTGCGCGCCGGCGCGGAGGCGGGGGGCGTAGAGATTCCGCGCCCACCCGAGGAATCGGGCGACCCGAACAAGGAGATCGACGAGCGCGAGCGGCGCACCCGCGAGCTGACTGCGCGACTGCTCGAGGGCGTGCCGGAGGACCGAGAAGAGCGGTCGGCGGCGGAACAGGCCGTCTGGCTGCTGGCCCACATGCTCGGGTGGCATCGCCGCGAGGAGAAGGCGCCGTGGTGGGAGTACTTCCGGCTCCGCGAACTGCCCGAGGAGGATCTTCTCGACGAAACGGCCGCCCTCGCGGGCCTCGAGTTCGTGGAACGAATGCCGGCCGGCGGGCGAACCCCGGTGGATCGATATCGCTTTCCGGCGCAAGAGACGAACATTCGTCAGGGGGACAAGCTGCACCTGCCGCTGCCGGACGGCCGCGAATTCGGAGACGTCGTGGACGTGGATCTCTTCGCGCACACGCTGGACGTGAAGAAGCGGGGCACATGCGCGGATCTGAATCCGGCGGGCGTCTTCGCCCACGACACCGTGCCCGCCAAGGGCCTGTCCGAGTCCCTCATGCGCCTGGGCGGCTGGATCGCCGCGAACGGGGTCGACGCGCCCGGCCCATACCGCGCCGCCCGCGACCTTCTCCTCCGTCGCGGACCGCGGCTCACGACTCCGATTCAAGGGCCGCTCGAGATGCCGGAGGAGGGCGGCGTCGCCGCGGCGCGTCGGCTCGCGCTGCTCCTGAATCGCGGGACGCTCGCCGTTCAAGGTCCGCCCGGGTCGGGCAAGACCTACACCGGCGCCCGCATGATCTGCGACCTGGTTCGCGCGAAGAAGCGCGTGGGCGTCTGCGCCGTGAGCCACAAGGTGATCGTGAATCTAATGAGGGAAGTGATGAAGGCCGCCGGCGAGGAGGACGTCCCGGTCCGCTGCATGCGAAAGGCGGAGAAGGGCGCCGTGGCCGAGTCGGGCATCGCCGTGACGGACGACAACGCGGGCGTGCTGGCGGCGCTGCGCGGCCGGCAGGCGAACGTCGCGGGCGGCACCGCCTGGCTCTGGTCCCGCGAGGAATATTTCGAGGCCGTGGACGTGCTGTTCGTCGACGAGGCCGGGCAGATGTCGCTTGCGAACGTGCTCGCGATCGCGCCCGCGGCGAAGAGCGTGGTGCTGCTCGGCGACCCGCAGCAGCTCGAACAGCCGATCCAGGGCTCCCACCCCGAAGGCACCGCGGTGTCCGCGCTCGAGCACGTGCTCGGCGGTGCCAAGACCATCGCCGGGGATCGAGGACTCTTCCTCGAGGAGACGTGGCGGCTCCCTCCGGCGATCTGCGATCTCACGTCCGAGCTCTTCTACGAGCGGCGGCTGCGCTCCCGCGCCGGCGTCGAGCGCCAGGCGTTGATCGGCGAGGGGACGTTCGCCGGCTCCGGCGTGTGGTTCGTTCCCGCGCATCACGACGCGAACCAAGGTTCCAGTCCCGAGGAAGTCGAGATCGCGGCCGAACTGGTGCGGTCGCTTACCGCGGACGGCACTCGGTGGCGCGACCGCGATGCTCGCGAGCACCCGCTGACCCTCGCCGACATCCTCGTCATCGCCCCGTACAACGCGCAGGTCGCGGACCTCGCCGCCGGATTGCCCGAGGGGTCCCGCGTCGGCACGGTCGACCGATTCCAGGGCCAGGAGGCGCCGGTCGTGATCTACTCCATGGCGACGTCGAGGCCCGAGGACGCGCCGCGCGGCATGGAGTTCCTCTACAGCCCCAATCGCTTCAATGTCGCCACGTCCCGGGCGCAATGCGCGTGCATCGTCGTGGGGAGCCCGCGGCTCTTCGAGCCCGACTGCCAGAGCCCGCGGCAGATGAAGCTGGCGAACGCCTTCTGCAGATTCCTGGAGGTCGCGCGGGAGGTGCGGATCGGTCCCCAGGCTGCTATCCTCTAGCCATGGCCCATTTCGTCGTCAAGACCGAGCCCTCGACCTACTCGTTCGCCGACCTGGAGCGCGACAAGCGCACCGTGTGGGACGGCATTTCCAACCCGGTGGCCCTGAGGCACCTCGCCACGGTTCGAAAAGGCGACATCGTGGCCGTGTACCACACCGGGGACGAGAAGCAGGTCGTCGGACTGGCGGTCGCGGCCTCGGACGCCTACCCGGACCCCAAACTCAGAGATCCCAAGCGGCCGGTCGTGGATCTAAAGGCCGACCGCGCCTTGCCCCAACCGGTGACCCTGGCCCAGGTGAAAGCCGACGCGGCGTTGAAGGCGACCGACCTCGCTCGCCTCCCACGGCTGTCGGTCATCCCGTTCACGGAGGCCCAGTTCCAGCGCCTGCTTCACCTGGCGGGCGAATAAGGGGTACCGCCATGTGCCGCAATATTCGAACGCTGTACAACTTCTCACCGCCGGCCACCGACGGCGAAATCCGCGCCGCCTCGCTCCAGTTCGTCCGGAAGGTCAGCGGATTCAACAAACCGTCGCTCGCCAATCAGGCCGCCTTCGATCGCGCCATCGACGATGTGGCGAGGGCGGCGCGCACGCTGCTCGACGCCCTCACGACCACCGCGCCGCCCAAGGATCGGGAGACCGAAGCGGCCAAGGCCCGGGAACGGGCGGCCCAGAGGTTCGGACAGGCGCGGGGGTGATGCCCGCCGGAACTCGCACGTCCGATGGCTGAGAAACCGACCGACAAGGCTCCCCGGCGCGCCCCCGGCTTCTTCTCCAACTTGTTTCGGCGCGCGGCGCCACCGACCTCCTCGGCGCCCCTCTCGCCGCCCACCGCATCCGGGACTCCCACCCGAATCGCGCATTACGAGATCACCGGCAAGCTGGGCGAGGGTGGGATGGGCATCGTCTACGTGGCGCAGGACGAACGGCTGAAGCGCGCGGTCGCGCTCAAGCGGATGTCGTCCTTGACCGGCGACGAGGAGGCGCGGAAGCGGTTCTGGCGCGAGGCGCGCGCGGCGGCGAGCGTGAACCATCCGAACGTGTGCCAGCTCTACGAGATCGGCGAGGACGACGGGGAGCTGTTCATCGCCATGGAGCTGTTGGAGGGCGAAGCGCTCGCGGCTCGTCTGACGCGCGGATCGTTGAACGTCTCGGAGGCCCTGCCGATCGGCCTCGGGATCCTGGCCGCGCTGTCCGCGCTCCACGCCCGCGGCGTCATCCACCGCGACCTCAAACCGTCGAACGTGTTCCTGACCCCCCACGGCGTGAAGTTGCTCGACTTCGGGTTGGCGAGGACGAACGACGCGGACGGGGCGGGATCGTTCGGATCGGTCGCCGACTTGACAAGGACCGGGATGGTGGTGGGGACGCCGCGTTACATGTCGCCCGAACAGATGATGGGCCAGGCCATGGACGGTCGGAGCGACCTGTTCGCGACCGGCGCGATCCTCTTCGAGATGCTCGCGGGCCGTCCCGCCTTCGAGGGGCGGAGCGTCGTGGAGGTGCTGCACGCCACGCTTCACGAGCAGCCGCCCGCGCTGACCGGCTCTCCCGCCATCGCGGCCGCGGACCGGGTGATTCGCCGCGCGCTGGCCAAACGACCCTCCGAGCGCCAGGCGTCGGCGGACGTCATGGCCGAGGAGCTGCGCGACGTTCGGGTCACCTTTGGCGATGACACGCCGGCCCTGGCGCGAGCGCTGAAGCGCCTCGTGGTGTTGCCGTTTCGAATCCTGCGCTCCGATCCCGAGACCGATTTCCTCGCGTTCAGTCTCCCGGACGCGATCGCCACGTCGCTCACGCGATTCGATTCCCTGGTGGTCCGGTCCAACGCCACCGCCGCCCGCTTCGGAAGCGAAGCGCCCGATCTCCGCGCTCTCGCCGGGGAAGCCGACGTCGACCGGGTCGTGATGGGAACGATCCTACGATCGGGCGATCAGCTCCGGGTCGCGGCCCAGCTCGTCGAGGCGCCGGGAGGGACCCTCCTCACGTCCTACACGGTCGTGTCCTCGCTGGTCGATCTGTTCCGGCTGCAAGACGACATCGCCCAGCGCGTGGTGGAGGCGCTCGCGCTCCCGCTCGTCGGAGCCGGCCCGCCTCCCACGCCCAGCACGCCGCACGACCCCCGCGCCTACGAGCTCTACCTTCGGGCCAACGAGCTGGCGCGCTCCTACGAGGAACTCCCGCGGGCGCGTGACCTCTACCGGCGCAGCCTGGACCTGGACCCGACCTTCGCCCCCGCGTGGGCCGAGCTGGGTCGTTGCGACCGCGTGATCGGCAAGTTCATCGACGGTTCCGAGGACGCCGAGGCGCGCGTCGAGGAGGCGCTCCGCCGCGCCCTCGACCTCAACCCGCGTCTCTTCGTGGCCCACAAGTACTACGCCAATCTCGAGGCGGACACGGGGCACGCGACCAGCGCCCTGACGCGGCTCCTGGGCGAGGCGAATCGCCACGGGAACGACCCGGAGCTCTTCGCGGGGCTCGTCCACGCGTGCCGCTACTGCGGACTCTTCGAGCAGTCCATCGCCGCGCACGAGGAAGCGCGCCGCCTCGATCCGAACGTCCCCACGAGCGTCGAGCAGACCCTGCTGATGGCGGGCGAATTCGACCGGCTGGCGTCGATCGCGCGAGCGCCGGGGGCCTCGGTCCGGGACGACGTGATCCGCAGCATTGGCCTCGGAATGTCGGGCCGCCACGAGGAGGCCCGTGCGTCCATCGTCACGATGCGCGCGGCGACCCAGGTCTCGGCGTTTCGGACCTGGGCGGATCTCCTGCTCGCGTGGCTCGACCGGCGTCCCGACGGCATGCTGTTCCACCGGGCCTCTCTCGACAACATCAAGATCATGGACGATCCGGAGGCGATCTTCCAGGAGGCCTGGTTGTTCTGCGACGCCGGAGATCTCGAGCGCGGGCAGAGCCTCGTGCGGCGCGCGGTCGAACGGGGCTACTTCGTCACTTCGACGCTCTCGAATGCATCGGCGTTCCAGGCGCTCCGAGACGATCCCGCCTTCCGCGCCGTCCTGGCGAAGGCGGAAGCGGGGCGTAATCGTGCCCTGGTCGCGTTCCGGGAGGGTGGGGGAGAGCGGCTTCTCGGCCGGTGACGCCTCTAGGCGCCGAATTGGCGCAGGTGGTGGTCCACGTGCAGGTAGCCCCATCGGAGCCAGTCCGCCTGGGACATTCGGCCGAAGATGGGATGAGGCTGCCGGGCGATGTCGATCGACCCGCTCCGGACGATCTCCACGAGTCCTTCGACCTGCGCGACGTCCTCCGCGAAAGCGCCGGGGCGAGTCCCGCCCGCCTCCTGATCGACCTCCGGGGTGGTGCGAATTCCGCCCGGCCAGCGGAAGGGGGCGTAGAGGGCGATCCACTTCACGAGCGTTCGGCTCGCCCACGTGGTGTTGTCGCGGGCGTATTTCTCGCCGGTGGCCACGCGGAACGCGTCGGCCACGTGGCACACCATCTGGTGCGCCGACATCCGTCCCCAGCGGCGGGGGCTCTCGGGGCGCACGTTTCGGAGCCGGCGGAGGAGCTCTGCCGCGTCTTGTTGTCCGGCGAGCGACTTCATGTCGGGCCGATGGTACCATCCGAACTTCTCCCGAGGAGGCGATCATGCTGGCGAAACGTAAACTGGGACGAGACGGACTCGAGGTCTCGACGCTGGGCTTGGGGTGCATGGGAATGTCGGAATTCTACGGCGCGACCAACGATGACGAATCGCTGGCCACGCTCCATCGCGCCCTCGAGCTGGGGGTGACGTTCCTCGACACCTCCGACGTGTACGGCCCCTTCAAGAACGAGGTCCTGGTCGGTAGGGGGATCCAGGGCCGTCGCGATCGGGTCGTTCTCGCGACGAAATTCGGGAACGTGCGGGGACCGGACGGAAGCTGGCAGGGCGTGAACGGCCGCCCGGAGTATGTGCGCTCCGCGTGCGACGCGTCGCTGAAGCGACTCGGCGTCGACACCATCGACCTCTACTATCAGCATCGCGTGGATCGCACGGTCCCGATCGAGGAGACGGTGGGAGCGATGGCGGGATTGGTCGCGGCAGGGAAGGTTCGTCATCTGGGCCTCTCGGAGGCCTCCGCCGCCACGATCCGTCGAGCGCACAAGGTTCATCCCATCACCGCGCTCCAGACGGAGTATTCGCTTTGGACCCGGGACCCCGAGGACGAGATCCTACCGACGTGTCGCGAGCTCGGGATCGGGTTCGTCGCGTACAGCCCGCTGGGCCGCGGCTTTCTCTCCGGCCGGTTCCGGAAGCCAGAGGACCTGCCCGCCGACGATTTCCGCCGGAACCATCCGAGATTCCAGGGAGAGAACTTCCAGAAGAACCTGGACCTCGTTTCGAAGGTGAAGGAGATCGCGAGCGAGAAAGGCGCCACGCCGTCGCAGCTCGCGCTGGCCTGGCTCCTTGCGCAGGGCCAGGACATCGTGCCGATCCCCGGCACCCGGCATCAGTCCTACCTCGAAGAAAATGTCGGCGCCTTGCGATTCAAGCTGACCCAGGCCGACCTGGACCACATCGCGGAGGTCGCGCCCCAAGGCGTCGCGGCCGGAGACCGCTACACCCCAGCCGGGATGCTCACCGTCAACGGTTGAGTTCGCGTTCCACGCGGTCGGATCGAAGGGAGAGCGCCATGACAGGAGATGTGAAGGTTGTGCGTCACCACGGGGGCTCGGGATCGATCATGGGACCTCTTTGGTTCGCGGGGTGGCTTTTCACCATCGGCTACCTGAAGCTGACGTTCTGGAAGGGCGTCCTCGCGCTCATCGTCTGGCCGTATTACTTGGGGGTGTTCTTTCACAATGCGCCCGGCTCCAAGTAGCCCGACTTCCATCCGAGGTTTCGTCGCGCCGTGACGGCCCTCGTGGGCGCGTTCGGCGTCCTACTCATCGCGATCCTGCTCTGGGACGCCTACGAAACGATTCTCCTTCCGCGCCGGCTTCCGGGAGACATCCGAGTCTCGCGCCTCGTGCTCCGCAGCCTCTGGAAGCTTTGGAAGGGCTTCGGCCGGGGGATTCGGGCCGGAAACCGGCGGGAATTGTTCCTCAGTTTCTACGCGCAGCTCTCGCTCATCGCGCTGTTCGGAGTCTGGGCGGCGGGGCTCATCGTGGGGTTCGCCTCTCTCCATTGGTCGCTGGGATCGCACCTCGACGCGCCCCAGGGTCTCGCCGGGTTCACGGCGGACCTCTACATGAGCGGAACCACCTTCTTCACCCTGGGGCTCGGCGACGTCGTCCCGATGACGCACCTGGCGCGCGCCCTGACCGTGTTGGAGGCCGGAATCGGATTCGGCTTCCTGGCCCTGGTGATCGCCTACGTGCCGGTGCTCTACCAGTTCTTCTCCCGGCGGGAGGCGCGCATCACGATGCTGGACGAGTGGGGCGGATCGCCGCCCGCGGCAGGGCTGATCTTGAAGCGCGCCTTCGAGAGCAAGGATCCGGGCGGCGCCCTGGACCAGCTCTTCCGGGATTGGGAGCTCGTGGCGGCGGAGATACTCGAGAGCCATCTCTCGTATCCCACCCTGGCCTTTTTTCGATCGCAGCACGACAACCAATCCTGGCTGGCGTCCCTGTGCGCGGTGCTGGACGCTTCCGCGCTGGCCGGTTCGTGCGTGAAGGGAATCGATCCGTTCCAATCGCGTCTCACCTTCGCCATTTGCCGTCACACCCTCGTCGACGTGAGCCAGGTGTTTCGCCTGGGGCCGCGGGAGGAAGTGGGCGCCCGGAGCGCCCCGGGACGCATCGTGGAAATGCGCGCGTGGCTGGCGGGGGCGGGCGTGCCCCTCGAGGATGACCCAGGGGCCCGGGAGCGCTTCGAGGATCTGCGCCGACTGTACGAGCCCTACCTCGGGGCACTCTCCGAGTACTTGCTCATGCCGCTCCCCGGGTGGCTGCCTCCGGAGCGGGCGCGGTACAACTGGCAGACCACGGTGTTCTCGCTCTCCCTGCACGACGGAGCGAGTTAGGCAGCGCCAGGGCGCGACCACCCTGGCGCTGCTTGGCGCGGCGGTTGTCTACGACCCTAACTTCACGATCGTCAGGTCCTTCTTGTTCTGCACCACCAGGCACGTTCCCGCCGGGTTCACGAAAACGCCGGGCTCCTTGAGACCGCTCGCGCTCCACATCGACTTCCCGTCGGCCCGCCCGATCACCTCCACGGTGCCCTCCTTGGAGGCCCACACGACGCAGTCCTTACCTGTCAGGAAGCTGGCGTCCGACATGCCGCTCTCGCCCTTTCGCTCCCAGACAAGGGTCCCGGAGGCATCGTGGCACTGGAGGGCCTTGGCTTTCTCCACGTAGGACACGAGATATCGATCCGCGATCTCCTGAGGCGCCGCGGCCGGTGATCCGTCGGCGACGTTGAAGGTCGCTACCGACCCCTTCTCATTCTCCATCCGTATCCGGTCGGGGCCCTGGAGATGCCAGTCGACGATCTTCTTGCCGTCGACGTCCTTTCGGGTCCAGGCGATCTGGCCGCTCTTGCCGTTCGCCACGGTGAACCGGAACGGCGGCGTGGGGCTGCCGCTCGCCCACTTCTCCCCGTCGACGAAGACGATGTAGTCGCCGGCGTCCGTCGGCTTCGGCTTCGACCCGATCTTGGCTTCCCAGATTTTCGCGGCCTTGGCCCAATCGTAGGCGGTGATCTTGTCTCCGCTCTCGGTGAGGAATGCCTCCTTCGAGGTCCACCAACTCATTCCGCCCCGCTTGACCGTCCACGTGGCCCGCCCGGTTGCCGTAGCGACCCGGGCCACGTCGTCCGTTCCGGAGATGAGAACGTCGTGCATGCCGTCGGGGGCTCCCTGGCCCATGTCGACGAGGTCGTCGAGCGTATAGACGTACGCGCCCTTGCTCTTCGCGTCGAAAGTCCATGCTTCCGCGCCGTTCGAAGCGTTGAACGCCGTCACCTTGTCGCCGTCGCGAAAGAAGGCCCGTCCGTCGTAGGCGCCTCTCAGGATGCCGGGTTTGTCCTTCGTCCGGTAGAGAGAGGAGCCGTCCGCGAGACTTATCCCCTCGAAACGCTCCCCCGCGATCACGAGGCGGTCCGCCCCGGGTACGTCGAAGTCGAAGTCGTTCCCCTTCGGCGACGCGAGCATGGATTCGATCTGGAGGCGCTTGTCCTTGGTGACGCTCCGACCCTGGAGCTTCGCCACCCGCGCCCAGTACCCGAGGGCCATCTCGTACTCGAGGCTCTTCGTCTCGTACTGCCAGAGAATCTTGCCGGTATTCGTGTCGATCATGGTGAAGCAGGGCTCCTTCAGCGCGTCGTACGCGGTGCCTTGCTTGCACTTCTTCGAGCCCATGACCAGGAGTCGATCGCCGGAGAGGAAGCGGGAACTCGACGGCTGGACGAAACCGATCTGTTCACAAGGGATGGTCCACTTGATGGCTCCGGTGCTCGGGTCCATGCGGCTCAGAGGTCCCGTCCCGATGTAGCACTGGTCGGAATTCGGGTCGGGGATGAGCCTGGCGCCGGCACCCTCCACACCGTTTCCGAGCGACTGGTCGACGTGCCACAGCAATTTGGGCTCGGTGAGCCCGTACGCGTTGAACCTCCCGATCAGCTCATCGCCCTTTTTCTGGAGCGAAATGCGAACGGCGTTGTTCGCGGCGAAGAACCAGGTTGACAGGTCCTCGTCCGGGCTGGGGAGGGTGGTGGAGGGAAGCGGGTCTCCGGCGGCGAATGGCGCCGATCCCAGCACGAGTGCGAACGCTAGGGCGATTGCATGGATGCCATGGATTCGTGAACCGGGCTTCGACACGTCGGGTACCCCCCCTGTGCGTTGCCCGGGCTCCGGCGGATCCAGCCTGGGACCGAGTCACAAGGCGTCGTCCGGTGCACGACGGGCAGCACGCGATCGTACACCCCGGTTCCCGGGAGCGCCAGGAGTTGCCGCCGGAAACTACCCGGCGCGGGCGATCGAGAGCGCGGCCGTGCACTCGTTGGCGTTGCCCCCCGAACCGGCCGTGCCCTCGAGCTTCAGCGTTCCCGTCCAGGGCTTACCGTCGGTGCCGCTGAAGCGCCAGCTGCTGGTGCGCGCCGCAGGGCTGGGGTTTTCGTCCCCGACCTTCGTCCACTTGCCCTTCGTCAGTTCCTGCTCGATGCGGCTCATGAGCTCGGCGGCAGCCAGCTTCGATTGGCCCTTCATCACGATGTCCCAGCGCGCCGTATCCCCCTCCGTTCGCAGCAGATCCCACGTTCCTAGCGCGTCCATGTCGACGGCGGGAATCTGGTGATCGGCCAGGGCGGCGCGTGCGAACCCGCCGGTCGGACTCCAGTCGTATTCCTCGCCGAGCGCGACGGACTCCGCGAAGCCCGTGCCGAAGAGTCTCGCGATCACGTGCAACGCCCCGTCCATTCCGGCGGAGAGCCCGCCCGTCGTGATGATCTTGCCATTGTCGACATAACGCTGGTCGCTGACGACCTGGATCTTCGGGTAGTCCTTCGCGAGCCTCGGAATGTTGTGGTACGTCGTCGTCGCGGTGAGCCCGTCGAGCAGGCCGGCGTTCGCGAGGATGAACGCCCCGTTGCAGACCGACATGGTATTCCGCGCGTGGGCGGTCACGTTCCGGACGTACCGGAGGGTCGCCTCGTCCTTGCTGGCGGCGTACACGCCGCCCCCCGGGACGACGAGGACGTCGGGTTGAGGCGCGTCGGCGAACGAATACTTGGGAACGACGGTCATCCCCATGGCGGTCGTGACGGGCGCCGAGGTTGCCGCGACGGTATAGACGTCGCATCCGGCGGCGCCGAACATCTCGTACGGTCCGGTGTAATCGAGGATCTCGACGTTGTCGAAGACCAGGATCGCGATCTTCTTCCGGTCGGGGTTCGCCGGGGCCGGGGCGGCGGCAGCGGCCTTCGAGCCCGCCTCGACGAGGGCCATGCCGCACGTGGGGCAGATGCCGGGGACGTCGAACACCGTCGTGTCGCAGGGGCTGGAGCATGGCGGGCAGACGTACCGGCCGCCCGCGGCGAGGGGCGGGCTCGAGACTAAGACCGCGAGCAGGGCCGCCAGGAGAAGGAACGGAGCAAAGGGACGGGCCCAGAGCCGGCGAAGGATCGTCATCGAAGTCTCCTCGATTCGGGCGAATCGCCGCGCGGCGATTTCGCGGGTGATTGGGAACGGGTGAACCGCTCGCGATACATGCCGGGCGGGATTCCAAGCGCGCGAAGGAAAGCGCGCCGCATCGATTCGGGGGTGCCGAGTCCGCTCATCACGGAGATGGCGTCGAGCGTCTCGGTCGTCTCTTCGAGGAGGCGTCGTGCGGTTTCGACGCGGACCGAGGCGACGAAGCGCGCCGGCGTCGTTCCGACCTCCTGGGCGAAGACGCGCGCGAAATTGCGGGGGCTCATCGCCACCCGCCGCGCCAGCCGGGGGATCGAGAGATCGTCGCCCGGATGGTCCGCGATAAACGATTGGAGGTCCCGGAGCGGCTCGTGCTCGGCCAACTGCGCCGAGAGCTGGGCGCTGAATTGGGCCTGGCCCCCGGGCCGCTTCAGGAACATCACCAACTCTCGCGCCGCCGCCAGCGCCACCTCGCGCCCAAAATCCTCCTCGACCAGCGCCAGCGCCAGGTCCATCCCCGCCGTGACGCCGGCGGACGTGTAGAGCGAGCCGTCCTGCACGAAGATCGTGTCGGGCTCCACCCGGACGTCGGGGAAGTCGCGCGCGAAATCGTTGCAATGGTTCCAGTGGGTCGTCGCCCGCCGTCCCCGGAGCAGGCCCGCTTCGGCCAGGAGGAAGGCGCCGGTGCAGATGGACGCCAGCCGCCGGACGAGCTTGGACTGGCGACGGATGAAGCGCCGGATAGCGGCGTGGGAGCGGTGTTGGGTGACCCCGAGACCGCCCGCGATCAGAAGGGTGTCGATCCCGCGGCCCACCTCCTCGATTCCGCGATCGGCGTAGAGGCGGAGGCCCGAGGAGGCGCGGAAGGCGCCCTTCCTGAGCCCGAGGATCTCGACCTGATAGGCGTGATCGGCCCTCCTACCGTGGTCCCGAAGCCAGCGAGACGTGCGGGAGAAGACCTCGAGCGGGCCCATGACGTCGAGGACCTGGACGTCCGGGAAGGCGAGCATCGCGATCCGCATGGGGCGGCTGTTCGCGGCCGGGAGAGCCGAGCCGGCCCGCGATGGAGAAGTGGTTGCCATGGGGGAAGCATCGCGCTCTGCCGCGCTGGCAGCAATGACAATATACCCGCGCTTTCTGCCACGTCGCGAGGGCTCAGTGCCGGGGTCGCGGGGAAACGCGGCGCTTCCGCCACGCCGTCACGTCACAGCACGTAGGGGATGATCCGCTTGGTCCGCCGCGCGTATTCGGCGTACTCGGGGTAGGCCTCGACGACCAGATCCTCCTCGGCGCCGATCCGCGCCGCGACGGCCGCGGTCGCCACGATCGCCGTCAGCACGCTCACGATCGAGCCGTGGGACGCCACGCCCGCCCACATGAAAAGAAGGATGGCCGCATAGATCGGATGGCGCACGAAGCGATACGGCCCCGTGGTCACGATCCCGCCTTCCGTGGGATTCGCGCCCGCGTGGAAGCTCCGTCCGCCAAAGGTCAGGCGCGCCCAGAGCATGAGGGCCCCCGCCACGGCCTGAACTCCGATGATGACCGGCCCGTGGGCAAAGAGGGAACGCCGCAACAACAGGCTGACGACGGCGACCACCAGGACGGAGGTCGCTCCGAGGGATACCTGCTTCAGGTTCATATTCTTTCCTTCCGGTGAGCGGCGCGGCGGTCGCGTCAAATAGCTATTGACTACAAGATACATGGTAATACATAGTAACCACCATGTCCAGCAAGCAAGCAGCGACCCCGCCCGACTCCCCGCTGCCCGATCCGGTGGAGAAGTGGGAGGTCCAGCTTAGGAAGGGGTGCCTGGAGCTCGCTATCCTCGGGGCCCTCTGGTCCGGCCGGCAATACGGGCTCGCGATCCTTCGTCGACTCGAGAGCGAGTCGGATCTCGTCTTGTCCGAGGGCACGGTTTACCCGCTACTTTCGCGACTGAAGTCGGACGGGTTGCTCGATTCGGAGTGGGTCGAAGCCGAGGGAGGGCACCCCCGCAAGTACTACCGACTGACGCCGGCGGGCCGGCGCCGCGCGGTGCAGATGGCCCGCCTCTGGTCCCGATTCTCCGCGAGCCTCGGCGAGCTCCTCTCCCCGCTCCTCAAGGAGGGACGATAGATCATGAACCATCCCGTGACCGACCCCGCCGTCGAGCGCTATCTCGATCGGGTGCGTGCTTTGCTTCGAGGCATGCCCGGGCCCGAAGTCGAGGAAATCCTGCTCGAATTGCGCGGCCACATCGGCGAACGCTCGGAGTCGGACGGAAATCCCGAGGCGGCGCTGCGCGCTCTCGGCGAACCGGCGGACCTGGCGCGCCAATATCAGAGCGAACGCGCGGCAACTCGAGCGGAGTGCACCCGCTCGCCGATCGTGATCCTTCACACCCTCCTCATGCTCCGACGCGGGCGCTTCACGGGGTGGGCGGCCCTGGCACTCACCGCGTTCGGCTATGCCTGGGCGTTTGCGCTGGCCGGCGCGGCGATCGAGAAGATCCTCTCGCCGGGCGACGTCGGGCTGTGGTCCCGGCCGGGAGTCGCGTCCTTCCCGCGCCTTACGGTGGACGGCCCAGGCCCCCTGGGGACGCGCGAGATTCTCGGCTGGTGGCTCGTTCCCGCTGGAATCGTCGCCAGCGTCGTCCTGTTCCTGCTGACCCGGCAGTTCGCCCTGTGGTGGATTCGCCGGTCTCGCTCTTCTCGCGATTCGCTTCCCACGTGAGGTGACCCCATGGCCCGAACCTGCAACATTCCGAAGAGAGAGCGGTATACGCGGATGGCGATGGGCGCCGCGTTCGTGCTGGGCGGATTCCTGATCCGCCGCGACGCCTTTGTGAGCGTCACCATGGTCACCGTGGGATCCGCGATGACGGTGGCGGCGTCGCTCGGCTACTGACTTTCGGTACAGGTGCTCGGTTCGAGCATCCTCCGCATGATGCGCCGCAAGGGCGCGTAGCCCTCCCGATCCGTTGAATATCGCTTGACGGGGGAGCGGCGCAGACGGTTTACTGAATGACCGGTCAGTAACGTACCGCGCCACTCCTGGGAGATCCCCTTGGCCACTCGCCGCGCGACGCCGTCCACCCCGCACCGAGCCCCCGCGCGCCCGCGGGGCGCCACGGGCGCGCCGCGCTGGCGCCGGCGCAAGGCCGCCCGGCCCTCCGAGATCCTGGACGCCGCGCTCGAGACCTTCGTGGAACGCGGCTACGCCGGGACGCGAATCGAGGAGATCGCCGGCCGGGCCGGTGTTTCCAAGGGCACCATGTATCTCTACTTTCGGAACAAGGAGTCGCTGTTTCACGCGGTCGTGACGCATTCCATGGTCCCCATCGTGGAGCGCGGGGAAGAGATCGCGCGCGACCATCGGGGGACGTCCGGCGAGCTCTTCGCGTCGATCCTCATTTCCTGGTGGGACGCGCTGGAAGCCTCGCCTGCCTCCGGATTGACCAAGCTGATGATCGCCGAGGCGGGCAATTTCCCCGGGCCGACCCGGAATTTCCTCCGAACCGTGTTCCTGCGCCGGCGCCGCCTCCTGGCGCGGGTGATCCGGCGCGGCATCCGTAACGGCGAGTTCCGGAGCGTGCGTCCGGAGCTCGCGGTTCGCCTCGCGATCGCGCCGATCCTCCTCGCTGCGGTGTGGAAGCACTCGTTTCAAGGGCGACGCCAGCCCTTCAATCTGCGATCCCTCGTTCGCATGCACGCGAAAACGTTTCTCCTGGGGATCGCGAAGTGACGTCGGGCCGGGCCCGCCTCGGTGCGGCGTCGGCGCTTCTTCTGGCCCTCGCCGGGTGCTCGCCATACGCGACCGGCGTCCAGGGCACCCACGCCACATCGCCCTCCGCGGGCATGCCGTGGACTCCGCCCGCGCGGGGCGCGTCGATTCCGCCTCGCGCGAAGGCGGGCGCCATTCCCCCCGACCTGGCCGAGCGGGTCGCGAGACTCTCGCTCGGCGACGTCGTGGATCTGGCGCTCCGCAACAATGCCTCGACCGCCGCGGCGTGGGCGTCGGCGCGCGCCGCGGCGGCGTCCTACGCGTCCGAGCGGCGCTCGTACCTGCCGAGCGCGTCCCTCGAGGGAACCGCGACGCGTCTCAAGACCGCCGCGACGCAGGGCCGCTCGGCGGTGACGCAGACGACGTATTCGCCGTCGGCCACGCTGAGCTATCTCCTCTTCGACTTCGGGGGGCGTTCGGGCTCGGTCAACGCGGCGCGACAGACGCTCCTGGCCGCCGACTGGACGCACAACGCGACGATTCAAGACGTGGTGCTCGCGGTGCAGAAGGGCTATTTCCAGTATCTCGGCACCAAGGAACTCCTGCGAGCGCAGGGCGTCACGCTGGAGGAGGCAAAGACGAATCTGGGCGCCGCCACGGAACGCCACCGGCTGGGTCTCGCGACGATCGGCGACGTGCTGCAGGCCCGCACGGCGTATTCCCAGGCGCTCCTTTCGTTCCAGACGACCGAGGGAAGCCTCATGACCACCCGGGGAGCGCTGGCCGCCTCGATGGGGCTGCCCGCGAACCTACCGTACGACGTCGAAGCCTTGCCGGACTCGACGCCGGCCGCCGCCATCGCGGACAGCGTGGAGTCGCTCATCGACCGCGGCCTCACGGCCCGGCCCGATCTTGCGGCGGCGTGGGCCCTCGCCAGAGCAGGGCGCGCGCGCGTTGCGGCGACCCGCGCCGACGGCCTTCCCTCGATCAACCTGAGCGGTAGCGCCGGCAAGTCGTACGTGGATTCGCGGCCGAAGGGGAGCGACGTCTACAACGGAACCGTCTCCGTGAGCGTGCCGCTCTTCCCGGGGCTCACGCACCACGAGGACGTGAAGGCAGCGGAGGCGGAGGCGGAGGCGCTGGAGGCGAAGGCGCGCGGTCTCTCCGACCAGGTCGTGTTCGAAGTCTTCTCGTCCTACTACGCGGTGCGGACGGCCGCGCAGCGCGTCCGGACCACGCAGGACCTTCTCGCGAGCGCCCAGCAGTCCGAGCAGGTGGCGCTCGCCCGTTACAAGGCGGGGGCGGGTTCCGCCCTCGACCTCCTCTCGGCGCAGAGCGCGCTCGCGGACGCGCGCGCGCAATCGATCGACGGGCGCTTCGGCTGGTATTCCAGCCTGGCGCAGCTCGCGCACGACGCCGGCATTCTTGGAATCGACGGCCATAGCCCGATCCGCCTCGGGGCGGACACCACGGAGACGAGCCCATGACGACGCATTCCCCGCGCCTCGCGGCGCTCGCGCTGGCGGCAGTTTTCTTGGCGACGGGTTGCGGCGGCAAGCGTGCCCCGCGCACGCCGCCCGTCCCCGTCGTGGTCGGACGCGCGGAGGCGCGGACCGTGCCGTACGAGATCGAGGCGACCGGCACCGTCGAGCCGATCCAGACCGTGGCCGTGCTGCCTCAGTTGGACGGGGTCATCACCCGCGTGTCGTTCCGCGAGGGGGCCGAGGTCGAAGCGGGGCAGGTGCTGTTCCAGATCGACCCGCGCCCGTACCGCGCCGCCCTGAACCAGGCGGCGGCCGCCCTGAGCCGCGACCGCGCGCAGGCGACCGCGGCGGCGTCCGACGCGGCGCGCTACGAGGCGCTGGCCGCCAGCGACTACGCGACGAAGGACGAGTACGAGAAGAAGCGCGCCGATGCCGACGCGTTGCTCGCCGCCGTCCGCGCCGACTCGGCCGCGGTCGAGAACGCGCGCTTGAACCTCGAATACGCGACGATCCGAGCCCCCATCTCGGGTCACACGGGGTCGCTCCTGGTGCACGAAGGAAACGTGGTCAAGGCGGGTGGCAACGCGCCGGTGGTCACCATCAACCAGACGCGCCCGATCCGGGTTCGCTTCGCGGTGCCCGAGGACTACTTGAGCGAGATCCAGCGGCACCGCGTGCCGTCGCCCACGGTTCGCGTGAAGTCCGACGCCGGCGATTCGGCCGCGGCCACGGGAAGGCTCACGTTCGTGGACAACGGCGTCGACGCCTCCACCGGGACGATCCTTCTCAAGGCGGAGTTCGCGAACCGGGACCGCATGCTCTGGCCGGGCGAGTTCGTCGGCGTGACGCTCGTCCTCTACAAGCAGACGAACGCGTGCGTCGTACCGGCAACCGCGGTTCTCGAAGGTCAGGGGGGCAGCACGATCTTCGTGCTCGAGGCAGACCACACCGTTCGGTCGCAGGCCGTGATCGTCCAGCGAAAGGCCGGCGATCTGGCGGTGATCGCGAAGGGCCTTAGCCCGGGCGACTCGGTCGTCGTGGACGGACAGAGCCGCCTCGCGGACAAGTCGAAGGTGATCGTCAAGCAGGGCGGTACCAAGCCGTGAGTTTGTCCGCGATCTGGATCCGCCGCCCCGTCATGACGACGCTGGTCATGGCGGCGATCCTCCTGGCCGGCGTCATGGGCTATCGGCTCTTGCCGGTGAGCGACCTTCCGACCGTAGACTATCCGACGCTGACCGTGAGCGCGTCGCTTCCTGGCGCGAGCCCCGAGACGATGGCCTCCGCCGTTGCGACCCCCCTCGAGAAGCAATTCGCGACGATCGCCGGCGTCGACGCCATGACCTCGACGAGCAACCAGGGGACGACCTCGATCACGCTCCAGTTCGCGCTGGAGCGGAACATCGACGCGGCCGCCCAGGACGTCCAGGCCGCCATCTCCCAGACGCTGCGGCGTCTCCCCGACGGCATCCTGCCGCCCAGCTACCAAAAGGTGAATCCGGCGGCGTCCCCGATCCTGTTCCTCGCGCTCACGTCGAAGACGCTCTCCCTCTCCGCCGTCGACGATTACGCCGAGGCCTTTCTCGCGCAGCGGATCTCGACCGTGTCGGGCGTCGCGCAGGTGCAGGTCTTCGGATCGCAGAAGTACGCGGTGCGGATCCAGCTCGACCCCCGCCAGCTCGCGGCGCGGCAGATCGGCATCGACGAGGTGGCGTCGGCCATCAACTCGGGGAACGTGAACCTGCCGTCGGGCGTCCTCTGGGGGCCGCAGCGCGCGTACACGCTGCAGGCGAGCGGGGAGTTGGGGAGCGCCGACGAATTCCGACACCTCGTCATCACGTACCGGAACGGGTCACCCGTGCGACTCCAGGACCTCGGCCTCGTGAAGGACGACGTGCAGAACAACAAGGTCGCGTCCTGGTTCTCGGGAACGCGCGCCATCGTCCTGGCGGTGCAGCGACAGCCCGGCACCAACACCGTGCAGGTGGCGGACGACGTGAAGGCGCTCGTCGCGTCCCTCCAGGGACAGCTCCCGGCCTCGCTCACGCTCACCACCCTCTTCGACCGGTCGATCTCCATCCGGGCATCCGTGGCAGACGTGAAGTTCACGCTCGGTCTCACGTTCTGCCTCGTCGTGATGGTGATCTTCCTCTTTCTGCGCAACATCTCCGCGACCGTCATCCCGAGCCTGGCGCTCCCGCTCTCGGTGATCGGGACGTTCATGGCGATGTACCTGCTCGACTACAGCCTCGACAACCTCTCGCTGATGGCGCTCACCCTGTCGGTCGGCTTCGTCGTGGACGACGCCATCGTCATGCTTGAGAACATCGTCCGGCACATGGAGATGGGGAAGAAGCCCCTTCAGGCGGCGTTCGACGGGTCGAGCGAGGTCGGCTTCACGATCCTCTCGATGACGCTCTCCCTGACCGCGGTCTTCATCCCGCTTCTCTTCATGGGCGGATTGATCGGGCGACTGTTCCACGAGTTTGCGGTGACGATCGGCGTCGCGATCCTGGTCTCGGGTGTCGTGTCGCTCACCCTGACGCCCATGCTCTGCAGCCGCTTCCTCAAGCCCTCGGCCCAAGCGCACCACGGCCGCTTCTACGAGGTCACCGAGCGGTACTACACGACGATCCTGGGCGCGTACGAACGGAGCCTCGAGTGGGTGATGGGGCGCCGGAGGATGGTGCTCGCCTTCTCGGCGTTGATCCTCGTGGCGACCGTCGCGCTCTTCATCCTGGTGCCGAAGGGATTTCTCCCGACCGAGGACACGGGACAGATCAACGGGACCACCGAGGCGATCGAGGGGATTTCGTTCGACGCGATGAAGAAGCACCAGCAGGAGATCGCCGCGATCGTCGCCAAGGACCCGAGCATCGCGAATTTCATGTCGGCGGTCGGCGCCGGCGGGCCGAACTCGACGGGGAACCAGGGCCGCCTTTTCATCGCCCTGAAGCCCCGATCCGAGCGGGCGCTGAGCGCGGACGAGGTGGTCCGCGAGCTCATGCCGAAGCTCGGGAAGGTGCCGGGCATGCGCGTCTTTCTACAAGTGCCGCCGTCGATCCGGATCGGGGGCCGGCTCTCGAAGAGCCTCTATCAGTTCCAACTGCAGAGCCCGGACCTCGCCTCGCTCTATTCCTACACGGACATCATGGTGCAGAAGCTTCGCGCGCTGCCGGGTCTCATCAACGTGACCACCGACCTCCAGATCAAGAACCCGCAGGTCAGCGTGGACTTGGATCGCGACCGGGCGTCGTCGCTCGGCATCACCGCCGAGCAGGTGGAGCAGGCGCTCTACGACGCCTACGGCTCACGGCAAGTGTCGACGATCTACACGCCGAACGACCAGTACTGGGTGGTCATGGAGCTCCTGCCCGAATTCCAGCAGGACATCTCGGCGCTGGGGCTACTCCACGTCCGGGCGAACGACGGCTCCCTGGTGCCGCTCCAGACGGTGGCACGACTGTCGCCGTCCCTCGGCCCGCTGACCGTGGCGCACTCGGGGCAACTCCCCGCCGTCACCATCTCGTTCGACCTGCAGCCCGACGTCTCGATCGGGCAGGCGGTGGACCAGGTGAAGCGCCTCGCCCGCGAGACGCTCCCGGCGACCGTGACGACGAGCTTTTCCGGGACCGCCCAGGCCTTCGAGGCGAGCCAGAAGGGCCTCCTGACGCTTCTCCTGGTGGCGCTGCTCGTGATCTATCTCGTGCTCGGAATCCTTTACGAGAGCTTCATCCACCCGCTCACGATCCTCTCCGGATTGCCGTTCGCGGGATTCGGCGCGCTCCTCACGCTCCTGATCTTTCGCACCGAGCTGGGCGTCTACGCGTTCGTCGGCGTCATCATGTTGATCGGCCTCGTGAAGAAGAACGCGATCATGATGATCGATTTCGCGCTGGCGGCGGAGCGAAGCGAGAAGTTGTCGGCGCGGGACGCGATCGTGAAGGCGTGCAGCATCCGCTTTCGCCCGATCATGATGACGACCATGGCGGCGCTCGCGGGGACGCTTCCGATCGCGCTGGGTTTCGGCGCCGGCTCCGAGGCTCGACGCCCCCTCGGCCTCGCCGTCGTCGGAGGCCTCGCGTTCTCCCAGATCATCACGCTCTACGTGACGCCGGTGATCTACACGTACCTCGATCGATTCGCGGCGCGGTTCCAGCGTCGCGCGAAGCGGGACGCGGGGGTCGGTCCCGGCTAGGGTCTGCACGATGGCTAAATCGATCGACACCCGGCCCGGCCCGGACCAGGAACGCTCCAGGGTCCTGGAACTGCTCCGGGCGCACGGGTGGAACGCCACCTCCTTCCAGGTCCTCGAGCCCGGCTTTCGCTACTGGTTCGACGGGGAAGATGCGTGCGTTGGGTATGTGGATACCGGCAGGGCGTGGGTCGTCGCCGGCGCGCCCATCGCACCGCGCGAGCGGCTGCGGGATGTCGCCCACTCGTTCGCACAACGGGCCGCCGAAGCCGGCAAGCGCGTCACGTTCTTCGGCACGGAGTCGCGCTTCCAGGAGGCGCTCGGATGGCACGCTCTCCGGATCGGCGATCAGCCGATATGGGCCCCGGGAGACTGGGATGCGACCGTCGAGGGCAGCCGATCGCTTCGCGAGCAGCTGCGCCGCGCGCGGGCGAAGGGGGTGCGGGTCCGGCGCCTCGCCGCGGGCGAGCTCGCGGCAGGGCATCCCATGCGCGGGCGAATCGACGCGCTCATCGCGCGATGGCTGGACACGCATCCGATGGCGCCGATGGGATTCCTCGTCCAGGTGCACCCGTACACGTTTCCCGAAGAGCGACACTGCTTCGTGGCCGAACTGGGCGACCGGTTGGTTGGATTCCTCGGCGTGATCCCGATCTATGCGCGAGGCGGGTGGTTCTTCGAGGACTTCCTGAGCGACCCGATCGCCCCGAACGGCACGGTGGAGCTTTTGATCGACCAGGGAATGCGCGCGGCCGCGGCGAACGGGATTCCGTACGTGACGCTGGGACTCGTGCCCCTCGCGGGGGAAGTCGGGATCCCGCTTCGCGCCTTCCGCCGCTGGGGGAGGCTTCTGTACGACTTCGACGGGCTGCGCGCCTTCAAGGGGAGGTTCAAGCCCCGCGCGTGGGATCCGATCTACCTGTCGTACCCGCCCGGACGATCCAGTTGGGGCGCCGTCCTCGACACCCTGACCGCGTTCTCTCGAGGCGGGCTGTGGGCCTTCGGCGCGCAAACCCTGCTGAGGGGACCGGCCGTCGCGATGCGCCTGCTCGCGGTGCTTCTCGTGCCTTGGACGCTCCTGCTCGCCCTGCCCGCGAGCCGCGCGTGGTTTCCGTCGGAAGCCAGCCGGTGGGCGTGGGTGGCGTTCGACATCGCGGTGATCGTCGCGCTCTACCGGCTGAGCGAGCGGTGGAACACACGGCTTGCGGTCGTGCTCGCCACCGCGATCGCGCTCGACGCGGCTCTCACGGCCCTCCAGGCGGTGGCGTACGATCTTCCCCGGCACTCGAAGCC
>Ga0075424_100000754_pt1 | contig 26411 bp, 30 predicted proteins | sample SoiMethybrSBSTD3_FD_75301 | JGI IMG/M metagenome (GOLD analysis project Ga0075424, IMG submission 75301) | Bulk soil microbial communities from a Populus tree surrounding site in Tennessee, USA - Soil MetaG P. TD hybrid SBSTD3 | ecosystem: Environmental > Terrestrial > Soil > Tree plantation... | reverse complement strand
GCAAGCTTTATCCCGGCGATTACAACCGCGCCGAGGCGCCGACCGGTGACAAGCGCGTATGGAGCGAGACCGGCTGCACCTGCGTGCTGATCACCAGCACCAAGGACATCCTCGCCTGAGTTACAAGGGGCCGGCGTTTCCCGCCGCCGCGAAGTAGCGCCTAGGGTTGTCCGGCCGGCTTCACGCCGCAGGCGGCGAGGTCGATCTCGCCTCCCGCGGCGAGCGCCCGGTAGAGCGACCAGAGCTTCTGGTCGACGCGCTGCTCGCGCGGGTGCGGCTCGGCCTTGGCGAAGCGCCCGGCCGCGCGCGGGCCGGCGTTGTAGACCGCGTAGGCCGCGCGCGCCGCATTGGCGGGATTGCCGGTCTTCTCCGCGTACGGGATCGCGTAGTCGCGCACGTAGCGCTGCAGGATCTGCGCGCCGGCGCGCACGTTGTAGGCGGTGTCCCAGCGCAGCCGCCGCACGTCGTAGAAGCCGCGCCAGACGTGCTGGTTCACCTGCATCAGGCCGACGCTGCCGCTGGGCGAGCGCAGGTACGTCACCTTGCCCGAGCGCACCACGTACTGGCGCCAGCAGCTCTCGATGAGCGCCGTGGTCGGCACGAGGTTGCGGTAGACGGCGTCGTAGGGCGTGGCGAAGGGCGCGCGCTCGGCCTCGGCCGCCGCGGTTTTCGTCAGCAGGCCCGAGACGCGCGTCTCGTAGGCGGCGAGCTGCGCGCGCGTCGGCACCCAGCGCTCGAGCGCATCGCCGTCGGCGCGCGCGGGGCGCACCAGGAAGTCGAGCCAGCTGGTCGTGGCCGGCGGCAGCGGCTCGGGCTCGCGCACGTCGAAGAGCTGCCGCAGCTCGCCATCGACTTGCCAGCCGTGCGCGAGCGGGTCGCCGCCCGCGGCGGGACGCAGGCTGCGCGCGAGCTGGCGCAGGCCGTCGACCGACGGTCGCGCGCCGAGGCCGGGCGCGGCCTGCTCGAGCGCGGCGAGCGCGTCGCCCGCGTCGACGAACAGCGCGTAGCGCGAGGTGTCGAGGACGGCGCGCAGCTCCTGCCAGGTGTCGAAGAAAAGCGCGCGCAGCGGGTCCGCTCCGGCCGGCTCGTCGCCGGAGAGGAGCGCGACCATGCGATAGCGGCTCTCGAGGAGCAGCGTGAAAAGCCGCTGGCGCAGCGCGGCATCCGCGTTGTCGAGCGCGAGCGTGCGCACCGCGTAGAGGACGAACGCATCCCACGGCTCGAGCGCCTTCTCCAGGGCCTCGAGCTCGGCTTCGCCGAGCGGCGCCCCGGAGATGCTCGCCGCCGGAGGAGGCACGAGCCACGCGTCAGGGATCTCGAGCGCGACCGGCACCACCACGCGGCCGTCCTCGAGCTTCGGTTGCCGGATCTGCAGCGTGCTCACTACCGCCTGCATTGCGGCCGCCTGCTCGGGCGGCGCCGCGTCACGGACCAGCGAAAGCAGCGCCTCGCGGGAGGTGCCGAGGTCGTAGCTGAAGCGCTCCACGCCGGGATGCACCTGGCGCTTGGCGAGGTCCCAGATCAGGCCGGCGAGCGGCCCGCCTGATCCGGACAGGCGCGAATCGACGACACGCAGGCGCAGCTTGCCGCCCGCGTCGATGCGCGGCTCGACCGTGAACTCGATCGAGCCGCTCCAGCCCGCCGCGTTCTGGCAGCGGCCGAGGAGCTCGACGCCGAGCCGCGCGGCGCCCGGCGCCCGGATGCGCAGGCGATCGTCGAGCGCTTCGAGCGCCGGTGCGCCGAGCGTGAACTGGCGGCAGGCGCCTTCCCGGTACGTGGCCGCGAGGCGCTCGGCGAGCGCCTGGCGGATCGGCTCGAGCGGCACGCGCAGCGGCAGCTCGATCGGCGCCGCGAGCGCCGCCGGCGCGGCGAGCGCGAGGGACAGGAGGATCGGGCGGACAAGGCGCATCGTAGACAAGTAACTACACGCGGAGGCGTGAAGCATCGATCTGCCGGTGCAGACCTTTCGGATTAGGCTTCTCACATGCTGCGCATCGAGGTCGAGCCGCGGGCCCGCTACCTGTACGTGGCGGTCACGGGCGATTTCACATCCGACAGCGCCGAGGCGGCGTACCGCGCCCTGCTGCAGGCGGCGATCCGTCACGGCAGCTCGCGGGTCCTGATGGACTGCAGCCGCGTGCAGGGCACCATGGACGCGTCCCAGCGGCTCGCCTTCGGCAGCTTCATGGCCGAAGAGCAGGCGCGCATGCGGGCGCAGCTGCCGCCGGACTTCAGCATCGCGATCCATGCCGTCGCGCCGCTCATGGATCCCGCGCACTACGTGCAGGTAGTGTCGAACAACCGCGGCGTGCGCTCGAAGAGCTCCGACGACCTTCAGGAGCTGCTTTCCTGGCTCGGCGTGTGATACTTCCCCCATGCTCGTCAAGCGTCTAGGAAAGGCGCTCGGCGCCGAGATCGACGGCGTCGACCTGGCGCGGCCGCTCGACGGCGACACTTTCGCGCAAGTCGCGGCGGCATTCTTCGAGCACCAGGTGGTGGTGTTTCGCGAGCAAAGCCTCACCCCCGCCCAGCAGGTCGCGTTCACGCGCCGCTTCGGCGAGCTCGAGCACCACGTGCGCCAGGAAAGCTGCCTCGCCGGCTTCCCCGAGATCCTTGTCGTCTCGAACGTCGTCGACGATGCCGGCAGGGCGATCGGCGTGCAGGACGCCGGCCGCTTCTGGCACAGCGACCTCTCCTACAAGCGCCAGCCGAGCCTGCTCTCGGCGCTGTACGCGCTCGAGGTCCCGGTCGAGGACGGGCGCGTGCTCGGCGACACCGATTTCGCCAGCGCGGTCGCCGCCTATGAGGCGCTGCCGGCCGACGTGAAACGGCGGCTCGAAGGCGTGAAGAACGTGCACAGCTACCGCTACTACCGTGCGAAGAACGCGCAAGCGCAGCAGGACGAGGCCGCGGCGAGCGGCCGCGCGGTGCAAGAGCACACGCCGAGCGAGGCGCAGTACCGCAGCGTGCCCGACGTCGAGACGCCGGTGGTGCGCACGCATCCGGTGACGCAACGCAAGGCGCTCTTCCTGAACGAGGCCCACACCTCGCACCTGGTGGGGATGGGTCGGGACGAAAGCGATCGCCTGCTCGGTGAGCTCTGCCGGCACATCGTGCAGCCGCAGTTCACCTATCGCCACCGCTGGCGCCGCGGCGACCTGCTGATGTGGGACAACTGCGCGGTGCAGCACCGCGCGACGTTCGACTATCGCCTGCCGCAGCGCAGGCTGATGCACCGCACGACAGTCCGCGGCGCCGAGCCTTACTGAGGCTGCCAAAGAGAGTAGTCTGCAAGACCGCGTGAACGCACCGTTCGCCGGCCGGCAGTCATCGAAAGGCACACCATGGATTTCAAGCTCCCCAAAAATACCCAGCCCGCCCTGTTGGGCGCAGTCGCAGGCGCTGTGCTGAGCGTCTGGGTCGGGTTCGACGCGCTCGGGTGGAAAACGCAGTCCGCGGCCGAGACGGCCGCCAACAGGAAAGCCGACAGCGCCGTGGTCGCGGCGCTCGCGTCCATTTGCCACGACCGCTTCAGCCAGGCGCGCGACTTCCGCGCCAGGCTCGCCGCGCTGGAGAAGCTCGACAGCTACGCGCGCGGCGAGGCGATCGCCAAGGGGGGCTGGGCGACGATGCTGGGCGCCAAGGAGCCCAAGGCGGGCGTCGGCGAGGAGTGTGCGAACCTCCTTTTCCCCAAGACCTAGGCGCAGGCGCGCGGCGAAGGCCCGGCCGCGGCGCATCGTCGTCGGGGTGATCGCGCTGGTCGCGGCGGTGTTTGCGATCAACTGGCTGTATCACGTGATCCACAAGCCCGCGGAGCTGTTCTTCCCCGTGAGCGGCGTGCTGTCGAAGACGCCGGCCGAGACCTGGCGGCAATACGAGCCGATCTTCCGCGCGCACTCCACCGCCGTGATCACGCCGGAGCTGCTCGCAGCGCTCGCGCAAGTGGAGGGCGCCGGCAACCCGGTGGCGCGCACCTACTGGCGCTGGCGCGCGAGCACCGAGCCGTTCGAGATCTACCGCCCGGCTTCGAGCGCGGTCGGCATGTACCAGATCACCGATGCCACCTTCGCCGAGGCGAAGCGCTATTGCATCCGCGAGCACGCCGCCGCGCAGGACGATGCGTGCTGGTTCAACAGCGTCTACACGCGTGTCGTGCCCAGCCATGCGGTGGAGATGACCTCCGCGTATCTCGACCGCCGCGTCGCCATGATCGTCGAGCGCCGCAGGATCAGCGCCACGCTGCGCCAGAAGCAGGACCTCGCGGCGGTGATCCACCTTTGCGGCGCCGCGGCCGGAGACGCCTACGCGCGGCGCAAGTTCCAGCCCGCCGCGGGACAGCGATGCGGCAGCCACGACGTCGCCGCCTATCTCGCGGGCGTCAACTCGATGAAGCGCGTGTTTCTTCGGCTGGCCACGGCTCCTTAGCCGCGGGCTCGCCTAACACATCCTTTCTTTTGAGCGTGATGCGCCTTTGCGCGGACGCCGCAATCTGGCTACACTTCCTCGCAAAGGGGGGTGCCGGTCAGTGGGCAAGTTCGCCCTTGTCCTAGTCTCTAACCCGCGTGCGCCTGCATGACCGAACCTGAGCTCAAGACGCTCGGTCGGTACACGATCGAGCGGGTCCTCGGAAGAGGCGGAATGGGCGTCGTGTATGAAGGCGTCGACCCGCGCCTCAACCGCCGCGTCGCCATCAAGACCGTCCTGAAGAGCAACCTCGACCAGGACATGGCGAAGGAGTATTCGGCGCGCTTCGTGCGCGAGGCCCAGATCGCTGCGCGCCTCAGCCATCCGCACATCGTCCAGATCCACGATTTTGGCGAGGAAGGCGACATCGCCTACCTGGTCATGGAGTTCATCAAAGGGCGCGAGCTGCGCATCTTCTTCGACGCCAACGAGCGCTTCGAGCTCAAGGAAACCGTGCGCATCATGGGAGAGCTGTGCGACGCGCTCGATTTCGCGCACCAGGCCGGCATCATCCATCGCGACGTCAAGCCGGCGAACGTGATGCTCGACTCGCGCGCGCGCGTGAAGCTCGCCGACTTTGGCGTCGCCCGGATCCAGGACGCGAGCCTGTCGCATGTCACGGTTTCAATGGTGGGCACGCCGGCCTACATGTCGCCCGAGCAGATTTCCGGCGGCAGCGTGGACAAGCGCACCGATGTCTTCTCGGCCGGCATCATCCTCTACCAGTTCCTGACGGGCGAAATGCCGTTTGCCGGAGGCGGCGCATGGACCGTCGCCAAGCAGATCATGCAGGATCAGCCCCGCCTGCCTTCCTCGCTCAATAGATCCATCTCCCCGCTCCTGGATGGCGTGGTGTACAAGGCGCTCGCCAAGAACGCGGGCGAACGCTACCAGTCCGCGCACGAGCTTGCGGTGGCCCTGCGCCAGGCTTTCGCGGGCGAGGCAGCCGAGGAACAGTCGGCGCGCACCATCGTTGCGCCGCTCAGACCGGCGGACGTGCCGCCCAAGCTGCTATCAACCGAGCCTCCGACGATCATCAGCGCGCCGAGGCACGACCTCGTCGCTCCACGCGAAGCCGAGTTGAAACCCCAGGCGAGCGCGGGCGCCAGGAAGACCTCCGCCGTGGTTGCGATCGTCGCCGGCGTCGTGCTGGCTGCTGGCGGCGCGACGTACTGGCTGCTCTCGGGCAGCGACGACAAGATGCGCCAGATGCAGCAGCAGCTGGAGCAGGCCAGGAAGCAGGCTCAGGAGTTGGAGCAGGCCAAGCGCAAGCAAGAGGAGGCGCGCATCGCCCTCGAGAAGGCGCGCGCGGCGGAGGCCGAGGCCAGGCGCTCCGGCGACATCGCCAGGCAGAAGGAGCTGCTCGCCGCGCGACAGAAAGCCGAAGCCGAGGCGAAGAAGGAAGCCGAGGCTGCGCGCGTCGTCGAGCAGCAGAAGCTCGCAGCCGAAAGAGCGGCCGCGCAGGAAAAGGCGGCTGCCGTCAAGCTCGCCGAGGAGAAGGAGCGCCAGCAGTGGGATGCAGTCAAGACCGCGAGCCACCCGCGCGATATCGAGCGCTACCTGAGCGCCTACCCCAACGGCCATTACGCCGAGCTGGCGCGCACCCTGCAGGCGAAGCTGGCCAACGATCTAAAAATGCGCGAGATGCTCGAAGCGCAGCAGCGCGCTCAAGCGGAAGCGAAAGAGCGGGAGGAACAGGCGGCGAAGGAAAAACAACAAGGCGAAAAACGCAAGCCTGTCTTTGTACCGCCGACGTTCTAGCCCCGGCAGGGGCCGGAGTCGGCACAACTTTCTTCAAAAAGGGGAGAACCATGACGTTTGGCAAGGGCTCGACGGTCGTCGCGCTTGTGCTCGGCGTAGTTGCGCAACCCGCGCTCGCCCAGAAGACAGCCGAGGAACCGGCGGATGCGCCCGATCCGTCCAAGCAGGTGAGGATCACGGTGGGCCTGAAAGTCTGGCCCAACCGTTGGGAAACCTGGGGGTTCCCCTCGGACACCGCGAAGAAGATCGCCCTGATTCCGAGCGTCGCGGCGAGCCGCGGTAATTTTTTCGCTTCGCTTGGATACTTCACGACCACGTTGTACAACTTCCCGCTCTACGGCGACGTGCCGCGCACCGAATACGATCTGAACGTCGGCTACTGGGTGCTGCAATCGGATTCGGGGCGGCTCGGACTCACGCTTGGCTACAAGCAGGTGAACGAGGACTTCGGGGCGTTCAAGGAACAGATCACGGCGCCAACCATCGGCTTCACCGCCAGCGCGCACATCGCGGGCCCGTGGAGCCTTTACTCCAATGCGGCCTTCGGGCCGGCCACCGAGACTGGCCCGAGCTTCAAGGCGAGGGGATATTACGCGTCCGGCGAGGCGGGGGTGGCCTACGCCTTCGACCGCGGCACGGCGGTGACAATCGGCTTCAAGGGGCAGGTGATCGACGTCGGCCTCGGCGACTGCGCGGCTTTCGGCAATACGCGGTGCCGGGACACCACCGACGGATTCATCTTCGGAGTGAGCCACACCTTCTGACCAGGATGCCGATCGGGCGAGGCTTACGCATCGCAGCGGGCGTCATACTCACGGCCTGCACCGCTGCAGCGGCTGCACAAGGCGTGACGCTCGAGCAGGCGCTGGAGAAGGTGCGCTTGGCCCTCGCCAGCATCCCTTACGTCCGTCATGCGGACCTGATCGGCGACGAAAGCGGAGCGCGCTACCGGGCGGCGCGGGATTTCATCAGAGAGCAGCAGTGCCTGGCGCGAACCGCCAATCCCTTGCTCGCGCTGCCTGCCAGCCTCGGTGTTCGCGGGACGCTCGTTCCGAGCCAGACGCCTCCTGTTGCCGAGACGTTCGAGCTTCCCTTCCGGATAGCCTCGCTCGCCGACCTGCCCAACGAGTACCTGAAGGATGCAGACGGCGTGGACCAGCGTCAGAACCACCAGCTCCTCGATGCGCGCGTGAAGAGCCTGGTCGCATCCTTCGATCAGTCCAAGTGCCGCAGGGGCGGCGACGATCGCGCATCGACCCCGCGTTCCAGGCCCGTTTTCGTCGCGCCGACGTTCTAGGTTCGAGCGAGCTGCGCGTTCTCGAGATCGGTCACCAGCATGTGGCCGGGCGCGTGCGTGATGCACAGCGACGGGCGCGAGTCGAGCACCACCGACTGCGGCGTGATGCCGCAGGCCCAGAAGAGCGGCACCTCGCCCTCGCGTACCTCGGTCGGATCGCCCGCCCATGGCTGCTTCAGATCGGTAATGCCGATCTGCTCGGGGAAGCCCATGTGTACCGGAGAGCCATGGACGCGCGGATAGCGCGCAGTGATCTCGATGGCGCGGATCGCATCGGCCGGCTTGAAGGGCCGCATCGAGACGACGAGCTTGCCACGGAAGCGTCCCGCGGGCACGGTGTCGACGGTGGTGCGATACATCGGCACGTTGCGGCCCTCGTCGACGTAGCGCAGGCGCAGGCCTTCCTTCATCAGCGCTTCCTCGAACGAGAACGAGCAGCCGAGGATGAAGGTGACGAGGTCGTCGCGCCATAGGGGCCGCAAGTCGGAAACCTCGTCATGGAGGGTGCCGTCCCGGAAAACGCGATAGCGCGGCACATCGGTGCGGATGTCGAGGTCCTCGCCCAGCGCGGGCAGCCGCGGGTCGCCGGGCGCGGACATGGCGAGGAGCGGACAGGGCTTCGGGTTCTTCTCGCAGAAGGCGCGGAAGTCGGCGGCGTACTCGGCGGGCAGGATGCAGACGTTGCCCTGCACGTAGCCGCGGGCGAGCCCGGCGGTATGGGCGCGGTGCCGCCCTTCGCGGATGGCGCGGCGCACCTCGCGCGGATGGTTCATCGCCGCTAAGATACCCCGAATGTACGTACCCTCCGGTGTCATCCCCGCGGTGCTCCTGCCCTTCAACGACGACCTGTCGATCGACGAGGCTTCGTACCGGGCGCACCTGCGTGACGTGGCCGCGGTCGAGGGAATTTCGGCGATCACGGTCAACGCGCACGCCTCCGAAGTCGCCTCCTGCACTTTCGAAGAGCAGAAAAGGGTCTTGCAGATAACAAAAGAAGAACTGGGTGGGCTGCCGATCGTCAACGGCGTCTATGCCGACGGCAGCCTCGAGGCGGCGCGCATCGCGCGCATGGCGGAGCAGGGCGGCGCGTCGGCGCTGCTCGTGTTTCCGCCGGCGATCTACGCCTTCGGCCAGCGGCCGGAGATGGCGCTGGCGCACTTCAAGCGGATCGCCGACGCGACGCGCCTGCCGCTGATCCTCTTCCAGTACCCGCTCGCCGGCGGCCAGGGCTATCCGCTTTCGACGCTCACGCGGATCCTCGACGAGGTGCCGAGCGTGCGCGCGATCAAGGACTGGTGCGCGAACCCGCAGCTGCACGAGCGGCAGATCCGCCTCCTGCAGTCGCGCGCGCGGCCGGTGAACGTGCTTACCACGCACAGCTCGTGGCTGCTCAGCTCCCTTGTCCTCGGCTGCAACGGCCTGCTTTCGGGCTCGGGCTCGGTCATCGCGCAGCTGCAGGCCGACCTGTTCAAGGCGGTGAAGGCGGGCGAGATGGCAAAAGCCAAGGCCATCCATGAGCGCATCACGCCGACGGCGGAGGCGTTCTACAGCGAGCCGTGGGTCGACATGCACAACCGCATGAAGGAGGCCTTGGTGCTGCTGGGCAAGCTGCCGCGCGCCGTGGTGCGGCCGCCTTTGGCGAAGCTGAGTGCTGAGGAGATAGGGCGCATCCGCGCCGCATTGGTCGCGGCGGGGCTGCTCGGAGAGAAAACCATCGAGAGGAGAGTCGCATGAGGAGGAAGCTGGTAGTCGCGCTGCTCGCCGCCGGGCTGGCCACGACGGCGCAGGCACAGAGCGTCAAGATCGGCATTGTCACGTTCCTGTCGGGGCCGGCGGCGGCGCCGTTCGGCGTGCCGGCGAAGAACGCCGCCGAGTTCGTGGTCGAGGGGCTCAATAGCGGCACGGCGCCCTCGCCCTACAACAAGAAGGGCTTCGGCGGCGCGGCGATCGAGACCGTGATCGTCGACGAGGCGGGCAGCACCACCGTCCAGGTCACGGAATTCCGCAACCTGGTGCAGAAGCACAACGTCGACCTGGTGATCGGTTACGTCTCGAGCGGCAACTGCCTCGCGATCGCGCCGGTGGCCGAGGAGCTGAAGAAGTTCACCAACTTCTTCGACTGCGGCACGCCGCGCATCTTCGAGGACGCGTCGTACAAGTACGTGTTCCGCACCTCGTCGACCGCGACCAAGGACTCGGTCGGCGCGGCGCTGTACGTGAAGGACGTGAAGCCCAACCTCAAGTCGATCGCCGGCCTGAACCAGAACTACGCCTGGGGCCAGGACTCGTGGGGCGACTTCGAACTGGCGATGAAGGCGCTGGTGCCCGGCATCGAGGTCAAGACTTCGCAGATGCCGAAGCTCTTCGCCGGGCAGTACAACGCCGAGATCTCGGCGCTGCTCTCGGCCGGCGCCGACGTGATCCATTCGAGCTTCTGGGACGGCGACCTCGAAGCGCTGATCCTGCAGGGCGGGCCGCGCGGGCTGATGCAGAAGAGCATGACCATCCTCACCACTGGCGAGACCGCGATGCACAAGCTCGGGCCGCAGATCCCGGACGGCACGGTGCTCGGGGCACGCGGACCGTTCGGCCCCTATGCGCCGAACAACGCCTACAACAAGTGGTTCCACGGCGGGTACGTGGCGAAGTACAAGGAAGAGCCGAACTACGCCTCCTACCAGATGGCGCAGGCGATCCTCGGCGTGAAGCTCGCCTACGAGAAGGCGATGGAGAAGAACAAGGGCAAGAAGCCTTCGAACGAGGACGTCGCCGCGGCGCTCGAGAACATGACGTTCCAGGGCCCCGGCGGCACGGTGAAGATGGCGCTCGGCAAGGGCCACCAGGCGATCATGGAGACCGCCTATGGCCAGACCAAGCTGGTCGGCGGCAAGATCACGCTGGTCAACGTCAAGCGCTACCCGGCCGAGAAGGTCAATCCCCCCGAGGGCGTGAAGTCGGCGGACTGGATCAAGAGCGGCTTCAAGTCTCAGTAAGCTGAGCTGAACCAGCTCCTCGCAGTTGCAGTAGACGGCGTCATCTACTCAGCGTGGCTGTTCATCGCCGCGCTGGGGCTGACGCTGATCTACGGGGTGATGAAGATCGTCAACGTCACCCACGGCAGCTTCTACGCCATCGGCGCGTACGCCGCCGCCTCGCTCACGGGCGCGTGGCTCTCGCGCGGCTACCCGCCGATGCTCTCCTACGCGGTGATGGTCGCGGCGGCGATCCTGGTCGCCGCGCCGTTCGCGCTGTTCATCGAGCGGGTGGTCCTGCGCCCGCTCTACGCGCGCGACGAAGTCGTCATTCTGCTCGTCACGTATGCACTGTTTCTGGTGCTGGAGGACACCATAAAGCTCATCTGGGGCGTGAATCCCTACTACATCGCCCAGCCCTACGCGCTCCTCGGCAGCTTCCAGGTCGCGGGCATGGCGTACCCGACCTACAACCTGGTGCTGGTCGCGGTGGCGCTTCTTTTCGGCGGCGGGCTCGCGTGGCTCCTGCACGGCACGCGCGCCGGCAAGCTGCTCCTCGCCGTCATCCATGACCCGGAGGTGAGCCGCGCGATGGGCGTCAACGTCGGCCGCTACTACATGGCGACCTTCGCGCTCGGCTCGCTGATCGCCGCGCTCGCCGGCGCCTTCACCGCGCCGACGGTCTCAGTCGTGCCCGGCCTCGGCGTGGACGTGATCGTGCTTTCGTTCGCGGTCGTGGTGATCGGCGGGCTCGGCAGCCTGCCCGGCGCCGCGATCGGCGCGGCGATGGTCGGCGTGGTGCGCTCGCTCTCGGTGCACTACATGCCCCAGGTCGAGCTGTTCGTCATCTATTTCATCATGGCCGTGGTGCTGGCCGTGCGCCCGCGCGGGCTGTTCAGCCTCGCCGAGCCCAGGAAGATATGAAGCACGACCGCACGACGACCATCATCATCGCCGCGTTCGTGCTGCTGGTGGTGCTGGGAAAGCTCCTGCCCCAGTGGGCGATGTTCATCATGACCGTCGCGTTCGCGCGCGGCCTGGTCGTGCTCGGCCTGCTCCTGCTGCTGCGCGCAGGGCTCGTCTCCTTCGGCCAGGCGCTCTTCTATTGCATCGGCGCCTACGCCGCGGGCGGCCTGGGCCGCTTCTTCGGCATCTCGGACATCTTCCTCGAGATGCTGGTCGGCGGCGCGCTCGCCGGCGTCACCGCGTTCGTGCTGGGCTTCCTGCTCGCGCGCTACCGCGGCATCTTCTTCGGGCTGCTCTCGCTCGCGCTGTCGATGATCCTGTACGGCCTGCTCGTCAAGACCGAGGCGCTGGGCTCGACCGACGGCTTCAACATCCTGCCCTCGACGCTCTTCGGCTGGCGGCCCGACGCGGAGTGGGTTCGCTACGCGGTGCTGGTCTCCGCCGCGGCGGTCGCCGCGTTCGCCGCGATGCTCGTGCACCGCTACCTGCAGACGCCCCTCGGCCGGCTCGCGCCGGCGATCAAGGACAACGAGATCCGCGTCGAGTACATGGGCGCCTCGGCGCGACGCGCGGTGCACGTGAAGTACGTCATCGCCGCGACGCTCGCGGGCATCGGCGGCGCGCTCGCGGCCACCGCGGTCGGCCACATCGACCCGGAGATGGCGTACTGGACGACCTCCGGCGAATTCATCTTCATCGCCATCCTGGCCGGCACCGGCAACGTGGTCGCGCCCTTCGTCGGCGCGGCTCTCTACGGCGCGATCCACACCATGGCCTACGATCTCTCGCCCAACACCTGGCAGATGAGCCTCGGCATCGCGCTGCTGGCGCTGATCGTCTTCCTGCCCGAAGGCGTCTGGTCCCTCACGGGGAAATTCCGTGCCCGTCATTCTTGAGGCGCGCGGGCTGTGCAAGGCCTTCGGCGCCGTGACCGCGGCCTCGGAGGTGAGCGCCGCCATCGAGAAGGACTCGGTCGTCGGCCTGATCGGCACCAACGGCGCCGGCAAGACCACCTTCATCAACATGATCACGGGCTACCTCAAGCCCGATCGCGGCACGATCAGCTACGAGGGTCGCGACATCACGCAGCTCGCGCCGCGCGACATCACGCGCCTGGGCATCTGCCGCTCGTTCCAGATCCCGCAGCTCTACGGCTCGCTCAGCGTGTACGAGAACATGATGGTCGGCATCGGCATCGTGCTGCGCAACGCCGGCCTCGCCGGCTACTGGTCCAGGGCAAACCCGCCGGTACCGGGCTTCGCGCGTCCGGCGCCGGAAGTCGCCGAACATCTCCTCCAGCGCTTCGGCCTCGCCGCCGACCGCGGCCGCAACGCGCAGGTCCTGCCCGGCGGCGCGCGCAAGCTCCTCGACATCGCGCTCACCATGGTGGCGAAGCCGCGCGTGCTGCTGCTCGACGAGCCGACCAGCGGCGTCTCGGCCGGGGAGAAGTTCGGCATCATGCAGATGGTGCTCGAGGCGGCGCGCGCCGAAGGCGCGACCGTCCTTTTCGTCGAGCACGACATGGAGGTGGTCAGCCGCTTCGCGCAGCGCGTGCTCGCCTTCTACGACGGCCGCGTCATCGCCGACGCGCCGCCGCAGGCGGCGCTCGCCGATCCCGAGGTCAAGCGCTACGTGGTGGGGAGCGCGCGTGCTTAAGGTGCAGAACCTCAGCGTCGCGATCGCTTCGATGCAGATCCTGCGTGGCGTCTCGCTCGAGGTGCCCGACGGCTCGATGGTCGGCCTCATCGGCCGCAACGGCGCCGGCAAGACCACGCTCATGAAGAGCGTGATGGGGCTGCTCAAGGCCGGGGGCGGCCGCGTCGAGTGGGGCGGCAGCGATCTCCTGAAGATCGCGACGCACGAGCGCGCGCGGCTCGGCATCGGCTACATGCCCGAGGACCGGAGGCTGATCCCGGACCTGACCGTCGAGGAGAACGTGCTGGTGCCGGCGTGGGCGACGGGCATCGCCGATCCGGCGGCGCGCCTCGCCAAGGTCTACGAATACATTCCCGAGATGAAAGATCTCGGGCCGCGCAAAGGCTCGCAGCTCTCGGGCGGCCAGCAGAAGCTCGCCGCGCTCGCGCGCGCGCTCATGTGCGGCACACGGCTGCTGCTCCTGGACGAGCCCTTCGAAGGCGTCGCGCCGGCGCTGGCGCAGCGGCTCGCGGAGGTGGTGGCCGGCCTCAAGCGCGAAGGCATGTCCGTGATGGTCTCGGAGTCGGACCTGCAGCACTCCGAGCGGCTGGTCGACCGCGTGATCACCATCGACCGCGGAGCGATCGCCGCCGCGTAGCGCCATGCAGACCGACGTGCTGGTCATCGGCTCGGGCGGCGCCGGCATGTATGCGGCGCTGTCGGCCGCGCGCGAAGGCGCCCGCGTGCTGCTCGTCGACCGCAGCCTGATCGGCCGCGGCGGGGCGACGGTGATGGCGCAGATGACGGTCGCGGTTGCCGTCGGCGAGGAGGAGCCCGACCACTGGGAGCACCACCTCGCCGACACGCTGAAGGCCGGGCGCGGCATCTGCGACGAGGCGTTGTCGCGGCTCCTCTGCGAGGACGGGCCGGCCTGCATCCGCGAGATGGACGAGTGGGGGGTCGGCTGGGCGCGCAACGACGGTCATCTCTCGCAGGTGCATGCCCCTGGCCACGATCGCAAGCGCTGCGTCTATGTCGACTTCCTCAATACCGGGCCGGCGGTCTCGAAGACCTTGCGCGCCCGCGTGCAGCGCACGGCCGGGATCCAGCGCGTCGGCGACCTGCTCGTCACCGATCTGGCGCTGAGCGGGGGCATCTGCGTCGGTGCGCATGCCGTGCACGTGCCGAGCGGCGCCGCAGTTGCTCTAGCAGCGAAAGTCACCATTGTCGCCACGGGCGGCCTGACCCGGCTGTATGCACGCAACAGCGCCTCGCTCAACATGGGCGGCGACGGCTACGCGCTCGCGCTGCGCGCGGGCGCGGAGCTGATCGACATGGAGTTCGTGCAGTTCTTTCCCATCGGCCACCTCGCGCCACGCCTCGTCGGCATGGATCCGATCATGTGGGACCCGTTCCGCTACAAGCTCGGCGGGCGGCTGCTCAATGCCGAGATGCGCGAATTCCTGCCGGAGGAGGGGCGCTACACTTCGGCGCGGGACCTCGCGACCTACGCCATCCTGAAGGAAGTCGAGGCCGGCCGCGGCTCGCCGCATGGCGGCGCGTGGCTTTCGTTCCAGCACTGCGGGGAAGCCGCGCTGCGCGCCGCCTTCGGCCCGGTGATCGACCGCCTCGCGGCGAACGGTATCGACCTCACACGGCAGGCGATCGAGGTCGCGCCGATCGCGCACTACCACATGGGCGGCATCCGCGTGGACAGCGACATGCGCAGCAGCGTGCCGCACCTCTTCGCCGCGGGCGAGGCGGTCGGCGGCGCGAACGGCGCGAACCGGCTCTCGGGCAACGCCATCACCGAGGCGCTTACGTTCGGCAGGCGCGCCGGGCAGCGCGCCGCGGCGCTGGCGGCGAAAGCGCCGCTGCGGGACATTTCCCCAAAAACATGGGATCGAGCCCGGCCGACGCTCAATGCCGCCGCGGCGATCGTCGAGCTGCAGAAGGTCGTGAACCGCGACGTCGGTCCGCTGCGCACGGCGAGCGGATTGAAGCGCGCGCTTGCGCATCTCGCCTCGATCGACGTCGATGTGCCTGCGCCGCGCGGAGGTCTGGACCCGGAATGGATCGACCTGCACGACCTGCGCAACATGCGCCTCGTCGCCGAGTGCGTCACGCGCGCCGCGCTCGCGCGCGAGGAAAGCCGCGGCGCGCACCAGCGCGAGGACTTCCCGGAGCCGAGCGATGCGTGGCGCAGGCGGCAGACGGTCAGGCTCGCCGGCAGCGAGGTGCGCGTTGAACGCTAGATTGAAAGTGCTGCGGGGCGGGCGCTACGAGGAATACGATGTGCCGTTCGAGCCCGGCCAGACGGTCCTCGACGGCCTGCGCTGGATCCGCCTGCACCGCGACCCGAGCCTCGCCATCCGCTTCTCGTGCATCAACGCCAACGCCTGCAAGGAATGCATGATCCAGGTCGACGGCAAGACGGTCTATGCATGCACCACGCGGCTCGCGGAGCGCGAGATGCGGCTGGAGCCGCTGCCCAACAAGGTGCTGGTGAAGGATCTCGTGACCGAGATCGCGCCGCCCGACGAGCGGCTCTAGGCGAGCGACAGGGCGACCGTGGCGCGCCAGGCGCCCTGGCGGTCGCGATGCTGGTTCGAGATGAAGCCTTCGGTCAGGCGGCCGTCGCAGGTCACGTCGTAGGCGCGCGTATCGGTGACGAGCACGAAGCGCCCGTCGGCGTCGGCCGTGGCGCTCGCCCCGCCGGCGGCGATGGCGGCGCCCGCCAGCGGCCGGCCGTCCCGGCCGAGGATGCGGCCGGAAAGCAACAGCCGCTCGGGCTTCCCGTCGATTGCGAAACTGAAGGCCGGCAATACCGTGCCGGCAAGGCCGGCGATGATCAATTGTCGGCGGCGGAGGGATACCATAGCGGTCCCGATCATACCCCTCTCCGATATGAAACTCCTCTACTTCAACGACTGGCGCCTCGGCGTTCTGAAGGGCGAAAACGTGGTCGACGTCACCTCCGCGGTGCAGAACGTCCCCCACAGCAACCCCGGCAACCTGATCAACGGGGTGATCGAGCGCTGGTCCGACTTGCGCGCGGGCATCGACCGTGCCGCCGCCTCGGGCCGCGGCGTGCCGGTGGCGCAGGTCAAGATCCGGCCGCCGCTGCCCAAGCCGGTCAACGTCGACTGCATGGCGGTCAACTACATGGAGGACGGCACGCGCAAGGAGCCGGCGCCGATCAACGCCTTCCACAAGTCGCCCGGCTGCATCGTCGGCCACGGCGACACGATGCTCATGCCCGATGTCTTCATGTCGATCTTCGAGGGCGAGGCGGAGCTCGCCGCGGTCATCGGCAAGCGCGCGCACGACGTGCCGGCGTCGCGCGCCATGGAATACGTCTTCGGCTACACCAACTTCATCGACGGCTCGGCGCGCGAGGTCACGCCGCTCGGCAACAGCTTCTACCAGATGAAGTCGCGCGACACCTTCGCGCCGATCGGTCCCTACCTGGTGACCGCCGACGAGATCCCCGATCCGCACAAGCTGCAGGTGCGCCTGTGGGTCAACGGCGTGCTCAAGCAGAACTACAACACCGACGACATGGCGAACAAGATCCCGCGCTGCATCGAGTGGATCTCGTCGATCCACGACCTCGAGCCGGGCGACGTGTTGGCAACCGGCACGAACCACCGCGGCCTGTCGGCGTTCCAGGACGGCGACAAGGTCGAGCTCGAGGTCGAGCGCCTCGGCCGGCTGGTGGTCGGCGTGAAGGACGAGCTGAAGCGCACCTGGGCGCGCGAGACGCGCCTCGAGCGCGAGCAGAAGGGCCTCAAGGGCACCACGCCCCAGCTGACCGGGAAATACGCGAAGCTCTAGGCGGGCAGCAGCCCGAGCTCGGCGGCCTGGATCTGCAGCGCCAGGTACTTCGAGTAGATGCGCGACTGGGCGAAGCTGCCGGCGATGAACCACAGCCCCGGCTGCGCCGTGCGCTGGAACATGTTGCGCAGCTCCTGATCCTCGCCGAAGCCCCAGATCGGGCCGACGCGCCGCGCGACCTCGTCGCCGAATAGCTTCGAAACCAGCGCTTCCTGGCCCTTCCAGCCGGTGGCGAGCACGACGAGATCGACGCCGGGCAGCACCTGCTCCAGGTCGGACGATTGCACGAGCCGGATCTTTCCCTCCGCGACAAGGTCCGAGCAGCCGACGTTGAAGTAATAACCGCCGCCGCGGTGGAGATACAGGAACTGCCATCCCGTGCCGTCCGGGCCGTCGCTGAGGCGGAATCCCTTCTGCTCGAGCCGGGTCAGCAGGTCCTTGTCGAGCTCCTTCGCATGCGCGGTGGCGAGCTGATGCGTGCGGCGCGTGAGCGGCAGCGGCACCGAAACCGTGATGAGATCGCAATCCTCGAGCGGCGGTCCCTCGCTGTAGAGCCCGTAGACGAGCTGCGCGCTCGGATCGCACTGGATGATCAGGGTCGGGCTGCGCTGCACCAGCGTCACCTCGCTGCCCGAGGAGTAGAGATCCTGCGCGATGTCGTGGCCGCTGTTGCCTGTGCCGATCACGACGGCCCGCTTCGCCTTGATCGCTTCGCCGTCCTCGTACTGGCCGGAGTGAATGATTTTTCCCTTGAAGCCCTTCAAGGCCGGGATGTCGGGGACATTCGGGATGCCGCTTACGCCGGTGGCGAGCACCACGTGGCGCGGGTGGATCGCGCGCTCCTTTCCCTCGCGCACGAGCGTGACATTCCAGCGGCCTTCGCGCTGGTCGTAGTCGCCGCTTTCGAGCTCGGTGGACGTCCAGTAGTTGAGCTCCATCGCCTCGACGTAGAGCTCGAACCAGTTGGCGAGCTTGTCCTTCGGGATGTAGACCGGCCAGCTCGGCGGGAACGGCATGTAGGGCAGGTGGTTGACGTGCACCTGGTTGTGCAGCGTGAGCGCGTGGTAGCGCCGGCGCCAGTTGTCGCCCACGCGCGGCCAGCGGTCGACGATCAGCGCATCGATATCCCGCTGCCGCAGGCGCGCCGCGATCGACAGCCCTGCCTGCCCGCCGCCCACGATCAGGACCGTCGGATCTTTGCCTTTGTATTCGTTCGAGGCATTCCTGAGATCGAGCCAGTTGGGCCCGGCAAAGTCGCGCGAATACGAGAAGCCCTTCGGCCGGCGCGGCCCGGTGTGCTCCTCGTGGCCCTTGAGCTCGTCGAGCGCCGTGAGAAGCGTCCACGCCTTGCCATCCTCGGGGAAGAGGCGCAGCACCCCGTTGCCCTGCCCGTGCGGCAGCTCGAAGCGGAAGATCGCCTCGATGCACTTGGCGCCGGCGCGCGTCGCGTGGCGCGGCGCCGTGCGCTCGGGGTCGGTGCGAAAGCCGCTCGCGGCGCGGTGGTCCTTCAGCGCGCCGAGCACCTTGCCGATGCCGCTGACCGTGCCGATGCGCCAGGTGAACGCCAGCACGTCGCGCCAGTGGCAATCGTCGCGGAACAGGCTGCGCAGGAGGGCCTCATCGCCCGCGGCGAGCGCCCGCTCGAAGCGGCCGAGCCAGTGGTTGGCGAGGGTGACGAAGGATTCGTGCATCAGGCCGCGTAGCGCTTCTTTTTCACGTCGCGGATCATCGCGCGCAGCGCAACGGCCGGATCGCGGCCCTCGCGCCGCGCGCTTTCTTTGGTGTCGATCCACAGCTTGAGGTCGGCGTAGCCCTGGCGGGTGTGGCGGTTCCACGCCTTGTCGAGCGGCACGGTCAGCTCGAGGCGGATGCCGTTCGGGTCGTGGAAATAAATGCTCTCGACCAGGCCCTTGTGGTCGACCGGGCCGAGCACCTCGACGCCGCACTTCTCGAGCCATTTTCGCCAGCGGCCGAGCTCGGCGCGGCTCGCGACCTGCAGCGCCACGTGATTGAACGTGTCGTACGCGGGATGCGTGGCTTTCGCCGCCGGCGGCAGGTCGGTGCATTCGAAAAAGGCGATGGTCGAGCCGTCGGCCATGCGGAAGAAGATGTGGAAATAGGGATAAGCGTCGCCGGTCGAAGGAACGTGGTCGTCGAAGAGGGTGCTCGCCAGCTCCATGCCGAGGATCCGGGTGTAGAAGTCCGCCGTGGCGGCGACGTCATGGGTCACGTAGGCCAGATGATTCAGCATGCGGGGAGTAAGGGCGCGCCGCGGCTTCGTCGCCATGGCAGCAAGATTACATCGCGCTGCGGCATAATGGCTGCCGCCATGGCGCCTACCGACCGGTTCAAGCTGCCGCTGCGCTGGCAGTTCGTCCCCGAAGCCGCGCGCAACGGCACCATCCGGTGGCGCTGGCGCGCATACACGCAGACCGGGGATCTGGCGATGCAATCCGAGGCGGCCTTCGACACTCTCACCGACTGCATGAACGACGCGCGACAGCAGGGGTATGGCGGGCAATAAGCGCTTCGTCGATCCGCTTATCTTCCAGATCATGGTGGAGCAGGCGCGCGACTATGCGCTGTTGCTGCTCGACCCCGAGGGCCGGGTGCAGACCTGGAATACGGGCGCGAGGCTGATCAAGGGCTATGAGCGCGACGAGATCATCGGCAGGCACTTTTCCGTCTTCTACGAGCGCGAGGCGATCGAGCGCGGCTGGCCGGCGTACGAGCTTAAAGTCGCCGGCAGCGAGGGCCGCTTCGAGGACGAGGGCTGGCGCGTGCGCAAGGACGGATCGCGCTTCTGGGCGAGCGTGGTGATCACCGCGCTGCGCGACGACGCCGGCAAGCTGCTCGGCTTCTCCAAGATCACGCGCGACCTGACGGAGCGAATGCTGCACGAGGAAGCGCTGCGCCAGAGCGAGGAGCGCTTCCGCCTGCTGATCGAGGGCGTGACCGACTACGCGATCTTCATGCTCGACCCCGACGGCGTGATCTCCAGCTGGAACCCCGGCGCCGAGCGCATCTTCGGCTATGCGCGCAAGGAGATCACCGGCAAGCACTTCTCGCGCTTCTTCACCGACGGCGACATCGAGGCGGGCAAGCCCTGGGAGGAGCTCGGCATGGCGCGTGACGGTGGGCGCGCCGAGACCGAAGCCTGGCGCGTGCGCAAGGACGGCACGCGCTTCTGGTCGCGTGCCGTGGTCACGGCGCTGCACGACGCGAGCGGCAGGCTGCGCGGCTTCGCCAAGGTGACGCAGGACCTGACCGAGCGGCGCCACGTGCAGGACCTGGAGAAGGCGGCGAAGAACGTGAACGAGTTCATCGCCACGCTGGCGCACGAGCTGCGCAACCCGCTCGCGCCGATCCGCACCGCGGTGCAGGTGATGGGCGCGCAGGGCGCCGCGGACGAGGCGCGCGAGGCGATGCGCCAGACCATCGACCGGCAGAGCGCGCACCTCGCGCGGATCGTCGACGACATGCTCGACATCACGCGCATCACGCGCGGCGTGCTGCACATGGAGCATGCGCCGGTGAACCTCGCCGAGGTGGTGCGGGCGGCCGTCGAGATGTCGGCGCCGACGGTGCAGGCCGGCCGCCACAGCCTCGACGTCGACCTGCCGGCCGAGGCGCTCTGGACCGAGGGCGACGCGCAGCGCCTGACGCAGCTGCTCGCCAACCTGCTCAACAATTCCGCGCGCTATACGCCCACCGGCGGCAGCATCTCGGTACGCGTGCGCAGCGACGACGGCAAGGCCGTAGTGAGCGTGCGCGACACCGGGCGCGGCATCCCGGCCGACCTGCTCGAGCGCGTCTTCGACATGTTCGTGCAGGGCCGCGCGCAGATCGATCGCGTCGGCGCCGGCCTGGGCATCGGCCTCGCGCTCGCGCGCCGCATCGCCGAGGAGCACGGCGGCACGCTCACCGCAGCGAGCGAAGGCGAGGGGCGCGGCAGCGAGTTCACGCTGCGCCTGCCGCGCGCGCCCGCCCCGCAACCCGTCGCCAAGCCTGACGAGCCTAAGCAGAGCAGCGCGCTGCGGCGCGTGCTGGTCGTCGACGACAACACCGACGCGGCCTCGACGCTCGAGCTGCTGCTCAAGTCGCTGGGCCACGAGGTGCGGGTCGCGAACGAAGGATTCGCGGCGCTGCGCCTGGCGGAGTCCTTCCGTCCCGAGGTGGTGCTGCTCGACATCGGCATGCCGGGGCTCGACGGCTATGAGATCGCGCGCCGCCTGCGCGCCTCGCGCCTCGAGCCGCAGCCGCGCATCATCGCGGTCAGCGGCTGGGGCCAGAGCGCCGACCGCGAGCGCTCGCAGGCCGCGGGCTTCGACCTGCACCTGGTGAAGCCGGTCGACATGAGCGAGCTCGAGCGCGCGATCGGCGAGCGCGGCGGCGCCACCCTCCATTAGCTCCGCGCAGAGCCGCGGCGCGGCCTTCGCGCTGCTCGCGCTCACCAACCTGATGTGGTCGGGCAACTGGGTGCTCGGCCGCGCGCTGCGCGATGCCTTCGACCCGCTGACGCTCAACTTCTGGCGCTGGACGATCGCGCTCGCGGTGCTCGCCCCCTTTGCCGCGGGCGCGCTCTGGCGCAAGCGCGCGGTGCTCGCGCGCCATGCGGGCACGCTCGCGCTGCTGGCGCTGCTCGGCGTGGCGCTGTTCCAGTCGCTGGTCTACCTCGGGCTGCGCTCCACCACCGCGATCAACGCCGTGCTGCTCAACTCGTCGGCGCCGCTCTTCATGCTGCTCGTGTCGTGGGTCCTCGAGCGCGAGCGCGCCACGGCGCGCCAGGTCGCGGGCATCCTGATCTCCCTCGCCGGCATCGCCGTGATCCTGACCCAGGGGGAGCTCGCGCGCCTGCGCGAGCTCGAGTTCCACGCGGGCGACGGCTGGATCCTGCTGGCGATGCCGCTCTGGGGCCTCTACTCGGTGCTTCTCAAGCGGCGCCCGGCCGAGCTCGGCGGCGTCGAGTTCCTGTGCGTGCTCTCGGTGCTCGGCGTGGCGATGCTGCTGCCGTTCTACCTGGCGCAGACCTTCGTCGCCCCGTCGCCCTGGCCGACCTGGCCCGCGGCCCTCGCGCTCGTCTACGTCGGCCTCGCCGCGTCGGTCGCGGCCTTCATTCTCTGGAACCGCGCCGTCGCCATCGTCGGCGCCAACGCCGCCGGCTTCACGCTGCACCTGCTGCCCGCGTTCGGCACGCTGCTCGCGATCGCGTTCCTCGGCGAGCAGTTCGCCGCCTACCACGCGATCGGCGTCGCCACGATCCTCGCCGGCGTGGTGCTCGCCACTGCCTAGTTCCTTCGGCGCAGCCGCGCGCAAAGATGGGCGCGCGGGCGCTGCTTAACATCTTCCTCATGTTCCGCGCCGCCGCCCTCATGACCCTGCTCCTTGCCGCGTCCTCCTCCGCCGTCGCCGGCCTGCGCGGCGACCTCGATGCGCTCGCCCACCAGCGCATTTTCTTCGCCCACCAGTCGGTGGGCGCCAATATCCTCCAGGGCGTGCGCGAGCTCGCGTCCGAGGCAGGCGTGCCCGTGCGCATCGATGACATCTACGTCGAGCGCAATGGCGAGCCGCTGCAGAAGCTCGCCAACTTCGACGCCGCGCTCGGCGCGGGCTCGCGCTACGACATCGCGCTGGTCAAGTTCTGCTACGTCGACGTGAATTCCGCCACCGATGCGAAGGCGCTGTTCGCGCGCTACCAGGAGACGCTCGCCGCGCTGCGCAAGCGCAACCCGCGAACCACCTTCGTCCACGCCACGCTGCCGCTCACTACCGTCCAGACCGGGCTCAAGGCGCTCGCCAAGCGCACGCTGGGCCGCGAGCCCTCGGGAACCGTGGAGAACGTGCGCCGCGAGGAGTACAACGCGCTCCTGCGCAGGACTTATGGCGGACGCGAGCCGATTTTCGATCTGGCGCGCCTGGAGTCGACTGCGCCCGACGGCTCTGCGGTGAGAGTTTCCTGGGAAGGCATGGTCGCGCCGGCGCTCTCGCCGGCGTGGACCGACGACGGGGGGCACCTGAACGAGGCCGGCCGCCTGCGCGCGGCGCGCGAGTTCATCCACGTGCTCGCCGGGGCCGCTATTCGCGCATCACGCGCAAGGCTCTAGAGCCCGCACGCTCGCCGAGCATGCATAATCCGTCGCCATGCCCGACGTGGCGACATTCGACGCCGGCGGCTATCGCTACCTCAAGGCCGGCTACCAGTTCTCGAGCGGCGTCGCCGCGCTGCCCGGCTTCGAGCTCGAGCGCGCGCGCCTTGCGACGCCGCTGCCGCTCGAGGCCGGCTACCGCCTGATCGAGAAGCATCTGGCCGCGCTCGGCCGGCCAGCCACGGCGCTCGCCGCGTGCGAGCTGCGCTCGGCGGAGCCTTTCACCGAAAAGGGCTTCGATGAGTTCAACCGCCGCTATGTGAAGACGCTCGAGCGCTGGGGCCTTTACCGCGACGGGGCGAACCCCGTCGCGCGCACCAACGTCTGTCCGCAGTACGACAAGCCCGCGCAACCCTGCCTGTATGCGTTCTCCTACAGCGTGCCGGGGAAACACCGCAGCTTCGTCGTCGCCGGCGGCGCGGAAGTGCGCGGCGGACCGGAAGGCTACGCGACGCGCACGGTACGCTACGGGGAGAGCTCGCCGGACGCGCTGCGCGACAAGGTGCGCTTCGTTGTCGCCCTCATGGAGCAGAGGCTCGCCGCGCTCGGCTTCTCCTGGCGCGACGCCGCCGTTACCCGCGCCTACACGGTGCACGACATCGGCGCGCTCGTCGGCCCCGAGATCGTGGCGCGCGGCGCGGCCGCCGCGGGGCTCACCTGGCACCTTGCGGCGCCGCCGGTGGTCCAGCTCGAGTTCGAGATGGACGTGCGCGCCACGGCGCGCGAAATCGTCGTTTAGCTAAAGTATCGCCCGCATGGTCGAGCTCGCCTGCCATCCCGGCGTGTCCAGCCGCGCGCTGCGCGCGGTGTCCGCCCGCGCGTCGCGCACCCCCGAAGGGAAGCTGTCGCTGCACTATTCGCTGCAGGGGGATATCGAGCGGCTGCTCGTGCCGCCGCCGCAGCCCGCGCGCATCGGCTGGAAGCTCTGGCGCCATACCTGCTGCGAGGCCTTCATCCGCCCCAGTCCCGGCGAGGGCTACTACGAGTTCAACTTCTCGCCCTCCGGCGAATGGGCGGCATACGCCTTCAGCGGCTACCGCCAGGGCGCGCCGCGCGCCGATCCCGCGCTCGACCCCCAGATCGCGCTCGAGCGCACCGCGGAATCGCTCGAGCTGTATGCGCTGGTCGACCTGCCCCGTTTGTCCATTCACGGGCCGGTGCGCCTCGGTCTTTCCGCGGTGATCGAGGAGCACGACGGGACCCTTTCCTACTGGGCGCTGCGCCACCCGGCGGCGCGCCCGGATTTCCACCACGCCGACTCCTTCGCGCTGAGCCTCGATGAAGTTCGGGATTGACCGCCTGGTCGAGGAGCCCGCGCTGCGCAAGCCGCTTGCCGGCCGGCGCGTCGCGCTGCTCGCGCATCCCGCTTCGGTCACTCAGGACCTCGTCCACGGCCTGGATGCGCTTTCCGCCCTGGGGGATGTCCGGCTGACGGCGGCGCTTGGGCCGCAGCACGGCCTGCGCGGCGACAGGCAGGACAACATGATCGAGTCGCCGGACTTCACCGACCCGGCGCACGGCATCCCGGTGTTCAGCCTGTACGGCAAGGTGCGCAAGCCCACCGCGGCGATGCTCGATGCGTTCGACGTGCTGCTCGTCGACCTGCAGGACCTCGGCTGCCGCGTCTACACCTTCATCACCACGCTGCGCTACGTGCTCGAGGCTGCCGCCGAGCGCGGCAAGAGCGTGTGGGTGCTCGACCGTCCCAATCCCGCCGGCCGCGTCGTGGAGGGCACGCGGCTCGCCGCCGGCTGGGAGAGCTTTGTCGGCGCAGGCCCGCTGCCGATGCGCCATGGCCTCACCATGGGCGAGCTCGCGCAATGGTTCGTGCGCCACCTCAAGCTCGACGTCGAGCTGCGCGTGATCGCGATGCAGGGCTGGCGCCCCGACGCCGCGCCGGGCTTCGGCTGGCCGCTCGAGCGCGTCTGGATCAACCCGAGCCCGAATGCACCTAACCTGGCAATGGCGCGCTGCTACGCGGGCACGGTGATGCTCGAGGGGACGACGCTTTCGGAAGGGCGCGGCACCACGCGGCCGCTCGAGGTCATGGGCGCACCCGATATCGAGGTCGCTTCTTTGCTGAAGGAAATGCAATCCATCGCGCCCGAATGGCTGCAGGGTTGCCGGCTGCGCGAGTGCTGGTTCGAGCCGACTTTCCACAAGCACGTCGGCAAGCTCTGCGCCGGCCTGCAGATCCATGCGGAGGGCCCGGCCTACGAGCACGGCAGGTTCCGGCCGTGGCGGCTTGTCGCCGCGGCGTTCAAGGCGCTGCGCCGGCTGCGGCCCGACTATCCGCTGTGGCGCGATTTCGAGTACGAGTACGAGCGCGGCCGGCTCGCGATCGACCTGATCAACGGCGGCGAGACGTTGCGCCGCTGGGTGGATGACAGCCACGGGTCGGCCGCGGACCTGGATGCGCTGGCGCGGCCCGACGAAGACGCATGGCGGGCGGAGCGCGACGCGGTGCTTCTCTATCGCTGAATTCTGCTACAGTCGCGGCCGATGCATCCTGCAATCCAGGGCGCGCTGGTCGGTCTCGCCGTCGGGGCGTTCCTCGTCATCACCGAGTACCTGCTGCTCCGCAAGGACGTCAAGGAGCGCGCGGACAAGCTCAAGCGCGTGGCGCAATTCGACCAGACCGAGCGCCGGCGCATGACGTCGATGTTCCGCTTCTCGCTGATCCTGCCGTTCGCCTTCGCGCTCGCCTTCTACCTGATCTGGGACTGATGGCGAAGCCTCCGCCGCCCGGGCGTCGCGCCGACGACATGACGGCCGACGAAGTGAAGCAGTTCTGGCACGGCTTCTGCGAGCGGCGCAACGTCGACCCGGCCACGCGCGCGCGCGGCGACGCCAAGATCGACGAGGATCCGGACTACTGGGCCGACCAGACGATGCTCAAGCTGCTCGAGTCGGTCTCGACTTAGATCGCGGCCCATTACTCATTTCCAGTCGTCCTCGTCCGGGGGCAGCGGCGCGACGTCGGGCATCTTGTCCTTGCGATGCCGGAAGCCGTAAAGGAACATGCCGCCGATGCCCGCCAGCACGAGAAGGAGGAACATGGCCAGCCAGAAGGTGCTCGTCGTCATGGCGCTCGCCCTCTGGGCCTGTACCGGGGCTGCTCAGGACGCATATCCCAATAGACCGCTGCGCATAGTGGTTGGTTTTACGCCCGGCGGCGGTCCCGATATCACCGCGCGGCATGTCGCGCAGCGCCTGGCCGAGTCGCTCGGCCAGCAGGTGATCGTCGAGAACCGTCCCGGCGCCGGCGGTACCGTCGCCGCGGCCATGGTGGTGCGCGCGGCGCCCGACGGCTACACGCTGCTCTCCGTGTCG
>Ga0075424_100000753_pt1 | contig 26425 bp, 26 predicted proteins | sample SoiMethybrSBSTD3_FD_75301 | JGI IMG/M metagenome (GOLD analysis project Ga0075424, IMG submission 75301) | Bulk soil microbial communities from a Populus tree surrounding site in Tennessee, USA - Soil MetaG P. TD hybrid SBSTD3 | ecosystem: Environmental > Terrestrial > Soil > Tree plantation... | reverse complement strand
CGGCGAGCTGGCCGCAGGCCGCGTCGATGTCGCCGCCGTGGGAGCGGCGATAGCTCGATGCGACGCCCCGCCGGCGCAGCTCGGCCGCAAAGGCCTCGACCCGGTCGGGCGGGGAGCCGCGGTAGCCGGCGGCGGTGGGGTTGTAGGCGATCAGGTTCACGTGGAATCCCTCGCCGGCACCCAGCAGCCGCGCGAGCCGGCCGGCCTCGGCGGGGGAGTCGTTGACGCCGTCGAGCAGCAGGTACTCCACGAAGATACGCCGGCCGGTGCGGGCGCGATAGTCGCGGCAGGCGCGCATGAGCCGGGCGAGCGGGAACCGTTTCGTCACCGGCATCAGCGTCTCGCGCAGCTCGTCGGTGGGCGCGTGCAGGGAGAGGGCGAGCCGGAGCTGCAGCGGCTCCTCCGTCATCCGCTCGATGCCCGGCACCCAGCCGGCGGTCGAGATCGCCACGTGGCGGGCGCCGAGGCCGTACCCGCCGGGGTCGGTGATCATGCGGCAGGCCTCGAGCACGTTGTCGTAGTTCAGGAACGGCTCGCCCATGCCCATCATCACCACGTTCCCGACGCTCGCACCGCGGTCGCGCAGGATCCGCGCCAGCGCCAGCACCTGCTCGACGATCTCGCCGGAGCGCAGGCTGCGGCCGAGGCCCATCTCGCCGGTCGCGCAGAACGTGCAGGCGAGCGGGCAGCCCGACTGGGAGGAGAGGCACGCCGTCCGCCGGCCGCGGTGCCGCATCGCCACCGCCTCGACCGGGAAGCCGTCGCGCGTCGTGAGCCGCAGCTTGATGGTGCCATCGGCCGATTCGCGCACCTCGTCGACCGTGAGCTCGGCCAGCGGCTCGGCCTCGGAAAGGCGCCGCCGCAGCGCCAGAGGCAGCCCGGTCATGCCGTCGTAGTCGGCCGTCAGGGTGCGCGTGGCGGCCTGGTAGACCTGGCGCGACCGGTAGCGGGGCTCACCCCATTCGGCCAAAAGGGCTTCGACGCGTGCGAAATCCACCGTGGTAGTGTGACTTGAAACCGGCGATCTCGAGGGAGGTGGGCCAGATGCCCACGAAAATGAAAACCGACAAGATGGCCGAGACGCTCACTCCGCTCGTCACACGTGTGGCGAACGACGAGGAGCTACGGGCACACGCACTGACGGCGCTCGACTCGGCGAAGACCATCTACGCCAAGATCCAGGCGGACGGCCCGCGCAAGGCCGCGACGTCGCGAGCCGTGACCGACGAGGTCATGAAGGCCGCCGGCGAGCTCAAGGTCGCAGCCGCCCGGCTCTCCGACAAGCCCGCCAAGAAGAGCCGCAAGTTCGGCCGCCTGCTCATCGGCGGCGCCATCGCGGTGGCCGCGGCGATCGGCATCAAGAAGGTTCTCTCGTCCGACGAGGACGAGTTCGACTACGAGCCCTGAGATGGGCGACGGGAGCCGAGAGGCGGCCGAGGCCGCCATCGACGTCCTGCTGCAGGAGCGGCGCGAATTCCCGCCACCGGCGGAGTTCGTCTCCCAAGCGGTCGTCTCGGATCCCAGCGTCTACGAGCACGCGGAGGCCGACCTGGACGGGTTCTGGCTCGACCAGACCCGCAGCCTCCTCGACTGGTTCGAGGAGCCGACCAAGGGGCTCGAGTGGGACCCGCCGCACTGCACGTGGTTCGCAGACGGCGTCCTGAACGTCAGCCACAACTGCCTCGACCGGCACGTCGCCGCCGGTCGAGGCTCGAAGGTCGCCTACCACTTCGTCCCCGAGCCGGTCGGCGAGGAGGAGCGGGCGATCACCTACGCCGAGCTCCTCGCGGACGTCTGCCGGATGGCGAACGCCCTGCGCGGGCTCGGCATCGGCAAGGGCGACGTCGTCGGGATCTACATGGGCATGGTGCCGGAGCTCCCCGTCGCGATGCTGGCCTGCGCCCGGATCGGCGCGCCGCACGTGGTCGTCTTCGGCGGGTTCTCGGCGGAGTCGCTGGGGGAGCGGCTCGAGTCGACGGGTGCCAGAGCGCTCATCACCCAGGACGAGGCGTGGCGGAAGGGCGCAGGGGTCGCGCTCAAGACGACCGCCGACGAGGCCGTCAACCTGGCGCCGTCGGTCGAGAGCATGATCGTCCTGCGCCGCACCGGGGCCGAGGTGCCGATGCAGGAGGGGCGCGATCACTGGTGGCACGACCTCGTGCCCGGGCAGGAGGACACGTGCGAGCCCGAACGGGTCGAGGCCGAGCACATGCTCTATGCGCTGCACACCTCCGGGACGACCGCGAAGCCCAAGGCCGCCGTCCACACGTCGGGCGGCTACCTCACATACGTGGCCCTGACGCACAAATGGATCTTCGACATCCACGACGACGACGTGTGGTGGTGTGCCGCCGACATCGGCTGGGTCACCGGGCACAGCTACATCGTCTACGGCCCGCTCGCCAACGGCGCGACCGGCGTCCTCTACGAGGGCGATCCGATGTTCCCCGGGCCCGAGCGCCACTGGCAGATCATCGATCGGTACAAGGTGACGCAGTACTACACGGCGCCGACCTTGATCCGGGCGTTCATCAAGTCCGGGCCCGAGATCCCGGCCATGCACGATCTCGCGTCGCTTCGGCTCCTCGGCACCGTCGGCGAGCCCATCAACCCCGAGGCCTGGGTGTGGTACTGGAAGTTCATCGGCGGCGAGCGCTGCCCGATCGTCGATACGTGGTGGCAGACCGAGACGGGCGGCATCCTCATCACGCCGCTGCCCGCCGTCGTCACCCAGAAGCCCGGCTCGGCGACGCGCCCGTTCCCCGGGATCGCGGCATCGGTGGTCGACGACCACGGGAATCCCGTCGAGCGCGGCAAGGGCGGCTACCTGGTCATCACCCGGCCGTGGCCGGGCATGTTCCGCACGCTCTACCGCGACGACGAGCGCTACGTCTCGAACTACTTCTCGCGCTTCGGCGTGCGCACGTACTTTCCCGGCGACGGCGCCCGCCAGGACGAGGACGGCGACTTCTGGCTCCTCGGCCGCGTGGACGACGTGATGAACGTCTCCGGCCACCGGCTCTCGACGATCGAGCTCGAGTCGACGCTGGTCGAGCATCCGGCGGTGGCCGAGGCCGCCGCAACCGCGGCGCCCGACTCGTTCACCGGGCAGACGCCGCTCTGCTTCGTCCTGCTGCGCTCCGGCTACGAGCCGTCAGACGAGCTCGCGGCCGAGCTGCGCGAGTGGATCGGGCAGAAGATCGGCAAGATCGCCCGCCCCAAGGCCGTGATCATCGCCGACGACCTGCCGAAGACGCGGTCGGGCAAGATCATGCGCCGGCTCCTGAAGGACATCGCCGAGGGCCACGAGCTGGGCGACACGACGACGCTCCGCGACCCGGCCGTCGTCGACGACCTGAAGCGCCGCGCCGACGAGATCCTCGCGTCGAGCCGCTGACAGCTGAAAAATTGGTGCCTGACACCAATTTTTCAGCTTGAGGGCTCGCCGACGGGTGGGTGGAGCGCGCGCCAGCCGAGCTGCACCGCGACGATGACCAGCATGACGGCGAAGATGCGCTCCAGCGTCTGGTTGGCGATCGAGGTCGCCACGATCTCGCCGACCTTCGTCATCGGCACGGAGGCGATGCCGACGATGAGCGCGTCGCGCCAGTTGACCGTGCCGTAGCGCGTCTGCCTCCAGGCCCCGACGGCGATCACCGGCACCATCGCCGCGAGCGACGTCGCGACGGCGACGTGGGCGGTGTGGCCGAGGAAGATCAGCGTCGGCACGAAGATGATGCCGCCACCCACCCCGAAAAGGGCCGAGAGCGTGCCGGCGAGGACGCCGAGGGCGACTGCGACGAGCTCGTGGCTCATACCGCCAGCTTCACCGCGGTCAGAAGCAGGAACCCGGCGAACGCGAGCGTGACCGCTCGGGTGGTGACGCGCTGGTGCAGCCACGCCCCGAAGACGGCGCCGACCACGGCGGGCAAGCCGATCAGCGCTGCATCGCGCCAGGCCACGTTCCCGGCCTGTGCGTGCGACGCGGCGGCTGCGATCGCTGTCAGGAGAATGGCCGCCAGCGAGGTCGACATGGCCCGCTTCGGCTGGTAGCCGGCGCCGGCGACAAGGAGCGGGACGATCAGGATCCCGCCCCCGACCCCGAGCACACCCGAGAGGAACCCGGCCGTCAGTCCGATGCCCACGAGGGCCAGGGTCCGCTCTGACACACCGATAGTGTACGAGCCCGTGGACCGGAGCCTGGCGAGTCTCGTGGCACCCTTGAGGGCCGATCCGCGGCACAGCGGCGTGGTGTGCGACATCGACGGCACGCTGGCGCCGATCGCCGCGACGCCCGACGACGCCCGGGTGATCCCGGAGGCGCTCGACGTCCTCGACCGGCTGACGCGGGTCTACGCGCTCGTGGCCTGCGTGACCGGCCGGCCCGCCGCCCAGGCCCGGCGCATGGTGCCGCTCGACGCCGTCGCGATCTCCGGGAACCACGGCCTCGAGGTGTGGCGCGACGGCGCCGTCCACCTGGCCCCGCAGGCCGCCAAGTACGTCGAGCCGATGGCCGATGCGCTCCAGCTCGTGCGAAACGACGGCCTTCTGCCCGAGCTCGGCTGCCAGATCGAGGACAAGGGGATCACCTTCACCATCCACTTCCGCGGCTCGCCCCGCGCCGACCACGCGGCCCGCTACCTCGAGACGCAGATCGTGCCGAAGCTGGAGCGGGCGGGGCTCGCGTCGAGCTTCGGACGGATGGTGCTCGAGGTGCGCCCGCCGGTCGCCGTCGACAAGGGCGCGGCGGTGAAGCGCCTGCGCGGGCGCCGGCACATCACGGAGATCCTGTTCGTCGGCGACGACTCGAGCGACGTCGACGCGTTTCGGGAGGCAACCGTGCGGGTCGCCGTGCGATCGCCCGAGGCTCCGCGCGCGCTCCTGGCTGCGGCGGACGCCGTCGTCGAGGGCCCGGCGGACGTGGTCGAGCTCCTCGAGCACCTCGCCGAGGCGACCGGCTGACGGCCCGTTGCGACCCGCCCCGGGCACCCGTACCCTGGAAGGGTGAGAGCCGCTGACACCATCGCCGTCGACGTCCATCCGGCCGAGCTGGCCGAGATCGCTCCGGACGTGGTCGACGTCTATGCCGCCCTGCGGGCGCAGTTCTACTGGGCCGACCGGGTCATCGTGAACCCGGCCGCGGTCGAGCCCGAGGTGCTCGACGGCGAGATCGTCGGCCCCACGATTCGTTAACCGGATCGAAACCGGATCTCTGCCAATTCTTCGCCCTAGGTGAACGTCCGCGGGCGTAGGGTGACCGCCGATAGGAGGCACTCTTCACCGGAGGACGCAGATGAGACGTGCAGTTTTGGTGGTCGCCGTGTGCGCGCTGGGAGCCGCCGCGGCGCCGGCCGCCGCAGCGATCCCACCGCCCGGCGTTCCCAACGCCAACCACCGAGTCGGACACCCGGCCAACAAGATCGCGCCCGGGTTCACGCTGACCAAGATCGCCCAGGGGTCGGACCCGCTCGAGAACCCGTCCGGGCTGATCACCAAGTTCGGCTTTCTGAACGACGGCTCGACCCAGCCGGTCGAGCCCACCAAGACCGAGCCCGACCAGAACACCTACCTGGTCTTCAAGCACGGCCTCCCTGGGCCGACGCATGGCTACGACTACGGCACGCACTTCCTCTTCCAGCCGCACGAGCTCTTCGAGGGCGACCTCGCGTACGTCACGCGCATCAACCTCGACGTGACCGACCCGGCGCATCGCATCACCCTCTTGACGCCGGTCGGAGCGGACGGACTCACTCACCTGAACTCGCTCGATGGCAGCACATGGGATCCGTTCACGCACACGCTCCTCGCCACGCAGGAGAACGACAACGCCGCCGCCCCGATCCAGCTCTCGATGGACTGGCCGGCGAAGCGAACCACGCTTGAGGCGATCGGCCGCGGCGGCTACGAGGGCATCCACCCCGACGACCAGGGGAACCTCATCCTGGCCGAGGACGTCGGCGGCACCGAGGTGAGCGTCGACCCGTCGAATCCGGCCGCTCCCGAGGTCGCAAAGCAGCCGAACTCGTTCATCTACCGGTTCGTGCCGACGAACCGGGCTGATCTGACGAAGGGCGGGAAGCTGCAGGCGCTCCAGGTCACGATCAACGGCCACGCGGTGCGGTTCCATGCCGCGAACCCGTCGGGTGATGTCTTCTCGCAGGATCGGCTCAAGCTGCACACGCTTGGCACGTCCTGGCCGGCGAAGTGGATCACGATCCACAACACCGCCACGAACGGCACGGCGCCGTTCGACGCCAACGCGCTCGCCAAGGCCGCGGGGGCAACGCCCTTCGAGCGGCCCGAGAACCTCCAGTTCCGGCCCGGATCTGGCTTCCACACGTTCGTCTTCGCGGCGACCGGTGACACGAATGCCGACGCGGGCTCCGTGCCGGCGCTCGCAAAGCGAGGCTCGTGGGGGAGCCTCTTCACCGTGCGGATCGGCGCCGGCGGCCAGGGGCACATCTCGATCCTGGCGCTCGGCGATGCGACACACGCCGCGTTCGACAACGTGGCGTTTGCCGACCCCTCGACGCTCCTCGCCGCCGAGGATCGCGGTGACGGACTGCACGCGCAGCTCAACACGCTCGACTCGCTCTGGGCATACGACATGACCGATCCGGCGCACCCGGTGCGGTTCATCGCCGAGGGACGCGACCCGGCAGCCCAGCACGACGCCGCGCTCCTCGATGCCGGCACGCCGGGCTTCCAGAACGAGGGTGACAACGAGGTGACCGGCGTGCACGTCTCGTCGGGCTCTCCATTTGTCGCCGGAATGCAGGGGCGCGTGGGCGCGTTTGCCGGTGCGCGGTGGTTCTTCACCCAGCAGCACGGGAAGAACCAGCTCTGGGAGATCCTCCCGGAAGCCTCGTAGCCGAACCGCGGAGCTATGGCCCGAGCTGCGCCTGCAGCTCGGGCCATTCGCGCGTGTTGACGACATTCGCCGCCGTCGCCCAGCCGCGCCGGGCGGTCGCCACGCCGTAGCGCAGGTAGTCGAGGGCCGCGACCGAGTGGGCGTCCGTGTCGACCGCGAGGAGGGCACCGGCCTCGACAGCCAGCCGCACGTGCGTGTCGCGCAGGTCGAGCCGCTCGGGCTGGCAGCTCACCTCGACGATCGTCCGCGTCTCGACCGCCTTGCCGATCACGGCCTCGATGTCGAGCGGGTTCGGCTCGCGACTGCCGATTCGGCGGCCGGTGGGATGGCCCAAGACGTCGACGTGCGGGTTCTCGAGCGCGGCGCAGATCCGCTTGGTCTGGTCGGCCGCCGAGAGGCGATGCGAGGCGTGGACGCTCGCCACCACGACGTCGAGCTCGGCAAGGAGCTCGTCGGAGTAGTCGAGCGAGCCGTCGCGCAGGATGTCGACCTCGGCCCCCGCCAGGAGCACGAAGTCCGGCGCGAGCGTCTCGGCCAGCGCGCGCACCCGCTCGACCTGCTCGCGCATCCGGCCGGCATCGAGCCCCATCCCGAACCCGACGGCCGGGGAGTGGTCCGTGACGTTCATGTACCCGTAGCCGCGGGCCCGGGCCGCCGCGACCATCTGCTCGAGCGTCGCCTTCCCGTCCGACCAGTCGGTGTGCGTGTGCAGATCGCCCCGGATCTGGCCGATCTCGAGGAGGTCGGGGAGCTTCCCCTTGCGGGCCGCCTCGATCTCGCCCCGGTTCTCGCGCAGCTCCGGCGGGATCCACTCGAGGCCGAGCCGCTCGTAGACCTCGGCCTCCTCCTCGCACGCCAGCACCTCGCCGGTCTCGACCTCCTCGATGCCGTACTCGCTCACCTTGAGCCCTGCGCGCACGGCCGCCTCGCGCAGCGCGACGTTGTGGTGCTTGGAGCCGGTGAGGTGCTGGAGCAGATTGCCGTACACCTTCGGCGGCACCATGCGCAGTTCGACCACCGTGCCATCGTGGGCGACCGCGGCGATCCTGTTGTCGCCGCGCGAGGCAACCTGGGCGACCCACTCCTGGGCGACGAACGCCTCCCCTGCTGTGAGCCGGTTGGAGACCGCCGCGACGATGTCGATGTCCTTGCCCGTCTCCGCGAACCGGCGCAGGCTGCCGGCCGGCTGGCAGCGCACGACCGCCTCGCAGCGGCCCAGCTCCTCGACGATCCGCTCTGCCAGCGGCAGGAGGCGGCCGATCGACGTGCGCCGCACCGGGGTGCCGTCGCCGTCCTTCAGCCCCTCGAGGATCGCCTCCTCGGTCTTCTGGCCCAGGCCTCCCAGATCGCGGATGCGCTTGGCTTCCGCCGCCTCGCGCACCTGCTCGACGGTCTCGAGGCCGAGCTCCGAGAAGATCCGCCGCGCCGTCTTGGGGCCGATCCCGGGGATGTGCATGATGACGATCGCGCCGGGCGGATTTCGCTTCACGAGCTTGTCGAGCGCGGAGATCTCACCGCTCTCGAGGAGCTCGCCCACCTTGGCCGCGACCGTCTCGCCGACGCCGGGAAGCGACGTGAGCCGGCCCTCCGCCGAGAGCCTGGCCACGGACTCGGGGGTCTCGCGCAGCGACTTCGCCGCCCGGCGGTAGGCGAGGATCCGATAGACGACCGCGCCCTCCAGCTCGAGCAGATCGGCCATGAGCTCGAAGCGGTCGGCGATCGCGCCGTTCGTCAGCTGCTGCTCGGTGGCCATGGGGGGATGATACGAACGCGAGTGGCTCCGGCTACCAGGTTGGCGGGCTTCGCTGGTACATTGAGAGTGTCATGGGACGGTGGCTGCACTCCGCCGGAGCCAAGGCCGCGGCGGGTGCCGCGGTGGCCGTTGTCGTTGGAGTCACCGCCGTCGCCGCCTACGGCATCTCGTCGCGTGCGGATCTCGGCGCCGTGACGCCGCTCGCGGGCGCGAACGTGAATTCGGCGACCCCGCCGATCTCGGTCGGCGTCTCGAACGCCTCGCACCTGGGCCGCTACACGCTTCGGATCGACGGCCGCGACGTGACGACGCAGAGCTCGCTCTCCGGCGGGTCGATCCAGCTCGCCGGGATGCACCTGGCCGACGGGCGTCACACCGTGTCCGTCCGGGCGACGGGCGACGGCTTGCTCGGAAGCGCGGTCAGCCGCTCATGGGCGTTCACCGTCGACACCCACGCGCCGCGGCTCCAGCTGGGCGCCGTTCCGCACGGCTGGGTGCGCACGCACACGCTCGACCTGACCGGCCACACGGAGCCGGGCGTCCGCGTGACCGCGGCGGCCGACGTCGTCACCGCGCACGCGATCTCCAGGAGCGACGGCAGCTTCGCGCTGTCGCTCGGGGTCTCGGACGGGACATTCCCGGTCTCCGTCACCGCCGCCGACGCCGCCGGGAACCAGCGCACGTCCACGGTCGACATCGAGGTCGACGCCACGGCGCCCGACGTCGCCATCTCCCTCCCGTCCGTCATCCACTCGAGCCGGCCGATTCTCGCCGTCAAGGTGACCGACACCGCACCGGCACACGAGACCGTGCGGCTCGACGGCCTGCGCACACAGCCCGGCATGCGCCCGGCGATCCCGCTCTCGCAGGGCCGCCACACGCTCTCGGTGGCCGCGCACGACAAGGCCGGGAACCGGACGGAGAAGCGGATCCGGTTCGTCGTCGACTCGACGGAGCACCTCGGCGACGCCACGCTGCGCCAGGGCGCGATCGGCAAGGACGTGAGCGACCTCCAGAAGCTCCTGAAGCGGCAGGGCTTCCTGCACGCCAAGCCGAGCGGCGTCTACTCGGGCGGCACCGTGGCTGCGGTGAAGGCGTTCCAGAAGGCGAGCAGCCTGCCCGTCGACGGTGCCGTCGGCGTCTACACGCTGGGCGCCCTGTCCGGCCGGATCGAGATCGACCAGTCGTCCCACCTGCTCACGCTGGAGCGCTTCGGGCACGCCAACGTGACGTTCCCGGTCGCGGTCGGCCAACCCGCCTACCCGACGCCCGACGGCCACTTCACGATCATCAGCAAGGTCGAGAACCCGACCTGGGTGCCGCCGCCGGACGCCCCCTGGGCGCAGGGCGCCGTGCCGATCCCGCCGGGGCCCGGCAACCCGCTCGGGACCCGCTGGATGGGCCTCTCGGCGCCGGGTGTCGGCATCCACGGAACCGACGACCCGTCGTCGATCGGCTACAGCGTCTCGCACGGCTGCATCCGCATGCAGATCCCCGACGCGGAGCGGCTCTTCACCATGGTCAGCCTGGGAATGAGCGTCTACATCCACGCATAGAGATGGTTGATTCCCAACTCCCGCACGCCTGGACGCCCTTCTCCACCGGGCAACCCGGATCGAGCGGGGCTGCGGCTGCGAACCGTCGCATCGCCACGTCCTCGGTCGACCCAATATCAACTGATATTGGGCCTCCCTGCGTCCTTGCGCTGCTCGCTTCTCGCCGCCCAGGACGTAACGGGCGTCGGGAATCACCCATCTCGCACGGGGTATAGTCCAGCCATGGCCGAGCGCATGCTCGAGGTGACCGACTCCAACTGGGACGCCGAGGTCGTCGGCTCCGACCAGCCGGTCGTCGTCGACTTCTGGGCGCCGTGGTGCGGCCCCTGCCGGGTGATGGATCCGATCCTCGACGAGCTCGCCGGCCAGCACGCCGGCCGCGTCAAGTTCACCAAGCTGAACGTGGACGACAACTTCCAGACCGCGGCCCGCTACGACATCCTCTCGATCCCGACCGTCATGGTCTTCGAGGGCGGCCAGATGCAGAAGAAGCTGATCGGCGCGCTCCCGCGGCGGCGGATCGAGGACGAGCTCTCGACCTGGCTCGGCGCCGGGTCAGGCGCGTAGCAGCGAGAGCACCGCGACCCCGGCGAAGATGACCGCTGCGCCGGCACGCTGACGCAGCCCGAGCCGCTCGCCGAACACCACGTAGCTCGTTGCCGCCGCGACGGCGGCGAACTGCGACGCGAGGACAGCCGGGATCGCGACGCCGTTTTCCGACCCGCCGATGAACGCTGCGAACCCGATCAGCTCGGCAAGCGCCGAGAACGTCACCATCCACCACACCCGGCCGGGGCGCGGCAGCGACCGGGTGACCAGGAGCGGGCCGGCGATCGCGGTCACGCCGATCGCCCGGGCCACCAGGATCGTCCACAGCGCTCCCAGCTCCTCGCCGGCCTTCGCGCTCCCGACCAGGCCGATGCCGAAGCTGCAGGCGGCGATCATGGCGTAGAGCGACGGGCGCAGGTGGATGTCGGTGGCCGACCCGCGCAGCGTGACGACGACGATCCCGAGCGCGATCACGCCGAGGCAGATCGCGACCCCCAGGGTCAGCCGCTCTCCGAGGGCGATCGAGAGCAGCGCCGCGAGCGCACCCTCGGTCGAGGCGATCGGCGCCACCACCCCGACCTTCCCGACCCGCAGCGCCCGGTACATCATCGAGAGCCCGAAGGCCGATCCGATGCCGGCGGCGACCGCCCACGCCCAGGCCGACCCGGAGATGTCGTGCGGGATGCCCGAGAGCGGGGCCAGCGCGAGCGTGAGCGCGCCGCCGATGAGCATGACCCACGCCAGGGCGCCCTGCGAGCCGATGGCCTTCGTCGAGCGCGACGCGACCACCGTCGAGAGGCCCCACATGACGGCGGCCGTGAGCCCTGCGAGGACCGAGATCACGCGAAATGGTCCCAGCCGCGAAGCGTGCGGGGCGCACCCGTCGCGTCGAGGAGCAGCACGTCCGGCTCGGCGGTGAGCCGGCCGACGACGGTCACCGGCACGGGCGGCTCGGCGCCGGGTGGAAGCGCCGCCAGGAGCTCGTAGTCCTCGCCGCCCGCCGCCGCCTGCTCGACGGTGGCGCCGGGCGCGCGCGGCAGCCGCTCGAGCTCGACGACGGCGCCCGTCCCCGATGCCCGGGCCAGGCGCTCGGCGTCGGTCGCGATCCCGTCGGAGAGGTCGATCATGGCGGTGGCGACGGCTGCCAGCGCGCACCCCTCCTCGATCCGCGGCGTGATGCGCCCGGCGTACCCGGCTGCGGCCTGGCCGCCCAGCTGGCCCGTGACGACGAGGACGTCGCCGGGCTGGCCGCCGGAGCGCCGCACCGGCCGCTCGGAGCGCCCGATGGCCGTCACCGACACGATCAGGACCGGCGCCCGCGACAGGTCGCCGCCGGCGATGGGAACGCCGTGCTCGCTCATGCCGGCCGCGATCTCGGCGGCGTCCTCGAACCCGGGCGGGAGCCCGAACGCCGCCAGGAGCGCCACCGGCCACGCCCCCATCGCCGCCAGGTCCGAGAGGTTGGCCGCGGCCGCCCGGTGCCCCACGTCGCGGGGGCACATGCGGGCCAGGTCGAAGTGGACGCCCTCCACCAGGACGTCGGTCGAGGCGACCGTGCCGTCGTCGAGGACCGCGCCGTCGTCACCGATCCCGAGCGCGACCCCGCCGGACGGCGGCCCGACGGCTCGCGCGATCGCCGAGACCAGCGCATCCTCTGGTAGCATGGCGCGCAATGTACTCGTCGCTGCATCTCGGCTTCGCCTTTACCAGGGACACCGGAGGCGGCTGAGCGCACGCGACCACGCGAAGCGATCGAAGCGGCCTCCGGAGCACCGGGGGCCTTTTTCGTTTAAACGGAGGATCTGATGCCGGCGACCGTCGCCCATTTCGGAGAGGAGAACGCCTACGCCGCCGAGGCGGCAGGCCGGTTGTATCCCGACGCCGAGCTCGTGTCGTGCCGGTCGTTCGCGGACGTCATGCGCGCCGTGACCCGCGGCGAGGCGACCTGCGGCGTGCTCCCGATCGAGAACTCGCTCGCGGGCGTCATCCCCGAGACGTACGACCTGCTCGCACATGCGCCGCTCGCGATCGTCGACGAGGTGGTCATCGCCGTGCCCCACTGCCTGGTCGGCCTTCCGGGCACGAACATCGACGCGTTGGCGCGCATCCACTCCCACCCGGCCGCGCTGGCGCAATGCCGCCGGTTCCTGTCCTCCCTCCCGGACGCGCTCCCGGACGTCGCCCCGAGCACTGCCGGGGCCGCCCGCCGGGTCGCCGACGCTGCCGACCCGCGCCAGGCCGCGATCTCCTCGCGGGCGGCGGCGCAGCAGCACGGCCTGGACGTGCTCCTGAACGACGTGTCGGATCACGCTCAGAACTACACCCGCTTCGTCGCGGTCGCCGCCCACACCCGGATGGATCGCTCGAACGGCCAGGCCTGGCGGACGGCGGTGCGCTTCGTGACCCACCACCACCCGGGCGCGCTCGTCGACGCGATCGAGCCGCTCGGCCGCCACGCCGTCAACATGACCTCGCTCCAGTCGCGCCCGATCGCCGGGCGGCCGTGGAACTACCAGTTCTACGCCGACCTCGAGGGCCACCCGCTCGACGCGGCCGTCTCGGCAGCGCTGCGCGAGCTCGAGGAGCACGTGGCCGAGCTCGCCTATCTCGGCTGCTATCCGGCCGGCGAGCGACCGTAGGCCGATCCCCGGCCGAACCTCTCTGGTACACTCGCGCCCCGCGGGCGGTCAAGGGAAGCCGGTGCGAATCCGGCGCGGTCCCGCCGCTGTGAGGACGTCCGTTCCGGCGACACCGAAAGGTGGCCACTGGCCGAGAGGCCGGGAAGGCAGGCCGGGCGGCCCGGGAGACCGGGAGCCGCGTCCAAGCCAGAAGACCTGCCGCTCGCGATCTGACGTCGATGCCTCTCGAGGAAGGAGGACACGTTGCACAGGCTTCGCCTGACGTTCGCAGCGGCCGTTGCCGCCATTGCCATCCTGGTGGCCGCCGGTCCAGCCGCCGCCGCCAAGGTCCATGTCGCAGTTCGCGTCGAGGGCCCGGCCCACACCATCTTCGCCGGACGGCCCGTCCCGTTCACCGGCACGGTGAAGGGCCACGCGCTCTCGCAGCCCACTCCGCTCGGCTCGCTCATCACGGCGAGCCGGAACCACAACTTCGGCTTGGGCCTCACCTGGTTCTCGTGCTGTGGGTTCTTCGTCGACTCGATCGCCGGCCGCGCAGGTGACGCGTCGCACTTCTGGGCGTTCAAGGTCGGGCACGTGCTGTCGTCGGTCGGCGCCGGCTCGGTGAAGGCGGCCCCGGGGATGCACGCGCTCTTCTACTGGACGACGTTCGACGCCACGACGGGCGCCACGGAGCCGACGCTGGGCCTCAAGGGGCCGCGCACGGTCGAGCGAGGGTCGAGCGCGACGTTCACGGTCGTCGGCTACGACGACGCCGGGAACGCCACGCCCTCCGCGCATGCGTGGGTGTCGGTGAACGGCGCCGCGACACAGGCCGGCAGCCTGGGCAGGGTCACGGTCCGGTTCACGCGTACGGGGACGTACGCCGTGCGCGCCACCCACCCCGGCACGATCCGCTCGCGGACGGTATGGGTGCACGTCGGCTCCTCCTAGCCGGGGCGATCCTGGGGACGGTGGGCGGAGGCTGCGGCTCGCAGGCCGCGGCTCCGCCCCCCGGCCCTGCCGCGGTGACGGTCACCGTCACCCGTGAGTTCGGCCGGGTCCGGGTTGACGGCGCCCGGGCGGCACCGGACCAGTCGGCGCTCGATGCGCTGCGCCGCACCGCCAAGGTCGACACGGCCTACGGCGGCCGCTTCGTCGAGTCGATCGACGGCCTGCGCGGCGACCGCTCGGCCGGGTGGGACTGGCTCTACTTCGTGAACGGCGTCGAGGCCGACCGCGGGGCGGCCGACTATCGCCTTCGGCCCGGCGACCGGGAGTGGTGGGACTACCGCTACTGGAGCGACCTGATCCACGTGCCGGTCACGATCGGCGCCTGGCCCGAGCCGTTCGTGCACGGGTTCGACGGCCACCGGCCGAAGGCCGTCGACGTCACCGGCCTGCCCTGCTCGGCCGACGTCGCCGGGACGCTGCGGGCGGCCGGCGCGCGCCTCACCCAGAGCCCGTCGCCGTTCACCGTCCGGGTCGAGACCTTCGCCCAGGCGGCCGGCGCGCTCAGCCCGACCCTGTGGCGCGGCCGCGGACTCGCGGTGTACCTCGACGCCGGACGGGTGATGGTCTACCGCACGCCCGGCGGGCCGAAGCCCGAGCCGCAAGCGCATGCGCTGATCGCCGCCTACCAGCCCGGCGAGGCGACCGGCCGCTCCGCCGAGCTGATCGTGGCCGGCGACATCCCCAGGGCGGCCTGCGCGGCGGCTCGCACGCTGGCCGAGCATCCGAACGCGATCGCGAGCACGTATGCGGTGGCGCTCGACGGCGGCGGCCACGTCGTGGCGGCGGGGGGCCAGCGGTGAAGCCGCTCCCGGTCGCCCTCATGACCGGCGCCGTGGGCATCGCCGCGATCACGCTCGACAACCCGCTCTGGCCGACAGCGGCGGCGCTCGCCGGCGGGCTGCTCCTGACGGCGGCCGGCCCGCCGCGGCGGATCTACGCCGCCTTCGCGATCCTGACCGGCCTGACCGTGTTCCTCCTGGAACCGTTCGTGGCGGTGCAGGGCCTGACGACGCTCTGGCGCGGCCCCGACATCCCCATCCTCGACACCCAGATCACAACCGAGGAGCTGGCCTACGGCGCCGTGGCCGGGCTTCGGATCGCGGCCGCCGCGCTCGCCGCCGGGGCGTTCGTGCGCCTGGCCGACTCCGACCTCCTGCTGCGGGCGGTCGCCCGCGTGGCCCCCCGGTCGGCGATGATCGCCTCGCTCACGACGCAGATGCTTCCGGCCCTCGAGCGCGACGCCGCCGGCGTGCTGGTCGCGGCCCGCACACGGGCGGCGGCGGTCTCCCGCCCCGGCACCGCCGCCCGCCTCACGGGACCGCTCGTCGGCATGTCGCTCGAGCGGGCCCTCGCGGTCGCCGAGGCGATGGAGGCGCGCGGCTACGCCGGCCCCACGCGGTCGGCGGCGCCGGTGCGCGGGCTCTCCGCCCGGGAGCGGGTCCTCACGCTCCTCGGGACGGCCGCACTGGCGATCGTGCTCGTCACCGTCGCCACCGGGGCGGGCGACTACCGCTACTTCGACCTGCTGGGCGACCCGTGGACACCGGCCGCGATTGCCGGCGCTGCAGGCCTGGCCGTCCTCGCGGCGGCGTTCGCGTGGGTGGTGCGATGGCGGCCCTGAGCTTCGAGGGGGTGAGTCACCGCTACGCCGCGGACGGCCGGCCGGCGCTCCAGGACGTTGACCTGGCCATCGAGCACGGCGAGCTGGTGCTCCTGGTCGGCGAGTCGGGGAGCGGCAAGTCGACGCTCCTTCGGGCGGCGCTCGGCCTCGTCCCCCGCTTCCACGGCGGCGAGCTGCACGGCCGCGTGCGCGTCGGCGGGCTCGACACCCGCCGGCACCGGCCGGGCGAGCTGGCCCGCCACGCCGGCTTGGTCTTCCAGGACCCTGAGGCCCAGATCGTGTCGAGCGGCGTCCTCGCCGAAGCGGCGTTCGGGCTCGAGAACCTGGGCGTCGAGCCGGCCGAGATCCGGCCGCGCGCCCTGGCCGCCCTGCGGATGGCCGGCGCCGAGCACCTCGCCGGCCGCACCACCCGCACCCTGTCGGGCGGCGAGCGCCAGCGGGTCGCGATCGCGTCGGTGCTCGCCATGGGGCCGCGGGTGCTCCTGCTCGACGAGCCGACGAGCCAGCTCGATCCGGCGGCCGCCGACGAGCTCCTCCGCACCCTCCTCGACCTGCGCGACCGGCACGGCATCGCCGTCGTCGTCGCGGAGCATCGCACCGAGCGGTTGTTCGACGTCGCCGACCGGGTCGTCGCGATGCGCGCCGGCGAGATCGTGGTCGACGCGCCTCCGGCCGGCGCCCGCCGGGCGCTCAGCGGCCAGCCCTGGCTCCTGCCGCGCGCGCCGAGCACCCCACCGCCGGCCGCCGCTCCCGCCCACCCGGCCGGACAGCTCACCCATGCCTCGAAGCGGCTCGGGACGACGCAGGCGCTGGACGACGCCTCGGCGGCCTTCGAGCGGGGCGCGGTGACCGCGGTGACCGGCCCGAACGGCGCCGGCAAGACCACGCTGGCGCTCGCGCTATGCGGGCTCATGGGGCTCGACGGCGGCTCGGCCGCCCACCGCGGCCGGGCGGGCTACGTCGCCCAAGATCCCGGCGCCTACCTGCTCCACGACACCGCTTTCGAGGAGGTCGAGTACGGGCTCGCGAACCTGGGCGTGCCGGAGCCGCTGCGACGGGCCCGGGCCGAGGCCGAGCTCGAGCGCTTCGACCTCGCGTGGGCGGCCGCCGAGCACCCGCGCGACCTCTCGAGCGGCGAGCGCCAGCGGCTCGCCATCGCGTCGGTCACGGCCATGCGGCCCGACCTCGTCGTCCTGGACGAGCCGACCCGCGGCGTCGACGGCCGCCGAAAGCAGGCCCTCTGCGGCCTCGTCCGGGGGCTGGCGGCGGACGGAGCGGGCGTCGTCGTCGTGAGCCACGACGCGCCGTTCGTCGCCGATGTGGCGACCGCGGCGGTGGCGATGGCGGACGGCCGCATCGCCCCGCGGGCCGTTCCCACGACGGAGGCCGTCCATGCTTGAGCTGGTGGCCCTGGCCGCCCTCGTGGCGCTCGCGCTCGTCTTGGCGGCGGTCGAGACCGGCCCCAACCGCAGCCGCGAGCTGGCGCTCGTCGCTGCGCTGGCAGCGGCGGCAGCCGCCGGCCGGGTGGTCTTCGCCGCCGTCCCCAACGTCCAGCCGGTGACGATGATCACGGCGGTGACCGGTGCGAGCCTCGGGCCGAGGGCGGGCCTCGCCACCGGCGCCGCGGCCGCACTGGCGTCGAACGCGTTCCTCGGCCAGGGGCCATGGACGCCCTGGCAGATGCTCGGCTGGGGCCTGGTCGGACTGATCGCCGGCTGGATGCCGCGCGTCCTCCGAAACCGGTTCGCGCTCGCCGCGTTCGGCATCGTGTGCGGCTTCGGCTTCGACTGGCTGATGGACGTCTGGGAATGGAGCGCGTTCGGCCCCGGCGCCGACGCGTCGTCGTTCGTGGCGCTGGTCTCGGCCGGCATCTGGTTCGACGTCGCCCACGCCGCCGGGAACGCCGTGATCGCCCTGGTCGCCGGCACGGGGCTGATCCGCATGCTCGACCGCTACGACCGCCGGCTGCACGGCAGCTTTGCACCCATGGAGGGAACATGATCCGACTGACCGTCATCGCCGCAACCGCCGTCCTCGTGCTCGCTCCGGCGGCCTACGCCCGAACGGGGGCGAGCTATCTCCTCCACCACCAGCGCCCGTCGGGCGGCATCGCCGAGGCGGGCACCCGCAAGGCCAACGTGTCGCTCACCGAGTGGGCCGCCATGGGCCTTCGCGCCGCCGGCCGCTCGCCGGGCAAGGCCCGCCGCCCGGGCGGCCGCACCATGACGACCTACCTTGCCCACCACGCCAAGAGCTGGCGAAACGCCTTCGCGCTCGAGCGCGGCATCCTGGCCGTCGTCGCCGTCGGGAAGAACCCGCGCAGCTTCGCCGGCCGCAACCTGGTGACCGCGCTGCGCAAGCGCATCGGGGGAAGCGGCGTCATCGGCGCCACCCAGAACGCGACCTACTGGGGCGTGATCGCCCTGCGCGCGGCCGGCGTTCCCGCGCCGCGCAGCTCGCTGGCGGTAATCCGCCGAGCCCAGCGCTCGAACGGGGGCTACTCGTGGTCGGCGTCCGCCGCCCCGGACGCCGACGACACCTCGGCGGCCGTCATGGCGCTGCGGGCATCCGGAGAGTCATGCACGGCCCACTCGGTGGTGGGCGCCTACGGCTATCTCAACACGACCCAGGCCTCGTCGCACGGATACGCGCTCCTGCCGGGCAGCGCGGCGAACAGCCAGTCGACGTCGTGGGCGATCCAGGCCCGCAGCCGCTGTCATCTCAAGAACCGCCAGTCGCTGGCGTGGCTGCACGCCCGCCAGCTCCCGTCCGGTGCCTACAACTACCAGCCCGGCCTCACGACCACTCCGGCCTGGGTGACCGGCCAGGTGCTGCCGGCCGTGAACGGACGGGCGTACCCGATCACATAGGCGGGCGCTGCGGGGGAACCCCCGAGGCTCCCCCGCGGCCCTCAGCTGAGCCAGACGGCGACGGCGACGATCAGGTAGATCGCGACCAGTTGGAGGCCTTCGAGCCAGTTGGTCTCGCCGCCGCGCGCGACGCGCGTGGCGACGAGCGCCGCCGCCCCCAGAGCGGCGATCTGGAACGGATCGAACACGAGCGAGAGCTCGTCGCCGAGCAGGATCGACGCAAAGACGGCGATGCCGCTCGCGCCAAGCGCGATCTGGATGCCCGAGCCGAACGCGATCGCCATTGAGAAGTCGATTCGGTTTCGATACGCGAGCCGGACCGCCGAGAAGTGCTCTGCAACGTTGCCGACGAACGGGACCAGAATCAGCCCGACAAACGGTCGCGGGATCCCGAGCTGCTCGACCATCGGCTTGATGGAGTCGACGAGCACCTCCGACGCGACCCCGGTGGCCACGGCGGTCACGGCCAGCGCCACGACGGCCTCCCGGGTCGACCAGCGCGCGCTGCCCGGCTCGTCCTCGAGCTTCTGCCCCGGCATGCTGAAGGTGAAGAGGAGGTAGCCGGCATAGCAGAGGAGCAGGAGCGCGCCGGTCCAGATCGACAGCGTGTCGGCCGACTCGGACGAGTGGAGCGCCGCAAACAGCGTGGGCAGGCCGAGCCCGGCCACGCCGAGGATCAGCATCGACGAGTTCGTCGCGGCCACCTGCTCGTTGAACGATTGGATGCCGTTCTTCCACCCGCCGACGATCAACGAGAGGCCGAGGATCAGGAGCACGTTCCCGATGACCGAGCCGATGATGGAGGCCCGAGCGATGTCGTCGAGACCGGCGTTGATCGCGAGGATCACGATGACGACCTCGGGGAGGTTGCCGAACGTGGCGTTCAGGAGCGCGGAGGTGCGCGGGCCCGCGGTGTTCCCGGCCTGGTCGGTGGCCTCGCCGAGCAGCCATGCCAGGCCCATCAGCGCGAGCGAGGCGACCCCGAAGACGAACTCGCCGCGTATCGAGGACACCTCCATGACGACCGCGAGCACCGCGATGCCGATGACGACGCCGAACCAGATGCGGTCGCGGCTGCTCACAGGTACCAGAACGAGGTGGCCACGATCGCGTAGACCGCCATGAGCTGGGCGCCCTCGAGCCAGTTCGACTCGCCGTCGGCGGCGATCAGCGCCGTGATCGTGACAGCGGCGGCGAGCGCGATCACCTGGATGGTCGGGAAGACGAGGTCGAACTCGTGCGGTGTCGCGAGCGAGATGAAGACGAGCAGCGGGGCCACGCCGAGCGCGACCTGAAGCGAGGAGCCGAGTGAGACGACCATGGAGAAGTCCATCTTGTTCTCGTAGGCGATCTTGATGCCGACGATGTTCTCGGCGATGTTGCCGACGATCGGCACGATGACGAGGCCCAGGAAGGCGGCGCTGATGCCGAGGTCGGCGATCACTCCCTCCAGGGTTCCCACGAAGACGTCCGAGATCACGGCGACCGCGGCGGTCGAGCCGAGCAGGAGGAGCATCGCGAGCCGCGCCGTCCAGTGCGGCACGCCCGGATGCCCGCCCCCGCCGCCCGCGCCGGTGCGGAAGTAGTAGACGAGGCTCAGGAGGTAGAGGCCGAGCAGGATCGCCGCCGTGACGTCCGAGATCGTCTGCGTGTCCGGTCCGGTGCCGCGTGCGGCGGCGAACGCCGTCGGGAGGCCCAGGCCGATCACCGCGAGGGCGAGCATCGAGGCGTTCATCCCGGCGATCCGCTGGTCGAACGTCTGGGTCCCGTGGCGCAGGCCGCCCACGAGGAACGAGGCGCCGAGCACGAGCAGCGTGTTCCCCAGGATCGACCCGGTGATCGACGCCGTCGCGACCTCGAGCTGACCGGCGCGGATCGCGAAGATCGTGATGATGAGCTCGGCGGCGTTCCCGAATGTCGCGTTCAGGACGCCGCCCACCTTCGGGCCCGAGCTCTCGGCGAGCTGCTCGGTGGCGACGCCCACGATCCACGCCAGCGCGACGAGTGCCAGCCCGGAGGCGACGAAGACGGCGGTGTTGGCGGCGCCGGCCAGATCGAGCGCGCCGGCGGCGACCGAGACGACGACGGCCACGGCGACCGACGCCTGCTCGAAGCGGTTCAAGCCCCGATTCACGGAAGCGGAGCCTACCGGCAGGCTTGGTTAGATGATTGGTTCCACGGCGCCGCGCCTGGACGTCCGTCTGCGACGGGTTGCCGCCGTGCGGTGGGGCTGCGGCTGCGAACCGTCGCCCAGGACATCACGGCGCTGTGGCACCACCCATCTAGTCGACGTACGCGCCCATGTCGCGGAACTTGGCCCGCCGGGCCGCGCGCCGCTGCTGCGGCGGGATCGACGCCAGCACGTCGAGCTCCACCTGGATCGCGTCGGCGAGGAGCTCCGCCGCCTTGGCGTGGTCGCGATGGGCGCCACCCGACGGCTCGGAGACGATCGCGTCGACGACTCCGAGGGCGAAGCAGGCGTCGGCGGTCGGGCGCAGCGCGGCAGCTGCACGACGGGCCTCGCCGGCGTCCTTCCACAGGATCGCCGCGCACCCCTCGGGCGAGATGACCGTGTAGATCGCGTTCTGCTGCATGAGCACGCGGTCGGCGATCCCGAGCGCCAGCGCGCCGCCGGAGGAGCCCTCGCCGATGACGCAGGCCACGACGGGCACGCGCAGCCCCATGAGCGTGAGCTGCGATCGCGCGATCGCGCCGGACTGGCCCCGCTCCTCCGCGCCGACGCCGGGAGCCGCCCCGGGCGTATCGATCAGCGTGACGACCGGGAAGCCCAGCCGGGCCGCGATCGCGAAGACCCGCATCGCCTTGCGGTAGCCCTCGGGGCTCGGCATGCCGAAGTTGCGGTGGGTGCGCTGCTTCAGGTCGCGGCCCTTCTGGTGGCCGGCGAACGCCACCGTCTGGCCGCGGAACGAGCCGATCCCGGCGACCACCGCCGGGTCGTCGCCCTCCGCGCGGTCGCCGTGCAGCTCGAGGAAGTCGTCGCACATCCGCGCCAGGTAGTCCAGCGTGTAGGGCCGGTCCTGATGGCGCGCGAGCTGGACGGCATGCCAGGCATCGCCGTCGCCGCGCCGGCGCAGGAGCCGGAATCGCTCAGTCGTCGCCATCGTCCCCGTTCCGGAACGGGTTCATGTCCGAGATCCGGCGCCGCATGCCCGACACCGCCCGCGTGAGCGCGCCCATCGGGTCGAGGTCACCGACCAGCACCGGCGGGCGGTACGGCTGGCCCCCGGTCAGGAGCGCGAGCGACCGGGCGACGGCGTCGCGCAGCTCCGGACGGGACACGATCAGGTCGACGTGGCCGTGGCGGAAGTTCGACTCCGCCAGGCCAAAGTCATCGGGCAGGTCCTCGCGCGTGGTCTGCTTCACCACCCGCGGCCCGGAGAACGAGAGCAGCGCCCCCGGCTCGGCGATGATCACATCGCCCAGCGCGGCGAAGCTGGCCGCCACGCCGCCGGTGGTCGGGTGGACGAGGACCGACACGAACGGCCGCCCCGCCTCGCGCAGCTCGTCGACGGCCGCAACGGTCTTCGCCATCTGCATGAGCGCCAGGACGCCCTCCTGCATGCGCGCCCCGCCCGAGGCCGACACGGAGACGAGCGGCAGGCGCTGCTCGACCGCGAGGTCGGCGGCCCGGGCGAACTTCTCCCCCACCACCGACCCCATGCTGCCGCCGAGGAACGAGAAGTCAAGGACGACGATGGCCGCCGCCGTGCCGCCGATCTCGCACGAGCCGGCGATCGCCGCGTCGCGGAGGCCGGTGGTGCGCTCGGCGGCGCGCAGCCGGTCGGGATACGGCTTCGAGTCGACGAACTCGAGCGGGTCGTCGGAGTGCAGGCCGCGCGCGATCTCGCTGAAGCTGCCCTCGTCGGCGATCTGCACGATCCGCTCGCGCGCGGTCACCGGGAAGTGGTGCCCGCAGTTCGTACACACCCGCAGGTTCGCCACCATCTCGTCCTCGCGGTAGTGCGAGTTGCAGGTGGGGCAGGTGTTGCGCGTGCGCGGAGCCGGCTCGGGCGGCCCGGCGCCGTCCTGGCGGCTCACGTCGACGCTGATGTTGTCCGCCATTAGATGGTTGACCCCCGGATCACGCGCACCTGGACGTTCATCAGCGGAGGGTCGGCGATGTGTGGTGGGGCTGCGCCTGCGAACCGTCGCATCGCTGCGTCCTCGGTCGGGCCAATATCTCGTGCCGATATTGACCCTCCCTGCGTCCTTGCGCTGCTCGGTTCTCGGCGCCCAGGACATCCCGTGAACCGGCGGTCACCCATCTACTCGCTCCCGTCGCCGTCCCAGCGGCCCAGCACGAGCACCGCGTTGTGGCCGCCGAACCCGAACGAGTTCGAGATCGCGATGCGGACGTCGGCGTCGCGGCCCTCGTTGGGGACGTAGTCGAGGTCGCACTCCGGGTCGGGGTCCGTCAGGTTGATGGTCGGCGGCACGAAGCCGTCGCGCATCGCCAGCACCGTGATCGCCGTCTCGACGGCGCCGGTGGCGCCGAGCATGTGGCCCGTCTCGCTCTTCGTCGAGGAGATCGGGATCTGGTGGGCGCGCTCCTCGCCGAGGGCGATCTTGAGCGCCCGCGTCTCGGCCGAGTCGCCCGCCGGCGTGGAGGTGCCGTGGGCGTTCACGTAGCCGATGTCGGCGGGCGTCACGCCGGCATCCTCCATCGCCATCGTCATCGCCCGGGCCGGGTTCGTCCCGACCGGATCGGGCTCGGTGACGTGGTGGGAGTCCGACGACATTCCGTAGCCCAGCACTTCGGCGTAGATCCGCGCGCCGCGCGCCTTCGCCCGCTCGAGCTCCTCGAGGACGAGGACGGTCGAGCCCTCCGAGAGGATGAAGCCGTCCCGGCCGAGATCGAAGGGCCGGCTCGCGCCCGCCGGGTCGTCGAGCCGGCGCGACAGCGCCCGCATCGTCCCGAACCCACCCAGCGCGAGCAGCGTGATGGGCGACTCGACGCCGCCGGCCAGCATCGCGTCGGCCATGCCGGCGCGGATGTAGAGGGTCGCGTTCCCGAGCGACATGCCCGATGCCGCGCAGGCCGTCGTCTCGGTGGTGAGGGGGCCGCGGGTGCCGAGCGCCATCGACGTCTCGGCCGCGCCCATGTTGGAGATGAGGGCCGTCACCCAGAACGGGTTCAGGCGGTCTGGCCCGGCATCGAAGAGCTTGCGGTAGGCGGTCTCCTGCGTGCGCAGCCCGCCGATCCCGGTGCCGATCGAGCAGCCGATCCGAGCCGCGTCGGCGGCGATGTCGAGGTCGGCATCCTGGACGGCCTGCGTCGCCGCGGCGACCGCGAGCTGGGCGAATCGATCGGTCTTCCGCGCCACCTTCCTGTCCATGTACTCGAGCGGATCGAAGCCCTTCACCTGGCCCGCGATGTCGGGCGTGCCCTCGGGCACCTCGAACTCCTCGATGCGGGAGACACCCGACTCCCCGGCCCGGATGTTCTTCCAGGTCTCGTCCATCGTGAGGCCGCACGGGGTGATCGCACCGAGGCCCGTGATGACCACCCGTCGGCGTCCGTTCTGCGTGCTCATGTCCCCAGTCCTCCGTCCACGGCCAGCACGTGCCCCGTCACGAACGCGGCGGCGTCCGAGACGAGGAACCGCACGGCGCGGGCCACGTCGTCGGTCGTCCCCAGCCGCCCGAGCGGCGTCGACTTCAGGATCGCCTCGCGGGCCGGCTCCGGGAGCGCGTCGGTGAGCTCGGTCGAGATGTACCCCGGCGCGATCGCGTTCACGCGGATGCCACGGCCGCCGAGCTCCTTCGCAAGCGACTTCGTGAGGCCGATCAGGCCGGCCTTCGAGGCGGCGTAGTTCGTCTGGCCGGCGTTGCCGTGCACGCCGACCACCGACGACATGTTGACGATCGACCCGGCCCGCCGCTTCAGCATCGGGCGGGCCACCGCCCGGGAGGTGAAGAATGCGCCGCCCAGGTTCGTGTCGATCACGTCGCGCCAGTCCTCCTCTGCGAGCTTCATGATCAGGTTGTCGCGGGTGATGCCGGCGTTGTTCACGAGGATCGCGATCGGCCCGATCTGCGACTCGACGTGGTCGACGAGGCCCGTCGCCCCGTCCATCTTCGACACGTCGCCCCTCACCGCATGCGCCGGCTCGCCGATCGCCGCGCGCACGCTCTCCGCGGCCTCGGCGTTGGCCGTGTAATTCACGACGACCTCCGCCCCGGCGCGTGCCAGCTCGGCGCACACCGCGGCCCCGATGCCGCGCGAGCCGCCGGTGACGAGCGCCACCCTTCCTTCGAGCTCACGATCCGGCAAGGCTCGCCTCCGCCGCCGAGAGCTCCTCCGGCGTGCCGATCGAGACGGCGGTCACCGAGCGGTCGATCCGCTTCACGAGCCCGCCCAGCACGCCGCCCGGGCCGATCTCGACGAACGTGCGGACGCCGTCGGAGAGCAGGCCCTGGACGGCCTGCGTGAACCGCACGGGCGCCGTCACCTGCTCGACCAGAAGCCCCGGGATCCGGTCGACGGTCTCGAGCTTGCTGGACACGGTCGACATGAGCCGCGTCTTCAGCTCGCCGAACTGGGCCGCCCGGATGACCGGCTCGAGCCGCTGGGCGGCGTCCTCGACGAGCGGGCTGTGGAAGGCGCCGGAGACGCGCAGCCGCACCACCTTCCCGCCCAGCTCGCGGGCCTTCTCGGCGACGGCGGCGACCCCGCCCTCGCGGCCCGAGATCACGAGCTGGCCGGGGCAGTTGTAGTTCGCCGGCCACACGTCGCCCGCCTCGGCGCAGAGCCGCTCGACCTCCTCGTCGGCCAGCCCGAGCACCGCGGCCATCGCGCCATTGGCGCGCGACGCGGCCATCGCCAGGCCGCGCTCGCGGACGAGCCGCGTCACGAGGCTGACGTTCACCGACTCCGCGGCCGCGATCGCCGCGTACTCGCCGACGCTGTGGCCGATCACCACGTCCGGCTTCAGGCCCAGCCGCCCCTGCACCGCGCGCAGGGCCGCCAGCGACGCCGTGACGAGCGCGGGCTGGGTGATGTCGGTCTCGGAGAGGCGCTCGATCGGCCCGTCGAAGCACACCTTCCGCAGGTCGAAGTCGACCTCCTCGGAGGCCTCGTCGAACACCGCCGCGGCCTCGGGGAACTCCCGGGCCATGTCCCTGCCCATGCCCACGCGCTGGCTCCCCTGTCCCGGGAAGCAGAACGCGACCTTGTTCATCTCGCCTCCTTCTGAGGGAGTGTCCATTCCATCACGCACGAGCCCCAGGAGAGCCCGCCTCCGAACCCGGTCATGAGCACCACGTCGCCGGCCTTGATGCGCCCGTCCGCATGCGCCTCGTCGAGGCAGATCGGGATGGACGCCGCCGACGTGTTGCCGAAGCGGTCGACGTTCGTCACGACCTTGTCCTCCGAGAGGCCCAGCCGCCGGGCGGCGTGGTCGATGATGCGCCGGTTGGCCTGGTGCGGCACGAAGACGTCGACGTCCGCCACGGTCAGGCCCGCCGCGGTGAGCGCCCGCGTCGCCGAGTCGACCGAGACCGTCGTCGCGAACTTGTAGACCTGCGCCCCGTCCATGTGGACGTACCCGTC
>Ga0075424_100000752_pt1 | contig 26431 bp, 29 predicted proteins | sample SoiMethybrSBSTD3_FD_75301 | JGI IMG/M metagenome (GOLD analysis project Ga0075424, IMG submission 75301) | Bulk soil microbial communities from a Populus tree surrounding site in Tennessee, USA - Soil MetaG P. TD hybrid SBSTD3 | ecosystem: Environmental > Terrestrial > Soil > Tree plantation... | reverse complement strand
TGTCTCCGTGCCTCCGTGGCTCGTGATCAGTGTGAGGCGCCAGCCTTGGCTGGTTGGAGTTTCTCCGCGAGCCGGAGGATTCGCGTTGCGCCTTCACGCAACTGATCCATCGAGGTCGCATAGGAGATGCGCAGGTATCCGGGCGCATCGAACCCTTCGCCCGGCGTCAGCGCGACGTGCTCCTCCTCGATGAGGCGCTGCGCGAAGTCCGACGACGTCTTCACCTCGCCCCCGAGCAGCTCTGAGATATCCGGGAACAGGTAAAACGCGCCGCGCGGCTTCACGCACTTGATCGCGGGATTTGCGGTGAGCCAACCGTGGATCGCGTCGCGGCGCCGCCGATACTCGTCGAGCATGACTTTGACGCCGTCCTGGGGGCCATTCAGCGCGACCACGCCCGCCTTCTGCACGATCGACGCGATGTTCGATGTCGTGTGCCCCATGATGACGTTGAATGCCGCGGTGAGATCCTTCGGCGCAATCGTCCAGCCCGCCCGCCAGCCGGTCATCGCGTAGGTCTTCGACAGCGACCCGCAAATGACCGACCGATCGCGATGCTTGTCGAAGAGCAGCTTCGGCAGGTTGTGGTTCACCTCGTCGTAGATCAGGTGCTCGTAGCAGAGGTCGACGATGACCCAGATCCCACGCGCCGCCGCTGCTTCGACAATCGGCGTCATCGCCGCGACATCGGTCAGCGATCCGGTCGGGTTGCACGGCGAGTTGATGATGATCGCCTTCGTCTTCGGCGTAATCGCCGCGATGATCTTCTCCGGGTGCACCGTGAAGCCGTCGTCGGGCTTGGTCGGCACGATGACCGGCGTCGCCTGCGCGATCTTGATCTGCTCCGGGATCGTGGGCCAGTACGGCGCGTGCGTGATCACTTCGTCGCCCGCGTTGAACAGCGCGAGCGCCGTGTTGAACAGCGCCTGCTTGCCGCCGTTGGTGAGCACCACTTCGGCGATCGTGGTGTCGATGCCGTAGTCACGCTTGTACTGCGCACAGATCGCGTCGCGGAACTCGGGGATCCCCATCGCGTTGGTATACCGCGAGAAGTTCGCGTCGATCGCCGCCTTCGCCGCATCCTTGACGTGCTGCGGCGTCGGGAAGTCGGGCTCCCCCGCGCCGAAGTCAACGATCTGGATTCCGGAACGCTTCAAGCGGTCGGCCTCGGCCGCCACTTTCATCGTTGCCGATCCAGTCACATTGGCGAGACGTTGTGCGAGTACTGCGTTTGACATGCTGCTCCCGAAGGGCCTCACAAGGCCCGCCCTCCTATGCGCCGACCGCGGAATGCTTGCGGCGCATCCATTGTTCAACCGTCGACGGAACGAGCCCGCGCACCTCTCCACCGAGGCTGAACACCTCCTTGATTAAGCGCGAGCTGAGGTAGGTGTATTGCTCTGCCGGCATCATGAACACCGTCTCGAGCGTCGGCTCGAGGTGGCGGTTCATCAACGCCATCTGAAACTCGTACTCGAAGTCCGACACGGCGCGAAGGCCGCGAATCAGCGCGCTGGCCCGGCGGCGGCGCGCGTACTCGACGAGCAGCCCGTCGAAGGTGTCGACCTCGATGTTCGGGTACTCCTTGAACACTTCGCGAATGATCGTGACGCGCTCCTCAGCCGAAAACAGCGGGTTCTTTTCCGCATTCACGAGCACGGCGACGATGATTCGCTCGAAGAGGTGCGCGCTGCGGAGAATGATGTCGACGTGGCCGTTCGTCAGCGGGTCGAACGAACCCGGAAAGATTGCGAGTCGTCCTTGCGGCGGACCACCTGGCATCTCATTCTCCTCGGTCCCGGATGTAAAACGTCAACGTGCTGTCGCCGGACTTCACGTCGCGCACGCGCGCAACCGCCGCGGGCTCGTCGGGTTCGCGCCGTGTCGCGCGCTCGAGCACGATCACGCCGCCGGCGGCCAGATGACGGGCCGCTGCATCCAGCACGGCGGTGACGTTTTCGATGTCGTACGGCGGATCCAGCAGAATCAGATCGAAGGCAGCGGCAGCCGGCGACGCGTCGAGCGCGGCGACAACGTCCGCGCCCTGAATAGTATAGCCTCCCTCGACGCCGCAGGCTTTCAGGTTCTCCTCGATCAACGCGACGGCACGCCGGTTCTTGTCGATGAACGTCACGTGCGCGGCGCCGCGACTGAGCGCCTCGATGCCAATCGCGCCGGTCCCCGCGTATCCGTCGAGCACGCGCGCCGAGTCGATGCGGGGCGCCAGGATGTTGAACAGCGTCTCGCGGAGCTTGTCCGAAGTGGGACGCAGGCCCGCCCAATCCGGATTCTTGAGGCGACGCCCTTTGAGACGCCCTGCGATTACACGCATGGCTTTAACCGCGAAGGCCTGCGGCGTCCACGAAGCACGCGAAGCATCCTATTGGTTTCGTGTGCTTCGTGTTCGCGTCCGTGGCGCGCCATCGTGGTTATCCAACTTCGATCAATCCGAACTGCTCCTGCCACTGCTGCTGCACGAACTGCAGGAGTTCGCCCGACAAGCCGCCCTCGTCCACGAGCGTTCGCGCCTCGCGATGCGCCGCTTCCATGATGTCGCGGTCGCGCACCAGATCCCCGGTTCGCAGCTTCGGCAGCCCTGACTGGCGAGTGCCGAAGAAGTCGCCGGGGCCGCGCAGCTCGAGATCGCGTTCCGCAATCGCGAAGCCATCGCTCGTCGAGGCCATCGCCTTCAGCCGCTCGCGCGCATCGTCGGTCCATGGCGCCTGATACAGCAGGATGCAGTGCGACTCCCACTCGCCGCGACCGACGCGGCCGCGCAGCTGATGCAGCTGCGAGAGGCCGAATCGCTCCGCGTGTTCCACGACCATGATCGACGCGTTCGGCACATCCACTCCGACTTCCACGACCGTTGTGGACACGAGAATGTGGATCTGGCCCGCCGTGAAGGCATGCATGACCTTGTCCTTCACATCCTGTTTCATCCGCCCGTGCAGCAGCGCGACGCGGTACGCGGGGAAGATTTCCGTCTGCAGGTGATCGGCCATCTCCGTCGCCGATTTGAGATCGATCTTCTCGGAGCCCTCGACCAACGGATAGATGACGTAGGCCTGGCGCCCGGTATCGAGCTGGTCGCGAATGAGCTGATAGATTTCGTCGCGCCGCGACTCGGGCTTCACCCACGTCCGCACGGGTTTGCGGCCGGGCGGCAGATCGGGAATCTTCGAGACGTCCAGCTCGCTGTAGTCGGTCAGCGCGAGCGTCCGCGGGATGGGCGTCGCCGTCATCAGCAGGACGTCCGGCCTCAGTCCTTTCGCCCGCAACGCCGCCCGCTGCGCGACGCCGAACCGGTGCTGCTCGTCGATGACGACCAGCCCGAGCTTGTGAAACCTGATGGACTCCTGCACGAGCGCGTGCGTGCCGACGATCAGATTCGTCGTCCCGCGCTCGATGTGCGCGTGCAGCGTGTGCTTCTTCAACCCGGGCGTGCTGCCCGTGAGCATGTCCACGCGGAAACGCGACTGCGACAGCAGACGCGCGATGTTGCCGAAATGCTGCGCCGCGAGAATTTCCGTCGGCGCCATGAACGCCACCTGCAGGCCGTTCTCCATCGCGACGATCGCCGCCAGCAGCGCGACGATCGTCTTCCCGGCGCCCACGTCGCCCTGCAGCAGGCGATGCATCGGCTCCGGCCGCAGCATGTCGTCGACGATCTCCTTGACCGCCTGACGCTGTCCCGGCGTGAGCTTGAACGGCAGGATCTTCGCGGCCGATGCGCGGATCCGATCGTCCACCTTCGGCACATACGGCTTCAGCTCCATGCTCGTCGCGTGACGCCGCCACGCGTGGCCGATCTGAAAGAGGAAGAACTCCTCGAAAATCATCCGCCGCTGCGCGGGCGTGCGGAACGCGTTCAGCTCCTCGACCTTCGCTTCGTTGGGCGGAAAGTGCGCTTCCTCGAGCGCCGCGCGGCGCGGCACGAGCGAAAGACGCCTCCGGATGTCGGCCGGCAACAGATCGGGCACGTCGTCCGGCAGCTGGTCGAGCGCCTGCCGCACGATGCGGCGCTGCATGTTCGGCGTGACGGCGCCGGTCTTCTCGTAGAACGGGACAATGCGCGCCGTGCGCACCGACTCGAGGTCGTCGGACATCAGCTCGTACTCGGGATTCATGAAGTGCAACCCGGTCGAGTCGAGCTTGACGTCGCCGAAGATGACGACGGCGAGATGCGGCTTCAGGATGTCCTGCAGGAAGGCCTGGTTCATCCACGTGCACCTGATGGCGCCGCTTGTGTCGCCAACCACAGCGTGAAAGATCTTGAAGCCCCGCCGGCGCGTGACCGCCAGATGCGCGCTCTTGATCTCACCGAGGACCGCCGCGCGCATCCCCGGCCGAAGAGATGCGATCGGCTGCATGTGGCTGCGATCTTCGTACCGGAATGGAAGCCTGTAGAGAAGATCCTCGACAGTGATGAGACCGGCTCGTTTGAGGTCCGCCGCCTTCCGCGGGCCGACGCCTTTCAGAAACTGTAGCGAGGTGCTAAGAGCGTCGTCCCGCATGGCAACTTCCAACTTCCAATTCCCAACTCCCAAGGAGCATCTCCTTGGATTTTGGGAGTTGGAGGTTGGGAGTTGACCTCATTGGACGATGACAGCCTGGCCGGCGCCGACGTCAATCTGCCTGATGGACGCGGGGAGCTCGAAGGGATCGTCGAGCTTCACGCCCTGGGGATGCGACGCCGTTCGCGAATAGTAGCTGACCACTTCCTGAAGAAAGGATTTCGGCAGCGGGAGGCCGGAGACATCAGCGCTTTCCAGCTGGAAGCTGCCGATGCCGTCCTTCGTGCGCAACGTTCCAGCGATGTTCACGGGCACCTTGCCGCCAACCAGGTTCCAGATATCGAAGGTGCCGCCGCTCTGTTTCGTCTTTGCGATGGCGTCGAGATCCACGACCGCCTGTCCTGTGACCTTGCCATTGCCGACCATCGTGACGCGTGGGTCGGCCACACCTTGCGGCAGCAGCGGTTTCGCGCTGTACGCGAACCACGAGTTCAACTCGCTTTCGGTGACCGGCGTCTTTTTGGTGCCCGGCGTCTGGATACTGTCCGCCTGTACGACAATCTGGGCGACCTTCCGCGAGAACAGATCGGCCTGCTGCTTGGAAATCGAAGCGGCTTCGACCGTCGCCAATGCGAGCACAACGCCGGAAATCGCTGCGATTCGTGCAGTCATCTTTTGAGTGTAAATCCGTGAGCGCAAATCCCAAATCCCAAAACCCAAACCCTTGTCCGAACCCGAGCGTAACGTTTCTGTAATTGTTACGGAACGCATCTTGGGTACCCCCTCGAAACCAAGCATTTCAGCCCCCAATATGCGTGTGCGCATTACACAACCTCTGTCTGGGAGTATCGATGGCATACAGTTGAGCCGGTTCGTCACCGGCCTGACCTATGACGTCGGAACGACCCTCGGCAACTATCTTTTGGCCGCAGGGTCCGCTATGCCAATCGAGGAAACCACGCCCGCCCTCGTGCTCCCCATTCAGGACCTGTCCGAAATTCTGTTTCCGCAAAGCGAGGCGACGGACGTGGAGCGCAAGCCTCGTCGCCGTCCCAAAACACGATGATTGACAGAGTGCGACGGCTTCGGAACCTGTATCGTGAGGCGCGGAACCTGGGTTTCACACGGTTCAACGCGCTGCTTTCGGCCCGCGCTCGTCTCTGACATCACATGGTGACTCCGATCTGTCCCGGCTGCCGGTCAACCCATACGATTCGTATCTCATCGGACACCGTGTATCTCTGCCTGCAGTGCGGTCAGCGGTTCGTCGAACCGCCGCCCGGCAAAGCGCTCTGCGCGCCCGTCACATCAGCCAGAAGCACACACGGTCAGAAAGATAATCGACAGGACCCGACGTCTCCCTGAAAGAGTTTGATTTTCGCCTTCTGTTCGCATTATAGTCTGCCGGTCTCGACTGAACAGGAGGAATGAAATGCTCCCGCTCACGAAACGGCAGCGTGAAATCCTCGATTACCTGAATGAGTTCATCCAGAACCACGGCTACGCGCCGAGCCTGGAGGAAATCGGACGCCGCTTCAACCTGTCATCGCTGGCGACGGTGCACAAGCATCTGTCCAATCTGCAGGAGAAGGGCTTCATCCGTCGCGCGTGGAACCGCAGCCGTTCGGTCGAGCTCGTGCCGACACGCGCCGGCGGCCGCGCCATGGAATTGCCGCTGCTCGGCTTTGTCGCGGCGGGCCACCCCATTGAAGCCGTCGCGGGGTCGGAAACGATCGCCGTGCCCGAAACGCTCGCCGGCAAGCGTGACTCTTACGTGCTCCGCGTGAAGGGCGATTCGATGATCGACGAGCAAATCCGCGACGGTGATTTCGTCATCGTCGAGGATCGAAAAACCGCGGACAACGGCGAGATGGTGATCGCGCTGCTCGGCGGCACCGACGTCACGCTCAAGAAGTTCTATCGGGAGAACGGCCGCGTGCGCCTGCAGCCCGCCAACCCGGCGATGCAGCCGCTGATGGTCGATCCCGATCACGTTCAGGTGCAGGGCGTGGTCGTCGGCGTCATGAGGAAGTACTAAGCGAAGTAGTATTGGCCTCTATGGCCGACGAAACCTCGCAGCGCAAGCAGATCAACTTCACCATCGTCCCCGACGACCAGCCCGGCGAGCCGCGCACCTACGCCAACTTCTGCTCGATCGCCCACACACCGTTCGATTTCACGCTCACCTTCTGCGAAGTGATGCCGCTTTCGGAGAAGGAGCTGCGCGAGGCCGAGGCCGATCACATCGTTCGCGCGCCCGTCAGGGCGAGGGTCGTCGTACCGGTGCAGTTCGTTCCCAACCTCGTCGCGGCGTTGCAGGAACACATGCGTGTGTTTTCTGAATCGTATTCCAATGTGGGGTGGTCGAAGGGGCCGGTTCACTAATGCAAAATGCAAAATTCAAAATGCAAAATGCAAACGCTTTGAGGTGACGCAAGAACTGAGGTGAACGTCGATGCGGCGTTCACCCATTGCAGCGCTCAAAGTAGTGTTTGCATTTTGCATTTTGCATTTTGCATTTTGAATTACATGAAGCCAGCAAAGACCACGCGCCGCATCATTGAGACGCTTGCACAGCAGCACCCGAATGCCGATACGGAGCTGAGCTATCGCAATGCGTTCGAGCTGCTGGTGGCGACCATCCTCTCCGCGCAATCGACCGACGCGCGGGTGAACATGGTGACCCCCGCGCTCTTCAAGCGGTACCCGGATGCGCGGACGCTTGCCACGGCAACGTCCAAGGAGCTCGAGCCGATCATCCTCTCCACCGGGTTCTTTCGTCAGAAATCGAAGGCGCTCATCGGCATGGCGCAGCAGCTCGCCGCCGACCATGGCGGCAATGTGCCGGCCGACATGGATCTGCTGACAACGCTGCCCGGCGTCGGTCGCAAAACGGCGAACGTCGTGCTCGGCCACGCGCTCGGCGTCCCTGGCCTGCCGGTCGACCGCCATGTGCTCCGCGTGTCCAATCGTATCGGCATCGCGGAAGGTGACGACCCGGTCAAGGTCGAGCAGCAGCTGTGTGCCGCGTTGCCGAAGGAGATGTGGACGCTTGCATCCGACGTGCAGATTCTCCACGGCCGCCGCATCTGCAAGCCGAAGCCGCTCTGCGATCAGTGTTCGGTCCAGGGCGATTGCGATTACTACCAGCACGTGGTGAAGAAGACCCGTGAACCGAAAAAGGTTCGAACAGCTCGTCGCTGAAGCCATCACCCTCATCCCCACGCGCTTCCGCCGCGAGATGAAGAACATCGCGGTCGTCGTCGAGGACGAACCAAGCGCGGAGCTGCTCGAGGAGATGGATATCGAGCCGCCGGATTCGCTTTACGGCCTTTACCAGGGAACCCCGCTGCCCGAGCGCACGTGGGGCTACGGCAACACGCTGCCCGACCGCGTCACGCTGTTTCAGAAGCCGATCGAGGAAGACTGCGATAACGACGATGAGATCCGCGCTGCGATCGGCGAAACGTTGATTCACGAAGTCGGCCACTACTTCGGCTTGAGCGAGGAAGAGATCGAGGAGATCGAAGAGCGCTACTGGCGTGGTGAACATGAGTAGGGGGAAGGGGGCGGGAGGAAGAAGTCAGCCGGCGAGAAAACGATTCGGCCAGCATTTCCTGGAAGCGGCGTGGGTTGCGAAGCTGGTCGCGGCAATCCAGCCGAACAAAGAGGACACGTTTCTCGAAATTGGACCGGGCCGAGGGGCGCTTACCCGACCGCTCGCCGCACGGGCTGGCCGCGTCATCGCGATCGAGATCGACCGAGACCTTGCAGCCGCGCTGCAACGCGAGGCGATCCCGAACCTCGACGTCATTCAATCCGATTTCCTCGATGTCAATCTTGCGCAAGTCCTCGGTGAGGAGGCGCGGCCGATGCGCGTCGCAGGCAATCTGCCGTACAACGTCTCGTCGCCCATCCTGTTCGCGCTGCTCGCCGCCGCGGACGAGGGACGGTTCTTCACCGACGCCACACTGATGCTGCAGAAGGAAGTCGCGGATCGGCTCGTGGCAAGGCCCGGTCGGAAGGAGTACGGCACGCTCGCCATCCAGACCGCGTTGAGGGCCGACGTTGACCACCTGCTGACGCTGCCGCCCGGCGCGTTCCGTCCTGCCCCGAAGGTCACATCCGCGGTGGTTCGCCTCCGCTTTCGCCCACCGTGCGTGAACGTCGGCGACCCGCGCGTGTTCGAGCGACTCGTCCGCGGCATGTTCCTCCAGCGGCGGAAGACCGTCGCCAACGCGCTGAGGCCGGTCGCCGACTCGATGGGCCGCTCGTCCGCCGAACTCCTTGAGCGAGCGGAAGTTGACGGGCGCCTGAGGCCCGAGGCGCTCACGCTGGACCAGATCGCCCGGCTTTCGCGAGCTGTGCTATAGTTTTTTTTCGCAAGTCGTTGATCCTTCCCGGTTTCCAGGCCTTCCCAGCGGCCTGAACTGCGCGAGACGGCCGCCCTGCCCGGGGCGCGTTGCGCGACGAACGAGGAGGGTGGACCTGGTCGCGTCCGCCACGTGAACACGCTGGGCTCCGAATGAATCAGTCCGCTGTGCCGGACGTCTCTCCGGCCACGCTCGAGGTCGTCCCGCTGGGCGGCGTCGGCGAATTCGGCATGAACATGATGGCCGTGTCGTGGGAGGACACCACGATCCTGATCGACGCGGGTGTCATGTTTCCCGAACCCGACCAGCTCGGCGTCGATCTGATCATTCCCGACCTCACCTACGTCGAGAGCCGCGGCGACAAGGTGAAAGCGCTCGTGCTGACCCACGGCCATGAGGATCACATCGGCGCGGTGCCGCACGTTCTGCCGATGTTCGACGGCCCCGTGTACGGAACCGCGATGACGCTGGCGCTGGTCCAGCCGAAGCTCGATGAGCACGAGATCGACGCGAAGGGCCGGCTGAAAACCGTCAAGCCGCGCGACCGCATCACCATCGGGCCGTTCACGATCGAGTTCATACGCGTCACGCACAGCATGCCCGACTGCGTGGCGCTCGCCATCACGACACCGGCGGGCGTGATGATTCATACGGGCGACTTCAAGATCGATCAGACGCCGATCGACGGCGAGCATTTCGATCTGCACCGGTTCGCGGAGCTTGGCGCGGCGGGCGTGCTGGTGCTGTTCGCCGACAGCACGAACATCGATCGCCGGGGCTTTACCGGACCCGAGATCGAGGTCATCGACGCGTTCGAGGAGCTCTTCACGAGCACGCAGGGAAAGCTGGTGGTCGCCACGTTCTCCTCGAGCATCTACCGGATGCAGGTGCTCGTGGATCTGGCCGTGCAATTCGACCGGAAAGTGGCGTTTGTCGGACGCAGCATCGTGCAGAACGCCGAGATTGCGCAGCGCCTCGGCTACCTGCGGATCCCGTCCGGGGTGCAGATTCGTGACAGCGACGTACAAAACTACGCGTCACAGGACGTGTTGTGTGTGACGACCGGATCACAGGGCGAGCCGCAGGCGGCGCTGCCGCGCATCGCGATTGACGATCACCGCTTCGTGAAGCTGGGACCGGACGACATCGTCGTGCTGTCGGCCCGGGCAATTCCGGGGAACGAAAAGGCCATCGCGCGCGTGATGAGCCACGTGGCGCGCCGCGGCGCCGACGTCGTCACCGACTCGATGAAGCACGTCCACGTCTCCGGACACGGAAGCGCCGAGGAACTGAAGCTCGTGCTCTCGCTCGTGCGGCCGCGCTACTTCGTACCGGTGCACGGCGAGTTTCGGCAGCTCTCGCAGCACGCGCGCATCGCCAAGCGAGTCATGAGCGGCGCAGAGCACAAACTGCAGGTGCTGCTCGCCGAGAACGGCGACATCATCCAGTTCGATTCGCGCGGAGCGCGCATTGCCGACAAGGCGCCGGCGGGGCGCGTGCTGATCGACGTCACGCGCGTCGGCGAGGTCGGCGACGAAGTCCTCCGCGATCGCCGTCATCTCGCGGGCGACGGCGTGATCGTCGCCGTCGTGGCCATCGGCCGCCAGACCGGTACTCTTGTCGGCGAGCCCGAGATCGTGGCGCGCGGCTTCGTCGTCGGCGAGGGTGAGGCGGAAACCCTTTTCAAGGATGCGGCGGCGGTGATTGCGGACTGCGTTCAGGTGTCGAGTGTGGAAGAGCGAGGCGACCAGGGACTGATGACCGAGAAGCTGCGCGTCGAGCTGCGCCGATTTTTCAAGAAGCGGTCGGGACGACGGCCGCTCGTGCTCCCTGTGTTGATGGAGATTTAGGTCCGCCGAAGCTTTAGCGGAGGCGGAAAGGCGGACCCTACCGGAACCGGAGGCACCGGATTGTGACGGAATCGACGTTATCGCGGCGGCTCAGCGAGTTTCTCGGCGTGGCGCTCTTCGCGCTTGCGCTGATCTGGCTGATTTCGCTCGTCACCTACGAGCCAACCGACCCGGTGTGGTTCTTCACGACCGGCGCGCTGCACCCGCCGGCAAACTTCGTCGGCCGCGTCGGAGCATTTCTGTCCGAGCTCTCGTTCCAACTGTTCGGCTATGGGGCGTACCTCGTACCCGCGGTCATCGCATGGGGCGGTTGGTACTACTTCTGGTGCCAGCCCTTCGACGCGATCTACACCAAGCTTGTTGGCAGCGCGCTGTTTGTCGGCTGCAGCAGCGGGTTCCTCAGCCTCGTGTTTGGCAGTGCCGACGTCTCCGGCAAGACGTTCGATGCCGGCGGGTCACTGGGGGCGTGGCTCGGCTCATGGTTCGCCGAGTACCTCAATCGCACTGGCTCGATCATCGTGCTGCTGACGCTGATCGTGCTCGCGGTAATCCTTTCGACACAGTTTTCCTTCGGGAGGATGTTTGCGAACGCGAGCCAGGGTTCACGCGATTTATCCGCGCGCAGCGTCGGTTTCCTGCGCGGCTGGCTCGAAGACCGGCGCAAGCAGAAGCAGCGCCGCGAAGTCATCGCCAAGCACACGAAGCGGGCCGAGGCTGCCGCCGCAGTGACGACCCCAAAGGAGCCCGCCAGGCCGGCGGAGGCCGCGACGGCACCGGTCGTCGCGAAGAAGAGGGCAACGGCAATCGCTCCCCCCTTGCCGTTGCCCGAGCCTGAACCGTCGAAGGCACCCCGCCGCCAGGGCACCTTCACCTTGCCGCCCCTCGCGCTGCTCGACCCCGCGAAAGCCGAGCAGAAGATCGACGAACGCGAGCTGATGGACGCCGCCCGCCAGCTCGAAGAGAAATGCCGCGAGTTCGCCGTCGAAGGGCAGGTCGCGCAGATTCACCCGGGCCCTGTGGTCACGACCTTCGAGTTCAAGCCCGAGGCGGGCGTGAAGTACAGCAAGATCACGAGCCTTGCAGACGACCTGTGCCTCGCGATGCAGGCCGAATCGGTCCTCATCGATCGCATACCGGGAAAGTCGACGGTCGGCATCCAGATCCCGAATCCCAATCGCGAAGCCATTTCCCTGCGGGAGCTGCTGCAGTCGGACGCGTACGAGCGCTCGACCTCGAAGCTGACGATCGCCCTGGGCAAAACGATCCACGGCGAACCGTACGTGACCGACCTCGCGGCGATGCCTCACCTCCTGATCGCTGGATCAACCGGCACGGGTAAATCGGTGGGCCTCAACGCGATGCTCACCAGCATCCTCTACCGCGCGACGCCGGACGATGTGCGGCTGATCATGATCGACCCCAAGCGTCTCGAGCTCGGAATGTACGAGGAGATACCGCACCTGCTCACGCCGGTCGTCGTCGATCCCAAGAAAGCCGCGAACGCGCTGCGGTGGGCGGTGCGCGAGATGGAGGAGCGGTACAAAACGCTCGCGGCCGAAGGCGTTCGCAACATCGAGCAGTACAACCGCAACATCAGGCTGGTGCTCGAGGAAACCGGCAACAAGGACCCGGACGCGCCCAAGCCGCTTCCCTTCATCGTCGTCGTGATCGACGAGCTCGCGGACCTGATGATGGTCGCAAGCAACGAAGTGGAGGAATCGATCGCGCGCCTCGCGCAGATGGCGCGCGCAGTCGGCATCCACCTGATTCTGGCGACGCAGCGTCCATCGGTGGACGTGATCACCGGCCTCATCAAAGCCAACCTCCCGTCGCGCATCTCGTTCCGCGTGTCGTCCAAGATCGACTCCCGGACGATTCTCGACGGCAACGGCGCGGAGCAGCTGCTCGGCAAGGGGGACATGCTGTTCCTCCCGCCGGCATCATCGCGCTGCATCCGACTGCACGGTCCGTACATCTCGGAGCAGGAGAGCGCGCGGCTCGCGAGCTTCCTGCGCAAGCAAGGCAAGCCGATCTTCGACGATTCAATCACCGCGGAGGAGGAGAAGGCCGGATCCGGCAGTCTCGAGTTCGAGAAGGACGATCTGTACGACGAAGCGGCGCGCATCGTCGTCAGCAGCGGTCAGGTGTCGATTTCGTACCTGCAGCGCAAGCTTCGCATCGGCTTCAGCCGCGCCGCGCGCCTCGTGGACATGATGGAAGCCGAAGGGCTCGTGTCGCCGGGCGCCGGCGGCAAGCCGCGTGAGGTGCTTGTCGATAAGGGGTATTTCGAAGAGGTTGATGCTCAGCTCCGATAGAAGCGCCCGTGCGGCGCGCACCCTTCGGGTCCGCGTAATGGTCGCGCTCATTTCGATCGCGATGGCCGGACAGGTGTCGGCACAAGGCTCGAACGCGGCACTGCTGCTGCGCGAGGCGGAAGCCCGCGAATCCGCGCTGCGTGCGGAAATCGATACGCGCAAGGCCGGCACACCCGCAGCGCCGCTGCTCGAACGCGCGCGCATTCTCGTCGGTGCGTACGAGGATATTTCGCGGCTATTCCCCACCAGCCCGCACAGCGACGACGCGCTGTGGCACGGCGGGATGCTGGCCGCAGACTCGTTCTGGGAATTCGGGCAGCCGGACGATCGCGCAACGGCGACGCGTCTGCTCAAGACACTGACCGCGCGGTACCCGAATAGCTCGCTCGTCAAACAGGCGGGGCCGCAGCTCGATCGGCTTGCGGCCGCGAAAGTGGCACCCGTCGAGACAAAGCCGCCCGCGGTGTTGCTCAAAGCGATTCGGCGCGAGGTGTTGCCGGGAGCGATGCGCGTCACGCTGGAACTGGAAGGCGAAGCGGCGTTCCACGACGAGCAGAGCGATGGCCCGCCGCGCATGTTCATCGATCTGCAGAACACGCGTCCGGTTGACGCGCTCAAAGACGCGACACAGGCCTTCTCTGACGATCTCGTCCGGCAGATTCGAGTCGCACGCCCGGTCGGCACGCGAACGAGGGTTGTCCTCGATCTGGCGAGTGCGGCGCCGCACACGGTTTACGCGCTGTACAACCCATATCGCGTGGTGGTGGACTTCGCTCGGGAAGCCACGGCCCCCGTGTCTGCTGTCGCGACTGGCCCGCCGGCGCGTGCACCGGCTGTCGCGGCCACGGTTGCGCCCGCCGGCGCGCCCGCAGCCGCAGCGCGTCCGAACGGTGGCGGCGGTTTCTCGCTGTCTCGACAGCTCGGCCTTGGCATCGCGCGGATCGTGATCGACCCCGGCCATGGCGGCCACGATCCCGGCGCGATGAACATGGAGCTCAGCGAAGCCGATCTCGTATTGGACGTCGCGTTGCGGCTCGAAAAGCTGCTCGTCAAGCAACCCGGCGTCGAAGTCGTCATGACCCGGCGATCGAATGTGTTCGTGGCTCTCGAGGAGCGCACGGCCATCGCCAATCGCGAAGGGGCGGATTTGTTTCTGTCCATCCACGCCAACGCGAGCGAGGACGATCGTGTACGGGGCGTCGAGACGTACTTCCTCAACTTCGCGCCAAACCCTGCAGCCGAGGCGATCGCCGCGCGCGAGAATGCCGCGTCCGGCCGGACGATGCGGCAACTGCCGGATATCGTCAAGGCCATCGCGCTGAACAACAAAATCGACGAGTCGCGCGACTTCGCATCGCTCGTCCAGTCCGCGATGATGGAGCGCCTGAAACGATCGAACAAGAACGTGAAGGACCTCGGCGTCAAGCAGGCGCCGTTGACCGTGCTGGTGGGCGCGACCATGCCCAGCATCCTGGCGGAGATTGCCTTCCTCACCAACCAGCAGGAGGCGACGCTGCTGCGAGGCGGCGTCTATCGTCAGCAGATTGCGGAAGCGCTCTTCAACGGTGTGATGCGGTACCAGCGGTCGCTGAAGACCACGCCGGAAACAGTGGCGTCGCAGTAACCCGTTCGTTCGGCTACGGGCCGCCACGCCGCAGCCGTGCCGCGATTCGTTTCACGGCCGTTGAGAGCATCCGGCCGGGGTGTCGCGACCCCTGTTCGGCGACCGCGCCCACCAATCCAGCGAGTGACACCTCGAATGCGCCGGCGCCAGGAAACCGCCGCCGCGGATCGGCGTCGAGCGCGCGTTCCACGATGCTCGCGAAGTCATCCGGCAGATCTGGACGCAAAGCACGGAGGTAGGTTCGCCCTTCCACCGGATACCGGTTCGTGACGAGATGAAAGAGCAGGGCGCCGATGCCGTAGATGTCGTCCGACCTGGTTCGCGGCAAACCTCCAAACATGCGACCGGCACAATCCATGAGGACCGTTCGGCCGCTCTCGTCCCGCATGACGTTGCGTGCCGTGATATCGCCGTGCACTATCCCCTCGCGGTGCACGGCGGCAACCGCTCGACAGACGTCGAGTCCGATGTGTGCCGCGTCGCGCGGGCCAAACGTGCCGTGCTGTTTCAGAGCTTCGTCAAGCGTGATACCGCGAACCGGCTCCATCCACAGACCGACGCGGCCGCTGGCCTCGGCGGCGCCGAATACCGTCACGAGGTTGGTATGACGGATGCGCGTCAAGTGCTGTGCTTCCTTGAGCGCACGCGCCGCATCGCCTGCCGGGTATCGCCCCTCGGGCATCAGTTTCAGCGCAACATCGCACCGCAGCTTCGTGTCGTGCGCGAGGTAGAGCTCGCCCGACGGTCCGGATTCGATCCGCCCGAGAATCAGGAGGTGCGCCCATATCTTCGGCTGGCTGCGATGCGCCGGCCGCACGTAAATACTCGAAGCGTCGGGCGCCCCCGGAAGGCCAGTCTGATGAAACCGCGCAATCTGCTCGACAATCTTCAGCTCCGCAAGCAGATCGTCATCCTCGCCCGCAAATTGCTCAGCGATGCGCTCCCATTCAACGGCCAGTCCGTCGCTAATCGACGCCGCGACCGTCGAGACGAGGTCAGGGTTTTCGGTCAAGCGCCATCTCTTTCGCGAGCTTGACGAGGGCGCGGCTGACGGCCACGTGTGCGGCCGCAACGGTTGGCTTGCCGAGCGCCCGCGCGACGTCGGGATACGGAAGACCGAGCTCGATGCGCGCGATGATTGCCTCCCGGTCCGCGGCCTTCAGCCGCAGGAGCGCGGCCTCGTAGCGGGCTACCGCCTCGCTGCCTATCGCCGCCTCGAAGGGGGAAGGTCCCTCGTCAGGACGATCGGTGGCCAGGGCGTCGGTCGGGCGCCGCTGCGCCCACCGTATCTGATCGCGAACGCGGTTGAGCAGCGACTGGTGCAGGTAAGCCTGGAAGGCGCCGTCGTGCCGCGGCTCGAACGACCCGAGGCGTTGGACCACCTGCGCGAGCGTGTCCTGCACGATATCGTGCGTATCGAGGGCGCCTCGGGCCCACGGCGGAAGCCGGCCGTGCGCCCATCTCTGCAGGCGCGGAAGATACCGCGCGCAGAGGTCGTTGAGGGCATCGTCATCCCCGGCCCGCGCGCGTGCCAGCAACTCCACAGAGGTCAGCGCGTTGGCAGCGTTGGCCTGGGGCGCTCCCGGCGTAGCCGTGGGCGAAGACACGTGATCGGCCATGAACGTTCCCGGTCCGAGCGTGAGGGTGGCGGCGGTCATCATACCTGACGTTCCTTCCGCAAACGGCGTCCCCCCATGGAGGCCGCATCAATCAGGTACAACGACAGCCCGAGGCATTTCTAACATCCTTCTCGGCGTTCCCTTCCCATTTCCTTGGCCAGCTTTGCCAGTGCCCGACTGACCGCGACGTGGGCGGCGGCGACGGTCGGTTTGCCCAGCGTTCGTGCGACCTGCTCGTACGGGAGACCCATCTCGATGCGCGCGATGATGGCGTCGCGATCGGAACGCTTCAGTCGCGCCAGCGCGCTCTGGTAGCGTGCCAGTGCCTCGCTGCCGATGACCTCGTCCATCGGCGAGGGGCGACCGTCGGCACAGTCGAACTCGAGCGGCTCTGTCGGTCTCCGCTGCGCCCACCGCAGTTGATCCCGGACACGATTGAGCAACGCCTGCCGCAGGTAGCCCTCGAACGCGCCCTCGTGCCGGGGCTCGAACGAGCCCAGTCGCTGTACGACATGCGTGAACGTGTCCTGCACCAGATCGTGGGTGTCCAGAGGTCCCCGCGCCCACGACGGGAGGCGCCCGCGGGCCCACCGCTGGAGGCGTGGCAGGTAGTGGGCGCACAGGTCGTTGAGAGCGGCCTCGTCGCCCGATTGTGCCCGCACGATCAAGTCGACCGAACCAAGCGTGTTTGCCGTTGCTGTCATGGCGATGTCCTTTCAGCCAGTTACAACGACACGGTAGGCTCGCCATGCAGGTGCGGTCTGTGACGTCGATCACATGCTCGCGGTGATTCACGTCACCGACGGACAGCGACGCGTCTTTTACATTGCTATTCACGTTCACTAGAGAAAGGAGAACGCAATGAGGAGACGCTTTGCGATCGTGTTGATGTTCGGGGTGGCGGTCGTGGCGCTCGCCACGGCGTGGTCGGTGAATGCCGGTCCGGCGCTGCAGACGAACTACCTGACGTTCCGTGCGCCGTTCGGCCTGCCGGGCGTTACGCTTCCCGCGGGCACGTACGCCTTCGAGATGGCCGACACCAACGGCTCCCGCGATGTCGTCACGGTGTCAAGCCGCGACAGATCCAAGCACTACTTTCAGGGCTTCACCCGCGAAGTGCGGCGGCCCGAGGGGCTTCCGGCCTCTCAGTCAATCGTGTTTCGCGAGGGACCCTCGGACACGCCGGCTCGAATCGCGGCCTGGTATCCCGCCGGCCGTGTGGACGGACGCGAATTCCTGTACGAGCGGTAACACGAACGATGCCCGTCGTCCGGGCGATGAGAGGGATCGGCGACGGCAGTCGCCGATCTCTTACTCGCGAGGAAGGGTGAACGTGACGGCGCCGCGCAGGTATCGCCGGAACGCGTCAACATCAAGGCGCAGCCGCTCGTCATCCCACGTGACACACCGTTTGGCCTTGAGGCGTCTCAACGCGCGGGTGACGGTCTCGCGCGAGCAGCCGGTCATCTCCGCGATCTCGTGATGGGCGGGGCGTTTCAACACGATACCGCCACCCTCCGACTGTCCGTCGCGCGCAGCCAGCCGGCTGAGGCACCACGCGACACGGCCCACCGCCTGAAAGCTGCAGATCGCGCGCAGCTGCTCGTTCGTCTGCCGCAACGTCGAGGCGACGTGGTTCAGGAGCCTCTCCTGAAACGCAGTGCTTTTCCGTCGCAACTCGGCAAAGGCTTCGCTCGGGATGCGGAGGAATGTCGATTCCGCCAGCGTCACGAGCGCCGCCGATCGCGGCGAACCATCCACGAGCGACAGCTCGCCTACGAGGCAATGAGGCTCGAGAATGGCGAGAATAATTTCGGTTCCCCGTTCGCCGCTGATCACGACCTTTGCCCGCCCTTCGGTCATCACGAAGCAGGCGTCCGCGGAGGTTGCTTCTTCGAACACCCTGGCGTTCTTTTTCAACGTCAGACGCGTGACCGCCCTCGACAGCGTCATCAGATCGGAATCGGGTACCTGATGACTGTCCGCAAACAGCGGAACCGACCGCAGTTCCCGCAGAACGACGTCCGGTTGTACGTACCCGGCCATTAACTGCGAAGTCTGGCGTGACCGGGATCAGTGGGCCCGGCCGCCTTGTCGTGCCACCGCTTCCGGAGCACCACAACGATCCCGATCAGCAATCCTGCTGTCGCCGCCGCAATCATTACGAGCCCGACAAATCCGACCGCGCCGAGCACGACGTCGCCCATCGTGATCTCGCGCGTGATGGGCGGCTGATGGATCGTCTCGACGATGATCGGGTTGCCGGGCACGGGAGCCGGCGAGGGTGCCGGCGGCGGCGCCTGAACCAGGAACAGCGAAAGAACAGAGAGCGTGAACATCACCCTGATTTCAGATTACTCCACGAGTCCACATCGAGCGCGAGCTCCGCCAGCGTGCGCACGCCGACGCCGGTCGCACCTTTGGGTTGATATGGTCTGGCCTCTTCCATCCACGCAGTGCCGGCGATATCCATGTGGACCCACGGCAGGTCTCCGGCGAATTCCCTGATGAAGAGCGCCGCGCTGATGGCGCCGCCGGCACGGCCGCCCGTGTTCGTGAAATCGGCAATCTCGCTCTTCAGCAGATCCCTGTAGTCGTCGAACAACGGCATCGGCCAGGACCTGTCGCCGGCGCGCTCGCTCGCGCGGCGGACGTATTCCACCCATTCGGCCGGTCTTCCGAACAACCCGCTCGTCGTTTTGCCGAGCGCGACGACGCAGGCGCCGGTCAGCGTCGCGACGTCAATCAGGTGCGTGACACCCAGTCGCCGCGCGTACCACAGCGCGTCGCCGAGAATGAGGCGTCCCTCGGCGTCGGTGTTGAGCACCTCGACAGTCTTCCCTTCGGCGCTCGTGAGGATGTCGCCCGGCTTCATCGCGCGTCCGCCTGGCATGTTCTCGGTGGCTGGAATGACGCCGATGCATGCCACCGGCGCCTTCAGCCGTGACAACGCGATCATGGCGCAAATCACCGCCGCGCCGCCGGACATGTCGTCCTTCATCTTGTCCATGTTCTCCGACGGCTTGATCGAGATGCCCCCGGTGTCGAACGTGATGCCCTTGCCGACCAGTCCGAGCAGGACGTCTTTCGCCGCGCCCTTCGGCTCGTGGCGCAGCACGATCACGCGTGGGGGTTGATCGCTTCCTCGCGCCACGCCGAGGAGCAGCCCCATCTTCAGTTCGGCGATCCGCTGTTCGTCGAGCACCTCCACGCCGAGTCCCGCCTCTCTGGCGAGCGTCGTCGTGCGCTCGGCGAACGCGCGTGGAGTCAGCACGTTGCCTGGCTCGTTCGACAGCTCGCGCGCCATGTTGGTGCACTCGCCCAGCACTCGACCGCGTTCGAGCACCGCAGCGTCGACTGTCTCCGCGACGTGAAGCTGAACGCGCTCGAGCCATGCGGGCGGCGGACCCGATGTCTTGTAGGACGTGCCTTCGTAGTTGGCGAGCACTGCCCCTTCGGCCAGTGCCTGCACCGCGCGATCAGCCGGGATGCGGTCCGTCGCCGGCCGCCAGAGGATCGCGATGCTGTCGAGGCGCCGTTGGCGCGCGAAGAGTCCGCCAAGGGTCGCGATGCGGCGGATTCGTTCTGTCGTGATGTCGCCGCGCGTGCCCGCGCCCACAAACATTGCGCGTCGCGTCTTCCATCCATCACCGCCGAGCGGCGTCAGCAGCTGCTCGAATGGCTTGCCGGTGAACTCGCCGCGGCGGCGCGCGGCGACGTATTCCCCGCCGGAGGCTCGGTCGAGATCCGGTTCGTCGCTCAGATTGTCGTCTTCGAAAACGGGAACGATAAGGAGGTCGGCCTCGAGCTCGCGCGTCTTTTGGGCCGTGGCGGTCACGGCCGGTGTCTTGTGCACCGTCTGCATCTCCCGCTTCAGTCCTTGTGGGGCGGACTCGGGCGTCTTAGAATCGAAGGCGCCAGCTCAGGGGACCAATCATGACTGACCCACGTTGCGCGCTCTGTACGGCTGCTGCGCTTGCCGCTGCACTGGTGGCCTCGGGTCATCTCTCGGCCGCGCAGCGCGACGCCGCCGACAAGAAGCCAAGTCTATCACTCAAGGCGAATCCGCCCGCGGGCTTCGCGCCTCTTCGGGTGCACCTCACCGTGGACGTGAGGGGCGGTGCAAACGACTATGCCGAGTTCTACTGCCCGACCGTGCAGTGGGACTGGGACGACGGGACCATCTCAGAGAATTCTGAAGACTGCAATCCGTACGAAGCGGGCAAGAGCAGCATTCAGCGGCGCTACAGCGCGGACCACACGTTCCGGCTCTCCGGTGACTATCGCCTCACGTTCCGGTTGAAGCAGAAAGACAAGGTCATCTCGTCCGCGACGACGACGCTCACGGTGCGCGCGGGCGCAAATGAAGGCTTTTAGTCATGTTCAATCTGCAATCTGCAATTTGAGCATTTCAGAGATTGCAGGCACGATTTGCAAATCGATACTCAAATCGAAGACTGCAGATTGAAGATGCCCGCGACAGAACAAGTGATGTCGGAGCTTCAAGGACGCGTCCGCGAGCGCGTGCGCTCGGAGCTGGTCAGGCATGGCGCGTCGGCCGCCCTCGAAGATCCCGCGCTCTTCGCCGAGATTGATGCGCTGCTGCGTGCCGCGATCGAGCGCAGCCAGCCGTCCGCGCTTCTGCTGCCCGAGCTGCTTGGCGACCCGTCGACGTGGCGGCTCGAGACGGCGATCAAATATCAAACCCATCGCGGCCCTGCGGGCGCGCCGATCGTCTTCGTCAAACAGCGCCTGCTGATGCCGATCCTCCGCTGGTTCTACGAGTTCAACCGCGACAACTTCGAGCGGCAGCGGCGGATCAATCAGGTGCTGTTCGCCTGCGTCCAGGAGCTGGCGATCGAAACGACCCGGCTGCGCCGGGAGCTGCGTGAGCTCGCCGGCGAGCCCGTCGATCGAACGTGAGATCGGCCCCGCGCCGGCGCCACGCGTGAAACTCGCCTTCGTCGTCCAGCGCTATGGCGCCGGCATCGCCGGCGGGTCCGAGATGCACTGCCGCCAGCTCGCCGAGCGCCTCGCATCGCGGCACGACATCACCATCCTCACGACATGTGCGCGCGACTACGTGACGTGGGACAACGCGCTCCCCGCCGGTGAGTCGGTTGAAAACGGCGTGCGCGTCCGCCGCTTCCCCGTTGCGCATCCCCGCAACCTCAAGGCCTTCGCCGACCTCAGCGACGAAGTGTTCGACGATCTCGGCTCGTCGCCCGATCGCGAGGAGGAGTGGTTTCGCGCCAACGGCCCGGACGCCCCAGCGCTGCTCGAACATCTGCGTGCCCACGGCAAGGACTACGAGCTCGTGCTCTTCTGGGCGTTCCGGTACGCGCCGAGCCATTTCGGTCTGCCGCTTGTTGCGGACCGCGCGATCCTGTTGCCGACGGCCGAGGAGGATCCGGCGGTCGATCTCCAGGTGCTACCGGAGTATTTCGCGCGGCCTGCGGGTTACCTCTTTCTGACACCCGAAGAGGAAACGCTGGTCTCGACGCGCGCCGGACAACGGCTGCAGCCCTCGCGCGTCATCGGGATCGGTCTCGAACCGGAGCGCGATCCGCATCCATCGCGCGACATCCTCGACGGGCTCGGCATCCCGCAGGACTTCGTCCTGTATCTCGGACGCGTCGATCGCAACAAGGGATGCGCCACGCTGATCGAATACTTCCAGGAGTACAGCGAAGCGGGCGGGCAAACGACACTCGTGCTCGCGGGTCCTTCGACGCTGGCGATTCCCGCGCACCCCCGCATCCGCGCACTGGGCTACGTCGAAGACGCCGTGCGTCATGCCTTGCTCTCGCACGCGCGCGCGCTCGTCGTTCCGTCGCCATACGAGAGCCTGAGCATCGTCCTGCTGGAGGGGTGGAACCACGGCGTGCCCGCGCTGGTAAATGCGTACTGCAAGGTGCTCCAGGGACAGGTGCGGCGCGCCGATGGGGGCCTGTACTACCGGTCCTCGCGTGAGTTCCAGGAAACGCTGTCCTGGCTGCTCTCACACGAAGACAGCCGGCGTGAGCTTGGCGCACAGGGACTCGCCTACGTCGATCGGGAGTACCGCTGGCCCACGGTGCTCGACCGCGTGGAAAGCCTGCTGGAGGAAGTCAGTCGACGACGGTCAACGGCACCGGCGTGAGCGTCTCGCCATCCAGAGTGTAGGCGCGGATCTGCATCCCACCGGCGGTCCCAGCCAGTCCAACGATCACAAAGACAAAATCGCGAAAGGCCTGCGCAGTGTCCGTCGGCGACGGCTCTGGGCCACCGCGCGGATGCGAATGGTAGGCGCCGATCACGGCGAAACGCTCCGACTGCGCCTCGTTGATGCGCCGGCACCGTCTGATCTGCGCGAAGTAGTCGACGGGAGAGATTTCGTAGCGTTTCGCCGGCTCTGACGCGCCGTTGCTTGCCGGGATCGCTTCCAGAATCTCGCCGGCCCTGCCAACCAGCAAGCCGCAGCATTCGTTCGGCGCGTCGCGCCTGGCATGCGCGACGATCGCGGTCAGCGCTTCGCGATCGATTCGGACTTCAGGCAGCCGGAACCTCGATGACCATCGCGATGCCCATTCCGCCGCCGATGCACAGCGAGGCGACCCCCTTGCCGCCCCCCTTCGCGCGGAGCGCATAAATCAACGTCGTCAACACCCGCGCGCCGCTGGCGCCGATCGGATGTCCGAGTGAAATGGCGCCGCCCCGAGTGTTGACCTTCTCCGCGCCGAGGCCAAGCTCCTTGACCACCGCGACTGCCTGCACAGCGAACGCCTCGTTCAACTCGAAGAGGTCGATGTCGGATGCCTTCAGCTTCGCCCGCTCGAGCGCCCTGGTGACCGCGGGCACCGGGCCCATTCCCATGATCGCGGGATCGACACCTGTTGAAGCAAACGCGAGAATCTTCGCGAGCGGCTTGCGTCCAAGCTTCGCGGCTCGCTCCGCGGTTGCGACCACGACGGCCGCGGCGCCGTCGTTGATCCCCGACGCGTTGCCCGCGGTCACGGTGCCGTCCTTCTTGAAGGCCGGCCGCAGGGCCCCGAGTTTTTCGACGGTCGTACCCGCACGCGGATATTCGTCGGTATCGAAGGGGATCGGATCGCCTTTCTTCTGCGGGATCTGCACGGGGACGATCTCGTCCTTGAACAGTCCCGTCCTGATGGCGGCTTCCGCGCGGCGCTGACTTTCGGCTGCGTAGGCGTCCTGTTCCTCACGCGACACGTTGAAGCGGCTGGCGATGTTCTCGGCGGTGATGCCCATATGGCAGCCGCCCATCGCGCAGGTCAGCCCCTCCAGCAGCATCGAGTCGTAGACCTCGCCGTGACCCATGCGGAAGCCCCAACGCGCACCCTTGAGGATGTACGGCGCGTTGGTCATCGATTCGGTCCCACCTGCCAGCACAAGGTCGGTGTAGCCGACGCGCGTCGCTTCCACTGCATGCACAACGGACTGAAGTCCCGAGCCGCACACGCGATTGACAGTTTCAGCCGGCACTTCCTGCGGCACGCCAGCCTTGATTGCCGCTTGCCGCGCCACGTTCATGCCCGCGCCGGCCTGCAGCACACACCCCATGATCACGTCGCCGAGGTCGATCGGCTTCACGTCGGCGCGCCGGATCGCCTCGCGGATGACGATGGCGCCGAGATCCACGGCGGAGAAGTCTTTGAGGGCGCCGCCGAACGAACCGATCGGTGTACGGCAGGCGCTGAGAATGACTGCGGGCTCGTAATCGGGCATATGGTCTCGTCCGGCCGAAGCCGGACGCTAGCTGAGAATCCTAAAAGCGCGCCGGTTCGCCGTTCACGTGCAGCGTCGCGCCTGTCGCTTTCTTCACTTCATCGACGGTGGCGTCCGACGCGATTTCCCGAAGCACGAGACCTCCCGGTGTCACATCCATTACCGCCAGTTCGGTGACGATCATGTGGACCACGCGGGTTCCCGTAAGCGGCAACGCACACTTTTTGAGAATCTTGTGCCCGCCGTCCTTCGTCGTGTGCTCCATCGCGACGATCACGCGCTTGGCGCCGGCGACGAGATCCATCGCGCCGCCCATGCCCTTCATCATCTTGCCGGGCACCATCCAATTGGCGAGGTTGCCTTCCTCGTCCACCTCGAGCGCGCCGAGCACCGTCATGTCGATGTGGCCGCCGCGGACCATCGCAAAGGAGTCGGCGCTGCTGAAATACGACGTGCCAGGCAGCTCCGTCACGATCTCCTTGCCCGCGTTGACCAGATCCGGATCGATCTCCGACTCGAGCGGGTACGGCCCGACGCCGAGCATGCCGTTCTCCGAATGCAACGTGATGTCGACGCCGGGCGGCACGTGATTGGCCACCAGCGTCGGCATGCCGATGCCGAGGTTCACGTAATCCCCGTCGCGCAGCTCGCGCGCGATGCGGCGGACGATGCGTTCGCGTTTATCCATTTAGACGGCCTGCAATTGACGGACGGTGCGTCGTTCGATGCGCTTTTCGTAATAGGCGCCCTTGAGAACGTGCGTCACGTAAATTCCCGCGGTGACGATGACGTCGGGATCCAGCTGGCCGGGTTCGACGATCTCCTCCACCTCCGCAAACGTCACCTTGCCCGCCGTCGCCATGACCGGATTGAAGTTGCGCGCGGTCTTGCGGTAGATGAGATTGCCCTTCGTGTCGCCTTTGTATGCCTTCACGAAAGCAAAGTCCGCGTGGAGCGGCCCTTCGAGGATGTAGTTGCGCCCCTCGATGACGCGCGTTTCCTTCCCCTCGCCGACCATGGTGCCGTAGCCGGTCGGCGTGAAGAAGCCGCCGATGCCTGCGCCGGCGGCGCGGATTCGCTCGGCGAACGTTCCCTGAGGAACAAGCGTGTACTTGATTTCGCCGGCGATCGCCTGGCGCTCGAATTCCTTGTTTTCGCCGACGTAGCTGCCGATGAAGTGGGCAACCTGCTTCGCCCTCACGAGCATGCCGACTCCGAAGTCGTCAACGCCCGGGTTGTTGCTGATGATTGTCAGGTTGCGCGTGCCGCGCGCGTGGAGCGCTCTGATGAGATTTTCCGGCAGGCCGCACAGGCCAAAACCGCCGCACATCACGCTCGCGCCGTCGGGAATCAGCGCAACCGCATCCTCGGCGCTCCTCAACACCTTGTTCATGTCAGTGATTATCCTTCATCAACTCCGCGCGCCATTTCGCAGCCGCCGAGAAGATGGCCTCGACGGCGTCGCCGCGGCGCAGATCGCCGCGAAGCTGCGTCAGCCGCTGGATCAGACAGTCGAGCGCGTCGCCAATGGCATCCGCATTCGTCAGACAGATGTCGCGCCACACGTCAGCGGGACTCGACGCCAGTCGCGTCGTATCGACGAGGCCGCGTCCGGCCATGCGCAACCCCTCATCCTGTGCCGCGCTCCCAACGGCATCCATCAGCGCGCTGGCCGCCAGCTGCGGCAGATGGCTGACAAACGCCATGATGCGATCGTGTTCGTCCGCTGAAAGGATCACCGGTTTCGCGCCGAGGCCGGCAACAAATCGCGCCAACCGTTCGACAGCCGCGGATGTGGCCCCGCCATCGGGCGTGAAGATCCAGGGCCGGCCGGTGAACAGATCGGGGCGCGCGAACGCAAACCCGCCGCGCTCGCCGCCACCGAGCGGGTGCCCGCCGACGAAGGTGACGTTCGACGGCAGCGCGCGCGCCGCGTTGACGATGTCGCGCTTGGTTCCGCCCACGTCAGTGACAATCGGCCGCAGATTCGCCGGGTCCGGAAGGACCCGGCCTACAGTGGAGGGGAGGGCGGGTTCTTTTGGACCCGCCAGCGCGTTCAAGAGATCGACGTTTTGGCGAACGGGTGCGGCGAGGATGATGAGCGATGCATCAGGCAGCGCGCCGATGCTGCCGAAGCCGCGCTCAATGGCGCCGGCTCCCACCGCATGCGCGAGCACCGAGTCGGAGTCGACCCCGAACACGCGCGATTCGGGCCAGCGTTCCCGGACGGCCAGGGCAATAGAGCCTCCAATCAGGCCGAGGCCCACTATTGCTATCGAGGAAAACGGAGGTTCGGTTGACACGAGCTAACTGCCAATTTCCAAATTCCAATTCCCAAGAAGCCTGCCTGGGAGTTGGTCGTTGGAGGTTGGGAGTTTCAGCGAGCCCATCCACGACGAGCCACG
>Ga0075424_100000748_pt1 | contig 26457 bp, 20 predicted proteins | sample SoiMethybrSBSTD3_FD_75301 | JGI IMG/M metagenome (GOLD analysis project Ga0075424, IMG submission 75301) | Bulk soil microbial communities from a Populus tree surrounding site in Tennessee, USA - Soil MetaG P. TD hybrid SBSTD3 | ecosystem: Environmental > Terrestrial > Soil > Tree plantation... | reverse complement strand
GCGGCTTCCACATCGGGTAGTTGTGCTGCTGGTGCATCGAGAAGGTGAAGACGCGCGGATCGGACTCGAAGATGAACGCCGTGCCGTTGCCGTGGTGCACGTCGAGATCGACGATCGCGACCCGCTCGATCCCGCGCGACTGCAGCACGCGCGCGGCGACCGCCACGTCGTTGAACGGGCAGAACCCTTCGCCGTGGTTCGGGAACGCGTGGTGCAGCCCGCCGCCGATGTGCGCGACGACGTTCAACGCGGACCCCGCAGAGATCGCAGAATCTTCTTGTACTGATTTCGGCGAGCTCTGCGTGTTCTGCGTTCCATCGTCGTCAATGCAGGCGAGCAAAGCGGCCGCGATCGTGCCGCCGACCATGACGCGGAAACCGTCGACCATTTCGCGCGACCAGGGGAGCTCGAGCTGCGCGACGTCCTCGGCCGTCATCTCGCCCGAGCGCAGCCGCTCGAGGTACGCCGGCGTGTGCACGAGCGCGAGCTCGTCCCACGTCGCCGGCCGCGGCTCGACGATCTCCGACGCCTGCACGACGCCGGTCTCGACGAGCCTGTCGCGCACGCGCCGGTACTTGTCGGTCGGGAAGACGTGGAGGCCGATGTCGATCTGATACGCCGGCGAGTAGACGACGATCATGCCCTTCGGTGCCAGGCACGTGCCTGGCACCACGGCGAGGTTTCTGGCGCGTTTACTCTTAATTTCAGCGCGGCGACGCCGCCGCCTGGCCCACCGGGTGCGCCGGCTTCTTCGCCGGCCGGTCGCTCGACAGCGGCTGCAGCGCGAGCGCGAGCACCTCGTCGATCGTCGACACGAGGTGGACCGTCAGCCCCTGGCGCAGCTCCGGCGTCAGATCCTCGTTGACGTTCTTGCCGTTCTGCTTCGGCAGAATCACTTCGGCGATGCCGAGGCGCCGCGCCGCGAGCACCTTCTCCTTGACGCCGCCGATCGGCAGGACGCGCCCCGACAGCGTGATCTCGCCCGTCATCGCGACGTCGCCCCGCACCGGACGGCCGGTCAGCTCCGACGCCATCGCCGTGGCCATCGTCACGCCCGCCGACGGGCCGTCTTTCGGGATCGCGCCCGACGGCACGTGCACGTGCATCTCGGCCTTGGTGAAGAAATCAGGATCGATGTTGTATTCCTTCGCGTGCGTCCGCAGCCACGAGAGCGCGGCGCGCGCCGACTCCTTCATCACGTCGCCGAGCTGCCCGGTCAGCGTCATCGAGCCGGTGCCCGCCATCTTCGACGCCTCGATGAACAGCACCTCGCCGCCCGCAGGCGTCCACGCGAGCCCGATCGCGACGCCGGGCTCCTTGGTCCGCTCCTCCATCTCCTCGTCGAGGAACTTCGGCGCGCCGAGGAACTCGACGACGACGTCGGCCGTGATCTCGATGGGCGTCTCGTTGCCCTCGGCGCGGCGGCGCGCCACCTTGCGGCAGAGCGCGCCGATCTCGCGCTCGAGATTGCGGACGCCGGCTTCGCGCGTGTAGCCGCGAATCACCTGACGCAGCGCGTCCGGCGTGAAGCGGATGTACTCCGGCGTGAGGCCGTGGTTCTTCACCTGCTTGTCGACGAGGTGATCGGTCGCGATCTTCAGCTTCTCTTCCTCGGTGTAGCCGGCGATCTCGAGTACCTCCATGCGGTCGCGCAGCGCCGCCGGAATCGGGTCGAGCACGTTGGCCGTCGTGATGAAGAGCACCTCCGAGAGATCGAACGGCACGTCGAGATAGTGATCGCGGAACGTGTTGTTCTGCTCCGGATCGAGGACCTCGAGGAGCGCCGACGAGGGGTCGCCGCGGAAGTCGGAGCCGAGCTTGTCGATTTCGTCGAGGATGAACACCGGGTTCTTCGACTCGGCGCGCCGCAGCCCCTGGATGACCTGCCCGGGCAGCGCGCCGATGTAGGTGCGCCGGTGGCCGCGGATCTCCGCTTCGTCCCGCATGCCGCCGAGCGACACCCGGACGAACTTGCGGCCGAGCGATTCCGCGATCGACCGCGCGAGCGACGTCTTGCCGACGCCGGGCGGGCCGACGAAGCAGAGGATCGGGCCCTTCACCTGCGGGTTGAGTTTGCGGACGGCGAGGTACTCGAGGATGCGGTCCTTCGCCTTCTCGAGGCCGGAGTGATCCGCGTCGAGCGTCGCCTTCGTCTTCGGCAGATCGATCACTTCATCGGTGCGCTTGGACCACGGCAGCGCGACGACCCAATCGAGATAGGTCCGCGAGACGGTGTACTCGGCGGCGGCGACCGGCATCTTCGACAGCCGATCCAGCTCGCGCAGCGCTTCTTTCTTCACGGTCTCCGGCATGCCGGCGGCCTCGATCTTCTCCTGGAGCTCCTCGATCTCCTTGGTCTGATCGTCGCCCTCGCCGAGCTCCTTCTGGATGGCCTTCATCTGCTCGCGCAGGAAGTACTCGCGCTGGTTCTTGCCGACCTCCGACTGCACCTGCGACTGGATCTTCGACCCGAGCTCGAGCACCTCGAGCTCCTTGATGAGAATCCGGTTCAGGTTGTCCATGCGCGCGCGGATGTCGAGCGTCTCGAGGACTTCCTGCTTGACGGCGGTGCTGATGGTCGAGAGCGACGAGGCGATGAAGTCGGCGAGGCGGCCCGCCTCGGTGATGTTCACCGCGAGCGTCTGCAGATCGTCGGAGAGCAGCGGCGACAGCGAGACGACCTGCTGGAAGTTCGTCTTGATGTTGCGCGCGAGCGCGTCGATCTCCAGGCGATCGGCGTCGTTGGTGCCCTCGGTCGCGGCGCTCACGCGCGCGCGCAGGTACGGCTGCGTGGCGACGATTTCCTCGAGCGTCAGCCGCGCAAGGCCCTGGACGATCAGCCGCAGGCTGCCGTCGGGCAGCTTGAACATCTTGTGGATGTGCGTCGCCGTGCCGACGGTGAAGAGATCCGCCTGCGCGGGCTCCTCGACCGCGGCGTCGCGCTGCGTGAAGACGGCGATCAGCTTCCCGTTCGCAATCGCATCGTCGATCAGGCGGACGGAGCTCTCCCGGGCGACCGCGAGCGGCATGAACGAATTCGGAAAGAGGACCGTGTCACGAAGCGGAAGGACCGGCAGCTCCGATGGAATCGACAGCGGCCGATCGCCGAGCGAGAGATCCTCGGGTTTGAGGCTCTCGAGTTGATCGCTCATCAGCGACCTCTCCTTATTGCGGAACGCGGATTGCGGATTGCGGATTGGGTGCGGATTGCGGATTATCGCTCCGCAAGGTCCGCGTTCAACCGCGATCCGCCATCCGCAATATGAAAAACAGGGAAACGCCGCTGGGGGAGAACAGGGGCTCCGCCACCGGCGGAGCCCCGAAAGCCTGGGACGCCGGATCTTACATGTCGAGGAAGAGGCCGCTCGTGCCGCGGCGCGAGGCGAGCTGACGCTCGCGCTGCTCGGCGTTCTCGCGCGCCTCCTCGCACTCCTTGCAGCGCACCGCGAAGGGCAGCGCCCGCAGGCGCTTCTCGGCGATCTCGTCGCCGCACTCGAAGCAGTTGCCGTAGGTGCCCTGCTCGAGGCGGGCGAGCGCGTCGTTGATCTTGTTCAGCGTCTCGGACTTCATCTGGACGAGCGCGAACTCCAGATCTTCCTGGATGTCCGCCTCTGCGCTCTCCACCGCGTCGAGCACTTCGTTGAGCTTGCCGCCCCAGGTGCCCTCCTCGCGGACGCCGCGCATCTTGCCCTGGACCTCGGCCTGAATCTCGCGACGCCGCTCGTCGAGCATGTGCTTCAGTTCGGTATAGCGAGATCGGGGAGTCCCCGTCGCTGTCTTCATGTTGTCCTTCATCGCCGCTCCTTCCATTCCGGGACCTGCCCGGGCGCCGCCACGCTAAGATTGCTGCCAGCTATGCAAATGAACTGCCAATCGTATACTGAACTAGAGTCATATTGCAATCGACTACTGCTGACCACGCGAAGTGACGACGGACTCTTCCACCTGTCGCCGTTCGCGTGCACGACTCGTTCGACGTGCGCGCGGTCTGTTCCTGCAAGCGGCTCTCCCGATTGAGTTTTTAACAGTCCTGGCATCGCAGTCTACCGTTTGTTCAAAAACAGACATCCCCTTAGACGCCGGAGCAGCTCAGACGGTTCTGATTTCGTCGCTGGAAGTTGTCCGCTGGAGGAGACGAAACAACGCGCGTTCAACTGCCGGGGTGTGACGAAGTTACTACGCCGTCTGTAGGCGCACGTGCCTCATGCGCACGCATGCGCACACGGTTTTGTTACTGGATCCGCATCGACGTAATGGAGGAATTGGGGACGACGCCTCGCTCGACGAGGAGCTGGCCGCTCCGCCGGGAGCCGGTCTTCAGCCACTTCTCGTAGAGGCGCAGGAGGTCGGCGTTCGAGGCGCACGCCGTGCGCTCGCTGACCTCGCTCAGCACGTCGACGAAGCCGACGAACTTTTCGGCGAGCTCCGCGAAGACGGGCGAGAAGGTGTCGGTCTCGACGCGGCTCAGCGCGTTGTAGGCGGAGCCGCCGATGCTGATGTAGTAGTCGACGTCGACGAGCTTGCGGTTCAGGGAATCGGCGAAGAATCCCGAGACGAACAGCGCGACGTCGCCGATCTCCTTGAGGCTCGTGCGCTGCTTGGAGCCGCCGGCTTCGAGCGCGCGCGCCAGCCGCACGGCGAGGGGCCTGTCCTCGCCGTTGTCGTCGCTGAGCGGCCGCTGCAGAAAGCTCGCGAGCAGCTGGACGACGTAGTACGCCGTCAGCTCCTGGGTGTTGAGGCGCTGATGCGACAGCGCACCTTCAACGAGCTCCTTGAAGTACTCGACCGCCGATTCGCGTCGAAATACAAGGTCACCCATTCGCCAATACCAGGCTCACAGCCACCACGGACGATTGCAAGGCGCGTTCCGATGAGTTCTCGTGGTTTCGCGCCGGATCATACAATAGGGGCCGTGGCGGGGACATGCCCCCTTTGTGGTACGCGACGCGCCAGACGGGGATGTCCGGCCGTCGGCGCACAGATCTGCGCCGTCTGCTGCGGCACCAAACGGCTGACGCAGATTCCCTGTCCGAGCGACTGCCCGTGGCTCGCGACGGCGCGCGAGCATCCGGCGGCGGCCGTCGTACGGCAGCGGCAGCGCGACGTGGCGCTCCTGATGCGCGCCGTGCGCGACTTCAGCGAGCGGCAGTCGCAGCTGTTCCTGCTCGTGAGCACGTTTCTCGTGAAGTACGAGGCGCCGGAGCTGCAGGCGATCGTCGACAGCGACGTGCTCGAGGGGCTCGCGGCGCTCGCGTCGACCTACGAGACCTCCGCACGCGGCGTCATCTACGAGCATCGTCCGGCGTCGCTGCCGGCCGAACGGCTCGTGAATCTCCTGAAGCCGATCCTCGTGCAGGCGGGCGAAGGCGGTGGGAGCGCGTTCGAGCGCGACGCGGCGGTCGTGCTGCGGCGGGCGGAGGAGACGGCGCGCGAGGCGCGCAACGCCGATCCGCCGAACCGCCGCGCGTTCCTCGATTTTCTGTTGCGCGTCATCGCGCGCAGGCCCGAGGCCGAGGGCGAGGCCGGGCAGCCGCCAGCCCCCGAGGAGCGCTCGCGGCTGATCCTGCCGTAGCAACGTATAATTGTCGTTTTGCTCGTCTGGGCAGGTGACATTCAATGGCCAAGAGATGTGAGATTTGCGGGAAGGGACCGGTCGTGGGCCGGCAGCACAGCCATGCCAACAACGTGAGCCCGCGGCGGTTCGAGCCGAACCTTCAGCTCGTGCGCGCGATCGTCAACGGCGGCATTCAGCGCATCCGCGTCTGCACGCGGTGCCTGCGCAGCGGGAAGGTGACGAAAGCCGCGTAGGTCGGGCTTGCCGCGCCGAAGCTCGCTCGCAGCCGCGGGCGAGCGAAGGCGGGTCGGACGGGTTCACGCCGTGACGAAGCAGACTGTTTCCAGCAGCAGCGCGCCGAAAGCGATCGGGCCGTACTCGCAGGCGGTCCGCGCCGGCCAGCTCCTGTTCATCTCGGGGCAGGTGCCGCTCGATCCGGCGACGGGACGGATGGTCGCCGGCGGGATCGCGGAGCAGACGCGGCGCGTGCTCGACAATATCGGCGCCGTGCTCACGGCCGGCGAACGCTCGTTCGCCGACGTCGTGCGCACGACGATCTTCCTCGCCGACATGAACGACTTTGCCGCGGTGAACGAGATCTACGGGCAGTACTTTTCGGAACCGTATCCCGCGCGCGCGACGGTGCAGGTGGCGCGGCTGCCGAAAGACGCGCGCGTCGAGATCGATGTGATAGCGTCTTACGATTGAATGGAGAGGACCAGGGACTAAATCCAGCAAGTTCGCGATTCCGTCGTCCCCCAGTCCCCACAACGTCAGCCCGCGCGACCGGCCCGCTCTACGCCCAGCACCCCCTCGACGCCGCGCAGCGACTTGATCACCTTCTCCAGGTGCTTCAGATCGCTGATCTCCACCGTCATGTCGATCCGCGCGTTCGCGCCGACGTCGGTGCGCGCTTCCATGTTCTTGATGTTCGTGTTGATGTCGGCGATCTTCGCGCTCACGGCGGCGAGCAGGCCCTTCCGATCCTCGACCTCCATCGTCAGCTTCACGGTATAGCGCGCGACGGCGTCGGTCTTGTCCCATTCGACGTCGATGCGGCGCTCGGGATCGTAGAGCAGGTTGACGACGTTCGGGCACGTCGCGGAGTGGACCGAGACGCCTTTGCCGCGCGTGATGTAGCCGACGATCTTCTCGCCGCGGATCGGGTTGCAGCAGCGCGCGCGAAACACCATCAGGTCGTCGAAGCCGCGCACCTTGATCTTTTCCTCGCCGGCGCCGAGCACGCGGCGGACGACCGACGCGACGGCGCCCTCGGGGCCCTTCTCGCGCAGCTTGTCCGGCGGCACGAGCCTGACGAGCACCTGCTTCGGCTGCACTTTCCCGTAGCCGATCGCGGCGAAGAGATCGTCGGCCTTGCTGACGGCGAAATCGGCGAGCGCCCTGGCGAACTCGTCGCCGTCGACGATCGTCTTCGGGTTCAGGTCGTAGCGCCGCGCCTCCTTCTCGAACAGCTTGCGCCCGAGCTCCATCGCGCGCGCCTTCTCCTCCGAGTGGATCAGGTGCTTGATCTTGTTGCGCGCGCGCGACGTGGCGACGAAGTTCAGCCAGTCGCGGCTCGGGCGGTGGCCCGCCTGCGTGATGATCTCGACAATGTCGCCGTTCTTCAGCCGCGTGCGCAGCGGCACCATCTTGCCGTTGACGCGCGCGCCGACGCACTGGTGGCCGACGTCGGTGTGAATCGAGTACGCGAAGTCGATCGCGGTCGCGCCGCGCGGCAGCGCCTTCACGAGCCCTTTCGGCGTGAAGGTGTAGACCTCCTCGGGGTAGAGGTCGACCTTCAGGTTCTGGATGAACTCCTGGGGATCGCGCACCTCCTGCTGCATGTCGAGCAGCTGGCGCATCCACACGAAGTAGCGGTCGTCGCGCTGCGTGCCGGCGCGCCCTTCCTTGTACTTCCAGTGCGCGGCGACGCCCTCCTCCGCCATGCGGTGCATCTCGATGGTGCGGATCTGCACCTCGAACGGCATCCCGTGCTCGCTGATGACGGAGGTGTGGAGCGACTGGTAGCCGTTGGGCCGCGGCATCGCGATGAAGTCCTTGATGCGGCCGGGCACCGGCGACCACGTCTGATGGATGATCCCGAGCGCGGCATAGCAGTCCTTCACGCTGTCGGTGATGATGCGCAGCGCGATGAAGTCGTAAACCTGCTCGAGCTCGATCTTCTGCGTCTTCAGCTTCTGGCTGATGCTCCACAGCCGCTTGATGCGGCCGTCGATCTCGGTCACCGGGACCTGCGCCTCGGCGAGCTTCGCGGTGATCGTCGTCTTGAGCTCGCCGATCAGCCCTTCGGTCGCGCGGCGCTTCGCGTCCACGCGCGCGCGCAGCGCCTCGTAGGCCTGCGGCTCGAGATAGCGGAACGACAGCTCCTCGAGCTCGTTCTTCACCTTGCTCATCCCGAGCCGGTTCGCGATGGGCGCGTAGATGTCGCGCGTCTCCTGCGCGATCTTGATCCGCCGCTCCTCGGGCAGGTGGTGGAGCGTCCGCATGTTGTGCAGGCGGTCGGCGAGCTTGACGAGGATCACGCGGATGTCGTCGACCATCGCGAGCAGCATCTTGCGGAAGTTCTCCGCCTGCCGCTCCTCGCTCGACGAGAAGGGGATCGCGCTGATTTTCGTGACGCCCTCGACGACGTGCGCGACCTCGGCGCCGAAGAGCTCCTGGATGCGCTCGATGGTCGTCAGCGTGTCCTCGACGACGTCGTGGAGGAGGCCGGCGGCGATGGCGACGGCGTCGAGCTTCATGTCCGCGAGGAAGTCGGCGACGGCGAGCGGATGAATCAGGTAGGGCTCGCCCGAATGGCGCACCTGCCCCCGGTGCTCGAAGGCGGAAAACACGTAGGCTCGCCTGAGCAGCTCGACGTCGGCGTCGGGGCTGTACGCCCGGACTTTTTCGAGGAGATCCTCGAAGCGAATCATGGAATCCGGTGTCTAAATCAAGTGTAAGGCGTGCCTTGACGTACGTTTTTTTGCTTCACTATACTGGCCCGGTTTCAGCGACGGCAATTTTCCAGTGGTAAGGGGGCGCTCAATGCGTGCTTTCTCGGGAGCATCGCTGCTGGTCGGCACGATGCTGGCCTTTGGTTCGGTCGCGTCCATCGGCTGCGCGAAAGTTGGCGAGATCAAGGCGAAAAAGGCGTTCAAATCCGCCAACCAGGCGTACCAGGCGCAGGACTACAAGAAGGCCGCCGGGCTCTACGAGGAGACGGTCGCGGCCGACCCCGAGCTCGCGCAGGCGTACTTCTACCTCGGAAACAGCTACGATAACCTGTACAAGCCGAGCAAGAAGGGCGAGCCGGAGAACGACGCGCTCCTCAACAAGGCCGTCGAGAACTATCAGAAGGCCTCCGAGAAGCTCGCCTCGTCGGCCGACCCGGCGAACAAGAAGCTCGGCACGCTCTCGCTCCAGTACCTCGTCGCGTCGTACGGCGTCGACAAGCTGAACGATCCGGCGAAGGCGGAGCCGGTCGTGCAGAAGATGATTCAGCTCGAGCCCGGCGAACCGGCCAACTACTTCGCGCTCGCGAAGATCTACGAGGACGCCGGCGCGTACGAAGAGGCCGAGAAAGTGCTCCAGATGGCGAAGGAGGCCAAGCCGAGCGATCCTACCGTCTACATGACGCTCGCCGGCTACTACAACCGCCAGGGACGCTTCGACAAGACGATCGAAGCGCTCGAGGAGCGCGCGCAGAAAGAGCCGAACAACCCGGAGGCGTTCTACACGATCGCCACGTACTACTGGGACGAAGCGTATCGCGACTTCAAGCTGAAGGAAAACGAGAAGCGCGAATACGTCGGCAAGGGCGTCGAGGCCGTCGATCACGCGCTGCAAATAAAGCCGGACTATACCGAAGCGCTCGTCTACAAGAATCTTCTGCTGCGGCTCCAGGCGAACATGGAGAAGGATCCCGCGAAGCAGCAGGCGCTGCTGAAGGAAGCGGATCGGCTGCGCGACAAGGCGCAGGAACTCCGCAAGCAGAAGGTCGCCGGCGTCAGCTAGACGCGGGCTACGAGAGATTGGATCGAAGGCCGCCGGGCGCTCCGGCGGCCTTTTTTGTATCCCGTCGGTTACAACCCCAAAGTACAATTGCGCGTTCCCTTTGCATTCACGCTTCCGCAACTGCTGGAGTTTGCAATGAGCCATTTGAGGTTTGCACGGGCGATCGCTCTTGCGGCCTGCTGCGCCGTGGCGCTGTCGGCCGGCGCGTACGCCCAGGGCGTCACGACCGCGTCGATCACCGGCGTCGTCAAGGACGCGTCGGGCGGCGTGATCCCGGGCGCATCGATCACTGCGGTGCATCAGCCGTCGGGCACGTCGTACGAAGCGGTCACCCAGGCCGACGGCCGCTTCACGATCCCCGGCATGCGCGTCGGCGGCCCCTATACGGTGACGGCGCAGCTCAGCGGCTTCACGACCGAGGTGAAGAACAACCTCACGCTGTCGCTCGGCGTGGCGCAGGACATCGAGTTCGCGCTGAAGATCGCGACCGTCGCCGAGACGATCACGGTCGTCGGCACGAGCGATCCGGTGTTCAGCACCTCGCACACCGGCGCCGCGACGGCGGTCATGCGCGAGGATCTCGCCTCGCTGCCGACGATCTCCGGGCGCATCACCGACATCACGCGGCTGACGCCGCAGTACGGCGGGTCGGGGACCTTCGCCGGCCAGGACAACCGCGCCAACAACGTGACGGTGGACGGGTCGTACTTCAACAACTCGTTCGGGCTCGGCGTCACGACCGGCGGCATCGGCGATCGCACGGGCGTCGCGCCGATCTCGCTCGAGGCGATCGAGCAGGTGCAGGTGAACGTCGCGCCGTACGACGTGCGGCAGGGCAACTTCGTCGGCGCGGGCGTGAACACCGTCACGCGCAGCGGGACCAACTCGTTCACCGCGTCGGCGTACCGGCGCATGCGCAACGAGTCGTACGTCGGCACCGACGCGGCCGGTCAGACGGTGAACCCGGGCACGTTCACAACCTACACGACCGGCGTGTGGGCCGGCGGCCCCATCATCAAGAACAAGCTGTTCGCGTTCGGCGCCTACGAGAAGCAGGAGGACACGCGCCCGCTGACGACGTTCCAGTCGAACCCGGGCGGCGCGGCGGTCGGCGGCAACATCACGCGCGTCCTGACGTCCGACCTGAGCGGCCTCTCGAGCTTCCTGAGCAGCAACTTCCACTACGACACCGGCCCGTTCGACAACATCTCGAAAGTGACGCCGGGCAAGCCGTGGATGATCAAGAGCGATTACAACGTCAACAACGCGAACAAGGTGACGTTCCGCTACAACCAGCTCGATTCGAGCAGCGACGTGCCGCAGTCGGGATCCTCGTCGCTTGGAACCTCGCGGCAGACGAACACGACGCAGTTCCTCACCTTCTCCAACTCGAACTATCAGATCCTCGAGAACCTGCGGTCGGGCATCGGCGAGTGGAACTCGGTGTTCGGCAGCAACATGACGAACAACCTGCTCGTCGGCCTGACGCACCAGGACGAGAGCCGCGGCGACAAGGGCCAGGTGCCGCAGTTCCCGTTCGTCGTCATCGGCGACGGCACCGGCGGCGCCTACACGTCGTTCGGCAACGAGCCGTTCACGCCGTTCAACCTGCTCCGCTACAACACGTTCCAGATGCAGGACAGCGTGACGAAGTTCGCGAAGAACCACTCGATCACCTTCGGCGCCAATGTCGAGAAGTTCCACTCCGACAACTCGTTCTACTTCGGCATCCAGAGCGCGTACTCCTACAACACGCTGGCCGATTTCTACGCCGACGCGAACGGCTTCCTGACGAACCCGAATCGCACGGTCGCGGCGGCGACGAACCGCTTCCAGGTGAAATATCTCCTGCAGCCCGGGCAGACGACGCCGCCGATGCAGCCGCTCGACGTCATCTACGGGGGCGGCTACGTGCAGGACGAGTGGCGGCCGAAGGGGAACCTCACGCTGACCGCGGGGATTCGCGTCGACGTGCCGAAGTTCGGCAACACCGCGTTCGACAATCCGGTCGCCGACACGCTGACGTTCCGCGATCAGGATGGATCGCCGGTCAAGTACAACACCGGCGCGCTGCCCGATCCGGTCGCGTACTGGTCGCCTCGCGTCGGCTTCAACTTCGACGCGACGAACGATCAGAAGACGCAGCTGCGCGGCGGCACCGGCCTCTTCAGCGGCAAGCCGCCCTACGTCTGGATCTCGAATCAGATCGGCAACACGGGCGTGCTGTACGGATTCCTCGATTCGGGCACGTTCGTCAACACGTATCCGTTCAACCCGAACCCGGACCGCTACAAGCCGGCGCCGACGGGCGGCACGGCGGCGAGCTACGAGCTCGACGTGACGGACCAGGGCTTCCGCTTCCCGCAGACGTGGCGATCGAACATCGGCATCGACCGCCGGCTGCCGTGGGGTCTCGTCGGAACGCTCGACTACATCTTCAACCGCGATCTGAACGCGCCGGTCTACATCAACGGGAATCTGCCAGCGGCCGACGCGGCGTACACCGGCGTCGACAACCGGCCGCGCTGGGTCGCGATCCCCGGCGTCGTTCCCGCGTGCGTCACCGCGCTCGGCGCGGAGAACGGCCCGTGCGTCACGCGGATCAACAACCTGCCGGGCAGGAACATCACGGCCGCGTACGTCATCAAGAACCAGGATCAGAACCGCTCGTGGAACATCTCGGGCGCGCTGACCAAGCCGATGAGCAACGGCCTGACGTTCAAGGGCGGCTTCAACTACGGCGTGTCGCGCAGTATCGTGGAGCCCTCGTCGACGGCGGGCAGCTCGTGGGGATCGGCGAACCCGATCGTGTTCGATCCGAACAACCCGGCGCTCGCGTTCTCGGCCAACTCCCCCGGTAAACGCGTATTCCTCGCCGCGACCTACTCGCACCAGTACTTCGGCTGGGGCGCGACGACGTTGTCCGCGTTCTACGACGGCCACACGAACGGCAACACGAGCTACGTGTTCTCGGGCGACGCGAACGGCGACACGGTCAGCGGCAACGACCTGATTTACATCCCGCGCGACACGTCGGAGATGAACTTCAAGCCGCTGACGGTCAGCGGGCGGACGTTCAGTCCAGCGGACCAGGCCGCCGCGTTCGAGCAGTTGATTCAGAATGACAGCTATCTCAGCTCGCGCCGCGGCCAGTACGCCGAGCGCAACGCGGTGTTTCTGCCGATCGTCAACCGCATCGACCTGGGGCTGACGCAGGACGTGTTCGCGAGCGTCCGCGGCCGCAAGCACGCGGGCCAGATCAGGCTCGACATCACGAACTTCGGCAACCTGCTGAATCACAGCTGGGGCGTGGGGCAGCGTCTCGTCAACAGCCAGATCCTGACGAGCCCGAGCGCCGATGCGCAGGGACGGCTGACCTACAACCTGCAGACGGCGAACGGCGCGCTGATCACGTCGTCGCAGCAGACGTCGGCGACGATCGCGTCGATCATCAGCCAGCCGTCGGACGTTTACATCATGATGCTGAGCTTCCGTTACACGTTCCAATAGGGGCTGGGGGCTAGGGGCTAGGAGCTAGCTGGGGCCGGCGCGTTTTTCCGCGCCGGCCTTTTTTGTTGGCGACGACGCGCGTCACTAAACGGCTCGCCGCGAGCCCCCAGACTCTAGCCCCTTCCGAGCGACAGCAGGTTCGCGAGCAGACGATACGCGCCCGGCACGCCGAAGGGCAGCTGCCGGTGGAACGCGTACGCGCAGTACGTGTAGTGGCCCTTGCCGTACTCCGCCGTGAGCCAGCCGCCGCCCTGCGGCGCCTGACCCACGTCGTGCGTCTCGATCATCGGCGTGTACGCCGCGTCCCACTCGGACCAGAACTTCGAGCCGCGCTGCTCGATCCATCCGTCGAAATCCTTCAGCGTGATCCGGTTCGGCACGTTGAACGCGCGGTGCGACGGCGCGAGGATCGCGACGGGTGAATCCTCCTCCGACACTTCCTCGGCGCGCGCGGTGAGGGCGCCGGGATACGGCGCGAACTCGTTCGGCACGAGCTCCTGCGTGTTATAGAGCACGACGAGGTTGCCGCCGTCCTTCACGTAGTCGAGGAGCCGGCGGTTGTAGGTCTTCAGGTCGGCGCGCACGGCGTACGCGCGTGTGCCGGTGACGATCGCGTCGTACTGCCGCAGGTCGCCGCGCGCGAGGTCCGCCTCGCCGAGGAGCGTCACCGCTGCGCCGAGCTGCGCGATGCCCGCGGGCACCTCGTCGCCTATGCCCATCACGTAGCCGACCTTCAGGTTCGGCGCGATCGCGACGTCGACGCCGCGCACCGACGTACGCGCCGCGTGATAGAGGTAGCGCGTCTCGAGATCGCGGTGCTCGATCGCGTCGTAGCCCTCGGTGTACTCGCGGCCGTCGAACTCAGCGACGGCGTCGATGGGGTACTGGCGCGCGTCGAGCGACGGCGCGGTCACCGCAAACGCGAACGTCGCGCGCTCGCCGGCGCGCGAGAAGGCAAACGGCGCGCGATCCGGCGACGAGGTCCAGCCGGCTGGAAGCCGCAGCGCGACGGTGCCATGGGGACCGGCGGCGTTCGCCGCCGGCGCCACGTTGCTCACGATCTCGACGCGCACGTCCAGACGCTTGTCGCGCGACGCCAGCGGCACGATCGCGCTGCGCGGCGTGACGTTGACCGCGAGCGGGGGCACCACGCCGAGCTCGTGCTCCGCCAGCCCATACGGCAGCTGCGGCTGACGGCGCACGACGGGCGTCCGCACGTGAACCGGAACGCCGTCGACGATGTAGCCGGCTGTCGCGATGAAGGGCGGCGGCGCCCACGGAGCGCGCGCCGCGACCGTTGTCGTGTACCGCGACTCGGCGAGCGACGCGCGCGAGAAGTACGGGCGCGTGAGCGCCGCGCCGGCGGTCAGCGTCGCGGTGCGCCGTACGGTTCGATGCGGCGGCAGCGCCGCAGCGTCCGCAGCGTCGGCGGTGTCGTTGACGGCGAGGCGCACGCTGCCGATCGCCATCGATCCCCGGTTGGCCAGCTGCAGCGCGACGTCGAACACCTGACCCGGCACGACGGGCTGCGGCGGCGCCGCGATCGCGGTGAATTCGATGCCGAGCGCGCCGCTGATCGCCTCCTCGAGCTCCGCCTCCTTCAGGCGCAGCTCCCGGTCCACGTCGCTGTCGGAGAGCTCGTGGCGCGCGCGGCGGACTGCGGCGAGACCACGCGCGAGCGCGGGGACCGACGCCGACGGATCGTTCATGCTGAACCGAGCGACGGCCGCGTCGATCTCGCGCTGAACCGCGGCGAGCAGCGCCGCGGCATTCGCCGGCGCGGCGAGATTGAGCGCGGTGTACACGCCGGCCAGCCGCGTATCGATCCCGTCGAAGAACGACGTCTCCTTGTCGGGCGCGCTCACGCGTGACGCGAGCCGCTTGTAGTACGTGTAGCTCGGGCCGGCGACGCGCTCCACCTGCCCGCCGTTCTGCGACCGCTGGAACGCGAGGCCGACGCGCGCGAAGTTGGCGTACGAGTCGCCGAGCCACGGGCTGTACTCTCCCGCGTCCACGCGCAGCGTCCAGTCCTCGTTCTCGCGCACGCCGCCCATGTAGAGCTTCAGCGGCTGCCACGGCGTGACGCCGTCGCGGAGCTGATCGGGGAACGCTGACGGATCGCCGGCGATCCGATACGCTTCCTGCGTCAGCAGCCCCGCGGCCTGATGGTTGCCGTGGCCGTCGCGCTCGTTCCCCTGGAACCGCGAGATGAGCACGAACGGCCGTTCGAGCCGGATGATGCGCACGACGTCGCGCAGGACGTTCTCGCGCCCCCACTTCTCGAGCGCCTCGTCGAGCCGTTTCGAGAAGCCGTAGTCGATGGCCGTCGTGAAGTACTGCGCGTCGACGCCGTAATAGCGGTCCGCCGCGAGCAGCTCCTCCGTCCGAATCAGTCCGACCGCGTCGAACAGCTCCGGGCCGATGGCGTTGTCGCCCGACTCGCCGCGCGTCAGCGTCAGGAGCGAGACGCGCGCGCCGCGGCCGCGGCCGAGCAGCGCCAGGACTCCGCCGTGCTCGTCGTCGGGATGCGCGGTGGTGTGCATCGCGCTCGCGGTCGTCCGGAGCTTCAGGAGCTTCTGCCAGACGCCGGAGGCGCCCATATCCTGCGGCAGCGGCTCGGGCGCCGCGCAGAGAACCGCGGCGGCCAGCGCGCACGCGATCGGCGACAGGAAGCGCCGCATGACGCGGATTATACTGGCGCGGCCCTTCCCTCTCGCGATGCGCATCGAGCTGCTCACGGTCGGCGAAGCGTTTCAGGATCTGATCTTCATGTCGCTTCCGCGTCTGCCGCGTCTCGGCGAGGAGCTGCGCACGCCGCATTTCGTCGCGACGATCGGCGGCGGGGCGGTGATCACCGCAACCGCGGCGGCGCGGCTCGGCATGCGGAGCGCGATCGTCAGCGCGCTCAGCGCCGACGCGGCGCGCGCGCTGCGCGGCGACCGCGTGTCGGTCGTCAACGTGAGGCGGCCGGGCGAGCCGCACGCGATCACCGTCGCGCTGTCGACGTCCGCCGACCGGAGCTTCGTCACCTTCAACGGCGTCAACGATCGCCTGCAGGCGCGCCTGCCGGCCGCCGTCGCGCGCCGGCGCGCGGCGCACGTGCACTTCGCCTTCTCGCCCGCCGACTGCGCGAGATGGGCGGCGATCGCCGAACGCCTTCGCACGCGCGGCACGACGACGTCGTGGGACTTCGGGTGGGATCCGGCGTTGCCGGCGCGCGATCTGTTCTGGCGGCTGGTTCGCGCCGTCGATTTCGTCTTCGTCAACGAGATCGAGGCGACGGCCTACGCGGGCGTGCGCCGGCGCGACGAGGCCGCGAGATTCTGGGCCGCCGCGGCGCGCAACGTGGTGATCAAGCTGGGCGCGCGCGGAAGCCACTGGATCGCGGCGGGCATCGGCGTCCGCGCCGCCGCGCCCCGCGTGCGCCCGGTGGACACGACCGGCGCCGGCGACGCCTTCAACGGCGGTTTCCTCTACGGCCTGCTGCGCGGGCGCACGCGGCGCGACTGCCTGCGCCTCGGCAACTTCGTCGGTGCGCGATCGACGCTCGCGGCCGGCGGCGTCGCGTCGCTGCCGCGCCGGCGCGAGCTTCCGTCGTGAAGATCGCCGTCGTCGGCGGCGGCGGCGTCCGGACGCCGCTGCTCGTCGCCGGGCTCACCGCGTCGGATCTGCCGATCGACGAGATCGCGCTGTACGACATCGACGACGCGCGCCTCCGCGTCATCGGCGGCGTGGCGGCGAAGATGGCCTCGCGCGGACGCGTCGCGCCGTGCGCGTCGCTCGACGCGTGCGTCTCCGGCGCCGATTTCGTGTTCACGAGCATCCGCGTCGGCGGCATCGAGCGGCGCGCGCGCGACGAGGCGGTCGCGCAGCGCCACGGGATCGCCGGGCAGGAGACGGTCGGCCCCGCCGGTTTCGCGATGGCGGCGCGGACGATTCCCGAGATGGTGCGCTACGCGCGGGAGATCGCGCGGGCGGCGCCGCGCGCGTGGATCGTCAACTTCACGAACCCGGTCGGGATGGTCACCGAGGCGATGCGATCCGAAACGGATCGCGCGATCGGCATCTGCGACACGCCGACCGACCTCTTCGAGCACATCGCGCACGCGCTCGGCCTGCGGCCGGATCGCTGCTACTTCGATTACTTCGGCCTCAACCATCTCGGCTGGGTGCGCGAGGCGTACGCCGACGGCGCGCCGCAGCTCGAGCGGCTCTGGCGCGCGCCGGAGCGTCTGCGCACGATCTACAAGGTGCCGCTCTTCGACGCCGAGGCGCTGAGCGAGCTGAAGCTGCTGCCGACGGAGTACGTCTACTACTACGACCAGCCGCAGCGCGCGTTCGAGAACGTCAGGCGCGCCGGCCGGACGCGCGGCCAGACGATCGCCGAGCTGACCGGCGTCCTCTTCGACGCGTTGAGCAATCCCGCCGCGGATCACGTCGCAGTCTATCGCTCGTATCTGTGGACGCGCAGCGCCGGCTACATGGAAATCGAATCGGGCGGCGAGTCCACTGCGCCGGCGTTCACGCCCGAGCTCGGCGGCTACGACAGGATCGCGCTCGCCGTCGTCCGCGCGATTCATGTCGACGCCAACGCGATTCTCCCGCTCAGCGTCGTCAACCGCGGCGCGCTGCCGGACCTCGACGACGGCGACGTCGTCGAGGTGCCGTGCGTCGTGAACGCGAACGGCGCGCGGCCGATCCAGGTGGGCCGCGTGCCGGATCGCGTGCGGCCGCTGCTGCAGCAGGTGAAGGAGTACGAGCGGCTCACGGTCCGCGCCGCTCGTGAGCGGTCGCTCGACGCCGCGCGGGCCGCGCTCGCCGCGAATCCGCTCGTGCGCGGGCGCGACGAGGCCGACCGCCTGATCGCCGATCTGATGCCGCTATGGTAGACGTGACGCTCGATCGCGGGATGGGCCTGCTCCAGGCGACCGCGACGAACATCATCGGCATGGTCGGCGTCGGACCGTTCCTCACCATTCCGCTCATGGTGGCGGCGATGGGCGGCCCGCACATCGTCTACGCGTGGGCGTTCGGCGCGCTGCTCGCGCTGTGCGACGGCCTCGTCTACGCGGAGCTCGGCGCGGCGCTGCCCGGCAGCGGCGGGCCCTACGTGTACCTGCGCGAAGCCTACCGGCCGTTCGGCCTCGGCCGGCTGATGGCGTTCGTCTTCATCTTTCAGACGATGCTGGTCGCGCCGCTCACGATCGCGGGCGGCGCCGTCGGCTTCGCCGATTATCTCGGCTACTACTGGACGACGATGCCGCCGCTCGCGCACAACCTGGTCGCGACGGCGGTGTGCGTCGTCGTGACGGCGCTGCTCTATCGCGACATCCGCGCGATCGGGCGCCTCGCGGTCGTGATGCTGGTCGTCGCGATCGGAACGATCGCGTGGGTGATCGGCGCGGGCGCCGCCAGCGCCTCATGGCCGCAGGCGTTCGCGCTCGCGCCAGCGGCGCGCCGCGTCGACGGCGGGATGCTGCGGGCGATCGGCGCCGGCGGCCTGCTCGCGATGTACAACTACGGCGGCTACAACAACGTCTGCTACCTCGGCGACGAGATTCGAACGCCCGAGCGGACGATGCCGCGCGCGATCGTGCTGTCCATCGCGGTCGTCGTCGCGCTGTACGTCGCGATGAGCACGGTGATCCTCGCCGTCGTGCCGTGGCAGGACGCGGAGCGGACGCGGACGATCGCGTCGCTGTTCATCGCGCGGACGTTCGCCGATCCCGCGAGCGGACGGATCGCCGCGATCGCGATGACGGCGCTGATCCTGTTCGTCGCCGCCGCGTCGCTCTATGCGCTGGTCCTCGGTTACTCGCGCGTCCCGTTCGCCGCCGCGCGCGACGGCGAGTTCTTCGAGCCGTTCGCGCGGCTGCACCCGACGAAGCACTTCCCGCACGTGTCGCTCCTGACGATCGCCGCCGTCACGCTGCCGTTCTGCTTCTTCACGCTGGGGCAGCTCGTGATGTGGCTCCTGCAGGTGCAGATCCTGCTGCAGTTCGTCTGGCAGTGCGCCGCCGTCATCCTGCTGCGCCGCTACCGGCCCGACGTCGCGAAGCCGTTCCGGATGTGGCTGTATCCGCTGCCGGCGCTCGTGTCGCTCGCGATGTGGATCTACATCTTCGCCACCGCGTCGCCGGCGGGCATCGCGTTCTCGTTCGCGTTTCTCGCGGCGGCCGTCGGCGCGTACTTCGCCTTCGACGCGCGCAGGGCTACTGGCGGCGCGCCTTCATCGCCTCGGTGACGATGCCGACGCGATCGACGCCCGCGCCGCGCGCCGCGTCGATCACGCCGACGATCGCGCGGTAGGGCAGCGAGGCGGCGCCGGAGATGTAGAGCGTCTTGTCGCGGCGTTAGACCCCGCCGGAGAAATTAAGAATTGGGAAGCAAGAATGAAGAATTCGTCGTCTCAAAGAAAAGGGCGGCCCGAAAATTCGGGCCGCCCTTCGACGCATTCTTAATTCTTACTTCCCTAATTCTTAATTACTTCCCGTCGACGCGCCTCCGGCCTTGCGCATGCCCTCGGTGACGATGCCGACCTTCTCCACGCCGGCGCCCTTGGCGGCGTCGATCACGTTGACGACGTCGCGGTAGCGCAGCGAGCCGGCCGCGATGATGAACATCGTCTTGTCCTTGCGCTGCTCGAAGATGTTCCGCAGCCGTGTCTCGAGCTCGGGCAGCGGCACGTCCTGTTTGTTCACCGAGAGCCGCTTGTCCGCCGTGTAGTCGATCACGATCTGGCTCACGTCGGGCGTGACGTCGGTGGTCTTCTTGCTCTCCGCCGGGAGGTTGATGTCGACGCCCTTCTGCGTCAGCGGGAGGGCCGCCATGAAGATGACGATCAGCACGAGCAGCACGTCGATGAGCGGCGTGATGTTCATGTCCGCACTGGCGTGCGGCACTTCACCCTTGACGACTTTGTCGGCGCCGAGGTGGTGGTGTGCGTGCGCCATTACTTGCCTCCAGACGGGCCGCCCAAAGCCTTCTTCGGGTCGGTGATGAGGCCGATGTCCTCGATGCCCGCCTGCCGGAGCTGGTCCATCGCCGCCATGACGGCGCCGTACTCCACTTCCTCATCGGCCTTGATGAGGACGACCTTCTCCTTGGCGTTCTCGAGCAGCTCGCTGATTTTCGTCGCCATCTCGGCTTCCTGCACCGGTTTGGCGTTCACGTACATCGACTTGTCTCTGGCGATCGCGATGACGGTCTGCCCCTGCACCTCGGGCTTGTCGACCGTGTTGCCCGCCTGCGGCAGCTTGACGCTGACGCCCTGCTGCAACAGCGGCGCGACGATCATCATGATGATGAGCAGCACGAGCATGACGTCGCAGAGCGGCGTCACGTTGATGTCGGACTTGACTCCGCCTTTCGCGCCGCCAAGGTCCATTGCCATAGCTAGGTCTCCTGCAAGAAGCTCGGGTCAGACCCTACGCGGTCTTCTTCACGAAGTAATCGACCAGCTCCGACGAGGAGTTGTCCATCTCGACGTTGAAGTACTCGATCCGGCCGGTCAGGTAATTGTAGAACCAGACCGCCGGAATGGCGACGACGAGCCCGAGCGCGGTCTCGACGAGCGCTTCCGCGATGCCGGCCGAGACGGCGCCGATGCCGCCCGAGCCCGACGCCGCGATGCCCTGGAACGCCGTGATGACGCCGACCACGGTGCCGAGCAGCCCGACGAAGGGCGCCGTCGAGCCGATGGTCGCGAGCGCGGAGATCCCCTTCTTGAGGTCCGACGCGGTGAGCGCCGACGCGCGCTGAATCGAGCGGCGCACGGTGTCCATCAGGTCTTCGCGCGACATCGCGCCGCCGCTCTCCTGCTGGAACTGATATTCCTGCAGCCCGGCGAGCACGACCTTCGCGAGGTGGCTGTAGCGGTAATTCTTCGAGGAGGAGAGCGCGATCGCGTCCTTCAGGCGGCCTTCCTTGAGGTGCTTCGCCACCTGCGGCGCGTACAGCTTCGACTGGTTGCGCGCCTGCGTGAACGTGAAGATGCGCTCGATGGCGACGCCGAACGACCACATCGACATGAAGAAGAGCACGAAGGCGACGGCCTTCGCCACGATGCCCATCTGCTGCCACATTGCCATTAAATCCACTGGTCCATCCTCCTCACATCAATGCCGATACGGATTGCCGATTGTGCATACCGACGAATGCGTTGATCACTGCAGCGTGAAATTCACGGTCACGGTCATGATGACGGGCACGGGCACGCCGTTGAGCAGCGTCGGCGTGAACTGCCACTGCCGCACCGCTTCGAGCGCCGCCGCGTCGAGCAGCGGGATCGAACGGAGCACCTTGGCCTCCTGCACCGATCCGTTGGGGCCGATGGTGGCCTCGATGATCACGACGCCCTGCACGCGCGCCGACTGGGCGATCGCCGGGTAGACCGGCTTCACGTCCTTCACCTTCGTCGGCTGCTTGATGTTGCCGCCGACGCGCACCGGCGCGGGAGGCGGAGGAGGCGGCGGCGGGGGCGGCGGCGCTTCCGACAGGCCGCCGACAATGCCGCCCGTGACGCCGCCGACGACGCCGCCTTCGACGCCGCCGACCACGCCCTTGGCCTGCTCGATTCCGGTTTCAGCTTTGATTTCTTTCGGCGCTTCGACCGGCGCCGCGTTCGGGTTCACCGTCTCCACCGGCTTCGGCGCGGCGGGCGCCGCGGGCGGCGGCGGGGGCGGCGGCGGCGGCGGGGGCGGCGGCGGCGCCGCGACGAACGCCATCATCGACGGCGGCGTCGGCAGCACGTCGGCCGCCATCAGCGGGATGATGATCACCGCCGCAATAATCGCCGTGTGCACGATGATCGACACCGGGACCGTATACCACTTCTGGCTGCCCACTTTGATGGACGGCTCGACGATGTCGCCGAACATGTCACGTGGCACGGGTTAGTCCTCCTCGGGAGCTTGCAGGAACTGCACGCGCAAGGCCGCAGATTATAGTCAGTACAAAGAGCGAGTCAACGGAACTCAATAGGCTTAGACACCGCCCTCGACGAAATGGCCGATGGTCAGACCGCCGAACGGATGCGCATCGCGTAGAACGAACGCCAGACGAAAATCAGGGAAAGCACGAGGAAAAGCGCCGACAATCCGAGGCTCACGGCCGAGCCCTGGTCCCGCGACAGATTCACCGCGAGCGACACCGCCAGCAGCCCGAAGAGCGTCGTGAACTTGATGACCGGGTTCATGGCCACCGACGAGGTGTCCTTGAACGGGTCGCCCACCGTGTCGCCGACGACCGTCGCCGCGTGCAGCGGCGTCCCCTTCTGCTTCAGCTCCACCTCGACAATCTTCTTCGCGTTGTCCCACGCGCCGCCGGCGTTCGCCATGAAGATCGCCTGGAACAGCCCGAAGAGCGCGATGGAAATCAGATAGCCGATGAAGAAGAACGGCTCGAGGAACGCGAACGCGAGCGTCGCGAAGAAGACGGTGAGGAAGATGTTGAACATCCCCTTCTGCGCGTACTGCGTGCAGATCTCCACGACCTTCTTGCTGTCGGCGACCGACGCCTTGGTCGCGCCGGAGTCGAGGCGGATGTTCGCCTTGATGAACTCGACGGCCCGGTACGCGCCGGTGCTGACCGCCTGCGTCGCCGCGCCGGTGAACCAGTAGATCACCGCCCCGCCGGTGATGAGGCCGAGCAGGAACGGCGGGTAGAGGATCGACAGCTTGTCGACGTCGTGCGTCAGATCGCCCGTCAGCGACATGATGATCGAGAAGATCATCGTCGTCGCGCCGACGACGGCGGTGCCGATGAGCACCGGCTTCGCGGTCGCCTTGAACGTGTTGCCGGCGCCGTCGTTCTCCTCGAGCAGATCCTTCGCGCGATCGAAGTGCACGTCGAAGCCGTGATCGCGCTTCAGCTCCTCGCGGATGCCCGGCAGCGTCTCGATCACCGACAGCTCGAAGACCGACTGCGCGTTGTCGGTGACGGGACCGTACGAGTCGACGGCGATCGTCACCGGGCCCATGCCGAGGAAGCCGAACGCGACGAGGCCGAAGGCGAACACGGCCGGCGCCGCCATCAGCGCGCCCATCCCGAACGTGCTGACGTAGTACGCGATGCCCATCAGCGTCACGATGCTCAGCCCGAGCCAGAAGCTGCTGAAGTTGCCGGCGACGAAGCCCGAGAGGATGTTCAGCGACGCGCCGCCCTCGCGCGACGAGGCGACGACCTCCCTCACGTGGGCCGACTCCACCGAGGTGAACACCTTGACGAACTCGGGGATGATCGCGCCGGCGAGGGTGCCGCACGTGATCACGGTGGAGAGCTTCCACCAGAGCGTGCCGTCGCCGAGCTGCGGGATCAGGAAGTAGGAGACCAGATAGGTGAGCGAGACCGAGACGAGGGAGGTCAGCCACACGAGCGAGGTGAGCGGCGCCTCGAAATTCATCCGGTCGGCGGCGGCGTAACGCCCCTTCGCCAGCGCCTCGTTGATGAAATACGAGAGCGCGCTCGCGACGATCATCATCACGCGCATGACGAAGATCCACACGAGCAGCTGCACCTGCACGGTGGCGTTCGGCACCGCGAGCAGGATGAACGAGATCAGCGCGACGCCGGTGACGCCGTAAGTCTCGAAGCCGTCGGCGCTCGGCCCGACCGAATCGCCCGCGTTGTCGCCCGTGCAGTCGGCGATCACGCCCGGGTTGCGCGCGTCGTCTTCCTTGATGTTGAAGACGATCTTCATCAGGTCCGATCCGATGTCGGCGATCTTCGTGAAGATGCCGCCGGCGATGCGCAGCGCCGCCGCGCCGAGCGACTCGCCGATCGCGAAGCCGATGAAGCAGGGGCCCGCGTAGTCGCCGGGGATGAAGAGCAGAATGCAGAGCATCAGGAACAGCTCGACGCTGATGAGCAGCATGCCGATGCTCATGCCGGCGCGCAGCGGTATGGCGTAGATCGGAAACGGCTTGCCCCGCAGGCTCGCGAACGCCGCGCGCGAGTTCGCGAACGTGTTCACGCGAATCCCGAACCACGCGACGCCGTAGCTGCCGCCGATCCCGATCAGGCTGAAGAGCAGGATGATCGGCAGCGTCACGCCGATCGACTTGCCGGGCACCGGCGCGAGCCACCCGAAGTAGGCGGCGATGATCACCGCGATGAACGCCCAGAGGACGAGGATGAACTTGCCCTGCGTGACGAGATACGTCTTGCACGTCTCGTAGATCAGCTCCGAGACCTCGCGCATCGACGCGTGCACCGGCAGGTTCTTGAGCTGCGTGAACGTCATGAGGCCGAACAGCAGGCCGAGCGCGCAGACGACGAGGCCGCCCATCAGCAGCGTGCGGCTGTTGGTGCCGCCGAAGCTGACGATCGACAGATCGGGGAGGATCAGATTCGCCTCGCCGCCGGCGTGCGCCGCGGGCCGCTCGGGCTGGCGCGCCGTCTCGAGCTGCGTCGCCTGCGCCGCGTCCGCCGCGCGCGGCGCGGCGAGCACCGTGCCGGTAAGGACGACGCCGAGCAGCAGGGCGCACGCCCGCCCCGCGAATCGCCGATTGATCACACGCATTCCACCTCGCTCACACGCACAAAACCCCGGATTATAAGCGCACCTTGGGCGGCAGCGCCATGCCGCCGGTGAGGAAGATGCGGATGCCGTCTTCGACCGTGATGTCCGGGAAGAGCGCGCGGCTGCGCTCCACGATCACGACGTCGCCGAGGTACAGATTGTTGGTGGGCACGTAGACGGCGAGCATCGGCTCGGGCCCGTTGCCGCGATCGACGGTGAACTCGCGCGTCTGGAAGCCGAGCGCGTAGCCGCGCCGCGGATCCTCCACCATCACGACGCGCTTGAAGCTCGATTCGTTGTCGGGCGCGAACGCCGCGAGCAGCTGCTTCACCGGCGAGTAGATCGTCTTGAACACCGGCACCTTCAGCAGCCACGCCTCGCCGCGCGCGAGGACGCGCCGTCCGATGACGTTGCGCGCGATCGTGCCGACGACGACGATCACGATCGCCGTCGACAGCGTCCCGAGCCCCGGAATGCGGCGCCCGAGCACGCGGTCGTAGAGCGGCGTCGTCGCGCCGTCGACGACGTTGAAGAGCCAGATGAGCGCGGCGACGCTGATGAACAGCGGCACCGTCACGAAGAAGCCGGCGACGAAGCTGCGGCGCAGCCACCCCACGTCGTGCGCCTACCGCCAGCCGGCGGCGATCGCCGCGAGCAGCGCGATGCCGAGCGCGATCCGGTACCACGCGAACGGCGCGAAGCCGTGGCCGCGGACGTAGGTCAGGAACGGCCGCACGACCAGCGCCGACGAGATGAACGCGAGCACGAAGCCGACGGCGATCTCCTCGGCGCGCGCGCCGTGCAGCTCGTGGCGCGCCTCCCAGAAATCGTGCGCGAAGGCCGCCGCCATCGTCGGCATCGCGAGGAAGAACGAGAACTCGGCCGCCGCGGCGCGATCGACGCGCAAGAGCATCGCGGCGACGATCGTCCCGCCCGATCGCGACACGCCGGGCACGAGCGCGAGCGTCTGGCCGAGGCCGACGACCAACGCGCGGCCGATCGGGATCCGCTCGGCGTCGAGGACGTCCGGCTGCGGCCGCATGCGCTCGACGATCAGAATCACGATGCCGCCGGCGATGAACGCGACGGCGATGATCGTCAGGCTCCCCTGCAGGACGCTCTTGACGAACTTCGAGAAGAGCGCGCCCGCAACGAGCAGCGGGATCACCGCGGCGATGACCGCGATCGCGAAGTTCCGCGCGTCGGCGTCCGACCCGAGGCTCATGACGACGCGCACGATCTTCTCGCGGTACAGCCACATGACCGCGAAGATCGATCCGAGCTGGATCATCGTCGTGAAGACGCCGCCGGGATCGTCGAAGCCGAGCAGGCGATTGCCGATCAGCAGATGCGCCGTCGACGACACGGGCAGGAACTCCGTGACGCCCTGGATGACGCCCAGGATGGCCGCTTTGGCGAGCGACGGCAAAGGTGGCGCGGTCGGCGTTAGGACGCCCGGGCCTTGCGCTGCGGCTTCTGCTTGCGCTGCGGCTGCTGCGGCGCCGGCGCGGCCGACGACATCACGTGCGCGTGCGCCGCGGCGCGCGTCGGCGCGTCGCCCCGCCACAGGCTCACGATCGCCGCCGCGATGAAGACGCTCGAGTAGGTGCCGGTGATGATGCCGACCACCATCGTGAACGCGAAGCCGTGCAGCACTTCGCCGCCGAAGAAGAACAGCGCGAGCGCCGTCAGCAGCGCCGTGCCGGAGGTGATCACCGTCCGGCCGAGCGTCTGATTGATCGACACGTTGATGACGTGCAGCATCGAGTCGCGCCGCATCGAGCGCAGGTTCTCGCGGATCCGGTCGAAGATGACGATGGTGTCGTTGGTCGAGAAGCCGGTGATCGTCAGGATG
>Ga0075424_100000747_pt1 | contig 26459 bp, 26 predicted proteins | sample SoiMethybrSBSTD3_FD_75301 | JGI IMG/M metagenome (GOLD analysis project Ga0075424, IMG submission 75301) | Bulk soil microbial communities from a Populus tree surrounding site in Tennessee, USA - Soil MetaG P. TD hybrid SBSTD3 | ecosystem: Environmental > Terrestrial > Soil > Tree plantation... | reverse complement strand
TGCCGACCGAACACCCCGACCGCAGCAATCAGCACTCGTCGCAGCTGCCCAGCACCATGAAGGGAAACCACCGCATCCAGCACCCGGTCGGCTGCCACGCAGCCGGCCGGCGTCGCCGCCGTCACCAGGACGAGGAGGGTATGCGGGTTCGCGAGCCGCTCCACCGCAGCGGCCGCTTGTGGCCCACAGTCATTCAGCCCAAGACCCGGATTCACCAGCCGTACGTCGTCACCCTCCGGCAGCCGCAGCCCAAGCTCACCCGCCGCATGGTCGTAAAGCTGTGGAGCGCCGAGCACATCCTGACTCAGTGCGGCGAAGATCAGCGCGGCTACCGTCGTAGTGCCAACGCCCCCGGCAGTGCCCGCGACCTGCACCATGGTGGTACGCCGCGCGGTCGGCGCTGTGCTGATCATTGGGCCGACCGTTGGGCCGATCGGGGGGCCGGTCATGTTCCGTCCTCGACGCGCAGCTGACCGTCGAGCACGCGCGCGATTCCTTTCGCCACCTGGACGCCGACCTCGCCGTCAGACCCCCATGGCGCGACCGCCTCAGTCCACCAGATCTCGCCATCACCAAGATCAAGACGAGACATCACAGCGGCGGCATCGATGCCGTCCTGTAGTAGCCGAGAGTTCTCTATCGTCAGCACGGCCACATCAGCATGATCAACTAGCTGCAGCGCCGCACCACCATAAAGCGCTCGCATTCCTAGTTGATCATCAATCACAGCCGCCGCGACTACCAGCGACTCAACGCTTACTGGATCAGGCGTCACGAAATACAGCTCACGCGGCATGCTCGACCGCCTCAAAATTGGCAACCTGAATGATGCGCGGGCGCTCGCCACGGCGTACGAAGCGGCCGCGCCCAGGCACCATCTGCTCGGCGTAAACCTGCGGCAAAATCTGTCCCTCACTCCGCTCGCCAGACAAGATCAGCGAGCTACCGCCCGTGTCACGCAGGGTCTGCATCGCCACGTCGTACATCGCGCGGGAGGAGCCCGCGACCGGGCGGGTCAGCAGCACGTGCAGCCGAAGATCACGAGCCGACGGCAGGTACGGAAGCAGCGGCTTCAGCGGCTCAGTGCCACCCGAGGCCAGAATGTCGTAGTCGTCGGCGATCACCACGATCCGCGGCCCCGCCAGCTTGGCAGCCGGGTCAACACTTCGTTTCTGCAGCTCGGCAGCGATCGCAGCCGAGAGCGACCGCGCCTCAGCGGCTGTGCTGGCGTGACCTCCCAAATATGCGTCGGGGATCTCGCGCACAATGTCGCCACGAATGTCCATAACCGCCAGCACCAGCTCATCTGGGCTGTACCGCTCGAGCAGACTCCTCACAATGCCGCGGAGCAAAGTGGTCTTGCCGGAGCCGGTGTCCCCGAACGCCATCAGATGTTGATCACGCACACCCAGTTCCAAGAAGGCAGGTTCCATGGTGTCCTGCCGCAGCCCGAATGGCAGCAACTCCGGTTCATCCAAGGCATCCGGCAGCTCATCCGGGGAGAACTGGGTGGGCAGCAGCCGGATCGGAGCCGCGGCGGGCCCTCGCCAGCTGGCGGCGGTACGCGCCGCAAGGGCCTCGATAGCCTCGCCCATCAAGGAGTCCTCAGTGTCGTCCAGCACCGGCAAAGCGACTTGCGCGAACAACCTGTCCTCGGTCAGCAGCCGCCCTGGCTGTTCAGCCCGAATCGTTGCCGACAATTTACGGCCGATCAATGAGTCGGCCGGATCGTTCAGCCGAAGCTCCAGCCGAGTTCCGATCAGCGGTTGATGTGCCATCCGCAGCTCGTTCCACCGGGTCATCGCCAAGACGACATGGATGCCGAAGCTGCCGCCGCGCTGCAGCAGCGTGACCAGGCTGTCCTCAAGCTCTTCGAAGTCGGTTCGTAGTTGTGCAAAACCATCGACAAGCAAGATCACGTCGGCCGAGATCAACTCGGGAATCCTGCCAGCAGCATGGGCGGCCCGGAGGGAGGCCAGCGAGTCGATGCTGTGCTCTCTGAACACTCGCTCCCGAGTGTTCAGCATCGCCAGCAGTTCTTCTAAGAGTCGCATTAACCGGTCCCGATGCGCGCGGGTCGCCACTCCACCGACATGCGGAAAGCCCTCAATCCGTTGCAGGCCGCCGCCACTTAGATCCATGCCGTACATGCTGAGCTCACGTGGGGTATGGGTCAGTGATATTGACCCAGCGAGGGTGCGCAGGAAGGTGCTGCGGCCGGACTGCGGCGCCCCAAGCACCGCAATGTGGCCGCCACCTTTGTTCAGATCAAGCAGCCATGGCTGCTGTCGCTGTTTTGCCGGATTGTCCAGCAATCCCATGGGAACCAGCAACGCGCCATCTAGCCCACGCGCCAATTCCTCATCACTGAGTACGCGCGACAGCGTCAGCCGTGAGGGCAGCGGCGGCAGCCAGACAGGTTGCACCTGCCGACCGGTCACCCGGAGGCGGTCAACGCACTCGGCAACCAACGGCCGGCCAATCTCCGGCCGAGTCAGCTCCTCTTCGACATCATCGGTCTGGTCAGGCTTGGCTAGACCATTGAACGTCGGCAACAGCAGCGGTTGCGGCCGAGCGTCGGACTCCAGCACCGGTGCCGCGACGCCTGTGACGGGTCCGGATACGTAGCCGGAGCGGAACCGCCGGTAGACCGAGGTATCCACCTTGAGATATCCATAGCCCGGAATGGCCGGCAGGTGAAAGGCGTCGGGAGTGTCCAATATGACCGAGCTTTCCGATTCGGAAAATGTCCGCAGCCCGATCCGATAGGACAGGTAGCTGTCCAGGCCTCGCAGTTTGCCCGACTCGATGCGCTGGCTCGACAGCAGCAGATGGACGCCAATGGAGCGGCCGATTCTGCCTATGGTGATCAACAGATCAACGAAGTCCGGCTCGGCCGTCAGCAATTCGCCGAACTCATCGATCACGACAAACAGGTGTGGCAATTCTGGCAGCTCCGGCCCCTGGCCCCGCAACTCGCGGTAGTGACTGATCGAGGGAATCGAACCTGCGTCACGGAGCACCTCCTGCCGGCGTACCACCTCACCATTGATGCTGGTCCGGGCGCGTTCAGTGAGCTGCGGATCGTCGGCGAGATTGTCAATGATCCCTGCAACATGCGGCAGTCCGGCGAACGGGGCGAACGCGGCACCGCCCTTGTAATCGACCAGCACCATGCTCAAGTCCTCGGGCGGATGGGACAGAGCCAGAGCGGTGATCAAGGTTCGCAGCATCTCGCTCTTGCCGGAACCAGTCGCGCCGATGCAGATGCCGTGTGGGCCCATGCCCAGCTGCGCAGATTCCTTCAAATCAAGCAAAATCGGTGCACCGAAGTCGTCCAACCCAATGGGCACTCGAAGGAAGTCGCGCGGCGAACGCGGCTGCCACGCAGTCTCTGGATTGATCATGGCGAGGTCGGAGATGCCAAGTAGTTCGGTGATTCCGATGTCCCGAACAGAACTAGCCTCATCCTCACGGGACACACTCAACCGCAGTGGGCTAAGTGTTCGCGCGATGGATTCAAAGACCGTGCCTGGCGTCTGATCAACAGCTGCCGTCTGGGTCGCTTCGGCATGATCATCTTCTTCCAGCCGAGCGTCGCTGACCCGCGCTTCCGATTCGTTGATCATGATCCGCACCGTGACATCGGAGGGCTCATGCAACCGATCACTGAGCAGATGCACGGTAGTCACCGACAGGTCGCGCAACGTGAGCTCCGCGTCAGGCATGGGAAGCGTCGAGGCCACATGGCCGTAGTCATCGAGAAAGATCACTAGCCGCGGTTGGTCCACGCCAGGCAGCTGGGATCCGCTGCGCCTGGCGCTGGCCATCAATTGCGCTCGATCGGCGAGATCCTGACCCAGCACCTTGATCAGGCCAGCCGCCGATGCGGCAATACGGCGCGCCGGCACCGGCCCGTCGTACAGTTCGGGGTCAACGACATGCGGCAGCAGGTCGAAGCCGGCCCAGTCAGCCGCAGCCTCGCGAGGGAAAGCCGCCGCAATCCGTACGTCGTCCGGTGCATGCAGCCCAGCGAGCTGCACGATCATCGCGCGGGCAGCGCTGAGTACGCTTTCTCGATCCCCGATGACGGCGACCTGCCCAGCGCCGTCAAGGTTCACTGTGATGGGCATGCCACGAACCACCCGATAGTGAGCGACCACCGAGTTCACCTCGTTGATCATGATCGGGTCGTAGGGCTGCACCGGATTCTGTTCGTCGGGCACCGTAAGCGAGAACATTGCGCGGTCACCGATGCCAATGCGCACCCGGCAGAAATCGGCATGGTGGCGACGCCGTTCCCAGAGCCGTGCAGGGTCGCGGATCAGCTCGAGGAGGGCGGCTGGCTCGGGATCCAGTTGTGCCGCAGCGGCGCGTACCTCGCGGCCCTTGGCCCGCATCCGGGCTCGCAGCTTCTCCAGGAAGTCCAGATAGTGCTCGCGCTGGGTACGCCGGGTGCGGGTTGCCGAGCCGCGATGACTCAACGCCATCGCCAGACCGCCGATCAATGCCACGACCAGCAACACACCGCCGACCACGAGGAACATCGGATTGTTGTTACGCAGCACGACGATCATGACCACTGATGACAGCGCACCGATTACCGGCAAGAAGCTCTGGATCGGCATGCCGCTCACATGACCGTCGGTGATCGTCGGCGGAGGTGCGATAAGCTCCGGCGCCTCTGGTTTGATCGGGCGCGTGATGCGGCTGGGCCGATGGACTAGCTGGAGGGTCATGACCGCGCACCTTCTGCAACAGGCACCAGCTCGCCCTCGTCGACACCTGGCGCTACCAGCCGCCGGTAGGCGGGCAAGACGGCCTCAGCCATCAACACCGTGCACAGGCGGGAATAGCCAAGCCGGGTTCGGCTCGGTAACTGGCGGCTGGCGATCGGCCGGGCCTGCGCACGTCGTGGGTCGTACGGGACGCTTACCACTGATACCGAGAGTTGGCTGCGCAGTAACTGCGGCGTACGCTCAGCGGTCCGGCCGACGTCAACCAGCGCGAGCACGACTCGTGGTTGGTCTTCAACCTCCGCGAGTGCCGGAATCAGCGCGGCCGCTTCCTCGGCTGAATTCCTGTCAGCACGCGCGACCAGACACACCACGTGGCTCGCCCTGGCGACCTGTCGCAGGTCGACCTGCCGATGTCGTACGCCCCAGTCGGTGATCACCAGGTCGTAGAAGCGGGCGATCGGAGTCACATGCTCGAACCAGGTGCCGGCGCTCACTGCGAGATGATCACGACCCAGGTCGAGGGCGATCAGGCCGGTGCCGGACGTGGGCAAGCCGGCTCGGGCGTCCGCTGCGGTACTGGGGTGTTTTCGTCGCTGATGATCAGCAGTTCCAATAGCTGGGAGCCGGGTCAGTCCCGCGTGCCAGAGCATGTTCGCTTGTCCCGATGACGCATTGACTCCGAGCACCATGCCGGTACGCCGGCGCGCCAGCATGCTGGCCACATAACCTGCCGTCGACGAGGCGCCACTACCGCCGCGGAGCTGGACGAACCCGATTCGGCGTGACAGCGCAAGTGGCGAGCGCAGCAGCGCGTCACTCCTGGTGAGCTCGTGCGTGATGGCACTGACACTGCCCAGCAGCCCAGAAATGATCATGGCTACAGGTCCGGCCATCATCTAGAACGCCTCCAGCAAGTCACTGAAGACGCCAAACATCCCGAGCAGCAAGGGAATGAGGGCGATGACTGCCAGCGCCTCAACGGCATTGCCAACCCGGCGCAGGAACGCCCGCTGATGGGTCGCAGGCCGGACCACGACCATGATCACGACAAGCACCGAGATGGCGATCAAGATTGCAGCGACCGAAAATCCATCAAGCTTGGGCTGACCGAGTAGTCCGCCCAACAAGCCGCCGAGCACCGCGAACCACAGCGCCATCTGCTGCACTGCCAGCGGGAACGCGCGGGTCCGCAGCGCAGTCACAATGATCACCACCAGCCCGACACCGACCGTCCAGGGATCATCCGAAGCCAGCAAGAGCGCACTCGTCACTGCGATCGGTATGGCGACCGCGAAGGTCACCCAGCTCAGCAGCCGATAGGCATCGTTGACGGTGAGGGAGACATCATCGCGGCGGCGGGGATGGCCCTCCACCACTTGATCATCCAGGCCCGTCAGTCCTGAGCCGGCGAGTGCCAGCCGGGGCAGCAGGCCGCACACCGCGACAGCTACCGCTGCGCCGACAGCGGCCGCCTGCTCCGCAGCGGAGCCCAAGGTCACCATGATCAGTGCCAGCGCCGAGAGTGGAACGCCCACCAGACTGCCGAACCAGGCGGGACGAGAACCTAGACCCTGGCCATATCCAAGACCAAGGCAGATCCAGCCAAGCGCGCTGAATCCGAGAATGGCCGCCGAGACCTGCAACGACGATGAAAGCCCAAGTCCGGTGCCGAGCCGCCAAAGGGCCGCTGCACCAACGCCGAGCGCTGCTGACGTCAGCGCCACGCACATCCAGCGCGTGACGACCCGCCCCAAGATCGCGGCGGTGATTGAGAGCGCAAAGACCGCAGTGACGAGCAATACGGGGCTGATGGGCAGCTGGCCGGCAGCAGCGCAGCTCAGTACTCCAATGGCAACCGCACCGGCGAGCTCCCGAGCGGAGGTGGACCACAATCCGGCACGATCCCGCAGCGACTCGCCGAGGACATCGGTGACGTCGGCCACTTCGGGCGGCGGCGGCGCGTCATCGGACCGCACCAAGCGCAGCAATTCGCCGTCGGAGACCTGCTGATCGGCGATCGTTAGGCCGACGTCCAGCTGCTCGCCGGTGGCGCGTACCAGCGTCAGTGGCCGTACCACCGAGCCTGTCGGCTCCTCAAGCAGCTCCATGAGCCGCGGCATCAGACCGCTCACCGCCTCGTCGTTCGGCACCACAAGATCAGCTTTGCGAGCTGACCCGATTACGGTGAGCCGCGTGAAGTCCGTCATCACTAACCGATCACCGGGCGAGCAACGAAATCCAACACAGACAAGCGAAGCGGGTCAGCTGCACTGCTAGGACGTGACGCCATAAGCCCCACGCCACCGCTGCGCTGCAGCCGGTCAAACCCGTCCTGCGCTGCCACTGACCAGGCCGCGGGCTCGACCTCGGTGGACCGCCACACCTTGGCTCGGATGACCGTCGGGTTCACACCAAAGACCTGCAACTTGATCTTGATCTCCTCACGCTTGTGATACTTGCCGATCAGGCTCACCGTGTTGGACAACGGCAGCGTCTCGCCGGCCTGCCGGCCGGCAAGAGATACCGCGAGCCCCCCACGATTGGTGAACTTGATCACCGCGCGATAGTCGTCAGCCCAGACCTTCCGGCCTACCAATGACACCGTCGAACCCAGCTGATTGATCTTCACGGTGGCGCTGACGTCCGCAGTCTCTCGATTCGCCCGGCTCAGGAACGCGGCCCGCGACTCAGCCGGCGGCACAGTCATGAGCCCGGCGCCGCGGCGCACCAGGTAGTCAGACGAGCTGCCTCTGGTCGTCCAGCGCCCACCAAGCTCCGCGTCACCCCAGCCACGCTTGCTGTTGCGATCAAAGTAATCGGCGGCGTACGGCTGATCGCTTATGCCAGGTGTGGAGGCACCACCCGGGCGTTGCTGCGTCTGTCGAGCGGCCTGCGATGCAATCAGCGAGGTGACGAGCGAGAAGCCCACGCAGCCGGTGCAGATCACAGCCGCCAGCACGACAGAGCCGAGGAGTCGCTTGAGATTGTCCTGGCCGAGACGGCGCTCAGCCAATTCGCCATAAAGAAACGCGGACAGCAGTCGTGCCCGGTGGGTCCTGACAGTCTCGAGCAGGATCGTGTCGCGATTAATCGACATGATCATCCTCGTGAGTGGTGTGCCGGGCGGGCAGTCCCAAGATCTCGTTGACTTGATCACCGCCCATGGCGCTCAAGATTGCATCGAGCTGCGGCCAGGTCGGGTCACCGAGACTTCCCAGTGAGAACAGCAGCCCAGGGATCCGCGGCCGGCCGACGCTCACCGCGCCGAACTCCCGCTTCATCTGATCAACAGAAATCTGCAGCGCCCGTACCCCAGGGGGCCCGATCAGTAGCGCCATTGGGGTCGGCGGATGCTGCAGGAATGCTGGAAGCAGCAGATCCTGACGACCCGGCCGAGCCATGATCAAGCCGACCAGCGGCATGGAGTTCTGGGCAAGCTGACCGAGGTATGACAGCAGCCGATTGCGATGATCTTCGAACGCCACCGTGGTCGGCACACCGAGGCTGAGATGCGCCTCGGTGATCTCCTCGATCCCAGCGCTCGTACGCTGCACCATCAAGGTCGCCCGGAAACCTATTCCTACCCCAACGAGAAGCACCGGTCCAGGCATCTGCGACTGAGCGAAACTGGTGAGATCCTCGCGATTCCACAAGTTTCCGGCCGGCTCGTGCGCTCCCCAGACGCGCGGCGCTGTTCCGCTGCCGATCTTGGCTAGCTCGGACATGGCGCCACCCAAGATCGTTGTGGTACGCGCCTTGTGACGCAACGAGATGACCGCCATGACCTGTACCGCTGTTGCCGGCGTTGGCCGTAAGAAGTCAAGATCAACATCATCGATGCTGCGGATTCGTGGCGCGGTAAAGACCTCGCCGATCTCCGACAGCCGCCGGCCAGTGAAGCCTTCACGCGTGCCATGTCGGCTACGGACCACCCATGCGGCGCCGCCCTCCCGCCATACCTCAGCGAACGCCGGCGTCAGACAGGACAGCTCGTCGGTCACCAACACCACCCGGCGGCCCTCGTCTCGAGCTTGGGCCAGCAGGCTGATCCGGCCCGCGTTGAGGAAGATGACCGACGACCGGCTCTCGGTTGCGGCGTACGCGACTGGCTCGCCGTTCTCGCCTGCAGCGAAGGTGCTGCCGAAATCCAAAAGCGGGTGCCGTACGGCGTTAAGAGACAGCTCCCTCATGAGGCCGCCCGCTGCGGAACGGCATGCACCGTGAATGATCGACTGCCGCACTCCACAGTCCAGCCGATCGCGGCCGGGCCGCGAATGCCGGGGACGAGGGGGCGGCGCTCGCCGTCTGGACTGATCAGCACCGAGCCATTGGCCGAATGCAGATCTGTTACCCAGAGAACCGAGCCTGACCATTCCAGCAGAGCATGCGTCTTGGACAGCGTTCGGGAAAGATCAGCCAGCGCCAGAACTGGCTGTTGATCTTTGCTCTCCGGACTGCGGCCGATCAATAGCGAAGTGTTGATCACCTGTCGTCGTCGAGTGTCGAAGACTATTGCCACTGCATCCGATATCGGGGTCACTCCGCTGCCCGTTCCGGACATGGCAAAGACCGCAGAATCCACGCGTGCAGCCTCTGCGATTGCCGACTCCGAAAGCGGCGGCAATGCCGGAGTCAACGGGTCCCGCCCTCGCCGCAGATCGGCGGTCACGGTCCGCCGCATCCAATGAGAACTTGTGAAACCCGCGATGATCTTGCGAAGGCCCACCGGATTGCCCGTCAGATCGTCAACGGTGCGCAGTTGGAAGGCCAGTCGACCCAGAGTGCGGCCCCATCGGATGAATACCAGCAACTGAGCCGGGACGAAAATGACCGTCAGCAGGCCGATCAGGATCAACCTCCCCTGAGCACCCGAAGCGCCAGCTACCACGGCGAGGGCCGCCGCCACCAATAGCGGAAGCACATCGATCGACACCGCCACATAGCCGCGTACTGCGCTTGAGCGCGCGACGCCGGCCAGCAATGGCGTGTAGGTACCGACCACACTGCCCTCTGCGGCCGGCGTGAGTATCGTCCCGCATGACTGGCACAGCGCGCCGGCGGATGTCTGCAGGCTGCCGCAACGTGCGCAGCTCGCGACACCCACAAGCGCTCCAGGCATGTCTACCTCCGGCTGATGAGGACCTTTGACAACTACCGCAGCCGAGCAGCTGTCGTCAGTCACCGAATCTGTAACCCCTCGGGGGCAAAAGTGTAGGTATCCCTCCGTGACCTGTTCGTGACCGTGCAAAATTTCTGGTTCGAAGCTGGTTCTGAGAATTGAGCGCGCTTGGTCGAATACTCAGAAGTGGCTCGATTCCTGGGACCGACATGCTCGATTGCCCGAAAACTGAGCCGCAGCGGCGATACGTTAGGTCGCGTCTGTGACCCAACCGTTACCTCGCCCTTCCAGGGGATAGGAGCAGAGATGAAGTTCGCGATGGGGGCTGAGACGCTCACAGTCCTGACCAAACAGACGTCTTCGGCCAACGATGATCTTGGAAGTTTGGTGAAGCAGCTCTTTGCCGCTGCTGAGCCAATCCAGGGCAAGTTCAACGGGGCCGGTCGAGCCGCGTTCGATAGGTTCAAGGGCCAGACCGATCAAATCGCCAACGAGCTCAACTCGGCACTAGCCGCTGTGCTCGGCGGCATACAGGGCCAAAACACCGCATTTGTCACCGGTGAACAGCAGATGGTCGATGAGACCAATGCTGCCCAGGCCGGCGCCAACTTCGAGTCCGCCCGGTTCTCCGGATCCCGCTGAGAGAGGACGAGGAAAGATCATGCCCGCTGGAAATGCTGCCGACCGCCGCGACTTCGACATACCTGCCTCGCAGGCTGCCCAAGATCATTTCAATGCCGTCGCCGGTCACCTGGAGTCCTTGATCAATCAGCGTGATCGCGACGTGCAGCTCGCGATGTCTGACTATCAAGCCGACGGCGCCTCCGAACAATACGCCGCCAAGGAGCAGCGCTGGCACAACGTTGCCGACGAGGTACGCGGCATCATCCAGGTGCTTCGGGGATCGTTGGGCAGCAATGACGAGACCGCTGCGCAGTCACTGCAGCGCGCCAAGACAGCGGTCGACAACATCGGCTGATTCCTTCCGGAGACGACGATGACTGGCTATCGAATCGACCCTAAGGGCGTGGAAACAGTTCTGAATGCCACCAAGAGCGACGCCGAGAAGTTCGGCACAATCTTGAAACCGCTTCAGGGCTGGGTGGAGTTCGCCGCCACAGGGACCGGAGGCAGCGGCGCCATCGTTCCGGCATTGCAGAGCTTCTTCGAAAACCAGTCCGAAGGCTTGGAAGCTATCGGCACCCGGGTCACTGCGGCGATCACTGGAGCCTATGAGGCGACCAAGGCCTATATCGACGGTGACCTCGAGATGGTGCAGACCTATCAGAAGAATGCCGTCGTTGCGGCGAATCCGCCCCCGCAGGGAGCGCCGCGGCGTCTGGGAGGTTACTGATGCCTGACCCGATCGACGCTGGTGCGATCCCGGGTGACAATCTGCGACCCGACATGGTGGAGATCGCCGCCGGTGAAATCCAGGTGATCGGCGACGAAGTCAGTGATCAAGGTGGCGCCGTCGTCACGACCTGGCAGCGGCTGGCGCACCACTACGAGGCGCCAGAGGCGGCGACCTTGTTCGGCGTCATGGATCCGGTCAAGACCAATGCGGAGACCTTCGGCAGCAACGTTGATCGAGTCAGCAGCGCGCTCAAGGCGTACGCCGCCGAGGTGGAACCGATCAAGGCCGAGCTGGCCAAGATCAAAGCTGAGGCGTACAGCTTCGTGGCCTCGATAGCTGGCGGGGTCGAGAAGACAACCTACAGTCGCGCCGGCGCCATCAAGACCACCGTGGAATGGCATGAGGATCAGGACTCAGTCGACGCCAACAACGATCTGATCCGTCGCGTCAACGCTCAAATGGTTTTGCTCTGGGCTGCCGAACGCAAATGCGCGAACGCGATCTACGACATCATCGGTTTCCCGCATACTGAAGCCGCCAGCGACAGCAATCCGAACGGCTACGGCGTCGCTGAGATCCCCGATGGGGCGGAGACGCCCTGGGGCAAGACCGTCGAGCGGAGCGAGTCATGCGGCGAGAAGGCGGCCGGAGCCGTTGGTCACTTTGTCTGGGATGGAGTGATTGTCGGCGGTATCTGGGGCACCGTCGAGGGACTCGGCACTCTCACCCTTGGGTACAACCCGCAAACCGGGGAGTGGTTCAGCGGTGACGCCTATGGTGCCGCCTGGAGCAATCTTGGGAAGCTCGCGGTAGGGCTCGCCGCAACCGGCCCAATCACCACTCCTCTGATCGCTGTCATGCCTGGGCCGGCAGGTAACTTCCTCCGCGATTGCCAGATGACGGTGGTCAACGCCGGCAAGGGCTTGGTTGCCTGGGACAGGTGGAAGGATGATCCCGCGGCGGCTGCCGGTGAAGCTACCTTCAACATCGCCTCGATCATCATCCCCGCTGGTGCCGCTACGGCGCCGGTGCGTACCAGCGCCAGCACGGCTGCCGCTGCGATCCGCACCGCAGCCAAGATCATCGATGTCGTCGATCCAGCGTCGGCATTGATCAAGGTTGGCACCGCTGGTGCGAAGATCGCCATGCCCGCAGTTGCGGACCTGGTGAAATCCATCGACCTCTCCAAGCTTGATCTTGGCAAGCTCGATGCCGCCGGCAAGATCGACCTCCCCGAGATGCCCAAGATCGACGCGCCGACGGTCGAGGTGCCGTCGGTCAGCAAGACCGACATGACGCTGGATACGCCGAACACCGCCGGCACTGCCGATGTCCCGGTTCGCACGGTCGATACGGCCGTGACGGTTCCGGTGCGCGAGCCGGCGTTGGTTGGCGCAGGCGGAGACAGCGTCATCCACATCGGCGACGGCGCCACTGGAGTTCACATCGGCGACGGCGGACACCTCGGTGGCTCAGGCGGTGCCCACGGCGCCGGCGATGCCGGATCGGACACTCCGGGTTCGGGCGGTGGCGGCGGGCACGACGGCCCGACCGATGGCTCCACGGGTAGTTCAGACCCGGGACGCGGCAAGGAGTGGGATCCCACTGACGGTAATCCCGTCTTAACCGACGCCGACTACGGTCCAGGCTTTACCCGCCCTGATGAGATCCGTGGCGATCCCATCGACCCGAACTACGGCCAGCCGATGATGAACCACGGCAGGCTCGGCGATGCCTACCTGCCGCCGAATCTCGACGACATACCGCAGGACGTACGCGAGCTCATCACCGATCGGGACGCGCCGTTCGGGCGGGATGCAGCAGGCCATCCGTTGAGCCGTGAGGACTGGGAAGCACGGTATGTCGATGAGAACAATCGGCTGCGCTATCCAGGCAACGACGGAGCTGTGGAAGGACGCCGCCTGGACTTCACCGATGCTGGCGATTTTCAGCAGCAGTATGGGGATGTGCTTGATCGGCTTGGCGGCAAGCGTGGCGAGTACATGTCATTCCCTGGAACGACCTTCGAGGAGCGCGCGCTGCCGCCCGGTAGTCTCCGGCAGCCATACCTCACGATGCGGCTCACCGGCGACCTGCCTCCTGGCTGGAAGATCGAGGTCTCCGAGGTGACGCCGGCCTTCGGCCAGCGTGGTGGTGGCTTGCAAGTTCGAATACTCGATGCCAACGGTCAGGCGACAAGCATTGCCGCGCTGAGAAAGCAGGGCATCATCGACATGATCGACGATACGGAACTGCCAGCGGACGTGCCTCGACCAGATGGTGGCACCACTCCGTACCATCCGGATTGGGACCCGTTTGGATAAGGCGTAAGGCTCACATGTCTGATCAGCAAGGCCACGACGAGGCGTTCTCGGCAGACATGCTGCTGATTGAGGGATTGGTCACTGACCTGGGCTTGAGCCACTGGCCTGGCGATGCGGACACCATTCTCGAGGTGGGCGATCTGGAGAGCACCATCGCACTTGCGGTTCGGCACGGCCTCTTCACTTTCGAGACCACGAGTCGCGGAAAACGCTCCACAGCGGCCGTATTCAGCTCGGGGCGAGACGCTCGGCGCTACCTGATCATGGACCTCGCTGAGGACACCTACCGGTTCCATACCCGAATGGCGCCGATCGCCATGAAACAGCTTGCTCCAGGCAGCGACCTCGAGGACGGGCCCACGGGCTATCTGCTGAATTGGCCTGATGGTGAGGCCACCTTCTATGACAGATTGGAGGCCGTAACGTTTAGCTGGGTGATCGACGCCGACCCTGCCGCTATCGTCGCGAGCTATCGGCACCCGAACGGTGAACCACTCTTTGATCTTGGCGTATCAGCCCACGTGGAAAAACAGCAGCGGCCGCGAGGGCGGCTGATGGATCCGCTCCCGATCGAGATTCCACCGGCCGATGACGAAGAAGTTGATCAAGCCACGATTGACTCCGTACTCGCTGAGCTTGGCTGGGTACGCCGCACCCAGTCCGGAGTAGACGTCCTTCTGGTGGGCGATGAACAGGTGGGACGAGCCATCGTGTACCGGCAGTCCCAATTCGTCTACGAGTCAGTGGTTTTTCCGGACTATCGCAAGGCACGGTGTACGTTCAGCACCGCCGCGGCCGCGCGACGGTTCATGATCGCCGAACTCGGTCATGTCCTCCGGCTTCGGACATCTCTATTAAGGATTCGGCCCAACCGTCTCGCTCCTGGCTGCACCCTGGAGAAGGGACCTGCGGGCTTTGAGGTTGCCTGGCCGGGAGGTCGGGCGAGCTTTCCGATCGGTTACGCCGGTCACCAAGACGCTCTCAATTTCAGTTGGGTCGCCTCGGCAGAGCTCGCCGACATTGCTGCCAGTTACCGCCATCCCAATGGCGAGCCGCTATTCGACCTCAGCCACCAACCGCGCTCCTGATTCCTCAGACTCAGGGCGCCTCAATGACCTGAATGCGCTGCAGCCGGCCGGAAACTACGAGATCTCGTATCCCCGTCTCCGGCTGTTGCAACGTAAAACGAATGCCGCCGCCCGGGCGTCCGAACCAGGGCGGTGTAATCGCGGCCCGCACTCTGACATCGGCGGAAGTGAGGAACTTGTGAACATCGTTCTCCGGGCGAAGCGCGGTGGGTGGCAAGGATCGAAACTCAAAGGGGGTGTCAATCGGATAGGTATGTACGCCATCGAGCGCTCCGATCCGATCAATCGGGAGCTCGGGCGGCAAGTCGATCACAATCCCCTCCGCGCCAGCCTCCCGAGCACGATCCCGAAGATCGAAATAGTGCACCGCGATCTTGCCGACGATGGTGTCCAGCTCGCGCCTCGGCATAACGCGTACCGGCGGAAGCGGCCGAGACACATAGTCGATCACCGCGTCAGTGATCTCGGAGTCCGACTCCGCCCTCAGCAGCCGGAAGGCTTGACCATAGTCCACCGTCTCAAGGACGTAGCCGGCATCGTCGGCGCGTACCTGAAGCGCTCCTTCCAGCGGCGCTACCGCTGAGTCCTCCCCGGTTAGCTGGATGTCGAATGGAGTGAGACCGAGCGCATCGAGCTGAGCACGAAGTCCGTTAAGCACTCTGCACACGCTATCGGTCGTCGCGGACTCGTCAGTCTCTCAGCGGGTTATAGCCCTTTGAGATGCTGACAAGTCAGAATGAATGACAGCCAGAGGGAGGCACATCGCGACAACGATCCGGGCGGCGATCACCCAGACGACCTGGACCGGGAACAAAACACCGATGCTCGACAAGCATGAGCAGTTCGCCCGCGATGCCAAGGCTCAGGAAAGCAGGTGATCTGCTTCCAGGAACTCTTCTACGGGCCGTACGTCGGGATCACCGAAGACGCCAAATACCACTGGCTCCGCGGCCGCCGATGTGTTGGTCGATGGTGAGACCATCGCCGCTGTGCTGCATCCTGGATCACCGCTGCTCGGTTTTGATCTTGAAGAAGACGTTGATGCGGTCGTCGACGCGGCAGGCAAGTACCTCATCCCCGGCGGCATGGATCCCCATACCCATTTGGAACTGCCCTTCGGCGGCACGCAGGCTTCTGACACTTTCGAGACCGGCACCCGAGCTGCGGCGTGGGGTGGCACGACAACGATCATCGACTTCGCCGTACAGCGCTATGGCGAGCGCGTCGAGGATGGACTGGCCACCTGGCATGCCAAGGCAGCCGGCAACGCTTGCATCGACTACGGGTTCCACCAGAGCCAGGGCCTGACAGATGAGGGAGCTTGGCCTGAACGATTTCCGCGCCATTCCCAACGGTATCGGTGGCATCGAGCACCGCATGGACCTGATGTATCAAGGCGTCGTGACCCGTCAGATCACGCTCTCGCGGTGGGTCGAGCTGACCTCGACAACGCCCGCCCGGATGTTCGGAATCTACGGCAAGAAAGGTGTTATCCAGCCGGGCGCCGATGCTGATCTGGTGATCTACGACCCAGCAGGTCACACTTCGATCGGCTATGAAAAGACCCACCACATGAAATGGACTACTCCGCGTGGAAAGGATTTGAGATCGACGGCCACGTGGATTGGGTGATGTCGCGCGGCGCGGTGCTGATCAACGATTCCAGCTTCGTCGGCCACAAGGGTTACGGCCAGTACCTGAGGCCTGACCTAAGCCAATATGTGCAGTAAGGAAGTGAGCAAACCGTGGAGTTCGGTGTCGTCCTGCAGACCAACCCACCGGCTTGGCGTACGATCCAGCTAGCCGAACTCTCCGAGGCGCACGGGTTCGACTACGTGTGGACGTTCGACTCCCACTGCTGTGGCAAGAGCCGTACGTGATCTACGGCCAGATCCTCGCGCGTACCAATTGAGTAATGGTCGGCCCAATGGTGACCAATCCGGCGACTCGGGATTGGACGGTGACGGCTTCGCTGTTTGCACCCTGAACGAGATGTTCGGCAATCGGATGATCTGTGGAATTGGCCGGGGTGACTCGGTAGTACGCGTCACCAACGGCAAGCCGACAAGCATCCGCGAGCTACGCGACGCCACTCACGTGATTCGCGAGCTTGCCTGCTGTCGATCGGTGGATTACAAGGGCTCGACGCTGCAGTTCCCCTGGGCGCGTACGTCGACGCTCGAGGTGTGGGTCGCGGCGTACGGGCCAATGGCGCTGCAGGCCGCGGGCGAAGTCGGCGATGGTTACATCCTGCAGCTCGCCGATGGTGAGATCGCCGTCTGGATGATCGACTCCGTTCGCACCGCAGCCTCGAATGCCGGGTGGGATCCGAACGCGATCACGTTCTGCGTCGCTGCCCCGATGTATCTCGGTGAGGATTGGACGCACATGCGAGACCAATGCCGCTGGTTCGGCGGCATGGTTGGCAATCATGTGGCGGACATCGTCGCCAGATACGGCGGCGACACCGGTAAGGTCCCGCGGGCGTTCACCGACTACATCAAAGGCCGGCAGGAGTACGACTACAACGAACACGGCAAGGCCGGGAACGTCCACACCACATTCGTGCCCGACGAGATAGTAGACCGATTCTGCGTGCTCGGCACTGCTGATGATCACATCACCAAACTGAAGCAGCTCAAGGAGATCGGTGTTGATCAGTTCGCCGGCTACCTGCAACACGACAACAAAGAAGAGACGCTGCGCGTCTACGGCGAGTCGATCATGCCAGCGCTGCGCGAGCGCGTGACAGCAAAGACCTGACTGATATCTGCCGCGCCGAACGCTCTAGCAAAACTGTGGACAAGTGGTAGCTCTGAATCGATTCAGAGCGGCAACTCGCCCGCACTTTCTCGGCGCCTCCCGTCAATCCGAGATGCCGGAAAGGACACAGCGTTTAAGCGTTCAAGGATCCGGGAAGTGTGATTTACGGAGGTCCTTGATCTGGACATATTGCGACTACCGTGGAGGTAGCGAGCAACCTCGGAACCGGCTTCGTGCGAGGACTTCCCCACCCGGCTCCGGGTGTTTGGGGGTTGGAGGTTGTGATGTGGTTCGAGGTACTAGCGGCGCTCGGTGCGATTGGCCTGATAGGCGCCGCGGCTAGCGTCAGGATTGTCAAGCAGTTCGAGCGTGGTCTCGTCTTCAGGTTCGGCCGGGTCCGCGACCGGGTGCGCGGTCCAGGACTTGCGATGATCGCGCCCTTTGCAGATCGGCTGCATAAGGTCAACATGCAGATCGTCACCATGGGTGTCCCTGCACAGGAGGGCATCACTCGTGACAATGTGACGGTCAAGGTGGATGCAGTCGTCTACTTCCGTGTGATCGATCCGGTGCGAGCGATCGTCAATGTCGAGGATTATCCGTTCGCCGTCTCTCAGGTGGCCCAGACATCGTTGCGGTCGATCATCGGTAAGAGTGATCTTGATGATCTGCTGACGAACCGCGAGCAGCTCAATCAGGGACTTGAGCTGATGATCGATAACCCGGCGGTCGAATGGGGCATCCACATCGATCGAGTGGAGATCAAGGATGTGGCATTGCCGGAAACCATGAAGCGGTCGATGTCTCGTCAGGCCGAAGCCGAGCGCGAGCGGCGGGCTCGCGTCATTTCCGCCGAAGGCGAGCTGCAAGCCTCTGACCGGCTGGCCAAGGCTGCTCACACCATGGCCGATACGCCGGGTGCGCTGCAGCTGAGGCTGCTGGAGACCATCGTGCAAGTGTCTTCTGAGAAGAACTCCACGCTCGTGCTGCCCTTCCCCGTCGAGCTTCTGCGGTTCCTCGAGAACAACACAAGCCGGACGTCGACGGCGCAGTCAGCCGCGGAGAAGGCCGCTGAAGCCTCCGAGGGCGGCAAAGAGCCAGCGGCTACCGAGATGCTTTCTTCGGGTCCGGAAGTGGCTGCATTGGAGGCGCGGGAGCCGGATCAGGCTGAACGACCGACAGGCCGGACTGCCAACGGCCGCAACTCGATCCCGAATGGTCGATCATCTGCGAAGGATGCCGGCTAGCCCCAACGGCATTACCAACGATCATGGACCTGTGCGCGTAGCTCTCGATCATAGAGATTGCGCACAGCCTTCATGAACTCCTCGCCTAGCGGCGGCAGCCCACCGGCGGCCGCATTCGCCTCCGCCTGGGCGATGGTACGCGCGCCTGGAATCACCGTCGTGACCCCTTCTTGTTGCGTCACCCAGGCCAGCGCTGCCTGCGCGGGCGTTGCCTCGAACGGCAGCTTGGCTACCAGATCAGCGAACTCCTTTGCCGCCCGTACGCCGGTCTCGTAATCCACACCGGAAAAGGTTTCGCCCACATCGAAGGCTTGGCCGGTCCGGTTGTAGTTTCGGTGATCGTTTTCGGCAAAGCGCGTGGATGTGGTGTACGCACCGCTCAAGAGGCCGCTCGCCAATGGAACCCGTGCGATGATCCCTACGCCGTTCTCGATGGCGGAGGGCACCACAGCATCAAGCGGCTTGTGGCGGAAGGCATTGAGAATGATCTGTACGGTTGCGGTGCCGCGGCGCGACATGGCGGTCAGCGCCTCATCGCAGGTCTCAACGCTGACGCCGTAGTTGGCGATCACACCGTCGGCGACGAGCTGATCCAACGCATCGTAGATCTGATCTTGAGAGTAGACCGCAGTGGGCGGGCAGTGCAGCTGAACAAGATCAAGCTGGTCCATGCCAAGATTGCGACGCGATCTGTCGGTCCAGGCGCGGAAGTTCTGCAGTGTGTAGTTCTCCAGAACTTGATCAACTCGGCGTCCCATCTTGGTTGCGACCATGATCGGCACTTCAGAGTTCTCCGCACGGAAGCGGCCAATCAGGCGCTCGCTGCGGCCGTCGCCGTAGACATCGGCGGTGTCGAAGAATGTGACCCCTGATTCGACGGCGGCGGCCAACACGTCGAGCGCAGCCGTCTCAGCAACTTCGCCCCAGTCTCCACCGAGTTGCCAGGTGCCTGACCCGATAATGGAAACCGGGCGCTCAGTGCGACCGAGTACGCGTTCTTCCATGTCCTTTACCCTACGGAATGCCTGCCTTGCGTGGATCACCCCCGGGCACGAAGTACAGAAGGGGCTCTGGTGCCGTCAGTCGCTTGGGCTATCTGCTGCGAGGGAGTTTGACGGTAAGGACGACCGCGAGCCCCCCGTAGAGCAGCAGCCCAGGCATCACCAACCAGTAGTTGAAAGTGAAACCGCCCAAAGCCAGCACAACACCGGACGCCGGGAGAAGCAGGTATCCGGTGAGCATCGGCGGGCGGGTGCCGGCCTTGTCGTAGCAACGGCCGACCAAGGGCAGGATGAAGATCAGCGGCACACTGGCAGGTAGCAAGGCCAGCCCTGCCAGTGGGCCTCATACCAAGGTTCAGGATCAGCAGGAGAGGCAGGATGACAGCAGACCGGCTCGTCGCCACTCCGCAAGAGGCAGACCGAGTACGCGCCCTTGCATGATCCCTACGCTACCGACGCCTCCTGGCTGGATCGACGCAGCACGACTGCGGCCACCGCGGCGAAGCCGATTGCCTGCAGCACGGCACCAATGATTTCGAGTACTTCACCGCCGATGATCAGCCCACTGATGTGCAACACGGGCCACAGCATGATCAAGATCGCTGCCCAGATAGGCACCGTACGACTGCGCAACAAGCCGATACCAAAGAGCAACGTACCCAGCAGGTTGCCCACAATGAAGATTGGGAACACCCAGGCAGTCCACAGATCGCTCTGGCTTGCATCGATCACCGCCGCATACTCAGCCAGCGGCCCGCGGCGCTCGGCCATCGCGATAATGATCATGTTGCTGAGCAGTACGCCGAAGTAGCAGACATATCCGGCGATCATTAGTGACCCACCGACGAATGCCAGACGGGATCGACGAGCGAGCCGCAAAGCTGTCATCACAGCCGGGATAATCAGCAAGCAACCGATCATCCCTGCGACAATTCCCAGCCGAAGCAGATCCGGCCCGGTCGCCGCCAGAGCAAGCGCTTCGGCTCCGGTTTCGTCACTGCCGCCATTGCGGATCATCCAGCCATAGCAGGCGTTGGCAATCACGAAGCCCCAGGGTGCAAGGGCGAGTGCGAGTACGCCGCTCAGCTGGCGTACCCGGCCCGGCATCCGCGCTGAGCCTGTCGAATCGCGCCCTTCGACAGGCTCAGGTCGCATGGCGCTCTGCTCGACAGCGGTCATGCTGCACTCGCCGGAACTGGCCGCCGCAGGCCAGCCAGTGTGAGCACCACGCCGATGATCGTCAGCATGATGGAAGTTCCGGCGACCGCGACCACAGGCCCAGGCACACCGGTTACCCAGAATGCCGGCAGCGCAGTCAGCGCGGACAGCACCCGGAGCGCACAAAGGCCGACCGCCGCCGCCGTACGCCCTCGCCAAGCCAGCACGGCGAGTACAACGCTGATCAACCCCAGCACTGCACCGATAAGCGCGATGATCATCGGTGGATGCTGTCCATCGGTAGTCAACGGGCCTGTCAATTCGATCACGGAGAGAATGCCAAGCAGGACGACTCCGCTGCGATAGAGAGCAGACATTTCCTTACCTCCCAAGAGTCTCGGACCGGCCGGTCTGACCGGTCGGTTTCATCGTGGGTTCTCAAAGAGGGCCGGCGGATGAGTCGCATGTCCGCCAGCTTCGGGAGATTCCCCGGCTTGACCGGGAAAGTCTTCCTGGGACATCAGGAGGCATTCGGCGCAAACTTGGCTTATGGCACCGCTCGAGCGCGCCGGCGATAGTTTCCCGCGGGCCCCTGCCGGCCCGGGGATTCAGGCGCTGGCCGCCGCTGTCGGTGTATTCGTACTGCTCGAGGTCATTGGTGCAGCGGTTTCGTGCCTCGTCCTCGGTTGGTCATGGCAGGATGCGCTCGGCGCCTTCGTTGTGACCAACTCGGCAATAGGGCTGGCCTTTGGCGGTTGTGGTGCCGTCCTCGCCTGGCATCGCCCACGCAACCCGATCGGCTGGTTGTTCGCGGCCGGCGGTGTGGCACAAGCAACGTCCGCGCTTGCAGCACCGTTGGGTGCTGTACTGCACGAGGCAGCCGCACCGATCGCCGTGCAGCGACTCTTGATCACGATCTTCAGCTGGTCCTGGCCCTGGGCGATTGGACTCGTTCTGCCGCTCGCACTGCTGCTCTTTCCCGACGGGCGTCCGATTTCTCGCGGCTGGCGGTGGGTCGTAATCGCCGTGATCATCACGGCACCCCTTTTTGCCTTGGAGATGGGCACATTCCCTGGGCCGCCGGAGCCGGGCTATCCGACGGGCTATCTGACGATTCCCTTCTACGACTTCCTGCAGCCGCTGTGGACCGCAACCGAAATACGTACGAGTCTTGCCATGTTCCTTGGCCTCGCCGCCTTGGTTGTGCGCTATCGACGCGGCTTTGACGTCGAGAGGCGCCAGCTGCTGTGGCTCGTGCTGGCTGTGCTGGTCGCGCTGATCGTGCTACTGCCTTGGGGCCTGGTCGCCGGCACGCCCGTGGAAGTGCTATTCGCCATCCCGCTGATCCCCATCGCCGTAACGGTCGCCATCGTGCGCGTTCAGCTCTTGGACATACGCCTCGTGGTTTCCCGGCTTCTCGCCTGGCTGATCCTCTTACTGGCCGTCCTGGTGGCCTACACCGCTCTCGTCGCACTGCTCAATCGCTTCGCCACACCTCGGCTCGCGTGGTCAGCTGTGATCACGGTGTTGCTCGTTCTACTGGCCACACCCTTACTGCCGCGGCTGCAAAGGCTTGTCGATGGCGCGATCTATGGGGACCGCGGCGATCCGGCCCGTGTGGTGTCCCGGTTAGGCGAGCAGCTCACTACCCCGGACGCCGGGCTGCAGGGAGTGATCACCACAATCCGATCAGCCCTACGACTGCCTTATCTGGCAATCGAGCGGGATGGCAAGGTGCTGGCCAGTGACGGTGATCCGCCCGAGCGGCTGCACCCCTGGCCGCTCACTCGTGGCGGCCTGCCGGAGGGCCAGCTGACAATCGGTCTGCGTCCAGGGGAACGCGAGCTCGCTGCCGCTGATCGCCGCGCCCTTGCCATGATCGCCGACCCGGTCGCCGTTGCGGTGCATTCCATGATCGTTTCTGACGAACTGCAGGCATCTCGAGAGCGGATCGTTGCAACACGTGAAGAGGAGCGGCGGCGGTTACGCCGCGAATTGCATGACGGGCTCGGCCCCACTCTGACCGGGATCGCGTTTGCCGCCGACGCTGCCGCCAATACGGTCGAGGTCGATCCGCAGGAGTCGCAGCGCCTTCTGACGACGTTGCGGCGCGACACCCGGGCCGCCCTCGCGGACGTACGCCGGCTGGTCGACAACCTGCGCCCGCCAGCGCTGGATGAGCTCGGACTGGTCCAAGCTCTGCAACAGCGAGCTGATCAACTCGCTTGGCGTGCCGACGGAGAGTCCATGCAGGTCCGGCTCGACGTCCCAGACCACGTGCCGGCGCTGCCCGCAGCAATCGAGGTGGCGACATACCGGATCGCGACCGAGGCCCTGACCAACGTCGTACGTCACTCCCGCGCTACCGGAGCGGTAGTCCGGCTGCGCTACGGCGAACGGCTCGACCTATCGATCAGAGACAACGGCCCGCCAAATGGCGCCTGGGCTGCCGGCGTCGGGCTCGATGCGATGCGCGAGCGCACGGCTGAACTCGGCGGATCGTTCCAGGCTGGCCCGACACCGACGGGCGGCGAAGTCGTGGCCTCATTTCCCCTCTCATGAACGGCACTGTGATGAGCGCGCTGTCATGAGCGACATTCGAGTCGTACTTGCGGATGATCATCCGGTGGTCCGTGCAGGGCTAGCCGCGCTGCTCGGATCCTTGCAGGGCATCCAGGTTGTGGGGGTTGCGGCAGATGGCCGAGAAGCCGTACGCGAGGTTGTGCTGCAGCGCCCGGATGTGGCTGTGCTGGACCTGCAGATGCCTGGCCTGGATGGCTTCGCTGCCACTCGGGAGATCAGCCGAGTCGCACCCCAAGTCGCTGTATTGGTCTTGACCATGTTTGACGATGACGACTCGGTGTTCACCGCAATGCGGGCCGGCGCTCGGGGCTACGTCGTCAAGGGCGCTGAACAGGAGGAGATCGGTCGGGCGATTCGCGCCGTCGCCTCAGGCGAAGCGATCTTCGGACCGGGCATCGCCCAGCGGGTGCTGCGCTTCTTCGCCACTCCAGCACCGGCATCGGACCCTTTTCCAGAGCTAACTGCCCGCGAACGGGAGATTCTCGACTTGCTCGCCGCCGCGATGCCGAATTCCATGATCGCGACGCGACTGGGTCTCTCGCCGAAAACGGTCGCCAACCATTTGTCGTCGATCTTCAGCAAGCTCCAGGTCGCTGACCGGGCTCAAGCCATCCTGCGGGCGCGGGACGCTGGACTCGGAGTCAATCAGCAGAGTCCTTAGCGCTACGTCGCCTACTGCCGTCACGTCTTCGTCGGTTTGGTTGAAAACGACCGCCTACACCGGGCACAGCGCGAACGTCCTCGCCAGTTTGGTCCACAACGCACATCTCGCAGCGACTGGCTGTACGGCTCGCGCTACCCATCTGTGGCAGAAGTACGCAGGACTTTGCGCCTGACTTCAAGGGACTTCAGCACTGGCATCGGGGGCCCTGAGTCACACTCACGCTGAACCCCGCGTCACTGCAGTTGCGCTACCTGCAGACGTTGCTTGAACTCGGAGCGGACCAGAACTCCATTGTGGTCTTCCCATTGCCGTTGGACATTGTTGGGCCGTTCCTGAATAGCTTGACGCACGGCAGCGCTTCCGCCCAGGCGGCTCCTGCGGTCGGGGCGCCCCCGCTCGGTAACGGCGCCGCGCCCGTACGTACGAGTTCCTGAGCCCTGGACCGTTCGCCTTCGCAGGTTTGGTGGAGACGTACCGGGGTGCGTCATGTGCTGCAGCTTCGGCGGGAATACTGATTTCGGTGTGCCGAAGATCAGGGAGGGTTCATGACTATCAGCGAGATTCCTGTACAGACCGGCTATGTGCCGGTGAACGGCCTTCAGATGTATTACGAGATTCATGGCACTGGACAGCCACTTGTGCTTTTGCACGGCGCGTTCTCCGCCATCGGCACTTCGTTCGCACAGCTGCTGCCTGGCCTTGCCGAGGGCCGGCAGGTGGTGGCCTTCGAGCTTCAAGGGCACGGACGCACCGCCGACATTGATAGGCCGCTGACCCTCGAAGCATTGGCCGATGACGTCGCGGCCGCAATCGATCAACTGGGCCTTGGGCGCTCCGACATCTTCGGGTACAGCAATGGCGCAGCCGTGGCCTTGCGTGTCGTTCTCCAGCATCCGCAGGTGGTGCGGAAACTGGTGTTTGCCTCGGCCACCTTCAATATGGCCGGTGTTCATCCCGGCCTGATGGAAGGACTGGGCGAGATGACGCCGGAGATGATGCACGGTTCGCCGTGGCATGACGAATACCTGCGCCTCGCGCCGCATCCAGAGGACTTTCCCAAGCTGTTCGCGAAGAAGACCGAGATGGATCGGCAAGCCAAAGACGTGCCGGCAGAGGCAATCAGCGCCATCAAAGCGCCGACCCTGATCATCATCGGCGATTCCGATCTTGTGCGTCCGGAACACGCAGTGGAGATGTTCCGACTGCTGGGCGGCGGCGTTTTCGGCGACACTCCAGCCGGCTTGCCGAATTCCCAGCTCGCGATACTGCCGGGCACCTCTCACGTCACTGTGGTGAACCGCGTCGATCTGCTGCTGCCGATGATCACGTCGTTTCTTGATGCGCCGATGCCGGCCGAGGGACCTTGATCAGGCCTTCCGGACAACGCGGACATGCAGCGCTGCCGGCGTACCGACGAACTCGGCAATCTCGTAACCCGCCGGCACGTTATCAAGATCATCGAAGAGTCGCTCGCCGCTCCCGAGTAAGAGTGGCGCGTACGCCAGGTGCATCTCGTCCACGAGTCCGGCCCGCAGATACTGCCGAATTGCCGAGGCGCCGCCGCCAAGCCGGACATCCTGACCATCTGCAGCCTGGTACGCCCTTTCCAGTGCCGCCTCGATGCCGTCAGTCACAAAGTGGAAGACCGTCCCACCCTGCATCGTGATCGATTCACGCGGATGGTGCGTCAGCACAAATGTCTGATGGTGATACGGCGGCTCATCGCCCCACCAGCCCTTCCAGTCGTCGTCGGGCCAGTCACCGCGGATCGGGCCGAACATGTTGCGGCCCATGATCGTCGCGCCAACACCCTCTTCACCCGCAGCGGCGAAGCGATCATCGACGCCCTCCCCGCCGCCCTCCTCGCCGTACATCTTGCGGAAGGTCCGAGTGACGACGAACCAGTTGTGGAGTTCTTCCCCGCCGACGCCGAGCGGGTTGTCCAGACTCTGATCGGGACCGGCCGCGTAACCATCGAGGGAAACGCTGAAGTTGTGAACGCGAAGTTTTGGCACTGGCAACTCCTCTGCTACGCCCTTCGACAAGCTCAGGGCACATTGCGACAAACTCAGGGCACGTACATGCTCTGCATGGCTTACTGACGCTTCGCATATGTTGCAACGTGTGCAGACCGCGAGCAACCAACGTTCACGTAGGTTGCAGCGGCGGGACAGAGGAGGCCGCAGCGGTGACATATGAGACGGATTCGCGCGTCGATGCATATATCGACGCCTTGCCGGACTGGCAACAGCAGATCTGCCAGCAAGTTCGTGATCTTGTTCATGCCACCGATACCGAAGTGATCGAAACGATCAAGAGACGAGTTCAGCCGTACTTTGTGCTTGATGGCAACATCTGCGCGCTGCTGGCCGCAAAAGATCATGTGAACGTATTCCTTTACGACGGCGCAAACGTT
>Ga0075424_100000744_pt1 | contig 26515 bp, 23 predicted proteins | sample SoiMethybrSBSTD3_FD_75301 | JGI IMG/M metagenome (GOLD analysis project Ga0075424, IMG submission 75301) | Bulk soil microbial communities from a Populus tree surrounding site in Tennessee, USA - Soil MetaG P. TD hybrid SBSTD3 | ecosystem: Environmental > Terrestrial > Soil > Tree plantation... | reverse complement strand
GCTGCGGCCAGACCGATCACGATGCCGGCAACCGTCAGCGACATGCCTTGCCGAAGCACGAAGGCCAGAACGCTGATGCGGGTGGCGCCAAGAGCAGTACGCACCGCGATCTCGCGCACACGCTCGCTGACACTGCCCGAGAGCAGCCCATAGGTGCCGACCGCCGCCAGGATCAGCGCAACCACGCCAAAGGCTTCGAACAGCGCCAGTGTGAACCAACGCTGCGCCTCCGACGCGCTCACCCGCTCCTCCATCGTCGAGATACGCAGAATCGGCTGACCATTGTCGACCGACGCAATGGCGCGTCTAATCGCCGGTGTTAGGGCGGCGGCGTCCCCTGTTGTGCGAACCACCAGCCAACGGGCCCCATCGGCAAACTGTGTCCACTGCTCGTTCGTCACGTACACCGCGTCAGTGGGGCGCACGGCCAGCGACGTTTGTCTCACGTCGCCAACGATTCCGACCACCGTGAACCATGGGCTCGGACCGATCCGAAGACGATGGCCGATCGGATCGACGCCTGGGAGCCGCCTCCTTGCGAACGATTCATTGATCATCGCGACGAGTGGCGCATTCGCCACGTCGAGCGCGTTCAACAGGCGACCCTGGCGCAGCGGAATCCTCATGGCTTCAACGTAGCCGGGCGACACCGCATGTCGATATCCTTCGGGGTTCTCCTTGGCGGCCGCTTCCGGGGCGGACTCGAACTGAACACCCCAGATATCCTCGTCGCCGGTGAGGGGCAACTGGTTCGTGGTGCCGGCGGCTGATACGCCCGGTAACTGCCGCACCGCGTCCACGACCCGCGTGAAGAACTGATGCGTGGCATTCGGATCCCTGAACCGCCGTCCAGCAGTCTGAACCTGCAGCGACAGCACGTTGGCGGGTTCGAATCCAGTGGGTACGGCGAACAGATGCTGGAGGCTGCGCAGCAGCAACCCCGCACCGACCAGCAGCACGAGCGCCAGCGCGACCTGTGCGACCAGGAGCGTGCGCCGCATCACATCGCGTCGACTGGACGGCGTCGTTGAGCGCAGTCCCGCGCCAGAGCGCAGACTGACACGCGAGCCTTCGAGCGCTGGCACGATTCCAACCAGCACGGAAATCATCGTCACGAGGCCACAAGCGAACGTCATCGCCCACCCATCGACGGCGATTGCGCCCGCGCGTGGCAGCTCGGGAGGAAGGAGTGCCACGACCACGTCCACCACGACGTACGCCACGGCAACTCCAATGAGACCGCCAACGCTCACGAGCAGCAGTGTTTCCGCCAGTAACTGACGGACCAGTCGCGTTCGCGACGCTCCGATCGCCATACGCACGGTCAATTCGGCACGGCGATCGATGCCGCGCGCGAGGATCAGGTTGGTGACGTTCACGCAGGCGATGGTCAACAACAGTGCCGCCGCACACAACACCGCCAACAGCGCCGGCCTGACCCCTCGAGTGAGATCGTCCTGCAACGGCGTCGCGATGAAGCCGCTCCGAAGCGAGGCCCACGACGCTCGAGGGAATTCGGCGACAGGGGCGTGCGCGATCGCATCGAGCTCCCGCTTCGCGTCCTCTTCACGGACGCCACTGCGCAACCGACCGATCATTCGCAGGTGATGACCCCATTCCCGGCCGGTGAGTGGCAGCGCGGGGTCATACCGCAATGTCGACCAGATCTCCGCGGATGGGTTCAGAACGTTCTCGAACGCACGGGGCAACACGCCGATGATCGTGACGGGCGTCTCCGAGAACAGCACTTGACGTCCGACGATCGCGGGATCCGCACCGAAGCGCCTCCGCCACAAGGCATCGCTGATGAGCGCGACGAACGGGACACCGGGCTCGGCCAGGCGCCGGTCGTCGGCCGCCTCGAAGTCGCGTCCGAGCGCTGGCGCGACACCCAACACACGAAAGTAATTGGCGCTGACGTATTGGCCCTCGAGTCGCTCCGGTCCGCCGGCATCCGTCGTCAATGTCGGCTGTAACGGTGGTCGTCCCACCGCCGCCAACGACGCGAATGTGCGGCTCCGCGCCTCGACCTCGCGGTAGGTACCGAATGTGACATCTGACCGGTTGTTCTGGCCGTCCCAGATGATCATCAGTCGTCCTGAATCCGGGTACGGCAGCCGCTGGAGCAGGATGGGATTGACGACGCTGAAGATCGTCGTGCTCGCACCGATGCCGAGTGCGAGCGTCAGGGTTGCGATGAGGGCAAACGCGGGGCGCCGGTAGAGTTGACGAGCGCCATAGCGCACGTCGGCGCCGAACGTATCGGCGATGTTCTCCCATCCGTACGCACGGACTCGCTCCTGAACACCCGCGACGTGGCCAAACTGCAGCCGCACTGCGCGGCGCGCCTCCTCTGGTGAAAGCCCGGTCGATTGCAACGAGCGGGCGGCCTCATCGAAGTAGTTCTCGACTTCGTCCGCGATGTCGCGGTCGGCTGCCGATCGATTCAAGAGCGATCGAACGCCGCGGCTCGCGTGACGCCAGAAAGACATCGGACTACCCCTCGGTCTTCAGGATCCGTGCGACGGCCGCGGCGCGGCGCGTCCAGTCGTCGGTCTCGGCCTCGAGTTGACGACGCCCGCTACGGGTGAGGCTGTAATACTTCGCCCGCCGCGAGTTGGCGGTGTCGCGCCATTCCGAGTCGAGCCAACCGGCACGCTCGAGACGGGCCAGGGCCGTCAGCAGCGAACCGGGATTGACCTTGAATACGCCTCGCGAGATCTGCTCCACCCTGCGAGCGATACCGAAGCCATGCATCGGCTCGAGGCTGAGTGTCTTCAGGATCAGCATGTCCAGCGTGCCCTGAATGACGTCGGTGTTCGTGGCGTCCACGACGAAGAGTATCTGCGTTTCTCATCTTGACTGTCAAGATGTGATTATCAACAGGAGTGCTTCTGCTTGTCTGCCGCTCACGGCTGCAACTGCCCGCGGAGAGCAGCGAGCTCGACGGAAGCCTGGCGCAGGGCCGTCTCGGTTCGTCTGTGCTCGGTAATGTCCTCAAAGGAAGCCACAACTCCGCCAAGAGTCGCACCGTCCGCTTCGAACAAGGGTTCAGAATTGATGGAAATCCACGTCAGAGCGCCGTCCGGTTTGTGCACTCCCATGATGATGTTGGAGCAGGGTTGGCCCGTCTGCAAGGTCACAGTGACCGGGAATGTTTCGCCGGGGAAGGGTGAGCCATCCTCGTGAATCGCTCGCCAGCGGGGGTCGAGTGCTGTGCGGCCGATTATCTGTTCGGCCGAGAGTCCAAGGATTCGCTCGGCGCTGGCATTGCACGCTCGAATGCTACCGTCGGCGTCCAGGATGACGACACCATCCTGCATCGCAGCGATGACCGAACGGTAGCGCTCTTCGCTTTTCTGTATCGCCTCTGCGGCCTGCTTCCGCTCCGTGATATCCCTGGCGGAGGCGTAAATCAGCTGCCGCCTGGGGTACGCAGTCGAAGTCCACTGCAACCACTTGTACGATCCATCTTTGCAGCGGTACCGATTCTCGAAGTTGACGGTGTTGGTGCCGATCCCGATCTTCTGTGCTTCGACGAGGGTCTTTTCTCGATCGTCGGGATGGATGAGGCTCACGTACGGTACGGCAAGCATTTCATCGTTCGTGAAGCCGAGCGTTCGTTCCCACGCGGGGTTCATGCGCTTGAAGTAACCGTCGAAGCCGGCGATACAGACCATGTCGATGGACAGCGTGAAGAAGCGATCCAGTTCTTCTTGCGCTTCTCGGCGCTCCACTTCTTGCCAGCCTTGTACTGCCCGAGCCAGGTCGCTGGCGGACTGAAAGCGGTCGGCCGGGTTCTTGGCGAGGGCTCTGAGGCAGATGTCATCCAAGGCGGGAGGTACGTCGGTCCAGATGTCTCGTGGTGGGATCGGTGGCTCGGTCCGCACTTTGCGAAGTACATCGTGTGTATCGGACCCGACGAAGGGCGGCTGGCCGGTGAGAGTCTCGTACATCAACGCGCCAAGACCATAGATGTCTGTGTGGCGATCGATCTGGTCCAGAAGTCCCGACGCTTGCTCTGGAGCCATATAGGCCGGAGTGCCGACCATCTGTCCCTGCATCGTGAGGCCCTCACCGGATCCCTCGTCGTCGATCACGACCGACGGCAAGTCAGCCTCTCCCCCCAGTCGGTCCACTAACTTCGCCAACCCCCAGTCGAGGACGACGACCTCACCGAAATCGCCCAACACGACGTTCTGACCCTTGAGATCGCGGTGAAGGACACCGCGCGAGTGCGCATATGCGACCGTGTTGCAGACGGTGACGAAGGCATTCAACAGGGTCAGGAATTCCAGCGGCGCCACAGCTCCTTCGATCCGGCTCCTGTGGTACGCGCGAGCCGCGTCCGTGAGAGTGCGGCCTCTGACAAAGCGCATGGTATAGAACGGCTGCTGATCGTCGACGCGTTGTGACAGTTCGTAGACCGGCACGATGCCCGGATGCTCTAACTGCCCTGTGATGCGCGCTTCCTGAAGGAACCGTGCCTTATGCGCAGGCTGCGCAGCGCGCTGGGGCAAGAGTTCCTTGAGGGCGACGTCGCGGCCGAACTCGCTGTCGCGCGCCAGCCATATGCGGCCGATCCCGCCGCTGGCGTGCAGGCGCGTGAGGCTGTACCGTTCATGCGGCCTTACCCAACCTTCGACCGCCGCCATGGTGGTTGCGTCATCGGGCCCGGGCAGGTCGGCCAGGGAGCGCAGGATGTCGTCGTCGTGCAACGCCGCGAGTGAACGCTTCACGTGGTCGGCGACGGTGGCGAGACCCGCCCTGGGATCACCGCCGTGCTTCTTCAACTTGCGCTCGACCAAGCGTTCGATGTCCGCTTTGTCGCTCAGTGTGATCCAGCCAAACTCGATCAAGAGATCGGCAAGAGGGATATGCTTGCGCGTTGTCCACAGGGTGCAGGCTTTGATGAACTGATCCGCGTCAAGAAAATCAGCCTGCAGGGCCAGGACACCGAACAGAAGGTTGCGATCCGCATTCATAAGAGATCCGTTGTTGATCGGTGATCGGTGATTGAAAACGCAATCGGCTACCGCGGTGCCGATGCGCGTGTTCGATCGACAATCACGAATCAGCAATCAACGACGATGTCCTGCCATCTGTCTGCGCGCTGACGTAGGATAGTCCCTCGCCGAGGCCGGCGCGTCCCGTCGGCGCAAGTTTCACGCAGCTTTGTCACCGAGGTTACCGTGATTGAGGGCAGCCGGGTGTATGTGCCCGATCCGAGCCGGGCGGCACGAACGCACGCCGGCAGCGTGGAGGCCTTCGAGACGATGCTGCGCCGCTCTCGAGAGGATCCCGATGCGTTCTGGGCCAGTGTCGCCGCCGAACTGGACTGGATGAAGCCGTGGGACAAGGTCCGCGAGGGTCACTTCCCGTACTTCACCTACTTCGTCGGCGGCATCAGCAATCCCACACTCTCGCTGCTGGATCGGCACTGCGCGCGTGGCAACGACAATCGCCTCGCGCTCATCTGGGAAGGCGAGGACGGGCAGACGCGGTTCTACACCTACCGGATGCTGGCGCTCGAAGTGAATCGCTGTGCGAACGTGCTCAAGGGTTTGGGCGTGGCCAAGGGCGATGCCGTCGGGATCTTCACGCCGAACCTGTCCGAGGCCGTCGTGGCCGTTCTCGCGTGCCTGCGCATCGGCGCGCTGTTCAATACCGTGTTCTCGGGTTTCTCCGCGCGATCGCTGCGCGACCGCCTCGAGTCGTATGAGCCGAAGGTCGTCATCACGGCCGACGGTGGGCTCCGCCGGGGGCAGGTTGTGCCACTCAAGGTGATCGTGGACGAAGCGATCGAGGGGCTCTCGAGCGTGAAGACGGTCGTAGTGGTTCGACGCGCCGGAACGGCGGTGCCGATGCGCGCGGATCGGGATCACTGGTGGCACGATTTGATGGCCACCGCTTCGTCCGCCTGTCCTCCAGAGCCCATGGAAGCCAATGAGCCTGGCATCGTATTCTACACGAGCGGCACGACCGGCAAGCCGAAGGGGATTGTTCACTCGGGCGTCGCATTCGTCGTGAACAACTATCTCTACGCCAAATACCACCTCGACCTGCACCCGCACGATGTCCTCTGGTGCACGGCTGACATCGGTTGGCTCACGCTCCACATCTGGGGTATCGCCGGTGCGCTCGCGAATGGGGCCACGACCATCATCTATGAGGGCGCGCTGGATTATCCGACGCCTGACCGTTTCTACCGGATGATCGATCGCTATCACGTGACGAAGGTCTTCACGGCGCCGACCGCGCTCCGGATGCTGATGCGCCACGGCGACGCGTTGATGGCCCCCTTCGATCTGACGTCGCTCGATGTCGTCGCCGTCGTCGGCGAGCCGCTCAATCCCGAGGCGTGGCACTGGACGTACGAGACGCTGGGGCGCGGACGGATTTACGTCAACAACACGTGGGGCCAGACCGAGCTCTCCGGGTGCCCGCTGGCCGGCGCCGCCTGGCTCACGCCGATGAAGCCGGGATCGTGCGGCCCTGAATTCTTCGGCGCCGAGCTCGATGTCGTCGACGACGAGGGACGGTCGGTTGGAACGAACGTCACGGGCAACCTCGTGATCCGCCAGCCGTTTCCGATGATGCTCCGCGGACTGTGGCGCGAGCCCGAGCGACACGTGCGCAGCTACTACTCGCAGGTGCCGGGCTGCTATTTCACCAACGATGCGGCCGTGCGCGACAGCGACGGGCATTTCTGGGTCACCGGACGCGTCGACGACATCATCAACGTGGCGGGCCACCGGCTGAGCACGATGGAGATGGAAAGCGCCATCATGGAATGCGCCGGGGTTACCGAGGTGGCTGTCGTCGGTATGCCCGACGCCATCAAGGGTACGGTCGCGGCGGCGTTCGTCACGCTCAAGGCCGGGCACGAGGCCTCGCCGGCACTGGAGCGCGCGATTCGCGATTACGTGAGCGCCACCATCAGCAAGATCGCAGTCCCCGAGCGGGTGATCTTCACAGAGGTGATGCCGAAGACGCCGAGCGGCAAGATCATGCGCCGGCTGCTGAAGGAGATCCTGACCACGGGCGAAGTGGGCTCCGATGTCACCGGGCTCGAGGACCGTTCGGCGATCGATCGCCTGAAAGCGCTGGTGCGCGAGGGTGGACCGTCTCCCACGGCGCGCTGACGATTGTTGATTCGTCGATTCTTGATTGTTGAATCGTTGTTGATTGGTGATTAGTGATGGTTGATTGATCGTGGATCAACCACGGCTAGAAGCATCGGGCTTTGCTCGCCAGTCTATCTGCGGCCGACCGAACCAGCAGACTTCGAACCTTGCGCGCCTCCGCGACCCGCAGCTCGTACAGACGACGGACGCGCGCTGCCTCGGCGGGGTTCTGCTCGTAGACGAATGCCTCTGCGGCGCACAGCCACCGGTGGGCGGCGAGTAAGGACAGGTATTCGTCGAACGGCCCACCGGAATGTGACGCGCGGTAGCGATCCGCGAATTCCGCCTCTCCCTGTGGACATCCGTGGTAGCCCTCCCATTCGTAACAGGGTTTGAGATCGCTGACATACGCGGCGGCGAGAGTGGGCGCGCGAGGATCGGCGGTGACTGCCACCAACCGACGCTCGTAGCTGACCTGTGCGGCGTACACCATTTCGAGTACACCACCAGACGCCGGGGCAGGGCGACCGGAGTGAAATGCAGCGGCTCGCTTCAGATAGGCTTCGATCTCGGACTTGAGCGCTCCGGAAAATGCCCCTACGTCGATCGGCACGTGCGTGCCCCAAACGAGCACGTCGAGCACGGCGTCCTCGGGGCTTGCGGCCTCACGCTGCCAGCCCGCCGCCCATGCTGATGACGCAATGACCAACGTTGCCAATATGACCATTCTGATTGAGGTCAGATGCATCTCCGTCGGCCTAACGGAACTGGCGTTGAGCCGCGCCGCGCGACGCAGAATTCCATCGAGAGCGGCGTCGGCTCCAACGCCATGGAGTTAGCCTCGCTCGCCGGGTTATTGGCGCTCGTACTTTCGTTTGAGCTGCTCATAGTATTTGCGCTCATGCTGCTCTTTGGAACCGTGCGCCTCGCGCTCTACGGAGATCGGTTCTGAGGTGGGTTCACCATCAACGATGCGAACACGGATCTCGTCCCCGACGGCGAGCTTGCGCAGAAGCCACTCGACCTGCTCACTGCCACCATCATTCAATCGTTGCATGCCGCCGGCCCTTAGCTCGATGTCGTTGTGAGACCGAACAAAGGTCACTATTGCGGAGAGTACGTCCAGTTCTGGCCGACCCGCGATAACCGCCGCCTCGCCGTTTATCCGGATCTCGAAGCCCACGTTCACTCTGCCCCCTTGTCTGGCTGACGCTCACGTTGAGCCGCAGCGCGCTAGTACCTTGGAGCTCTAAGATGACGCGCGCGCTGTTGGCTCCAATGCGTGGTTAGCCGGCCGTGTGGCAAGCCGGCATCGTCCACTCCGCGCGTATAGTGGACACCTTAGAACTTCGGCCAAACGTAATGCACGCCCACGCTCCAGATCAACGTCGTCTGCTCAGGTCCTGCGACACCGTTCACGCGGCGAGCAACGCCGAGACTCGGTCGGAGGTTGATATATCGCTTGCGATTCGCGTAGACAGGAAATGAGAATCCTCCCTCGACGCCCACGTAGCTCGACTCGGGGTCGGCGCCGCGAGGCGTCGCCGAGGTGCGAGTCAACGTGACCAGGAGGTCGAACCACAAAGGATATGCCATGAGCACCGGCCCACCGCCGACGCACCATCCGCCCATGGCGGTGCTGGCCTGAACCTCGACGCCGTGTCCGCCGCACAGCCCATCGTCGCAATGCCATTTCTGCATCGGCAGGAACAGTTCGACGCCGGCTCCGGTGCGCTGCGGCGCACCGTAATGCCCTTCGAACCCAAGTAGGAAGATGGGCGTCTCGCGACGCGGCGGAGTCTGAGCCAGGGCCGGCGTCACATTTGCCAGGCTTGCACCTAAACACACGGCCAACATGATCGACATGTGATGCCCGGCATGAACGTGCCCGCGGCCCCCGGTGTAGCGCGATCCGTTCATCATGTCGTCTCGCTGGCCAGGAGAGTCGATCTGCCTCCGGTTAACCTACAACCAGTCCCTTACTAAAGCCGTTACTAAAGCGACCCGGCCAGCGGAACCTGAGTGCCAGGCCGATGAGGATCAATCCTATTCCTGCAGGAGCGGCGACTCTTCGTGCGAGACCTTGCTCCGACTGTTGTGGCCTCGCCACCGTGGGTCGAACGATGCTTTCTCCGAGATACGACGCTCTGTTCATCTTCGACGCGAAGTCGTAACCACAATCGCAGCGACGTGCTTCCGCTGGATTGAACAGGGCGCAATGAGGGAACTTTTGACCATGCCTGTTGAGGGCTCACACGCGTTGTCCGGCTAACGCGCCAAATGAGCCGCGCGCCACGACGACATGATCGCACGGACGGTCAGGCGTCGGCTCGATTTGGATGTTAGCCAGCAGCTACCGAATGCCGGCTGACACCAAAGCTTGAACCGTTTCCCGATGCTTCTTCCCAGTCAGATGCATGTCCGTCAGCCAGTAGATGCAGGCGTACGGGTTGACCTCGATTCCCCGAGTGACGACCGCCTCGAACTCTTGGGGTACCCAGCTAAGCAGCGTGACTTGGTCACCGTCACGTTTGAGGCGCCACACCCACGTGTCCCACGCCGGACGGTCATCGATATCAAAGAATCCCAACGTTTCGGCCTCAGACTCACCGCTGGAAACTGATTCGTTGATCTCGCACACCAACAGTCGTCCCGGTGACATTCGATCCAACCGACGGTCGCCCAGAAGCTCGCGCCGACGCGTGCGCAAAACGCTCAAGGCCGCATCAAGTTGGGCCTGGGTTGGCCACTCCAGTAGGTCTGGTCGAAGGGCAGGAGTACGGAATGACGCTCGCTTCCCCTCATGCTCGCACCAAACTGCGGCTTCCATTCGAGCTTCCAAGAGGTCGGCGATCTCGTGTTGATCCATGTCTGGCTAACGCTTGCGAATGAGCCGCGCGCTCCGCCGACACGATTCGTGCGACTCCGAGCGACGGCTCCATTCGCTTGTTGGGCGGCCACGTGGATCTTGAAACCGGAGTCTTCAGGCAACTTCCGGGTAGATCATGCGTCCGGGCTCGGCTTGAGCTCGCCTCAGTAGCTCCGATACGTGTCTGACTGCGGGAGTGCCGCTCGCCGATCCCTTCGCCGCCACCACGCTGAGCGCCCGAGCGAGCCTCCAAGAACCACTTTCCCGTCGATAGATCGCGACCGTCCGGTTGACGAGCGTTACCGCCCGGCCGCTGCGCATAGCCCCCAACGTCGTGGTTTGCTGCCCCACGACCACCGCCACGTCACCAAGAACGTCCACGGCGCACTCGGCATCGGCGACTGTGATCTCGAACGTGGCAAAGAGGTCGGCATACAGCCTGCGGACGGCTTCATGGCCAATCACCGGCGGCCCCTTGGCCGTAAGAAACGTGACATCGACAGTCATGAGTGAAAGCGCTCGATCCAAGTCCTTCCGTTTGAGCGCCTCGCCAAGTTGGGCCTGGACCGCCCGGACTTCGTCTCCTGCGTTCCGAATCGGCATGGTTTCGTCTCCTAAAATCGCTTCGTCCGCCCAAGGGCCAGGTTTCAGCCGCGGCGGCTCATGGTTGCACCGGCCGCCGTCGGTTGCAAACCGTGTTAGGCCTCAACGGCAACGGCATCGTCAGATCATTTCAGAGGCACCACATGCCAAGCAGCGTGGCCGTGATTCACAGCGATCCTGAAATCCTCGGCGGAACGCCGGTGTTTGTCGGCACGCGGGTGCCGTTCAGGAACCTGATCGACTACCTCGATTGCAATCACAGCCTCGACGAATTCTTGGATGCGTTTCCGACCGTGTCAAGGGAGCAGGTTGTCGCTGCATTGGAAGCAGCCCATGAAGCGGCAACCGCGCGTGCGCGTTCTGCTCGATTTTCACAGTCCTCGTGACGGGAGATCGAAGCCTTCAGTTCCAACAGAATCTCGCGATACGGCAACTCGGAGTTGTCGCGAGTTGAGGCCTAACGGTTCAAATGAGCCGCGTCCGCGTTACGAACGACAAGTCGGCATCGCGAATCGACCGACCGCGTCTTCAATCAACGATCACCAATCACCAATCAACAACGAATCAATAATCAAAGATCGTCAAATCTCCAATCGACTAGGGCCGCCTGAAGGCGGCCCCTACGTAAGGCGGCCCCTACGTAAGGCGGCCCCTACGTAAGGCGGCCCCTACGTAAGCGGCCCTACTCCACCTTGGCGACCTTCGCTCCGAGGCTTTGCAATCGATCGACGAGCTGACTGTAGCCGCGCTCGACGGTCTCGAGCGGAGCGACGCGCGTCTGTCCCTCCGCCGCGAGTCCCGCCGCAATCAGCGACATCCCCGATCGCAGATCGCGGCTGTCGAGCGTGCGCCCGCCGCGCAGCTTGGTCGGTCCGGTGACGATGATGCGGTGGGCATCGGCCAGGAACAGATCGGCGCCCATGCCACTCATCTGCTCGAGTGCGAACAGACGCAGCTCGTACATCCAGTCGTGCACGAGCGTGCGCCCGGCGGCTTGCGTCGCCAGTACGGTGACCAGGCTCACGAGATCACTCGGGAACGACGGCCACAGTCCGGTCGTGATCTTGCGAATCGCCACTGGCGTCGATGGCTTCACTTCGAACACGCCATCGCGCATCCCGCACTGCACGTTCATCCGCTGCAGCACCGCCGCAACGACTTCGATGTCCTCTTCCCGCGCGCCGTCGATCGCCATCTCACCGCCGGTGATCGCGCCGACGACGGCCCAACTCCCCGCCTCGATGTAATCGCCCCCGAGCCGATGCGACGCGCCATGAAGCGTCGGCACGCCTTCGACGCGGATATTCGAGCTGCCGATTCCTGAGATCCCTGCCCCCATCTTGGCGAGAAACTCGCACAACTCGACGACGTGCGGCTCGGTGGCCGCGTGACGGATCTCGGTCACGCCCTTCGCCGACGCGGCCGCAAGCAACGCGGTCTCCGTGCCCGTGACCGACGCCTCGAACAGATACATCGATGCGCCCGTCAGCCCATTCGGCGTCTCGAGCACGTGATCAGAGCTCCTGCCCTCCCGTGCACCAAGGGCGCGTAGCGCCTCCATGTGCGTCGCAATCGTGCGCCGCGCCGGAAAGTCACCGCCTGGGGGGGCGATGTGTGCCCTGCCGCAACGCGCCAGCAGGGGGCCGAGCAGCAGCACCGAACCACGCAGGCGTCCGACGAGCGAGCGATCGGGTGTGTCGGTGGTGATCTTTGGCACTCGAATGCGCAGGGTCGTCGTGCCAATGCCGTCGACTTCGGCACCGAGATCGAGAAGCAGCCGCGCCATCACCTCGACGTCGCCGATCCGCGGCACGTTGGAGAGCACGCACTCCTCTTCGGTGAGGAGACAGGCCGCGAGCAACGGCAGCGCCGCGTTCTTGTTGCCTTCGACGGCCACTCGGCCCTCGAGCCGATGGCCGCCTTCGATCAGTAACGTAGACATCAGGGCTCTGCTCGCTTCAGGTACGCGACGTCGGGGTCGGCATCGAAGCCGACGAACACAGGTTCCGGCCGCAGCCAGACGCCGAATCGATCGACGACCGTCCGCTTGACCATCGTCGCAAACCGCACGATGTCGCGGGCGGTGGCGCCGCCACGATTCACGATCGCCAACGGATGCTTGGTCGAGATGCCAACCGCCCCCGTGCCGTACCCCTTGTGAAAGCCGGCGCGCTCGATGAGCCACGCGGCTGGAATCTTGATGTGTGAGGCGCCGCTCGCGAAGCCCGGCACGCTGTCACCGGTCGCAGCCGCGATGCGATCGCGCACGTCGACCGCGATGACCGGATTCATGAAGAACGAGCCGACGCTTCGCGTATCCGGATCGGCGGTGTCGAGCACCATGCCTTTCGAGCGGCGAACCTCGAGCACTGCACGCCGCACGTCGGCGAGCGTTGGCGCAGAAATGTTGTGGCGCGTCAGATACGCTCCGACGTCAGCATACGTCGTCGTCGGCGGCCCTTGACGGAGGCGAAACGCCACGCCGCACACCACGAACCGGCCGGCATCGGTCGCCTTGAATCGGCTCATGCGATACGAGAAGCCGCAGTCGCCCGACGCGAGGCTTCGTGTTCGTCGTTCCACCATGTCGTACACGATCACCCGATCGATCGTCTGCGAGACCTCCTGCCCGTAGGCGCCGACGTTCTGAATCGGCGTTCCGCCTACCGTCCCCGGGATACCCGACAGACACTCGAGACCAGCCAGTCCGTTCGTCACCGTCAGCTCGACGAGCCGATCCCACGACTCGGCAGCTGCGGCGGCAACGAGCGTGTCAGCGGAGCGCGGCGTCTGGTCGATTCCAAACATGGCGATGTGGATGACCAGGCCGTTGAAGCCCTCGTCCGCGATCACCAGGTTGCTGCCGCCCCCGAGGATGAAGATCGGCGCGCGATGCTCGTCTGCCCAACGTTGAGCGGCCGCGATCTCCTCCATCCGCTCGACGGAGACGAACCAGCGCGCGGGGCCGCCCACGCCGATCGTGCTGAACGACTGCAGCGCCACGTACTCGCGCGGCACCACGGCACTACCCGATGGCAAGGAGTCTTCCCTCCTGCGCCACGAGCGCGGACAAAGCCTCTCGCCGACTGCAGACTTCGAACTCGATCCAATCGCCGGGCGCGAGCTGACCGGCCAGTGGGAGGTCGGCGGTGATGACGGTGGCGATCTGCGGGTAGCCGCCGGTCGTCTGCCGATCGGCCATCAACAGAATCGGCTCGCCGGAGGAAGGCACCTGGATACCCCCGGCGAACGCCGCATCCGAGATCATCTCGCGTCCCTGCTGGCGAGGAATCCGTGCACCCTCCAAACGGTATCCCATTCGATCCGATCGCGGTGTGACCATGAAACGCGTGCGCTGCAGTTCGTCGAACGCGTGGTTCGGAAAGAAGTCCTGATGCGGGCCCGGCAGCACGCGAAGCCGCGCCCCACCCTTCGGCATCGAAGGAGCGTCGATCGCGCGGCGGACTCGATTGGGTCGCGTCGGTGCGCCGAGCGGCAATCGATCTCCCGCTGCCAGCGCACGCCCATCAACTCCGCCGAGACCACAGAGCACGCTGGTGGCGCGACTGCCGAGCACCGCTTCGACGGCGACGCCTCCATCGATCGCGACGTACGCCCGCGAGCCCGATCGGCGCTCGCCAAAACGAAGCACCGCGCCGCTTCGACACATCATCGGCGCATTCACCCTGACGTCCGAGCCGTCGAGCCGCGCGCCGAGATCGGCGCCGGCAATCGCAATCACTGCATCCGATTCGAAGCGGATTTCCGGGCCGAGCAGCGTGACCTCGAGCGTCGCCGCCGCCGCATCGTTGCCGACGAGCGCGTTGGCGGCACTGTGAGACAGCCTGTCGAGTGCACCGCCCACCGGGACACCTTCTGATTGATGCCCCCAGCGGCCCCGATCCTGAATCGTCGTGAAGAGGCCAGGCCGTACGACGGTCACGTGACGGCTGGCGTGATCGCTACCCCGTGCGGCCCGCGCTGCGCCCGTCGAGGGCGGCTGGTCGAAGTTCAGCCGATCGCGTGAGGTGAATCGTACGCGATCACCCGGAGCGAAGAGACAGGTCTCGGCTCGACTCGCATCGAACACGCGTGCATTCGTGCGGCCGATCAGCCGCCATCCTCCTGGCGACTCTCGCGGATACACGCCGGTCTGCAAGCCGGCGATGCCGACAGATCCTGCCGGTACACGAACGCGAGGCGTCTCACGCCGCGGCATGGCGATCGTCGAGTCGACGGTCCCCATGTAGGCAAAGCCGGGCAGGAATCCGAGCATGAACACGCGATACGTGGCGTCGCTATGGAGCGCGGCTGCAGTTTTCGGACTGACGCCGGCGAATTCAGCGACCTCGGCGAGATCGGGTCCAGCGTCTCCACCGTACTGCACCGCAACGTCCACCTTCTTGCCCTTGACGTCGGCCGCCGGCGCCGCCGACGCACGCTCCATCGCCGCGCGCACGACATCCAGATCCACGCTCAACGGATCGAAGTGCACAGCAACGGTCCGATAGGTCGAGACCACGTCCCTCACACCCGTGGGCGGCTCGCGCCGAAGCATGGCCGCGATGGCGATCGTCCGAGCATTGACGCGCTCGTCGATGACCTCTTCCAACTCGAGCAGCAAACCCGAGTCGCCCGCCTCACGGATGACACACGGGGTCACGCCGCCAGCGCTTTCAGCAGCTTCTGGTGTATTCCGCCGAAGCCGCCATTCGACATCAGCACCACGACATCACCACCTCTCGCTTCGGCGGCAATCGTCGCAACGATGTCGTCGATCTCCGGGATGTGCCGGGCGCGGTGCCCGCCTGCATGCAGATCGTCGACGAGCTGTTCGGCTGAGAGACGTTCCGATTCGGGAAGATTCGATCGGAACACCGCCGCAATGACGACTTCATCGGCCGCCCCGAACGCGCGCGCGAAGTCATCTTGAAACACGCGCCGGCACGACGAGGCCGAGCGCGGCTCGAACACCGCCCAGACGCGTCGGCCGGGATAGCCGTACTTCAGTGCCGACAACGTCTCGAGAACCGCCGTCGGGTGATGCGCGAAATCGTCCAGCACAATCACGCCGCGTGCGCTGCCAACCGTCTCCAGACGACGTTTGATGCCGCTGAAGCGACGAAGACCTGCGGCGAGAACGTCAGGCGCGAGACCGACGTGAGTGCCGACGGCAATCGCCGCCAGCGCGTTCCGAACGTTGTGCACACCGAGGAGCGGCGACTCGAACCGGCCGACGCTGTCGCCCTTCCGGCGGACGGTGAAATGCGTGAGGCCATCGCGGTGCTCGATCTCGTCGGCCCGCCACGTGGCGCCATCCATCAGCCCGAAGGTCTCGACCGGGCTGACCGCGGTGGGCGCCAACGCGTGCGCGTGCGGACTGTCGGCGCCGAGCAGCAGCAGACCGTTGCGCGGCACCAGGCGCACCAGTCGACGGAACGCCAGCAGCACGTCGTCGAGGTCGACGTAGATGTCGGCGTGATCGAACTCGATGTTGTTGATGACGGCGACATCCGGCAGGTACTTCAGGAACTTCGCGGTCTTGTCGAAGAAGGCGCTGTCGTACTCGTCGCCTTCGATGACGAAGTCGCGCCCCTTGCCCACTCGATAGCTCGAGCCGTGCTCGCCGAAGTTCAGCGCAATGCCGCCGACCAGCATCGACGGATCCAGACCGCCATGCGTCAGCAGCCATGCCGTCAACGACGTGGTCGTGGTCTTGCCGTGCGTGCCAGCGAGCACGATGGAACGAGCGTCCCACAGGAAGTGATCGCGAATGGCTTCGGGCAGCGAGCAGTGGCGGATCTTGCGCTCGAGCACCACCTCGAGCTCGGGATTGCCGCGCGAGATCGCATTGCCCACCACCACCAGATCGATGTCGCTCGTAATGTGCTCCGGCAGATACCCGCTCATCGTCGTGATGCCCTCGGCGACGAGGAAATCGCTCATCGGCGGGTAGACGTGCTGATCCGATCCGCGCACGTCATGACCGCGACTCTTGAGCAAGGCCGCGAGCGTGGCCATCGCCGTACCGCAGACGCCGATTAGGTGAATGTGCATCGTTAGCGGTCAGTAATTCAGAATGCAGAATGCAGAATGCAGACAAAGAATGGTTCGCAGCGCTGGAGTGAAAGCGTTTGGCTTTCACACCTTCGCAACAGAGGAAACCGTGTCTGAATTCTGCATCCTGAATTCTGTATTGCACAACTCATCGAACCGCAGCCTCCTCCACCACCAGCATCGGCTTCGGACGCGTCGTCACTCGAACTGACACGCCGAGGGGCAGCGTCCAGCATGGACCTGTCGTATGGCCCGACGGAAAACCGTAAAGCACGGGACCGCGAGTATCGGCCGTCAACCGTTCGATCACCTGTCGCGCCGTAACCGCGCCACCCGGCTCGTCGCAGCCTCGCATCTCCCCGAACACGAGCGCGCGCGCGCGGCCGAGCACCCCACTCAAGCGCAATTGCATCAGCATGCGATCGATCCGGAACGGCCGCTCGTTCACATCTTCGAGGAACAGCACACACCCGTCCGGCGGATCGAAGGCATACGGCGTTCCCAAAGAGGCCACGAGGTTGGCGATCGTTCCACCAAACAATGGGCCTGTGGCTTCACCATCGCGGAGCGTCGTCAATCCCTCGGGACGCAGTTCCAGGCCCCGCCCGTCCTGTGTCAGGGCCAGCAGCGATCGCTCGTCGTACTTCGCGGCACCGCCGGCGAGTCGACCTTCCAGCATCGGCCCGTGAAGCGCCGTGATGCCGCACGCACACGTCAGCCAGGACAGCAGCGATGTGTTGTCGCTGTAGGCGATGAACAGCTTCGGGTTGGTCTTGAGGTGCGACCCGTCCAACATCGGCAGGATGTGCACGCTGCCGAACCCGCCACGCACGGCCATCAGTGCCGCGACACGTGGATCGTCCCAATAGGCCATGAAGTTCGCGGCCCTCACGTCAGCCGACCCGGCGAGATACCCCGATTCGGTCGAGAACACGCGATCGTCGAATACCGGCTCGAAGCCCAGACGCGCCAGCTCGCGGATGCCGCGATCGAACTCGTCACGCGCAAAAGAACTCGCGGGCGCGACGACCGCGATCCGGTCGCCATGCTTCAGAGCACGTGGCTTGATCATGATCAGGCGAAGCGCGACATCTCGTCGACGATGCGCAGGTGCGCATCGCAGCCGAGCACGTGACTGAGCGGCGAGGGACGTCCGGTGGCAACCGGAGCGGCCAAGAAGCGCTCTTTGGTGCGCCGCAGCCGGGCCAGCGATGCCTCGAGCTGTTTGTATGGAATACGGTCTTGTTCGACTGCGTGCACAAGGGCTTCGAGGGTTGCCGCCTGCACCTGGGGCTCTCCGCTGCAGATCAACAGCGCGTCGCAGCCGGCGCCGATCGCTTCGACTGCGGCGTCGGGCACGCGGTACGCGGCCGCGATCGCCTTCATCTCGAGATCGTCGCTGAGGATGACGCCCTGGTAGCCCAGTTCGTCTCGCAGCATCGCGCGCACGATTCGCGGAGAGAGCGTCGCCGGCTTCTCTTCGTCGAGCGACGGTACGAGCACATGTGCGGTCATGATGAACGCGACGCCGGTGCGGATCGCCTCGCGAAACGGCACGCACTCGACGCGACGAATCCGATCGGGCGGATGCTCGACCAGCGGTAGCGCCAGGTGCGAATCGACCGAGGTATCGCCGTGTCCCGGGAAGTGCTTGCCGCAGGCGGCGACACCGTTCTCCTGAAGGCCACGAATGATCGCTGCGCCAAGCCGCGCGACGCTGTCCGCGTCTTCCGCCAGGGCGCGATCGCCGATCACCGGATTCTTCGGATTGGTGTGGATGTCGAGCACGGGCGCGTAATCGAGCGTGATGCCGACGGCTTTCAGCTCCGTGGCAAGCGCGGCACCGAAGCGCGCGGCGAGCTCCACGCTGCCGCTCCGCCCGAGCGTCGCCATCGGCGGCCACCGCGTGAACGGCTCCTTGAGACGCGCGACGCGGCCGCCTTCCTGATCCACGCTGACCCAGAGCGGCAGCTCCGACGCCAGCTCCTGCACATCTCGTGAGAGCTCCGCAACCTGCTCCGGCACCTCGATGTTGCGCGAGAATAGAATGATGCCGCCCAGCGAGAACTCCTTCGCGAGCGATCGGATTTCCGGTGTGATGGTGGTTCCGGGAAGGCTTCCGATGAGGAGCTGACCGATCTCGCGGCGAATCGTGCGCGGCACATGGAGATTATAGAACCTGCGGTTCAAGGTTCGATGTTCGACGTTCGACGTTCGATGTTCTAGGGTTCCTGCGTTCCTCGTTCGCCGTTCGAACCGCGAACGTGGAACTCTCGAACCTCGAACCTCGAACCTCGAACGACATGTCCGTATCACAACCGTCTCTGCGATTTAGCTACGCTGTCTGGATGAGCCGCTCGCGTTCCCCCCGCTCCTATCGATACCTCCTCGGCGACCATCGTCGCGAGGTGGCGCGATTGCGTGCGCAGGCGAGGCTTTGGGATCCGACAGCATTCGCGCTCTTCGATCGCATCGGCGTGCGGCGCGGCTGGCGCGTGCTCGAGATCGGGCCGGGTCAGGGCTCGCTGCACGGCGAGCTGCGGAGGCGCGTCCGCCGACCGGTCGATGCCGTAGAGCCATCCGCCATCTTCCGTCGTCGTCTGCAGCAGCTCGCGTCGCGCGACGGGTTCGGCCTTGGCACGATGTGGGACACGCTGCTGGCGGACGCGTCGCTGCCCCGCGCGACCTACGATTTGATCTTTGCGCGATGGGTGTTCCTCTTCCTCCCCGACCCGGAACGGCACGTCCGGCAGCTCGTGTCCGCGCTCAAGCCTGGTGGCGTCCTGGCAATCGAAGACTATCGGCGCGAGACGTTGTCGATGATTCCGTGTCCGCCCGAATGGGCGGCGTTCATGGCCGCGGACGCGGCGTTCTTCGCTACGCAGGGCGGTGATGCCAGCATCGCCGGCCGATTGCCACAGATGTTCCAAGGCGCCGGCCTCGACCTCATCGACATCACCCCGACGATCAAGACCGGCCATCCCGGATCGGCGGTGTGGAACTGGCTGTCGTCGTACTTTCTCGGGGTGATGGATCAACTCGGTCGCCACCGACCGCTCACGCCCGCAACTGCGACGAGCCTCGCACGTCAATGGATCGCGAATGGGCGCAAGCCAACGTCACTGCTGATAGGACCCGCACTCATCGATATCGTTGGAAGAAAGTGAACTTTCTATAGAATCCACGGGTGCGCATCCAGACCTCTGCTCCAACCCGCATCGACCTCGCCGGCGGGACCATCGACATCTGGCCGCTCTACCTCTTTCATCCGGGTGCACAGACGCTGAACGCGGCGATCAGCCTGCGGGCGACCGCGCGCGTCGAGCCGCGCAATGATTCGCGGATTGTTATTCGATCGGAGGATACAGGCGCAACGGTTGAAGCCGCAGACTGGCGCGATCTGTGGAACGCCAAGGACCTGCGGCTGCTCTCGCTGCTCGTGCACTTCTTCCAGGTGCGCGGCATCACCTTGACGACGTCGTCGCAATCGCCTGCTGGCGCCGGCATCGCCGGATCGTCGGCGTTGAATGTCGCCGTCTGTGCCGCGCTCGCCGACTGGAAGCGGATGCACTACGACCCTGAAGGGTTGTTGCAGGTGGCGATGAACGTCGAAGCGCAGTGCATCAATGTGCCCACCGGCCTTCAGGACTATCGCCCCGCCCTCTACGGCGGCCTGGCGGCGGTCGAGCTCGACGTCGACGGCGTGCGGCGTGTCCCACTCCACGTCGATCTCGCCGAGCTGCAGCGACGCATCGTGCTGTGCTACACGGGCGAGCCGCGCAACTCGGGCACGAACAACTGGGAGATCATGAAGAAGCATATCGACGGCGACCGCCATGTCTTCGACTGCTTCGAGCGGATCCGCGATACGGCCGTGTCGATGCGCGCATCGCTCGAGAAGAGCGATTGGGACGGCGTCGGCCGATCAATCGCAGAGGAATGGGACAATCGCAAGCGGCTGGCCCCCGGCGTGACGACGCCGGCGATCGACGATCTGATCGCGCGTGCAACGGCGCAGGGCGCCACGGCGGCAAAGGTGTGCGGCGCCGGCGGCGGCGGGTGCCTCTTCTGCTACGGACCGCCCGAGGCGCGCGACGCCATCCGAGCCGCGCTTGCCGCCGGACGCGCGCGCATTCTCGACTTCACGTTCGAGCGGCACGGACTATCGCGTGGATAACAAGCAGGTAGCGCAGGTGCTGGCGCAGATCGCCGACCTGCTCGAAATCAAAGACGAGAACGCGTTCAAGGTCCGCGCCTATCGCACCGCTGCGGAAACGATCGCCACCTGGCCGCAGGCCGTTGCCAGCCTCGATGACCAGGGATTGCGCGGGATTCCCGGCATCGGCAAAGATCTCGCCGCGCGAATCAAGGAGCTCGCCACCACCGGTACACTGACGTACCACCAGGAGCTGCTCGCGCAGTTCCCGCCGACGATTCTCGATCTGCTCCGGCTGCAAGGCGTGGGACCGAAAACGGTAGCGACTCTGTACTCGGAGCTCAACATCCGTACCGTCGACGAACTTGCGACGGCGGCAAAAGATGGACGGCTGCGCTCGTTGAAGGGCATGGGTGCAAAGAAGGAAGCACTCATCCTCAAGGCGATTGCCGAACGGGCCAAAGATGAAGGACGCCACCTGCTGACCGATACCGCGACCACAGCCAAAGAACTCGTCTCGTATCTGCAGGAGCGCGCGCCCGACGTCGAGTTCATTCCGGTCGGAAGTCTGCGGCGCGGGTGCGAGACCTGCGGCGACATCGACATCCTCGCGGTCGGCGGCGACGAAGGCCTGATGGATGTCTTCAGCGCGCATCCGCGTGTCGAGCGCGTCCTCGGGCACGGCGATACCAAATCGAGCGTCCGCCTCACCGGCGGCTATCAGGCCGATCTGCGCCTGGTGCCGCGCGAGAGCCGCGGCGCCGCCATGCAGTACTTCACCGGCTCGAAAGCCCACAACATCGCCGTGCGCGATCGCGCCGTGCAGCGAGGCCTGAAGCTGAATGAGTACGGACTCTTCCGAGCCGACGATGAGACGCGCCTCGCGGGAGACACGGAAGAAGGGATTTACCAGGCGCTCGGCATGTCGTGGGTGGCGCCCGAGCTGCGCGAGCTGCGCGGCGAAATCGAAGCCGCTGTCTCCGATTCGCTGCCCGTTCTGCTCTCGGTCGCCGATCTGCGCGGCGACTTGCACATGCACTCCACCGCAACCGACGGACGCGATGAGATCACGGCGATGGCCGCCGAAGCGCAGCGACTCGGCCACCAGTACATCGCCATCACCGATCACAGCAAAGCGCTGGCGATGGCCAACGGCCTCGACGAGAAGCGCGCGCTCGAACACGCGGCAAGGGTCCGCGCGTTGAACGGGCGCTTCGAAGGCCTCACCGTGCTGGCCGGCATCGAATGCGACATTCTTTCTGATGGCTCACTCGATCTCGCCGATGATTGTCTGGCCCAGCTCGATCTCGTGGTGGCGTCGGTGCACTCTCAGTTCTCACAGGATCAGCCGCAGATGACCGACCGCGTACTGAAGGCGCTCGAATGCCCGTGGGTCGACGTACTCGGACACCCGACCGGACGGCGGCTGCTCAAGCGCGAACCGATCAGCCTCGATATGGCCGCGGTGATCGCATCCGCGGTACGCCACGGCGTGGTGCTCGAGATCAATTGTCAGCCCGAGCGCCTCGATCTCAGCGACACGCACGCGCGCCTCGCCCTCGAGCACGGCGCCGCTCTGGTGATCTCGACCGATGCACACTCCACCGCCGCCCTGCACCGATTGCAATGGGGCGTGACGATGGCGCGCCGCGCGTGGGCGCGGGCAGCCGACGTGCTCAACACGCTGCCGCTCGATGCGCTTCGCGCACGCCTGCGAAGAAACCGGAGCCGGTGAGTGGCCAAATCTTCAGACGGCTTCGTCTCGCTCACCACGCTCAAGCAGGGTTCTCCCGATGCGGAGGCGGCGATTGCCGAGATCCGACGCATCTACTTCAAGACCACCCGGCTGACGATCGAGCACGACTTCGCGCACGCCATCGAGCTGCTGAAGTCTCTGCCCACCGAGGAACAACGCGAGCGCGCGACGGTTTATATGGAAGGTATCGCGCAGATGCGGAAGGACTGGGGACCAGGAAGTGGAAAAAGTGGAAGAAGTGGAAAAAGTGGAAGAAGTAGAAGTCGGAAAGTGAAGAAGTCGGATAAGTGACGGCGGAACAGATCGCTGCAGCGTCGCCGCGCACCAGTGCCCGAATCGCGGGCGCGCTGTACCTGGTCGTGATCGTGGCGGGCGGCTTTGCGGAGATCGGCGTCCGCAGCCGGCTGGTGGTCAATGGCAATGCGGTCGCAACGGCCCAGAACATCCTCGCGCACGAACAGCTGTTCCGCTGGGGATTTGCCGCGGACGTCATGGGCGTTCTGTGCGTGGTACCACTGATCCTGCTGCTCTTCGAGATCTTCAAGGTCATCGACCGGCGCATGGCGCTGCTGGCGCTGTTCTTCTCGCTGATCGGGACGGCGATCCAAGCCACGGCGCTGCTTGGCCACTTCGCGCCGCTGGTGCTCCTGAAACGCGGACAGACCCTCGGCGTCAGCCTCGAACTGCTGCAGGCGCAGACCTACATGGCCCTCCAACTGCAAGGCATCGGCTACGCCATCGGGCTCGCCTTCTTCGGCGGCACGATGCTCTCGCGCGGGGTGTTGATCCTTCACGCCCGCTTCGTGCCGCGATTCATCGGGCTGCTGCTGGTGATCGAAGGCGTCTGCTATCTGGTGAACAGTTTCGCCAATTTCGTCGCGCCCGAGATCGCATCGACGGTGCTCGCCGTGCTGATGGTGTCTGGGCTCGCGGAAGTGGTGCTCTGCTTGTGGCTGCTGGTGATGGGCGTGAACGAGCAGCGATGGAAGGAGCAGGCGCTCAGCGTGGCAGCGCGAAGCTGAGAATCAGGTCGCCGCCCCGTCGTCCTCGATCTCCTCCGCCGGACGCGACGGCGACGAACTGCTCGCCGTTCACACTGTAGACCGCGGGCGATCCAAACACGCCCGCGCCGGTGTTGAACTTCCACAACAGCTTGCCGTTCTTCGCATCGAACGCGAAGAAATAGCCGGCCACGTTGCTGCCGCTGCCAACGAACACCAGACCACTCGCGGTCGCCGCCGATCCCGCTTGACCGTAGCCTTCGTAAACATGGCGCCACTTCAACTCGCCGGTCGCGGGATCGTAGGCGGAAAAATATCCCTTCGGCGGACGGCCCGAGTTGGTGGGATCGTCGATCGCGTTGACGTAGAGGAATCCGGTTCGCGGGCTGTATGAGAGCGATCCGTAGTTCGCGCCGCCGCCCATGCCGGGGGCGATGATCAGATTCGGACCCGCGGGCGTGAACGCAGGAACGATCTTGAATTTGCCGAGGCGTTCTTTGGGAATGTCCTCGGGATACACAGGCGATACCGGAGCCATCGGTTTTCCCGACGCGGTGTACGGGATCGGCTGTGTGGGCGACGGCTGCTCGCCCGCCAGCGCCCCTTCCTGCGGCACTGGCACTTCTCTGATCTCGTGAACCGGCTTGCCCGTCTCACGATCGAGGATGTAGAGATAGCCGTTCTTGCTGGCCTCGGCCACCGCCTTCACGCGCTGCCCGCGCACTTGCATGTCGAAGAGAATCGGCGGACCACCAGAGTCGTAGTCCCACACATCGTGGTGCGTCTGCTGGAAGTACCACGCCAGCGCACCGCTCTCGAGGCGCAGCGCGATGATCGAATCGCTGAACAGGTTCGTCCCCGTACGCTTGCGGCTGTCGCCGAAGGGATTGCCGACCGCGACGTACAACAAGCCGAGCTCGGGATCGATCGCGGGGGTTTCCCAGATGCCGCCGCCGTTGCGTTCCCCGCCCACCCACGTCGGGCCCGCAATCTCCCAGCCTCGATCCTTCTCGTCCTGCGGCACGGTGTTGAAGTGCCACAACACTTTGCCGGTCTTGGCGTCGACGGCAAACACGTGTCCGCCAGGAATGTGGCTCTCGCTGCGCGTGCTGCCGATGTAGAGCACGCCTTTGTAGATCTGAGGGGCAGTGGTGAACCAATACCCCATGCTGATCGCCGTCTTGGCCTCGGGGTATCGCTGCTTCAGTACGTCGAGAATGACGCTCGCCTGACCGTCTTTGCCAAACGTCTGGATCGGCTTTCCCGTCTTCGCGTCGAGCGCAAAGAGAAACGATCCGCCGGCAACGTAGACGACACCGCTGTCGTAGCACACGCCGCGATTGCGGAAGACGTAGCCTTCCGCGCGACCTCCGCCGAGGAGATTGGTGACGTCGTACGACCAGATCAGATGGCCGTCTGCGGCGTCGACGGCATAGACGCTGCCTCGCGAATCGGTCACGAACATCGTTCCGTCGACGATGACCGGAGTGGTCTGATTGCTGACGCCGTCGATGACGCCGTGCTGAAAGAGCCAGCGCGGTGTCAACGTCGCAACGTTCGACGGTGTGATGCGGTCGAGCGGAGAAAAGCGGGACCCGGCGAGATCCAGGTTATGGAGAGGCCAGTCGGAGGAAGTGGAAGAAGTGGAAAAAGTGGAAGAAGTGGAAAAAGTGAAAGTGACGAAAGTGACGAAGTAAAGGAAGTGCAACCGGCCGAATCGGCCGGACCCGTTGAATCGCCCGGATCTACTTCCTCGACTTGACCACTTCTCCACTTTCACTTCTTCCACTTATTCCACTTCTTCCACTTTTCCACTTGCCGTCGCTAGGGTGTCCTCGAGGACACGTAGGCCGCGATGGCCACGAAGTCTTCGTCGGTGAGCTTCGCGACGACCGGCTTCATCAGCTCGGTCCACACACCGTGCCGCGCACCGGCCTGCATGTCGTACATCTGGCGCACCATGTAGCTCGGCGATCGACCGGCGAGGCCGGGCACTGGACCGAGGCCCTTGAGATCCGCGCCGTGGCACAGGCTGCATTGCACCGTCTTGCCGTTGCCGCCGGTGGTGACGAGCGACTCACCCTTCTTGATGCTGCCCATCGGCACGTAGGCGATGAAACCCGAACGTGGATCGCGCAGCGTCTCGGTGTGCTCGACGTTCTCCGGCGTCTCGATGATGCGCATGCCGATCGGCTCGGTCTCGTTGCCTTCGAGCCGCAGGTACATGCCGCCCTGAATGCGCGTCTTCGGAACGGTCTTGGTTTCCATCACCTTGATCCAGGGCGACCACTTCATCGCCGCGAAGTAGTCGGCGGCAGCTTTGATCTCTTCTGGCGTCATGCCCTTCGCGATCTGGATCATCACGTTGGTGTTGGCCTTCCGCGCTTCAGCGCTCTTGCGCACATCGCCGCGGAAATCGTTCATCTGCTGGATGAAGTACGACACCGGCAGTCCGGCCACGCCGGCATTCTCGGGACGGCCCTTGCCGTTGGGGTAATGGCACAAGCTGCACGCACGCACGTCCGGTCTGCGGCCTTTCGCCACCACCTCGGGCATCGTCGGATGATCGCCGGGGAACCAGTCGGCCGGACCGAAGGCGTCGCGAATATTCGCCAAGGGGAAGCTGAGCGTGCTTCCAGGCAGCGTGCGCGGCGTGGGATCGGGTGCCGGCGGCTGCCCGCCAGGTGCACCACCGCCTGCTGGCGCGGCTGCCGCCGGCGCCGCCGGAGGAATCGCGTAGGCCCAGCCCGGAGGCTCGCTGGCCGCGCGCACGCTAGCCGTGATCAGGACCGCTACACCGATGATGACGACGGGAGCCAGCACTCTACGCATAGTCACCTCCGAACACTCGATGCTTCCACTGCTCAAATGCCTACGGCTGTGAGAGTCTAGTTCGAATCGTCGCTTTCCGCGATGCTTATCGCGGCGCCCGCCCCGTCAGCTTCA
>Ga0075424_100000742_pt1 | contig 26533 bp, 25 predicted proteins | sample SoiMethybrSBSTD3_FD_75301 | JGI IMG/M metagenome (GOLD analysis project Ga0075424, IMG submission 75301) | Bulk soil microbial communities from a Populus tree surrounding site in Tennessee, USA - Soil MetaG P. TD hybrid SBSTD3 | ecosystem: Environmental > Terrestrial > Soil > Tree plantation... | reverse complement strand
GCGGGAGGTGCAACCGGCCACGGCCCGGTGGACGTCGAACACCAGCGAGAAGTGGCGTGCGTACCAGCGGCGGCCCCAACCGTCTCGGTCGCGCATTCGGTCGAACCGCTGGTCGACCAGGACGCCGGCCCTGGCGGTGGCGGCGAGGTCGGCGGAGACGAGCGCGGCACCGGCCGCCGACAACAGCGTCCGCCGGCTGAACCTGCCTGGCCTTCCCCCCTGATGGGCCATGACCGGGCACCTTACGTGATTCGGCAAGAACCACCCGATCGGGTGACACCACGTGGTGCGAACTGCTTGATCGAGTCGCAGGTCATGCCGATATCAAGGATTGACCGCAGGAACCATCCGCGGCCCGGTACTCGGAGAGTGTGAACACATGCAGGCACAGGATTCCCGCTACGCAGCGCGGCTCGCCGCGCTGTATGAGTCGCACGCGACGGACGTGTTCCGCTACGCACTGCATCTCACCGGCCGGCGAGAGGACGCCGAGGACGTCGTCCAGTTCGTCTTCCTGCAGGCGTTCGGGACGCTCGATACGGGCACCGAGCTGTTGCATCCGCGCCGATGGCTGATCAAGACGGCCAAGCACCGGTCGCTGAACGTGCTCCGCGACCGCCGAGAGGCGTCGATGGTGCCGGGCGATCGGCGTCTCATCGCGCGCGATCAGCCGGACCCCGAGGAAGCGGAGGCGCTCACGGCCGTACGGTCGATGCTCTGGGCGCTCCCGGAGAGCCAGCACCAGGCGTTCGTGCTGCGGCACTGGAGCGGGCTTTCCCAGGAGGAGATCGCCGATGTTCTGGACACCACGCCCGGCGCCGTCGAGTCGCTCCTGATCCGTGCCCGCAGGAACCTGCTCGAGGACCGAAACCAGGTCAGGAGCGAGTGCTCCCGCGTCCGCAATCGCCTCGTCCAGGCACTGGCGCCGACCGCGCGCGAGCAGTCACACATCGCGAGTTGCCGGCGCTGCCGGATGGCTCAGGCGCGGTTGCTGCGCGCGTCGTAGCACGCCGCGGAGCGGGCTTGGCCGATCCGCGACGGGGGCACGACCTGGGCGCTTGAGTCGGTTGCCGATGGCGGTCGGCGGGAGTAGCATCGCCGGTTGGGGCGGAGAGCGAAACCGACGACCAGGGGAGGTCCGATGACAACGTCGGAGAAGCTCATGGACGCTTCGCAGAAGCTGGCGAAGCTGTCAGAACGGGCGAAGGAGGCCGAGGATCACGCTTCGGCTGCTCGCAACCAGGCGAAGGCGGACGTCGAGAAATCCGCCGACGAGGCGAGGGCAAAGGCAGAGGCGCACGCCGAGGAGCTCCAGCGAAGCGCAACTGCGACCGGTGCCCACATCTCAGCGTCGTGGAACGAGTTGCAGAAGTCGTGGGGCAGCCACATGGCCCAGGTGCGTCAGAGCATCGATGACAAGAAGGATCAGCGTGACGCGAGGCGGGCGGAGGCCCGTGCTGACGATGCCGAGGCCGACGCGTTGTTTGCGATCGACTACGCGTACGCGACGGTCGAGGAAGCCGAGTACGCGGTGCTCGATGCCATCTCGGCGAGGATGGAAGCCGAGGATCGGGCGATGGCCACGTAGTCCGCGCGCCTGCGCGGGGCCAGCCCGCCCACCTCGATGGGAGAAGAGGTGGGCAGGGCTGGCTCCCGCACCGCCGGGCCGACAGGTACGGGCCGATCAGTAGCCGTATCCGCCGCCGCCGGTGGACGAGCTGGAGGACGACGTCCCCAGCGTGGCCGCCTTCCAGAGGCCGACATCCTTGAAGCCGTTGCCAGATGCGTCACCGGGCGCCTTGTCGCCGGTGAACGTGTAGAGCGGCCGGCCGTGCCAGGTGACCTGCGTGGCGCCGGTGTCCGGCCGGGTGATGGTGCCCAGCTGTGCCGCGCCGGTCGGCGTGCTGCCCTTGGCCACTGTCAGCGGGTGCCACAGCGACAGGCACGAGGCGCTGCCGCCCGGGACCATCGAGCTCGTGGTGCAGATGAAGCGGCCGCCCTGCTCGGCGGACAGCGTGTACAGGGTCATGCCCGTGTGGTTTACCAGCACGCTTGTGCCGAGCTTGGAATTGTTCGCGCTGTGCACCGTGGTGTTGGCCGAGCCGCCACCTCCGCCGCCGCCGCCGCTGGTACCGGAGGCTGACATCGAGCCGCAGCCGGCGGCCAGCGCCACCGCCGCGACCAGGCCGGCCAGCATTCCCATTCGCAAGTTCATGATTTCACCTCGGTATCGGATGTGTTGTTGTTCACATCCCAGGTACGGCGGGGAGGGAGCGGAAGGATTGTGTGGCAGCATGCAAACCGCACGCGACCGGACTACGTACACGCCGGGATCCGGCTACTGCCACATTCGTTCGTAAGCCAGCGTGGATCACGTACCTGGACGGCTGGTTGCCAGAGGACTGAGGCTCGCAGCGGTCCGACCTGAGGACGGGTGGTTATCGTTGATGCCCGGGACAGGATTCGAACCTGTGTGACCTTTCGGCCAGAGGATTTTAAGTCCCCCGCGTCTACCAACTCCGCCACCCGGGCTGGGCCTGACGATACCGCCGCGTGAGCGGATCAGGCGGGCTGGTCGGCCGCCTCGAGCGCGGCGCCGTGCAGGATGTCGCGTTCGGAGACGGTCAGACGCTCGGCACCGAGGTGACGCATCAGCTCGGCGAGGATCGCGGTTCCGGCCACGATCGTGGATGCCCGCTCCGGCATCAGCCCCCGCACCTGGCGGCGTTCCTCCAGCGGCAGTGCCGCCAGCCGCTCGAGCTGCGCCGCGACCGCGTTCGCCGACAGCTCGTGCCCGTCGACCCGCTCCGGGATCTCCTCGTCGAGTCCGAGGTCGATCGTCGCCAGCGTGGTGATGGTGCCCGCCACGCCGATCAGGGAGCCCGCCGGCACGTCGCCTGGCAGCATCTCCGCCGCCTCGCGCCGCAGGCCCGCGACCTCCTCGTCAGTGGGCGGATCGCTGTGCAGGTGTCGCTCGCTCATCCGCACGCACCCGATGTTCAGGCTGACCGCGAAGCCGACCCGCCCATCCTCGCCTGCGATCAACTCGGTGCTGCCGCCGCCGATGTCGCAGACGACGACGGCGGCGGCCGGCCGCCCTGCCGAGACGACGCCCCGCAGCGTCAGCCGCGCCTCCTGCTCGCCGGTCAGCACCCGGGTTCGCACACCGCAACGCCGCTCCAACCGCTGCATGAACTCGGCACCGTTGGCCGCGTCGCGGACGGCGCTGGTCGCAACCGCCAGCGGCGTGGAGACGTCCAGCTCGCGGGCGCGCTCCGCATACCGGGCGACGCACGTCTCGACCCGCTGCATCGACGCCTCGGCCAGCTCCGCATCGGCGTCCACCCGGTCGCCCAGCCGCGTGATCTCGAGCAGCCGCTCCACCTCGCGCAGAGCCCCGCCGTCCGCATCGGCGACCAGCAGCCTCGTCGAGTTGGTGCCGATGTCGATGGCGGCGACGCGCACGGTCACTTGGTCGTGAAGAAGCTGCGGGCGCCCGTCACCTGGCGGCGTACCGCATCGAGCGAGCGGTATAGCACCATGAACTCGGCGATCGACACCTGCAGCCGCGCCAGCACCTCCTTCAGCGCGTGCTGGCGCCGTTGCAGCTCCTCGAGCTTGGCCGGGAGCAGGTCGAGCTGCGACGCCGCCATGTAGCGATCGACCTCCGCCTGCGCGGCCCTGGCAGACACCGCCAGGCGGCGCCCGCGCAGGCCCGCCCAGACCGAGGTGGCCACGACGACGACGAGCCAGAGGATGATCAAAGCCAGCAGCACGGGGGCAACTCTACCAATGCCCACTGTGGTAAAATCCGATGCATCGGCGCGGGGTGGAGCAGTCCGGTAGCTCGTCGGGCTCATAACCCGAAGGTCGCAGGTTCGAATCCTGCCCCCGCTATCTGAAAAGCCGCTTCGATCCAGGAGCGGCTTTTTCAGTTGCGCGTATTTCGTTCGAAGCGCCCAGGTTGAGCAGACGATCCTAGTCACTTCGTTGGCTAGATGGAAGGCGTGCCAGCTCGCAACCACCGGACCAAAACGACCGTCGGGTACTCGAGGCTGGGGTCGTCTGGGAGAGATGGCGGAGCAGCGTCTGCGCGGGCCGGTGATCGGATGTCTGACCATCGACCTACCGCGTGAGGGACGACCACTGACGCGAACCAACTGGCTGCTGCGGCAACTCGCAGATGCCGATCTCCGCCTGACGGCCGGATTCCCAACATCCGCACCACCAGCTCGGAGTTGCTCTCCAAGGCTCGCACCACCCCCGAGGCTCTGCTCTCTGCGAGTGACAGGAAACGTGAGCCACGCTGGATTCAGGTCGCCGTGACGCGGAAGATGGGCACTAAACGCGGCCGTGGACAAGGAACCTTCGTCGGCGACGGCTACAGCTTGTCGACTTCTATGGAAACATCGTCCAGACACTGAAGGTCAGGTCCCCCGAGGCCCCCAAAGCTCCCAGCACAACAAACCCCGGAGCCAGAGGTGGCCCAGCCGGAGCCACCCGTGTTCAGCACACCCTATGGCCACCTTCCAGGCGACGCGATCGAGCCGATAGAGCGCCACGACGGCGAACCTGGATTTATCGCTGTGGATTCTCTTGTGCGCGATGTCAGAGGAGTGAGCTGTACCAAGCCGAACGATCTCCATAGGAGTCAACCGTGGGAGTGTCTGATGAGCTTCAGGGTGTGCTTAGTGATCGTTTTGGTGGTGGCTGTCGCGGCGGCGATTGTTGGGACCGCGGCTCGCGGAGCCAATCGCAGCAGCTCGGCGGTGCATTGGGCGCTGCTCCCTGGAACGCTGAGGTCGGCATCGACACCGAGGATCGCCGGCACCCAGCAGCTCTCGGTGTATGCGTCGAACTTCGCCGCAACATCCATCGACAACGCTCCTTCCGGCACCAGCCAAGGTGACGAGCTGGCCGTCAACGGCCAGCTACGAAACGCCAGCGGAAAGACAATCGGCAAGCTTGAGGCCCACGAAGTGCTAACCAGCGTTACACCCCAGATCATTCAACTCACCGCCACCCTACGCCTGCACAGAGGCCAGCTCAGCGCGGTTGGCACCCAGCGCTCGACGAACCAGACACGACTGACGGTCGTCGGGGGCACCCGCAGGTACCTCAACGTGAGTGGCGGCCAACTCACGGCGACGCCCGGCCCACACAGCGACGTAAAGCTGACGCTCCTGCTGTTCCGGCGATAACTCCCGCCGCTGTAGCAGCCAGGGTCGCGCAGTACGCAATCCCAGTCGGCGGGCGCCCCCTCGCGGATCAGGCCCGCCGGTGGACTACAGCCGCGGGCGACGTCGCCTGGGAGTCGATGGAGCCCGAGCGGCCGGCTGGCTGAGGGTGGCACTGCAGAAGCACGGCCTTTCGTGCCGATCACAGCGGCGTGAGCAACCGCGAGCAACCAGTCTGCGAGATCTGCGGCCAGCCGACTGCCGATGCCGGCGACGGCGAGACGCTGGTCGTCAGCATGGCGAGCCAGGGCCAAGAGTTCGTTCGGCACCGGCGGTGCCAACTGCCGGAGTTGCTCGACCGCGCGTAGCGCTGAGGCGCGTGAGCCGCGGCACCTGCTCATCGAGGAAAGACATATACGCGGCATATTGGGTGTCGGGCGGGATTGTGGTGATCACCCTTTGTGCTGATGGGTTTCCCCCCGGGTGTGTCTGTGGTGGTGGGGTTGGTTGGTCGATGCTTGCGGTGTGGTTGGGCTCCGTCGACTTTCGCTTGCGCTGGTTTCCGTTGGTCTTTTGGTTGTGGCTCCTGCGAGCGCGCCGGCTGCGCTTTCTGCGGGGCCAATATCGAATCTGTCGGTCGCCTCGACGGTCACGCTTAGGTCGGGCGTGACCCTGACGCACTACCGGGCCAGCGTCTCTGGCTATGGCCGCACTCAGGAGATCTGGAAGGTTGCGTGGAGGCTGGGAAACAGCCACGTGAAGCTTTCGTCTCGGCTGCTCGGCCGCTACCACCCGTCCAACCAAACGGTGGACATCGCGAAGATCTCGTCACTGGCCGCCACGCCGGGGCTCATCGCCGCGCTCAACGGCGACTTCTCGGCCCGCACCACCCAAACCGCGTATCGCAACAGCGGCATCCTCGTTCGCAACCGCAGGATCTACAACTTCGGTTGGGGCGGAAACGGCGTGGGCTACCTACCCAACGGGAACTTCGTGATCGGCCACCCCACCGCACGCGCCACCCGGCTACTACTTCCAAACAACCAGGCGGCCACGATCGGCGCATGGAACGCGCTACCCGGCCGACCCGACCAGGTCGGTGCATACGTGACCCCAGGCGCCAAGCTGACAGTGCCCAGCGGCTACGCCGCCTTCCAAGTCGCCACCACCCAGTTCCGAAAGATGCTGCGCGGCACCAAGTCGATCACAAACCCCCAAGGATCAGGCGTCACCGAGTCCGCCGCCGGCTTCGTGTTCGCCGACCCCGCCGCGACAGCAACCACTACTACCGTGCCGATCACCGCGTCCTACACGGCAGGCACGGTCGTCGCGGTGCCGAGGAGTGGAGCGGTGCTGGTCACCAATGCGACGGGCCTGGCAGGGATCGGCCTGGCCAACCTCGCGAAACGCGCGACACCAGCCGTCAATATCAGCGGCGACGCCCAAGGCTGGGGCAGCGTGGGCGACGTGATGGGCGGCAAGCCCCAACTGGTCACCAATGGTGTGGCAGTGTCGAGCAAGCCCGCCTCGGTCGACGACTGGCAATGGACGTGCGGCGGCGGCTGCTGGCGACCCGCACTCGTACGCTCAACCACGGGCCAAGGCTGGCTGATCATCGCCGGCGCAGCCGACGGCACCGGCATCACCATGCCCACCTGGGCAAAGATGCTCAAACAACTCGGCGCCAAAGACGCCATCGGCTTCGACAACAACGGCAGCGCCGAACTCTTCCACCCCAAAACCGCACCCATCGACGCCTACGGCTACGAACGCAGCCTCCCCACCGCCACCACACTCACTTACCACTAAACCAGCACCACCAAGCAGCCGGCGTAGCTCCGCGGCCCTCCCGCAATGCCACCTCAGCTCACTTCGATCTCCGCAGGTGCTCGCGGCGAGGGGCCTCCCGCGCCGCTAGCGTGCTGGGCAGCGGGCGGCGCGGGGCATTCGCCTATCCGTAGGCGAAGCCGAAGGAGGTGTCGGCTACGACAGCGCCGTCACCAGTCGTCCGGCAGCACCGCCATCACGATCGCCGAGGCCGGGCCGCCCAGCCGCATGTCGCAACGGGCGCTGATCAGCGCGTAGGCCTCGAACGGGTCGATCCCCTCGTCAACAAGGTGGTCGTAGGCCTGATCCAGCGCCACAGCGTGGGCCTCATCGAAGCTCTCGGCGATCCCCAGGAAGAACGTCTCGCCGCCGCGGCGAAGCCGCGGGAAGCGCAGCGCCATCGCCGGCTCGAGTCCGATCCGGAGCGTCGCCTGGCCGGCCGCCTCGAGGCTGACCGACGTCGGCTCGGCAGTGCCCATGGCGGCGTGCAGGTCGCCCATGCTGAGCAGTCCGCCGGCCACGTTCACGGGCAAGTACACCGTCGTCCCCGGCTCCATCTCGCGCAGGTCCATGTTGCCGCCGAACGGGTAGGCGGGCTCGAAGGTCGAGCCGGCTCCCTCGGCCGGCGCCGTGCCGATGCAGCCGATCATCGGCCGGAGCGGCACCCGCTGCGATCCGATCTGGGCGTGGCCGTCGGCCAGCGGTGTCTGCATGGCTCGCTGCACGTCGCTGCGATGGCCAAGTCCGCCGAATCCCGGCAGCCAGACCGACCAGGCCCTGCTCACCTGCACGTCCAGCACCTCGATCCGCAGCGCGTCGCCGGGCGCCGCGCCGCGGACGCTGACCGGTCCGGTCACGCGGTTGAAGTTCGGTAGGCCGATCGCGTCCACCGACTCACCGGCGGCCAGCCGGGCGTAGGCGACGTCGCTCGTCTGGAAGGTGACGGTGTCGCCAGGGTCGATCTCGAGCGCCGCCGGGATCGACGCATCGAAGCTGACCTGGAACGTCTCGGGGGGCAGCGTGTGCTCGGCCATCGCAGGCGAATCTAGCAGCCGACCACGGTCGTGTCGCTAGCCGTCCACGAGCAGACCCTGCAGCGGCCCGAGCAGGCGCGCCGAGCGCCGCGAGGCGCCGTCGATGCGGGTGATGCGGTGGGTCATCGGCCGGCCCGCCCGGCGGCGCTGGAACTGATCCTCGCATCTCGGTCGCCAGACGTGATCGATCAGGTCGGTGGCGTCGCCGGACGCCTCGGCCATCGAGCACTCCAGGTGCTCCGCCCACAGCCTGTGACGGGTCGCCGTCGTCAGCTCCGCGTCGTCGGTGACGAGCGCAGCCTCCGTGTCATTGAACATGGAGTGATCGTTGAGGTTGGCCGACCCGACGATCAGCAGCCGATCGTCGATCACGCCGACCTTGGCGTGGACGTAGATCAGGTCGGCGACCGATCCTGCGGGCGCGTACAGCGAGCATGCGAGCACCCGGCCGGCGCCGCCATCGGCGTCGATCAGCTCGGCCAGTGCGCCGCGTGTGTCGTCGGTGCCGCCCTTGGGCCGTCCCGGCAGCACCAACAGCATCCGGAACCGGTCGTGCGGCGGATCGCGGAGCTTCTCGGCCAGCAGCGCGACGATCTCCGGCGACCACAGGTACTGGGACTCGAGGTAGATCAGCCGCTCGGCCGAACGGATCGCGCGCACGTACGTCTCGAGCACGCCGAACGACCCCTGGCGCAGTCCGTCGTACACGTGCTCCGGGACGGTGCGGACGAGCTGGACGGTCGAGGATCCGGCGGCGGGATCGGGTGCGCCGACGGCAACGCGCTCCCCGGTCACCTCACGCCAGCGCAGAGCGAAATGCTCGGCCACGTCGGAGACAACCGGGCCCCGCACGACGGACGTGACATCGTGCCAGCCGATGGCCGCTCGGGCGAGATGCCGCGAGCTGTCGCGGCGGTCACCCGACAGGGAGGTCAGGTCGATGCCGCCGACAAACGCCTCCCGGCCGTCGATCACGATCGTCTTCTCGTGGTGGCAGTGCAGCGGGCGCTCGCGCGGGTCGAGCTCGCAGTGGATGCGCCCGGCTTCGACCAGCTCGGCCCGGGTCTTGCGCGCCATCCGCCTCGAGGGTCGAAACAGCGGCACCGGCGCGCCAGCCCAGAGCAGCACGCGCACATCGACTCGCTCGGCCAGCTCGGCGAGCAGGTTGCGCACCACCACCGGGACGGCGCCGTCACGCATCACGAAATCGGGCGACAGGAACCAGCCGGTGATGTGCACGTACGCGGTGGCCCGCTGCAGCGATTCGATCATCCGGTCAAACGCCTGCTCGCCGTCGATCAGCAGCTCCAGCGTGTTTCCGTGCCGCGGCTCGAACGCGTCCTCTGCCCAGCCGCCGGCGGGCGCGTCGAGGGCGACGTTGCCCAGACGCGACAGGCGCCGGCGGTGGTGGGCCTGTACGGCCGCCGAGACCGCATCCCCCACACGGCGGTCGATGCCCTCGGCGGCGTCTCGGAGCGGCATCAGGGCCTGCGCTCAGCGCTCCGCATCCGCTCGCGTGGCATCCTCGGTCTCGGATCGGTCGACGTCGGGATCGATCTCGTCGGCCATGTTCATATGCTCCTGAGCGCTTTCGCGCTCCTGGCTGGCCCGGGCCGCGGTGTCCTCGGCGTCGAGCCTCGCCCGCTCCGCCCGTGCCGCCTTCTCATCGGCCTCGAGCTTGGCCGCCTCGGCGCTGCGGCTGCGCGAAAGCGCCTCATCGCGATGTGCGTCCGCGGCGCTCCGCCGCATGTCCATCTCACGCGACCTGCGCCGCGACATGAGAGCCGCCACCACGGCGATCACCACGATCACGATCACGACCAGCACTATCCAACCTGTAGTAGACACGTCTATTCCTCCTCGTCGGCTGAGGTCTCAAGTACCCGTTGCGACCTGCCACCAAACGCTGACCGGCGATCCGAACACCCTGGACCGGCGTCTATCCTTCAGCCATGGCGATCAACGAACCGGCCGAGGCGTTGCCGACCGACGGTGCGGGCGCCGCCATCGAGCGCCCGAGCAGCACCACTCGCACCGGCGTCATCACCATGGAGGCCGGCGCGCGCAAGCAGCGCCGTGACCGGCTGGCCACCGAGGAGCCGATGGAGATCCGCGTCGAGGAGCCGGGCGCCGAGCAGCGGAACGTGGCCGTGACGATGCGCACCCCCGGGCACGACTTCGACCTGGCCGCCGGATTCCTGTTCACGGAGGGCCTGATCGACGGCGCCCAGGACGTGCGCGGGATCCGCTACTGCGCCGTGCCGCGCGACGAGCAGCACTACAACGTGGTCAGCGTGGGGGTGGCCCGCACGCTGGCCGACTTCGAGACGCAGCGCAACTTCTACGCCACCTCGAGCTGCGGCATCTGCGGCAAGGCCTCGCTGGACGCGATCGAGACGCGCTGCGCGCCCGTGGCCGACGGGCCGGTGGTGGACGCGGCGCTGCTGGTGACGCTGCCCGGCGAGCTGCGACGCGCGCAGAGCGTGTTCGACCGCACCGGCGGGCTGCACGCCGCCGCCCTGTTCGATGCGGCCGGCAAGTTGCTGGTCGTGCGCGAGGACGTGGGCCGGCACAACGCCGTCGACAAGGTGATCGGCGTGGAGCTGCTGGCCGGCCGGCTGCCGCTGTCCGACCGCATCCTGCTCGTGTCCGGGCGGGCCAGCTTCGAGATCGTGCAGAAGGCGGCGCGCGCCGGCATCCCCATCATCTGCGCCGTCTCGGCGCCCTCCAGCCTCGCCGTCGACACCGCGCGCCGGTTCGGGATGACCCTGGCGGGGTTCCTGCGCGACGAGCGGTTCAACGTGTACGCGGGGCCGCAGCGGATCGCGGGCGCCACGGGTTAGCGACGCCGGAAGCCTTCGCTAGTCTGCGGAGGCAACATGGGTAAGACGACTCGACAGGACAGGCGCTGGTGGGCGCTGATCGTGCTCTGCATGGGCAACCTCATGATCGTGCTGGATACGACGATCGTGAACGTGGCGCTGCCGTCGATCCGCACCGACCTCGGGTTCACCGAATCGTCGTTGGCCTGGGTCGTGAACGCCTACCTGCTGACGTTTGGCGGGTGCCTGCTGCTGGGCGGCCGGCTGGGCGACATCTACGGGCACCGCAAGCTGTTCCTGACCGGACTGGTCCTGTTCACCGCATCATCCGTGGCCTGCGGCCTCTCGACGGCGCAGAGCGAGCTGATCGCGGCGCGGGCCGTGCAGGGCGTGGGCGGGGCGATCGTGGCGGCGGTGGCGCTGTCGCTGGTGATGACGCTGTTCGTGGAGCCGGGCGAGCGGGCCCGGGCGATGGGCGTGATCGGCTTCGTCGCCGCCGGCGGCGGCAGCATCGGCGTGCTGCTGGGCGGGGTGCTGACCGACGCGCTCGACTGGCACTGGATCTTCCTGGTCAACCTGCCGGTCGGCATCGCCGTGTTCGTCGCCTGCCTGAACCTGGTACCGGGTGACCGGTCGGAACAGCGGACGGGGCGGCTGGACGTGGCAGGGGCGGTGACGGTGACCTCGGCGCTGATGGTCGCGGTCTACGCGATCGTGAACGGCAACCGGGTGGGCTGGGTGACCGGGCAGACGCTCGGCCTGCTGGGCGTGGCCGTGGGGCTGCTGGTCCTGTTCCTGGTGATCGAGTCGCGGGTTGACGCGCCGCTGGTGCCGCTGCGTCTGTTTCGGCTGCGGAACCTGGCCACGGCCAACGTGATCGGCGTGCTGTCGGCGGCTGCGATGTTCGCGTGGTTCTTCCTGTCGGCGCTGTATCTGCAGCTGGTGCTCGGCTACTCGCCGCTGCAGGTGGGGCTGGCGTTCCTGCCCGCCAACCTGCTGGTGGGCGGGTTCTCGATCGGCATCTCGGCGAAGCTGGTGATGCGCTTCGGCATCCGTCCGCCGCTGATCGCCGGCATGCTGTTCTGGACGGTCGGCTTCCTGCTGTTCGCGCGCGTGCCCGTCAACGGCGACTACCTGACCGATGTGCTGCCGGCCATGCTGGTACTGGGCGTCGGTGCGGGGATCGGCTTCAACCCGGTGCTGCTGGCGGCGATGAACGACGTCGAGCCGACCGAGGCGGGGTTGGCATCCGGCGTCGTCAACACCTCGTTCATGATGGGCGGGGCGCTGGGGCTGGCGGTGCTGGCGAGCGCCGCTGCATCGCGTTCGAGCACGCTGACCGCCCAGGGCCAGAGCCAGGCGGCCGCCCTGACCGGCGGCTACCACGTGGCCTTCCTGATCGGAGCGGCGTTCACCTTGATCGCGGCCGGGCTGGCGGCGCTGGTGCTGCGGCCGATCGCGATGGCGGCGCCGGCCGAGGCACAGGACGAGGGCGCGCACGGCCGTCAGCCCGCCGCCGTCGAGGGCTAGTCGTTCGGGGTTAGTCGTTCAGCTGCGAGGCTCGGCCACGCGGCCGACGGCCTCGATCTCGACCAGCATGCCGTCGAACAGGAACCCGCCGGCCACGATCGCGGTGCTCGCCGGATAGGGCGGTGCGAACAACTCTCCGCGCACGCGCTTGAAGGCGTCGTAGAGCGAGGCGTCGGCCAGGAACACGGTCATCTTCACGATCGTCTCGAGCGACGCGCCACCGGCCTCCAGGGCGAGGTCGACGTTGGCGAAGGCCTGGCGGATCTGGGCCTCGGGGTCATCGCTGACGACCGTGCCGTCGTCGCCGAAGCCGCCCTGGCCGGCAGTGAACACGAGTTCGCCGTCGGTCAGCACCGACTGCGCGTACTGGTACTCGGCGGCCCAGGGAAATGGGTTGGAGAGGGCGCGGTTGGTCACGCGCGGATCCTACCCGGGGCGGATCTAGTCCGGGCGCTGGGCGATGCGGATCATGCTGTCGCGCACCGGGCGGGCCGGGCCGGGCGCTCGTAGCGCCGCCAGCAGCGCCTCCACGGAGAGCGGGTCGAACTGGGTGCCGGTGCAGCGTTCGATCTCGGCGACGGCGGCGGGCAGAGCCATCGCCGCGCGGTAGATGCGGTCCTCGGTCATCGCGTGGAACGCGTCACAGACGGCGATCACGCGCGAGCCGAGCGGGATCTCCTCGCCGGCCAGGCCGTCCGGGTAGCCGCGGCCGTCCCAGCGCTCGTGGCTGGAGCGCACCAGCGGCACCAGGTCCGCGAAGTAGGGCACCGGCTCGAGGATGCGCGCGCCGATGTCGGGGTGGCGCTGCATCACCATCATCTCCTCGCCGGTCAGCGACCCGGGCTTGCGCAGGATCGACTCGGGGATGCCGATCTTGCCGATGTCGTGCAGCAGCGCCGCCAGCCGGATGACACGGACGTCGGCTGGGGCGAGGTCGAGCTGGTCGCAGACACGGCCGGCCAGCTCGGCGATCTTGCTGGCGTGATCGTTGGTGTAGGCGTCCTTGGCCTCGAGCGCGGCGGCCAGCGTGCCGAGCGTGGCGAAGTAGGCGTCCTCCAGCCGCTCCGACATGCGGGCGCGCGCCACCATCGTCCCGGCCTCGGCGGCCAGCGCGGTGGCGAGGCGCAGCTCGGCCGGGTGAAAGCTGCGGCGGCGCTCGTCGTAGATCTCGACCAGCGCGTAGGGCTCGCCCTCGACGCTCATCGAGTACATCAGCAGCGATCCGAATCCGAGCTCGCGCAGCCACTGCTCCTCGGTGGGGTCGATGCCGGCCGAGTCGAGCGTGCACGTGTACGGCTGGCCCGTGCGCATGACCGCCTCGGTGCTGGGGTAGTCGGCCAGGTCGTACTCATCGGGGGTCGGCTCCCAGTGGAAGGGCGGCCGGGCGTATCCGGCGCGGTCTCGGAGGATGCCGCGCTCGTCGTCGAGCAGCGAGATCATGCAGGCGGAGGCGTCGAGAAAGGTGGTGAGCTGGCGCGAGAGGTCGGCGAGCACGGCCGGCACGTCGTCGCCGGCGGCCATCGACTGGGCGGCCTCGATCACCTGGAGCACCGGCTCCAGCTGATCCTGGCGCAGCGGCGCGGCCGGTGAGCGCGGATCTGGAGCCGTCTCTCGGGTCATCGCCCGCAAGATTCCGTCCCGGTCTGCGGATCCCTCTTTTGGGTGACAGGAGCTGCAACGCCGGCGGCGACGGCGATGCCGCCTCGTGGCGGTCTAGCCGAGGTTGGCCATGAGCGAGATCACGGCTGGGCCCAGCACCACGATGAACACCGCCGGGAAAATCAGCAGCACGGTCGGGAACAGCATCTTCACCGGCGCCTTCATGGCCTGCTCCTCGGCCTCGTTGCGGAGCCGGGTTCGGAGGTCGTCGGCCTGCGTTCGCAGCATCTGCGCCAGCGGCACGCCCAGGCGGTCGGCCTGCACCAGTGCGCGTACGAAGCTGGTCATCTCGGGGGCGTCCACGCGGCCGGCCATGGCCGCCATCGCGTCGCCGCGGCTGGCGCCCAGCTGGGAGTCGCGCAGCATCAGCGCCAGCTCGTCGATCAGCGGCCCGTGCAGGCGGCGCACCACCCGCTGCAGGCTGGCGTCGAAGCTCATGCCGGCTTCCACCGAAAGCGTCATCAGGTCGAGCACCGTCGGCAGCGAGGCCACGATCTTGTCGCGACGGCCGCGGACGCGCGTGTCGATTGCCAGAGGGATGCTCACGTAGGCGATCGCGGCCAGGATCAGCCCGACCACCGCCGCGATCCCCAGCGAGAGCACGCCGAACAGCGACAGGCTCAGAACCATGCCGTACACGGTCAACGGCACCACGACCTTCAGCCCGGCCAGCTCCTCCGGCGTCAGCAGCCGTGACCAGCCGGCGGCGGCCAGCTTCAGGCGCAGCGTCTCCGCGGCCTGTCCACGGCCGCCCGGAGCGACCCGTCCGATCCGCCGCAGCCAGGCGCGGGGGTCGTTCGTGCGCGCCGGCTCGCCGTAGCCGTAACCCGGGATCCGGCCCAGCGTCGACTCCACCTGGATCCGCTTGGCGGCGGCCGCGCGCAGCAGGAAGAACCCGCTTGCGGCGATCAGGACGACTACGAGAAGGAACACGGCCTCGCCTCCCTACGCGATCGCCCGGGGTTTCACCATGCGCCGCAGCACCAACGCGCCCGCGGTCATCATCACCAGCGCCACCAGGATCAGCACCCGCCCGGCTCCGGTCTCATACAACGGCGACATGTAGCCGGGATTGATCGCGGTCAAGATCGCCGCGAGCGCGAACGGCATGCCGAGCAGCACCCGCGCCGACATCACGCCCATCGCCACCAGCGCCCGCACCCGCGCGCTGAACTGCTGCCGCTTGCGCACGGTGTCGGCCACCTGGTCGAAGATCTCCGCGACGTTGCCGCCGATCCGCCGCTGCACGTCGGTCGTCAGCACCACCAGCTCGAAGCTCTCCGACGTCAGCCGTTTGCTCATGTCGTCCAGCGCCTGCTCGATCGGCACACCCAGCCGCACCTGCTTCTGGGCACGGCGAAACTCGCCGCGCGCCGGCTCGCCGGCCTCCTCGACCAGCGTGTCCAGAGCCTGGGCGAATGAGCGGCCGGCGCGAAGCGCGCTGGCCCACACGCCCAGCAGCTCCGGCAGCTGCGCCTCGAATGCGGTGGAGCGACGCCGGGCACGGAAGCGCAGCACCATCACAGGCAGAGCGCCGCACAGCAGCAGCGGCAGCGCCAGCAGCGGCCCCGCGGTGACCAGCCCGAAGGCGGCCGGGAACAGCGCGGTGGCGGCGATGATGGTGACGATCTGGCCGGTGGGAACGGTGCTGCCGGCGCGCTCGGCCAGCGTGTGCAGCCATCCCCACACCCGCGTCTTGCCGAGCCGGGTCTCGAGCCCCTCGTACATGTCCGTCAGGGCCGGCTCGTGCGCTTTCGCCGCCTCCTTCGACAGCTCCGAGGAGTACGGGGACAGCCGTGCCGTGAGCGCCTGCGGCCGGCGTTCGGCCGCGCTCATGACCACGGTCGCCAGCATCATGATGGCGGCGAACCCGAGCAGCGCCACGATCCACGCCCCGTACTCGCTCCACACCGAAATCGACGCCCCGGCCACGCCGGCCGGCAGCGCCACCTGCGCCGGCGGCCCGTCGTGCAGGCTGATGGTGAGCGTCCGCGAGCTGGAGCGGGGCAGCGCCACGTCGACGGCCCACTCGCCGGCCAGCCGCGTCTGGGTCAGCCTGGCCGCGATCGGCTCCAGCGCCGAGATACTCGCCGCCGGGACGTAGGCGCCGTGCGTGGCCGCCGCAATCTGGCGCAACGCGGTCGCCGTGTACGACCCGGAGGAGGTGAGTCCGACCGCGTCCACCTCGACGCCGTCGCCCGCAAGCGTCGCCGTGAGATCGTCGAGCGACGTCGCCGACGTGGTGTCGTCGCCGTCGGAGAGCACGACGACCACCCGCCGCGACCCGTCTGCCGGGCCGGTCAGTCGAGCGGCGTCGCCGATGCCGTCGTAGAGGGCGGTGCCGGGGTGCGTGGTCAGCGTGGACAGCGCGGCCTGCACCGCCTGGACGTTTCCGGTCAGCGGCGTCACGGTGCGGGCCGAGCCGTCGAACTCGACCAGGCCGACCTTGTCGGTGGAACCAACGGCATCCAGCAGCCGCTGTCCCGCCGCGGCGGCGGCCGCCAGCGGAGGCCCGGCCATGCTGGTCGACGTGTCGACGGCGAACACGAGGTGCAGCGGGCGTCGCGGGCCGAGCGGCCGCAGCCGGGTCACCTGCGCCGTCTTGCCGCCCAGCTCGGCCTGCACGTCCAGGCCGGTGAGGTCACCGGGCGCGCGCACGATCACGCGCACCGTGTGGCCGTCGACCTTGCTGACACCGCTCAACTGCGGCGGTGCGGACGTGGCGGCCGCCAGTGCCGCCGGTGTGAGCGTGACCGCGATCGCGAACGCCGCTCCCAGCGCGTGCCGCAGCCGCATCAGGCGCTCCTGCGCTGCCCGCGTCGCAGCACGTCCACCTTCGCCGAGGTATCGCTGTTGAAGAACGACTTCGGGAGCGACACGCCGTTCAGCTCCAGCTTGTCGATGAACGCCGGGCGGATACCGGTGTGCCGCATCGTGCTCGAGACCCGGTCGGCATCGGCGTCGCCGGCGAACCCGGCCACGAAGATGTCGGTCAACGTGATCACGTCGCCCTCGACCCGTGGCACCTCGGTGATGTGCGTGATGCGGCGGCGGCCGTCAACCAGCCGCTGCGTGTGGATGATCAGGTCGAAGGCGCTCGCGATCTGGTCGCGGATCGCCTTCAGCGGCAGGTCGAATCCGGCGGTGAGCACCAGCGTCTCGGTGCGCGCCAGCGCATCGCGCGGGCTGTTCGCGTGGATCGTGGTCAGCGATCCCTCGTGGCCGGTATTCATGGCCTGCAGCATGTCCACCGTCTCGGCGCCGCGGCACTCACCCACGATGATCCGGTCGGGTCGCATGCGCAGCGCGTTCTTGACGAGGTCGCGGATCGAGATCTGGCCCTTGCCCTCGATGTTCGCGGGCCGCGCCTCCAGGCTGATCACGTGCTTCTGCGACAGCCGCAGCTCGGCCGCGTCCTCGATCGTGACGATGCGCTCGCGCTCGGGGATGAACGAGGACAGCACGTTCAGCATCGTGGTCTTGCCGGTGCCGGTGCCGCCCGAGACCAGCACGTTCAGCTTGCCCTCGACGCAGGCCTCGAGGAATGCCGCGGCCTGGTGGGAGAGCGTGCCGAAGGCGATCAGGTCGTCGATCGTGAGCGGCTCGCGCGAGAACTTGCGGACGGTCAGCGAGGGGCCGGTGATCGCCAGCGGCGGGATGATCGCGTTCACGCGCGACCCGTCAGGCAGGCGCGCGTCCACCATCGGGCTGGCCTCGTCGATGCGCCGCCCGGTCTGGGCGACGATCCGGTCGATCACCTGCAGCAGGTGCCGCTCGGACGCGAACTGGACGTCGGTCTCCTCGATCTGGCCCCTGCGCTCGATGTAGATGGTGTGGTGGTTGTTGACCATCACCTCCGAGATCGAGTCGTCAGCCAGGAACGGCTCGATCGGCCCGTAGCCGAGGATGTTCGACGTGATCTCGCGCACCAACCGCGTGCGGTCGGCCATCGAGAGCGGCGTGCCGGCCTCGGCCAGCGCCTCGTCGACGGCCTTCTGGACGTGTTCGCGCAGCTCGTCCTCGGGCACCTCGCCCTCGACCAGATCCTGGCCCAGCTCGCGCACTGCCTCGCGCTGTGCGGCGTTTTTGATCTCGACGAAGGGATCGTTGACGACGTCGGTCGTCGGCTCCACCTTGCCCCGCCCTGCCGCGGACTCGTGACGGCGCAGGCGGCCGTGCAGCGATCGCGACTTGTCGGGTTTCATCGCAGGCTCCCTACCACCGCGTCAAGCGACCTTGCCATGTCGTAGAACGATTTGGCGACCCGTGACTTGGGAGCGTCGATCACGACCGGCTGGCCGCGGTTGACCGAGATCGGGATGGCCTTGTCCGACGCCAGTGTGTAGGTGATCTCGCGCCGCAGCGTGCGCTCCACGTCGCGGTCGTCCAGGCCCACCCGCGCGCCCGAGCGGTTCATCAGGATGCGGACGTCCTTGACGTCCATCTCCAGCAGCTCCAGCGTCTCTAGCGCGATCTTGAGGCTCTTGATGGTCGGCACGTCAGATGCGCCCACCAGCACCAGCGAATCGGTGTGGTCGATCGCCAGCAGCACGGCCGGCGCGAACTGCGATGAGGTGTCGATCACGACGGCGTCGTAGCTCTGGCGGGCCACCGCCAGCAGCGGCTCCAGCCGGTCGACGTCGACCAGCTCCTCCTCGTCCGGCCGGGTGGGGGCGGGCAACAGGTCGACGCCGCTGGAGTGCCGGGTGACGAACCCGGCCAGCTTCTCGCCGTCCAGGTCGCCGGGCGACTGCACCAGGTCGAGGATCGTCCAGCGCGGGGACAGCCCCAGCACCAGCGCGTCGTCCCCCGAGTGCAGGTCGAAGTCGATCAGCAGCGTGCGCTTGCCCTGGCGCGCGAAGCAGACCGCCAGGTTGGTGGCGATCACGGTCTTGCCCGACCCGCCCTTGGTCGAGAACACTGTGAAGATGTGCGCCGAGCGGTGGCCCTTGGCCGAGCCCGGTGCCATCGCCGCCATGCTGGCGCGGCGGCTGCGCATGGCTCGCGCCTTGGCGGCTGCCATGCCCAGCGACTGCGGCTCCTGCGGCAGGTACACGATCTCGTCCACGCCCAGCGCCAGCGCCTCGTCGAACCAGCGGCTGGGGTGGCTGTCGGTGAGCGCGACGATCGCCGGGCCGTGCGTGTCGGCCAGCGCGATCCGCATCTCGGCGGGAAGCCCGTCCGCGTCGTGCGGCAGGCTCCACACCAGCACCTCCGGCGCGGTGTCGACGATCTCCACCATCCCCGACCGTTCGAACAGGTCGCGGAGCTCGGCGTCGTCCCCCTGAAGTGAAACCCTGATCAGGTCGTTCATCGGTGTATCTCCTCTACTTCGTGGGGACGCCGTGGTGGGGGAACTGCCCCGGCAGCTTCGGCACGGTGATCGGCTGGTAGGTGGCTCCGGTGGAGCCGACCAGTGCCAGCCAGATGTTGTTGGCGCTCTGGTCGCCCGACGAGTTGGCAAGCGCGTTGGCGATGAACAGGCTCTGCTGCTCGGTCACCGCCAGCAGCACGGAGCCCGCCTCCGACCCCGAGTTGACGGCGGAGTCGAGAGTGGGTGCGTCCACCTCGAGCACCCGCGCGTCCGGTACCGCCAGGTACGTGAAGACCTTGTCGTTCGTGCGGTAGCTGGTCAGCACGTCGACGCGGTCGTTGGCGCTGAGGTCGGACAGCAATCCCGAGTTGGGGTTGAACGGCACACGGATCGCCCGGAAGTTGCCGGTCACCTGGTAGGCCGGCGTCTGCGTGCGCGGCGCACCCACCCGGTTCACGGTCAGCTGGTCACCGTTGTAGAGGCTCTGAGTGATGACCTGACCGGCGATCGCCCCGAAGCTGGTGATGGCGCCGTCCGCGACGTCCGACTGGCGCACGGACTGGTAGCTCAGGTACCCCTGCGACCGCGCGTCGTCCACGGTGGTGCCGACCGGCACCTCGTGCGTCGCCACGATCACCGTGACGGTGTCGGCGCTCGATTCCGCGCTCTTGCGGACGTGCGAGGTGTAGGCAAACAGCGCGCCGGCGGCGGCGACCGCGAGCACGAAGCTGATGATGAGGTTACGGCTGAGCGTCGGCATCTGGGGTGGATCTCCTTTTGGTGCAGCTATGGCTGAGCCGGGTGCTGGGTGCTACCCGGCCCGCATGGTCGCGTCGCGGCAGAGATCGCCCGACTTGACAACGATTCCGAGCAAGTTGACGGCGTAGCTGGAGCAGGCTGTCGCCGTGTAGATGGCGGTGCCGTGCGATCTCGTCGCGGTGAGCGAGACGCGCTTCAGAGCGACGTCACCGGCCGCTGCCCTGGCGGCCGCGCGGGCTGCCTGGTTGCGTCCGTGGCGCGCGGCGGCGCCGGCACGGGCGCCGCGCGAGGCCGCGTCGTGGAGGGTTCGCCAGGTGCCGTAGACAACGCTCAGCTGCCAGATCGAGAGCAGCAGGACGAGCAGGATCGGCAGCGCTATCGCCATCTGGATCACCGCCTGTCCTTGCTGGTCTGAGCGCTCAGTGATGGTTCGCATTCCGTCGCGGGGGAAGGGCCCCGCATGGCGCCTATCGGCACCGGTCGAGACGGTCTTGACCTCGAACGCGGGACGGGTAGCGCCGGAAGGAGCCGTGCACTACTACTCACGTGGTAGCGAATGCTGGTCGATCTGTCTACATGCTCGGGACAAAGGTTGCGCGTTCCGCCTGACCGCGCCTGTAAGGTTCCCGCTCGTGGCGCTGCTTTCCATCCCCAGTCCGGGCGATCCGTTCCTGATCAATTCCGGGCCGATCCACGCCCGCTGGTACGGCCTGCTGCTGGCCCTGGGGGTGCTGCTGGCCGGATGGATCGCCCGCCGCGAGTTTCGCCGCCGCTCCATGGACCCGGAGCTGGCCTACACGATCGCCGTGTGGGCGGTGCCGTTTGGCCTGATCGGCGCCCGCCTCTACCACGTCCTCACCGACTGGGACTCATTCAGCAACAACTACTCCCAGATCCCGGCCATCTGGAACGGTGGGCTGTCGATCTTCGGCGCGGTGCTGGGCGGCATGCTCGGCTGTTGGATCGGCTGCCGTCGCGTGAACCTGCCGTTCTGGCGAGTGGCCGACTGCATCGCGCCCGGCCTCGTGCTGGCGCAGGCGCTGGGCCGCTGGGGCAACTACTTCAACCAGGAGCTGTACGGCAAGCCCTCCGACCTGCCATGGGCGGTCAAGATCGACCCGGCCCACCGCACACCTCCCTACACCGACTCGTCCACGTTCCAGCCGATGTTCCTGTACGAGTCGATCCTGGACGTGCTGGTCTTCTTCGTGCTGATCTGGTTCACGCGGCGGTACTGGCGACGGGTGCCGTACGGCACGGTGTTCGCGCTCTACGTGACGCTCTACAACTTCTACCGGGTGCCGCTGGAGACGCTCAAGATCGATACGGCCGACATCTTCTTCGGCCAGCGCGTGAACGTGTGGGTGTCCGGCGTGCTGTTCGTGGTCGGGCTGATCTCGTTCATCGTGCTGTTCCGCCGGCGGTCGGACGCCCCTGTGTCGACCACCCCGGCGGTGGCGGCGGCTGTCGCTTCCGGGCACACGCCCACGCCCAGGCCGGAGGCGGCGATCGCCGCCCGCCAGCGCACGCAGCGCCGCAAGAAAACCTGACTCGATACATCGCTAGACCTGGTCCTGCGGCGCGAGCTCGTCGGCCAGCAGCCGCTCGAGCGTGCGCACACAGCCCGCGTCCAGCCGCTCGCCCGCCTGCTGCCACAGCACCGAGAGGGCGAGGCCGGCCGATGCCTGCGAGCGGTGTCCGCCCGCGGCCACGAACGCCTCGGCGACGGCGATCACGCGGGCCTCGAGCGGCGCCTCGGCCACCGGGTCGAAGCGCGCCAGCAGCCAGCCGGCCGCCTCGTCGTCGATCATGCCGGCGGACACGCGCTCGGACAGGCGCCTGCGCTCGGCCTCCTCGTCGCCGCCGGGGGTCGGATCGTCCAGCGACGCCGCCAGGCGCACCCGGTCGACGTGATCCGGGTCGAGACCGCAGGCGCCTGCGATGTGGCCCGCGTACTCGCTGACCGCGCGCGAGTCGGCCGATCGCGCGCCGCGCGCCTCGAGCGATCGCACCGGGTCGTCGGCGTCCTCCGCGAGCCCGTCCCAGGCGATCACGCGGGCGTCGCCGGAGCGGCCCAGCGCGGCGCTGGCGAGGCGCACGAGCTCGTCGTTGGTTGCCGCGTGTTCGGGGAAGGCGGCCACGCCGCCGGAGATGGTGACCGGGTCGCCGTCCAGCAACAACCCGCCGGCCAGCCGCCCGACCAGCGCGGCCGCCGACTCGGCTGTCATGCCGGGCAGCACCAGCGCGAACTGGCTCTCGTCCAGCCGGCAGACGCAGTCGTAGCTGCGGACGCCGCCCGCGAGGCCGCCGGCCGCCAGCCGCAGCACGCGGTCGGCCTCGGCGGCCCCGTGCCGGGCGGTGTAGCCGGCCAGCCCGTCCAGGTCGACCAGCGACACCGCAAGGCTCTGACCGGTGCGCTTGGCGCGCGCCAGCTCACGGCCGAGCACGCTCTGGAAGCCGAGGTGGTTGGGCAGGCGCGTCAGCGGGTCGAGCGTGCCCGACTCGCCGGCGACCGTGTCCCACAGCCGCGAGGCCTCCATCGCCTGCGCCGCGATCCCGGCAGCGATCCGGGCGCGACCCAGCCCGTCCGGCACGGCCACCCGCTCGGCCAGCAGCCCACCCAGCACCCGACCGGCACTGACCAGCGGCAGCAGCGCGCGGCCGTCGTCGGCGACCGGATCAAGTCCCGGCATCTCCAGCCGCTGGGGGCCGTCGCCCGCGAGCAGGGCGAGGCCGTCTCGCTGCTCGCTGAGGGCGTAGCTGGACACAGAGCCGGCGCCTAGCGCCGCGCCGGCCGCGTCTGCCGCTGCCGCCAGCACACCCGCAAGGTCGAGTCCTGTTTCGCAGGCCGCGACCAGGCGCGCCAGGTCGCGCTCGAAGTCGGCCGTCTCAGACACCGTCGCCCTCCTGCAGCTTGCCGGCCGCGACCAGCACCCGCACGGTGGTGCCGGTGCCCGGCACCGAGTCGATGTCCAGCCGCCCGTTCAGGATGGCCGCGCGCTCCTGCATCGACGCGACCCCATGGTGGGGCAGGCCGTCGGCCGGCTCCGACATCTCGCCACTGCCGTCGTCCACGACCCGCGCCTCGAGGCCCTCGCGGGGAGATCCGTGCACGCTGACGACGATGGTGGCCGGGTTGGCGTGCTTGAGCGCGTTGGTCATGGCCTCGCGCACGATCTGGAACAGGCAGACCTGGTCGTCGCCGCTGAGCGCGTCGGCGTCCGCCACGTCGAGCGTGACGACGACGCGGTGGTCGGCCTCGAAGCGGTCGGCGATCGCCTGCAGCGCCGTCTCGAAGCCCTGCTCGCGCAGCGTCCAGGGCTCGAGTGCGAACGACAGCTCGCGCACCTCGCCGATCACGGACCGCTGCCGCGCGCGGGCCGTTTCGAGCACCTGCTGCGCGGTCTCGGAGTCGCCCGCCTCCATCGCCTCGGCGGCGGCGTTCAGCATCATGTTGACGCCAGACAGCGTCTGCACGGGGCCGTCGTGGAGGAAGGTCGACAGCCGGCGCCGCTCCTCCTGCTCCGCCGACACGACCCTGCGCGAGAGCTCCGCCCGTTCGCTCTCGCGGATGCGGGCCTGCGCCAGCAGCGCCTCCACCCGCTCGAACAGCGCGGCGCTCTCGGCGGCGCGTGCGGCGAAGTCGGCAAACAGCGTTGCGCGGGCCAGGTCGTCGGGCCCGAAACCGGCGCCGCCGTGCAGGTCGAGCAGCACCACCAGCGCGTGCAGGCGGCCGGCCACCACCAGCGGTGCCGCCAGTAATGCCCGCGGCCGCAGACGGCGGGTGACCTCGTCCACGGGCTGGGCCGGGCCGGTGACCGTCCCCACCAGGTCGCGTGCGGCCACGGCCAGCGCCGACCCCTCGGCATCCATGGGCACGCGTGCGTCGCCCAGCGGGCCCAGCGCCAAGCCGGCGGCGGCAGCCGGCCGCAGCGATCGCTCGCCCGCTGCCGGCACCAGCACCAGCACCGCATCGGCGGTGAACAGGCGCTGCGCCTCGACCGCCGTGTGCTCGAGCACCGCGGCCGAATCGAGGCCAGCGGAGACCGCGCCCAGGCTGCGGACGAGACCGTCCAGGAAGCGGCCCTGCGCGATCAGCTCCTGGCGGAGCCGATGCTCAGTCGATGATTGCGGTTCGGAGGGCGATGGCGACTGCATGTGTGCGTGTGTCCGCCTCGAGCTTCGAGAGGATATGGCGCACATGGCTCTTCACCGTTTCCTGGCTGATGAAGAGCTTGGCAGCAACATCGGCATTCGACATCCCGTCGGCGAGCAGCTGAAGGATCTCACGCTCGCGGGCTGTCAGCATGTTCTCGCGTTCCTTGGTCAGGAAAGCGGGCATCAGCGCGGGGTCGACGTAGCCGTCGCCATCGGCCACCTTCTGGATGGCGCGCACGATCGTCTGGTGCGGCGCCTCCTTCAGGATGTAGCCCTTTGCGCCGGACTCCAGTCCGCGCGTCAGCAGGCTGCGCTCGGCGAAGGCGGTGAACATCAGCACCGCCGTCTCCGGGATCTCGCTGGTGATCTCCTTGGCGGCGGCCAGCCCGTCCATGCCGGGCATCCTCACGTCGAGGATCACGACGTTGGGCTTGCGGCGCCTGGCCAGCGTCACCGCGGCCTCGCCGTCGGCGGCCTCGCCGACAACTCGGATGTTCTCCGACCGTGACAGCGACAGGCGCAGGCCCTCGCGTACAACCTCATGGTCATCGACGATCAGACAGGTAATGGGCTCACTCACGTGCACTCCAAAAGTCGCGGCATTTGCCACCGGTGAGGTGTATCGGCAGGAACCCGGCACTCCGTTAGCCCCAACCGTTTTCGGCCCGCCCGATCGGTTAGCGGACTTCTGGTCCGCCCCCGCGATCCCTGCACCATAGAGGTATCCGCCGCCGTTGGTAGACTCCGGGGTGCGTGAGCGACGAGCCTCCGAGTACCAGCCCGGCATGAGAACCGCACTCGCGCTGCTCGCGGTCCTGCTGATCGTCCTTGCCAACGGCTTCTTCGTGGCGGCCGAGTACGCGCTGGTCACGATGCGCCGGACGCGCGTCCAGGAGCTGGTCGATCAGGGCAGCCGCGGCGCCCGCCGGGTGTCCGACCTGCAGCAGAACCCGGCTCGCTTCATCTCGGCCATCCAGCTGGGCGTGACGCTCTCCAGCCTGGCGCTCGGTGCCATCGGCGAGCCGGTCATCTCGAACCTGCTGGACACGCCGCTGGGCTGGCTGCCGTCCAGCTGGCACGGAGGCGTGGCGCTGACCATCTCGGCGATCCTGGCCTTCTCGATCCTGTCGTTCTTCCACGTGGTGCTGGGCGAGATCGTGCCCAAGAGCTACACGCTGCAGCACGCGGAGCGGGTGGCGCTGGTGGTTGCGACGCCGATCAACGTCTTCTACGCGATCTTCCGGCCGTTCATCTGGGCGCTGGTGGCTGCCAGCGCGGCCGTGCTGCGGTGGCTGGGGCTGCCGCCCGGGGCGCGCCGCTCGTCGGTGCACTCGGAGGAGGAGCTGAAGATGCTGGTCACCGCCAGCCGTGAGCAGGGCGTGCTGGAGGAGGAGGAGCAGACGATGCTCCACAAGGTGTTCGCGTTCGCCGACAAGGACGCGGCCGACGTGATGGTGCCGCGTCCGGACGTGGTGGCGCTGCCCCTGGAGCTGCCGGTGTCGGAGCTGTTGCGGCTGATGCTTCAGCATCCCTACACGCGCTATCCGGTCTACGACGGCGAGCTGGACGACGTGGTGGGGGTGCTGCACGTGCGTGACCTGTTCGCGGCGCTGCACGACCGCGGGATCGATGGAGTGAACGTGCGCGCGCTGCTTCGCCCGGCGATCATGGTGCCCGAGACGAAGCGGCTCGACGAGCTGCTGTCCGACTTCCGCGCGACGTCGAACCACATGGCGATCGTGGTCGACGAGTACGGCTCGCTGGCCGGCCTGGCCACGCTGGAAGACCTGCTGGAGGAGATCGTGGGCGAGATCGGCGACGAGTTCGACGTGCCGGAGGCGGGCATCCGGCGGCTGGGCGTCGGCCGCATGCGGCTGGGCGGGTCGTTTCCGATCGAGGAATTCAACGTGCGGTTCGGGACGTCGCTGCCCGACGAGGACTACCACAGCGTCGGCGGCTTCGTGTTCGGCGAGCTGGGCCGCGCGCCCAAGGTGGGCGACTCGGTCAAGAGCGACGGCGTGCGGTTCGAGGTGAGCGGGGTGGACGGCCCGCGCATCGTCGAGGTGGACGTGACGCTGAAGCCGCCGGAGACGGAGCCGGCGGCCGAGGAGCGGGGCCAGGCCTCAGGCTGAGACGGCCAGCTCGTCCGAGCGCCGAGCCATCTCGACGTCGCGGTCGGTGATGCCGCCGGCGCTGTGGTTGACCCAGTCGAGCTCGACGCGGCCCCAGCCGACGAGCATGTCCGGGTGATGG